>Ga0070737_10000849_pt1 | contig 53979 bp, 47 predicted proteins | sample Coa_R1_10_FD_66438 | JGI IMG/M metagenome (GOLD analysis project Ga0070737, IMG submission 66438) | Surface soil microbial communities from Centralia Pennsylvania, which are recovering from an underground coalmine fire - Coalmine... | ecosystem: Environmental > Terrestrial > Soil > Unclassified... | reverse complement strand
CTCATAATTCTTGCAGCGGGCCTACGGCCCGTCAGGACGGGAGGGGAAGCAAGCGGGGACACCCCGCACCCCGGCAGGGGTGAAACCCCTGCACCCCGAGTTATGAGTGGATGTCAGGCAAAGGAGTTGCAATGAACCACGAAGACCACGTACGTTTGCTGCGCAAGGGTATAGGGAAGCCTGGAGGAGTATGGGCCGACCTCGGCTCCGGTGGTGGCGCTTTCACCCTGGCGCTGGCCGACTTGATCGGCGCGACGGGAGAAATCTATTCTATCGATAAAGATGCCAGCGCGCTACGACAGCAGGAAAGAACAATGCAAGCGCGCTTTCCTGCCGTGACCGTACATTATATTGCTGCCGATTTTACGCGCAAGCTCGATTTGCCCGCGCTGGATGGCATCGTCATGGCTAACTCGCTGCATTTTGTGCGTAAGAAGGAACCGGTTTTGCAACTGGTGCGGGGCTACCTGCGACCGGGAGGCAGCTTCTTGCTGGTTGAGTACAACGCCGACCGCGGCAATATGTGGGTGCCTTATCCTTTCTCTTATCCTACCTGGGAGTCGCTGGCCCGGCAAAATGGATTCAGCGACACACACCTGCTGGCGACCGTTCCCAGCCGTTTTTTTGGCGAGATTTATTCCGCTGCCAGCCTGGTATTCCCATCTTAAAAGCTTTCCCACCATGTATACACAGGTTTGCTTCTCATCGTGCTAGTTCCTGAAAGGGAGTGATTCTCTAGTAGGAAGGAGAGCATATGGCAATACCACAAACGATTTTACGCTCAGATGAACACGCGCAGCGCTTATGGCAAGAAGCGCATGACAGCGCCGTCAAGACCTATGGAGAAGGAGGTCGTGCCCATCGTGTCGCCTATGCTGCCTTAAAGCATGAATACGAGAAAAAAGGCGACAAATGGGTCAGGAAAGCGGAGAAAGGCCCGTCTGATCCCCAGGCGGCGCGCGGGCCAACCACAAAGAAAAAATCCACTGACGAACCCAAAGCGCCAACCGCGCGGGGAAAAGTAGCCAGTACAGCAAAAGAAGCCCGGCAAAAGGCAAAAGAGGCCAAAAAAGAATATGACCATTCCAGAAAGTCTTAGATCTTGATGCAGATAGGATGAGGTTCTATGCAGCTCCCGGCTTATGTACAGATTGAGCCTGTCGGCCAGTGCAATTTGCGCTGCCAGATGTGTTCGATCCAGTTCCGGCAGGATGGCCCACCCTATGGCCCGCCGGCTTTTATGGACTTCGAGGCCTTCACCCGTATGATCGACCAGTTCGTCAATGTGCGGGAATTGCACCTGCAAGGGCTGGGTGAGCCGATGATGCACCCGCGCTTTTTTGATATGGTGACATATGCCGTCGCAAAGGGTATTCGCGTTAGCACCAATTCCAACCTTACATTGTTGAATGGGAGGCGGGCGGAACTCTGTGTGACCAGTGGACTGAATTGCCTGCATGTCTCACTGGATGGGGCAACGCCTGAGACCTATGAGCGCATTCGCGCGCGCGCGCATTATGACCGCGTCACCGCCAATCTGGAGCGACTGCTGGTCGCCCGCAAACGCCTGGGAAGCGACCATCCGCGTATACACCTGGTAATGGTCATTATGCAGCAGAACCTGCATGAGTTGCCCCAGATTGTGCGACTGGCGCATGGCTGGTCGGTAGAGGAAATGTTTGTACAGCACCTTTGCCATGACTTCGGTGAAACGAGCCTGCCTTCACACTACCGGCCAATGCGAGAGTTTGTGCAGGCACAGACGCTGCTGGAGGAAGACCCGGAACGTGTCGCCTATTATTTTGGCGAAGCGCGCGCGGTGGCCCAGGAACTGGGTGTGAAGCTGCGCCTGCCGCGCACGCAGCCCCGGCAGTATGCGCCCGGCACTCCTGGTCGAGTGCGCTGCAGTTGGCCGTGGCAGGGGGCCTACATCAGCTACCAGGGCTATGCTATGCCCTGCTGCATGGTTTCAACCCCGGACCGCATCAACTTCGGCAATATGGCCGAGCAGGGGGTCGAGAAGACATGGAACAGCCCGGACTTCCAGGCTTTTCGCGATCAACTTGCCTCGGACGAACCACCGGAGATTTGCCGCTCGTGCGCGCTTTATTTGGGGACGTTTTAGGGTAAGAAACAACATGCGCATCCAAACCACCGAACCCTTGTACCTTGATGCTCCGACATTCCGCATACTGCTGGAATTGCAGGGCCCATCGTTGGGTTTATGGCGCGCGGCTGAGATAGCTGCCCTGCGCGAGCAGGTATTTGACCCTCCCGTGCTGGATGTGGGCTGTGGAGATGGGCTGGTCACTTCGATGGTGCTGTCGAAAGTCGAAATAGGGCTGGACCCGGACGAGAAAGTCCTGGAACGAGCGGCCCGGCATCGCATCTATGAACGGTTTGAAGCTGTTCCCGCCGAGGAAATGCGGCTGCCGGATGCAAGCATTGGGACAGTGCTGAGCAACTCTGTGCTTGAGCATTTGCCCTGCCTGGATGTCGTACTTGCGGAAATAGCGCGAGTGCTACGCCCGGGGGGACGCTTGATATTTACCTGTCCCACGGAAGCATTCAGCAGGTGGCTTATCCTGCCCTCTGCCCGCTATGCCACTTGGCGCAACCGCCAGCTCTGCCATCTCAACCTCTGGTCAACCAGGCGCTGGATAGAACATCTCAATGGTGCCGGGCTTGAAGTGGAGCGGGTACGCCCGTATCTCAACCATGGATGGGTAAGCCTGTGGGATGCGCTGGAGCTCGCGCAGCAGATATGGATAGCCGATAAACGGCTGGTCGGGATGATCTGGCGGCGTATTCCATCATCTTGGATGGATCGCCTCGCGCGGAAAGCTTCCCAGTTGAACCTGGCGGCTTCTCTTCCAGGCGGGGGCCGTTTGATCGTGGCACGCAAATACTAAAGGTGCTCTGTCCTGATGAATTTTCCCCTCGAATCGGGTCATCCTGTAGGGACGAGGGATATCACCCTGTACGGTTATCAAGGGCCATCAGGGGTAGGTCTTCGCAATCTCATATATTCTGGTTGGCGAGATTCACCAGCGGTGGGAACGGCGAGGGTGTTGTGGGCGCTCGCTCGATAAGCTCCTCACGCACAATACTGACATCGGAGGGCGCGCTGATACCTATCTTCACGCGCTCACCCTCGACCGCCAGGATAGATATACTGATAACCCCGTCGACGATAATACTTTCACCAACTTTACGTCGCAATACAAGCATGCCTGGCTCCTTCTCTAGAAAAGACTAACCGGAGCGTCCTCGCGCCGCGTTGCGACAAAGACACATGTCGGTCTTGGACTGCTATTTTTCAACATAACTGTATAAATTGTTTAACAGCGCGTAGAGGAGACTCGCATCCCTTAGACGCGCCGATTCTGTGAGACAGGTACTATTTACTTGAGCATTTTCTGCGCGATTGCTTTGCTATCTATAGAATACGTGCCGGCTTCGATTTCCGTGACGAGCGCTTCTACAAGTGCCGTACGTATTTCCGGCTGGCCGCGAGCGACTCGCATCCCCCGCTCTATTGCAGGCGAAAGCACCTCACTCGCCTGAACCGGGTTTGTGGAGGAAGCGGCGAGAACAGTCTCCGCCTCCCTATTCACTCGCTCGATAGCCTGCCATACAAGGACTGTCATAGTATCTTGAGCCACCTGCAGGTCACTACCAGCTTTTTTTATGCCTGTTTTCATGAGCATTCCTCACACAAATCAATCCTATGTCTATTTGCTACCAATCACTCCACCGGTACCCATGTAACCACACTTTTTTGTATCGGCACTCGCTGGCAATTCAGTAGAGGCCAATGGCAGTGTTTTGATGATGTCGTCCGAAACTTTTCCGCCGCGAGCTTACCTCTACTTATCTATTACGTGTGCGTGTTGCACTTTTTTACTACGCGCCTTTTCCTGGCGAAGATGAAAGGCTGAGCGCAAGCGCAGGATGGCCTGCATGTGCAGCTGGCATACACGCGATTCGGATACGCCCATGATTTTACTGATCTCTTTCATCGTCAGTTCCTCCTGGTAGTATAAAGAGAGCAGTAGACGTTCGCGCGCGGGTAGCTGGTCAATGGTGGTGCTGAGTAGTTGCAGCATTTCATGCTTCTCGGCTTGTTCGACCGGATCAGGTGTTGAGTGATCTTCGATCAAATCGCCAAGCGAAAGAGCTCCCTCGTTCTCCTGCTGTGTCACTGTTCCAAGAGGAGCATCTAGAGATAAGATCATGGCGCCAGCTTCCAGTAACATCTGGCGGTAGCGATCAAGCGAGACATTCAGCGCCTGCGCTGCTTCGACTTCCGTCGCGGGCCGTCCATAACGCTGCTCCAGTTGCGCTAGCACCTGTTCGATCTGTCGCACCCGCGCTACTGCGGAACGCGGTAGCCAATTGAGCGTGCGTAACTGGTCTATGACTGCGCCACGAATGCGTGAGGTGGCAAAAGCCTCGAAGCGAATACCGCGCGTGGGGTCGTAGCGATCGATAGCGTTAATCAATCCTATCATGCCATAGCTGAGCAAATCATCCGCCTCGAGCAGGCTGGTGGAGGGAATACCCAGTCTGCCGACAACGTATCGAACCAGAGGGGCATATGCGGTGATCAGTTCTTCGCGCAATTCCGGGCGCCTGGTGGCAACAAAATCTGCCCAAAGCTCGTCTATGATCGCTGATACACTCATATATGTTTCCTTCTAGTAGGCCGATTCATCAACCATTTCAGTTGCGAAGATGCCTCTTACCTGTCCTGAGCAAGTATTTGATGAGTCGAGTGTAGCGGGATTCCAGCGCGATTAATATTGACATTGGTCGCTTGCTTGCTATACCAGAAGTCCCTTTTTTGTCTCGATGGCCAGGAAAGCAGGGGAAAGAGCTATTGTTGGCGGTCTGTCAGTCGATTGAATTGATAGAAACGAAGATAAGGCGAGAGGATATGCTATATACCCTCTCATGTTGATATTGAGGAGAAGCGCTATGAAAAACCAGACCCCCTCGTCTATGGGAGGTAAGCAGGAACATAACGAGCGAGGCAGCAACAGGCAGCACACCGGCGTCGAGAAAACTGTGGTAGGTAACAAGCAAGAGCGGTTTTTCCTGGATTATCTGTTAGAAATGGATTTCACGTGGGATGAGGCGCAAAAACTGATTCAGTTACGCGAGAATCTGTGCGAAAACAGCGAAATGCGGCAACGTATGGCGAACGATTGCCGCATGCAATTTGCTCGTTGGCTCTATGAACAAGGAGAGATCAAGGAAGCATAGAAGACCGATTTATCGGCCCCAACTCTTATATCAGCTTGACGCCCGAAATCACCAGTACCGTTGCCAGGACGGGACGCATATAGCGATCAGGGATATATTTGCTCGCACGGCTGCCAATGAGTACGCCGGGCAGTGAGCCGATCAGTAGCATTCCGGCGATTCCCCAGTTAATCGTACCAGCCGTTAGATAGCCAATTGTAGCGGCCGCCAGCAGCATGAAGGCCTGGAAAACATCCGTTCCGACCAGCTGCTTCGGCGTGAGCCTGGGGAAGAGGAAAGCGATTGAGACCATGATCAATGTGCCACTGCCTACCGAGGTCAGGCCAACCAGGAACCCCACGAACGCCCCAACCAGAATGGTCACTATTGGCCGGTAGCGCTTCTCCCAGAGATTTGGCCCGGCAGTTCCACTCTGACCATCACTCTGTACCAGCGCCGCCTGCTTCTCGCGCTCCAACCTTCTCTGCTCCAGGCGTCGCATGAGGAATGGCTTCAAGACCAGCAGCACAGCGACCAGGATCAATGTGAAACCGAGGGCGTGCAGGATGACGCCATTAATCAAACTGGCATAGTGCTTGCGAATGAACTGCACCAGCCCAACACTCAAGAGTGTAGCCGGTACGCTGCCACAGGCCAGCCAGAGCGCGACATTAAAATCCACATGCTTCTGCCGTATGTGGACAACCGATCCTACTGCTTTGGTTATAGTGGAATAGGCGACATCTGTACTCACAGCCCATACGGGTGGAATACGGAAAAAGAGAATCAACAGGGGGGCAAGCAGCGATCCCCCACCCATACCGGTAAGACCTACCAGGAAGCCGATCAGCAATCCGACGAGCGAGAAACGATAATCCAAGTGGCACCCCTTCCGTTTGAATTGAAATATGTTTCAACTGGCTCAACCGCTTGAAACCACTGTAACATATTTTATTCATAACTTCAAGTGATTTATAAAATTCTCATAAGTTATGAAATAATGGCATGAGTTTTGACGGTTATCATTCCTATATATTATCAATAACATTCAATAGAGTTATAGAAAATTTGCTTGCATCCGTACCCCCGAGCGGCGTTCTGCGCACCACATTGAGTATTGCTGCTCGCCATCCTCTCGCGTTCCTCAAAGCCAATCTTACCTTGAGTCTTTATCCAATCATCGGCACGCCGGCCCTTACGTGTGAGGCTTTCTTCTCACCAGCCATGCCTGAAGAGAAGGTACAGGCATACTTTGCCCGTATGCAAGACGAATCGTACCGCGCATTCTTAGATATGATGATTTTCAGCCTGCCACATCCAAAACGCGTAAACACCCCTATGCTCGTGCTAGGAGGAGGAAGGGATCGCATCTTTACACGTAAGGAGGTTGAGGCAACCGCACGTGCTTATGGCACGCAGGCGGAAATCTTTCCTACCATGGCGCATGACTTGATGCTGGAGGAAGGCTGGCAGGTTGTGGCAGACCGTATACAGGCGTGGTTCGAGGAGTTGGGTCTGTGAGGATGGTATATGGTATAGTTTGAACATAGTTAGTTGTTCTCCCACGCCCATAAAGGAGAGATTCATGTCCCAACTGTCCACCTCTACTTTGCCGCATAGAACGGCTCTCTTCCTCGTCGCGGTTTCCCACGCAACTAGACTGGAGGATGAGCGATGAGCGGAAATCCAGCTTTCACAGTTGAGGAATGGAGTCTGCGCGAAACAGAACTTCAACTTGACTCCCTGGCGGAGACGGAGTCAATTTTCGCTCTTTCCAACGGACATATTGGACTGCGCGGCAATCTGGATGAGGGGGAGCCGCACGGCCTTCCCGGTACCTACCTGAATTCTTTCTACGAATTGCGTCCTCTGCCTTACGCAGAGGGCGGCTATGCCTACCCGGAATCCGGGCAAACGATCATCAACGTTACTAATGGCAAGATCATTCGCCTCCTTGTCGACGATGAACCCTTTGATGTCCGGTATGGCACCGTCCGGAGTCACGAGCGAGAACTTGATTTTCGCGATGGCGTGCTGCGCCGTAACGTCTGCTGGACTTCTCCGGCGGGCCGTACCGTCAAGGTCTCCTCTACTCGCCTGGTCTCGTTCACCCAGCGGGCTATCGTGGCCATTAACTACGAGGTTGAGCCTGTTGATGCCGAGATTCGTTTCGTTGTGCAGTCGGAGCTGGTAGCCAATGAGGCTCTTCCTCCTCAGAGTAGGGATCCGCGGGTAGGAGCTGCTCTGCAGTCCGCGCTCGTGTCTGAGGAACACACAGCTCAAAACGCCGCCGGGCTTCTGCTCCATCGTACCAGGGTCAGCGGTCTACTCATGGGGGCCGTAATGGACCATCACATCGAGGGGCCACCCGGAATGCTCATCGAGTCTGGAAGCGCGGAGGATGTCGTGCGTGTGTCTATTGCGGGCCGGCTGAGGCCCGGCGAGCGCTTGCGTATCGTTAAACTGATTGCCTATGGCTGGTCGAGCCTGCGTTCGCGACCGGCCATCCATGACCAGATCGTCGCGGCGGTCACTGCTGCTCAAATGACCGGTTGGGAGGGTTTGCTTGCTGAGCAGCGGGCTTACCTGGACGATTTCTGGTCGCGGGCAGTCGTCGAGCTGGAGGGCGATGCGGAAATCCAGCAGGCGGTGCGCTTCGCCCTCTTCCATGTCCTGCAGGCAGGGGCTCGCGCTGAACGCCGGCCTATCCCGGCCAAGGGGTTGACGGGTACCGGCTATGACGGTCATGCATTTTGGGATACAGAGATCTACGTCCTGCCTGCGCTGACGCTAACCGCGCCTAACGCCGCCGCCGATGCCTTACGCTGGCGCTATTTGACGCTCGATCTGGCGCGAGCGAATGCTCGCCAACTGGGACAGCGCGGAGCCGCTTTCCCATGGCGAACCATTCGTGGAACCGAGTGTTCGGGATACTGGCCCGCGGGCACCGCCGCTTTCCATATCAACGCCGACATCGCATACGCGGTTGCCAACTATATCAGCGTTACCGGTGATACAGCGTTCGAGGAGGAAGTGGGCCTGGAATTGCTCATCGAGACGGCGAGGCTCTGGTGTTCGCTTGGCTTCCTCAATTCCGCAACCGGCCAGTTCCGCATCGACGGGGTGACCGGACCCGACGAGTACAGTGCGCTCGTCGACAACAATGTCTATACCAACCTCATGGCACAGCATAACCTGCGTTGGGCGGCTGAGGCAGTGCAGCGTCATCCCGAGAAAGCGCGCGCGATTGGTGTGGAGAGCGAAGAGGTCGCCAGGTGGAGCGAGGCAGCAGAGAAGATATTCATCCCCTATGACGAGCGCCTGGGAGTGACCACACAGGATGAGAACTTTACTGAGCACGAGGTGTGGGACTTCGCCGGTACCGCGCCCGATCAATATCCCTTGCTCTTGCACTTCCCTTACTTTGAGCTCTATCGCAAACAGGTTCTCAAGCAGGCCGACCTGGTGCTGGCAATGTACCTGCGGAGCGACGCATTCAGCGCGGAGCAGAAGGCGCGTAACTTTGCGTACTATGAGCCTTTGACTGTGCGCGACTCCTCGCTGTCGGCTTCCGCGCAGGCAGTGCTGGCGGCTGAAGTGGGCCAGCTTCAACTCGCCTATGATTATCTGGGCGAGGCCGCGCTTGTTGATCTCCACAATCTGCATCACAACGTACAGAACGGGCTTCACATGGCCTCACTGGGAGGAGCCTGGACCGCATTGGTCGCGGGATTCGGCGGTATGCGCATCCAGGACGGTTCGCTCTCCTTCGGGCCGCGGCTACCTGAGGCGCTGGGGCGGCTGGCCTTCCATATCATGTTCCGAGGCAGTCGCTTGCGTGTCGAGGTGACGGCCACTGAGGCAACGTACCGCCTGCTTGATGGCCCGCCGCTCAAGGTTCGTCATCATGGTGAGGAAATACTGCTGGAGGTGGATGCGAGGGTCACCCGGCCCATCCCGCCTATAAAGGCGGGATCCCGCCCGTCGCAGCCGCCGGGGCGTGCGCCGATTCCAAGAAAAGCAGGTACGCGCACAACGGGACATTTAGGGTAAGTGAGATGATATCCTAATATGAGGTTTATATACAGAGATTTTTGAAAAAATCACACCGGCTTATAAAAGGCAAATGCTGCATCGAGCGTTCCTCTTGCCACTGCGTCTTGAAGAAGTGTGACGAGGTCCGCTTGATGCTGCTTGTGGAATCACGCGAAAGAACTCATGAACTGTATACTGAAAACAAACCGGTTGGCCCGAATTAAGCGATACTGCATTTGAGTGTTGTAACCTCCTCACGTATTCACATACAGCACGACGTGCTTATAGAGAAGGACCTCCACATACAATACCCATCCATTTTTCTCTGAGTGCACAGGTGTTGGGTCTGTGCATCTCTGTTGGAAAGTTGTACCCAGATTTCGAAGCGTCTTATAGAATGCTATGCGCGAAAGGCGCAGAAAGAAGATCTCATGCCAAAAATCGCACGACATTTGAACCATACTACCAGCCGCCGTTCCTTCCTGCGCAAAGGACTGGCGGCAGCAGGAGCCAGCGCTCTCGGTACGGGGCTGTTTGCCAATGGCGTCACAGCCCTTGCCAGGGAGAAAAGGAGTGGCATCACCAAAGGAGACGCCGCTATTCTCCGTTTCCTCGCCGCCGCCGAGCTGATCGAAAGCGACCTGTGGCAGCAATACAATGAACTTGGTGGCATCCAGGACAGTGAGGTGCCGGGCGGCAGCGGCAGTCCGGCCTACGTCAAGGCGCTGCAAGTGCTTGATAGTGACATGCCGCAGTATATCCACGACAATACCGATGATGAGTTCAGCCACGCCGCGTTCATCAACGCTTACCTGGTTTCTCAAGGCGCGGAACCGGTCAACCTGGACAGGTTCCGCACGCTGCCGAGCAGCCAGGCGACCGGTGCGCAACAAATCGGACGCCTCACCAACCTCATGCAACTCACGGTTGATACGACCTGGTGGACGCGCTATCGCAGCAGCACAGGGAATCCCGATTTCGGCGATACCTTCCCCCCGGCCATCCCCGGTCTCTTGAAAGGGCAGTTTGCGGCCATTCCGCGTTCTGATGCCGACTTGCACCCGAAGGACCACCTGCAGGCGATTGCCAATACCGCGGGCTTCCACTTTGCGTTTATCGAACAGGGTGGCACGAGCCTCTATCCGGCGCTGGCGCAGCGCGTCATTAATCCAGAGGTGCTCCGTATCCTGCTCAGTATCGGTCCGACCGAGACGGCGCACTTCCAGACCTGGCACGACAAGGCCGGTAATGCGAAGCCGCTGACCGATCCTACCAATGGGCTGGTGTTTCCCGACCTCAATTCGCCACCTTTTGGTGGAGAGGAATTCCAGACCAACCTGATTATGCCCGAACCAACCATCTTCCTGAGCCGGAAGTTCCCTCCCGTTTCGATCATTCGTCCGACGGCAACGCAGGGAGCGGCAATGGGCGCGGTCAAGGCCTTAACGGATGATGGGCTCTTCATCGGCCAATCGCGTGAATTCTTTAATTTCCTGCACCAGCTGGCACAACAGGCGGACGCGGCCTAGCACGAGTAGTTAGTAGCCAATGTTCGAATGAAAAAGACCCGGCAACATTTCTGCCCGGGTCTTTTTCATTCGAACTATAATACTCCTGGCCATCCCAATCCCCAATCCGTCCACGGGAGTCCCTTGATATACCAGTCGGTAGAGGTCAGGCCCTCAGGGTAGGTGACGGTGCGTTTCACCATGCCGGGTGGGACGGCAAAGTCTGTGGGCGCGTGGCCCTGCTCGGCCAGCAGCATGCTCTCGTGCCAGATAGGGCCTGCGCCATCAACGCCGATGACATTAATCATCGGTGAATTGTCGTTGTTGCCCGCCCAGACGCCCATCACGTAGTCATTAGTGTAGCCGATGGTCCAGTTGTCCGCGAAGTTCTGCGATGTACCTGTTTTGACTGCCGATGGATAGACGGTGCCGGGATCACCCGCGTAACATTGCGACTGCGTGTTGCTATACAGGTACAACATGCTGCATGCTCCGAATTCGTAGGTACGCGCTTGGTTATCGCTGAGTACGTTGGTCATCAGGAAAGCGATTTGCGGGCTGATGATGCGCTGGCCACTGGAATCGAACCGGTAGACCAACTTTCCCTGTGTATCGTATACCGCGCTGATGGCATGCGGCGGTACGCGCACCCCGCCATCGGCAAAAACGCCGTAGGCCGCGGTCATATCCAGCAGGTGCACGCCCAGCGTCCCCAGCACCATCGTGTAGTTGGGCGTGCCGTTGTAGCTGGTGATGCCCATCTTCAGAGCAGTGTTGAGCGCGTTATCCACGCCTGTTTTATAGAGCACCTTAACGGCCGGCACGTTGAACGAGTTTTGCAGCGCGGCACGAATCGAGAGCAAGCCGTGATACGTCTGATCGTAGTTATGCGGCGAATATGGCGGCAGGCCGCAGCACAGGGGAACGCTGATCGGGGCATCGAGCACCGGCATGCCAGGGCTGAGGCCCTGTTCGAAGGCGGTAGCATAGACGAAAGGCTTAAAGGCCGATCCTGGCTGGCGGTATCCCTGCGTCGCCACGTCGAACTGCCCATATTGCGGATTGTTCGGATTGATATTGCCCAGCAAGACATTGATGGCGCCGGTATGGAAATTGATCAAGACTTCGGCGGCATCGGTGAGGTGATGGGCTGCTGCAAGCTGTTGTACATTCTCCTGGGCGATCTTCAGTATCTTGTTTTGCAGTGGTAGATCAAGGGTTGTCTCGACCAGCAATCCTGACCGCGACAGTTCGGACGGCCTGACGTGTAAAGTATTGGCCAGTTCGTTCAGCGCGTAACTTGCAAAGTGAGGGGCCAGCGTGTTATTCACTATGCCCCGGTGCAAGAAATTTGGACTCTCTGCTTCAACGATGGCCTCGCGCTCCTGTAAGGATGTGATGTATCCTTGCAGGTACATCTCGTTTAACACTGCCCTCATGCGCATAAATGTTGCTACCGGGTGTAAAAAAGGATTGTACAGCGCGGGATTCTGGGGAATGCCGGCCAGCATAGCCGCCTGCGCAATATCAAGCTGCGCGGCGGCCGTTGTCGTGGGGGTATCCCGCAGGTCAAAATAGACGAATGCCGCTGCCTCGGCTCCATAGGCCTGGTTCCCATAGTACGTCGTATTGAGATACATATCCATGATTTGCTGCTTGGTATAGTAGCGGGTGGCTTCCGGGGCCAGGATGATCTCCTGCAGTTTGCGCATGATCGTATCCTGGTTGCCCACGACGACGTTTTTGATCAGTTGTTGCGTGATGGTGCTGCCGCCTGCCACTACGCGCCCATTTGTCAAATCTGAGAGCGCGGCACGTACGATGCCGGTAATGTCATAACCAGGATTCGTCCAGAAATTCTGATCTTCGATAGCAATTTCGGCGTGCACAAGATTTGTCGAGATGTTGTTCAGCGGCTCGGATACCTGCAGCCCCTGATCCACAGCTTCATAGATCAAGGTGCCATGCTCATCATACATACGCAAGCTATCACCAGGCAACAAATCCACCAGCGTGGCAATTTCTCCCTGGTAGTGCTCGTTGACCGCATTCGCGAACGAGTTGTATCCGGCAAAAAGACCCCCCGCCAGCGCCGCTACGATGATTATCGCGAGGCTCAGGGGCATGATTGACCAGCGTATGCCAACTCGCTCAGTGGCCTGATATTGCTGATTGGTGCGGCGCAGATTCCTACGTTTCAAATGCCGGTGCACATACCAGCCTGCAGGATGGATGCGTTGATCCGGGAAATCGTAATGGATCCTGACTTGAGATGAGGGTACGCGTTCGCCTGGCCTATGTACGGCAGGCTGGTGGTTGTTGGATGGTAGTTTGAGTACTGTATTTGCAGACTTATTGGTTCGCATGGCGACCTCCTCTCACTGTTGTTGTCAGGCAGGAAGTTTCCATCCTGGATAGTAAGAAGAATAAAGATACAGTAATTAATAGTAGAAAAAAGAAAATCGTTAAAGCGCTCATGACCAAGCCTTGCTTCTAGTTTAGAACGAATTTCCCGTTGGGAAACACTAAGCAGAACAGTAACAGACAGATGGTTCATGAAGACCCTGTAATATAGTACGTTCCTGGGATGCTATTCGTCGCATTTCATAACACATTCATTTGTGACATTTTATATTGATTCAATTTTTAGATATATCAATAATCTAAAATCATTCGATTCATCTGTTGCTGGCAGAAGTATTATCCTCGACCAGCCTTCGAAAAGTTGATTCGCTTAAGCGTTTTGTATTGTTCACGTTGCTTAATCTGATCAGGGGTGCTATAGTAGTGAAAACGATACGGCGAGTGAAAAGTTCTATGCAGAGCAAGAAGAAAAAAATCCTGATCGTTGATGATGAACCGGATATATTAGAGTTCCTCCAGGTGATTCTGGAGGAAGAGGGATATAATGTTCTGGCTTCACAGAAAGCAGAGTACCTGGAACAGCTGCACAATGGCGGGTTGCCCGATCTTATATTGCTTGATGTGCTGCTGTCGGGCAAAGATGGTCGCGAGATCGTCAAATACCTGAAACTGCAGGAGGAGACGAAGCATATTCCTGTCATTATGTTCTCGGCTCATCCGAGCGCGGAACAGACAGCAAAGGAGGCGGGGGCAGAGGACTTTATCGCCAAGCCATTTGAAATCGATGAATTGTTGGAGAAGCTGGCGAGATTCCTTTGATCGTGGTGGGCCAGGGCGACCACAAGGGGACGCCCTGGAGCAGCAATTTATTTTTCCTGTTCTTGTGGCACTGCATGTATTTTCTCTAATTCGGCAAGCTCCTCCTTGCCGCGTTCTTCCAGTTCGGCTTTCCATGCATCTGCGTACTGGCGCATCGTGTGTACGAGGGTGTGGGCGACGGCCAGGTTGCGAAACCATTTGTGGTTGGAGGGGACGATATACCAGGGGGCAGTGCCGGTGCTACACCGCGATAAAGCATCCTCGTATGCCTGCTGGTAGTCATTCCAGTACTTGCGCTCGGACCAGTCGGCGGCGGAGAGCTTCCAGGTCTTATCCTTGTCCTGTTCGCGCGCCTGCAGTCGCTGCGTTTGCTCATCGAAGCTGATATGCAAAAAGAATTTGAGAATGAGAGTTTTGCTATTGGCGAGCAGGTGCTCGAAATGGTTGATTTCAGCGTAGCGCTGGCTCCATACTTTTTCCGGCACCAGGTTATGGACGCGGGCTATCAGCACATCTTCGTAATGAGAACGATTGAAAATGCCCACCATGCCTTTACCTGGCGTAGCCTTGTGAACGCGCCACAGGAAATCATGTGCCAGTTCCTCCGGCGTCGGCTCCTTAAATGAGTGCACATAGCAGCCCTGCGGGTTCACATACGAGAACACATGGCGGATGGTGCCGTCCTTGCCGCTGGTATCCATTCCCTGCAAGACTATTAGCATGCTATTTTGCTGTGCCGCCGCCAGTAATTCTTGTAAATCTCGCAATTCTTTACTCAGATCGGCCAGTTCATCCGCTGCATCATGGTGGCTGGCATGCTTATCTGTAAAATTCGGATCATAATCCTTGAGATTTACCTTACTGCCCTCTTCAACCTTCCAGACATATTTCATGTGTATTCTCCTTCTGAGGGATGTGCCCAATACGCTCCCTTGTAACCGGTTCCTTGAGATAACTATAGCACAAATCACGTAGAGCAAGCGAAGGGGATAAGAAATAAGCTAGAAACTTCTTTTACATGTTTTACGCCCTCTACCACCTGGGAGAGGGCGTAAAGCGATGGCAGGTTCGAGACAGTCAGCCCAGAAACCCTAAAAACCAAAGAAGTAAGCTGACCACCATCCCTTATCGCCCGTTGCGGGTCCAAAGTAGGGGCCGGCAAACCCTTTTTCGTTGCCATTATTGACCGGTTTGCCATAGCCGGTGATGGCTTTATTCCCCCCAAGATCGAAGACGACCTTGATATGGCCATTATGCTTCAGTTTGCCCTGCACCATAACAACGGTGCCATCGGGCAAATTGAATGTGCCGGCCAGCGATTGGCTGTTCAGTACAATCGCGCCTTCATACATGGCGCCTTTATCTGGCCCAGACAAAGTTTTGCCGGTGAAAGCCAGGGCAAGCACTTTGCTCGGATCGGCGACTGCCAGGGCGCTCCAGATGCCGGAAGCTATCTGCTTATCGCCACTATAGACCTGGAATGGGCCGGTATATTCGTTGCCATTAAGCATGCCTTCGCCTCTAATGAAAGGCTGTCCGCCAGGCGTGTAGAATGCAATGGTCAGGCTGCCATCTTGTTTTGCCTGCCCGCTTACCGAAACCTGCGTGCCGTCCGGCTCGTGGAAGTTGCCATGGAAGTAACCATCGTTACCGATAGTGATAGTTAAGCCACCGGTCAGGACGGTTCCCTGATTCTGGCCGGAGGTGATTAACCCGGTAAACGCAAAACTGGCTGTAGTCCAGTTGCTGCCTGTGTGCGCCTGATAAGAGGCCGCGAAACTCACTCCCGGCAACAGAAACATGGCACACAAGACAATCGCACCGATCAGTGCCAGGCGTATCTTATTCAGCATGATACATTTCTCCTTATTTTACTCGATTTGCGCCACCCAATAACCAGGGATGTGCTTATCAATGTATGCTGTCTTGTGAGTGCTGCGCAGCGTTCTTAACAGATACACTCTAATGATGCAGGAAGCAGGTTACATAGATAGTAATTGTTAACCTCTATAATAGAATTCGGTGAGTTTTGAAGGCTTTCTATTCTTTTGGGCGCATGGGGAACGATTCCGCCCATGATGCGATCAATCTGGCCCTTTCCTTACCCTTTCTTCAAAGGTAGAGGGCCATTTGATATGATTCTTGACACTTGAATCAAACGCTGTCTATACTTAAAACCGGTTTTCCAAATTTCACGGCAAGCAAGCCATTGAAAACTGGCCCAGCATGACATGTGGCGAGGTCTTTCTCAGAGCATGCCAGTCGTTGTATCCCTCTTATGGAGCCAGGGGGGCTCCAGTTCAATCAAGGCATTGAATAAGGAGATCAGATCATGTACATCAACTACCTGCGCGGCATTGTCCTCAAACTACTCGCATCCATTGTCACACTGCTCTTCCTGCTGGTACTGACAGTCTCGCCCGCCCTGGCAAAGGCAGGCAATATCAAGGAGTTTACCGTTCCTACGCCTCAGAGCTCACCTGAGGGTGTTGTAGCAGGCCCGGACGGCAATCTGTGGTTCACCGAGAATATCGGCAACAACATTGGACGCCTTACACCGTCCGGGAAATTCACCGAGTTTCCCATCCCCACGAAGAATAGCATTCCTATTGGCATCACGCTCGGTCCCGACGGCAATTTGTGGTTCGATGAGTTCAAGGGCAACAAGATCGGACGCATCACTCCCTCCGGCCAGATTACCGAGTTTCGCATCCCTACTCCCGATAGCCGCCCCGACTTCATTATCACCGGTCCCGATGGCAACCTGTGGTTCGATGAATTCAAGGGCAATAAGATTGGCCGCATCACTACTTCTGGTCAGATCACAGAATATCCCATTCCCAGCCCAAAGAGCTTCCCCGGCTACATTGTGCTGGGCTTCGACGGTAACATCTGGTTCACCGAGCAGACTACGGTGAAGATTGCGTATATCACTCCTAAAGGCAAGTTCAAAGAGTTTCCGGTTCCCACGCCTAAAAGCGATCCCTTCGGACTCGCCCAGGGGCCTGATGGCAATCTGTGGTTCACCGAAGCCAATAAAGATAGGATTGGGCGCATCACTCCCTCCGGCCAGATCGCGGAATTCGCCATTCCCACGCCCGGCAGCGTGCCGTTCGCCATCACCGCCGGTCTGGATGGCGCCATGTGGTTCACCGAACTCAATGGCAACAACATCGGTCGCATTACGCTCTCCGGCCAGATCACAGAATATCCCATCCCCACCGCCAGCAGCGCCCCAACCGGCATCACGCCCTATGCCGGTGGCAATATCTGGTTCGCGGAGTCCGGCGGGAACAAGATCGGGCGAATTACCACGCACTGATGTGGCAAATGTTCTTGAAGATTAAGTGAGAAGCAAGCCCGGGAGAATCATTAAGAAACGAAATGCAAATAGGGGGCGGCATATGCCGCCCCCTATGAAAGATAGTCCTTTTCAGCTTTGCGCTACTTCATATGTCAGGAAAAAAGTATATGCAAAGGAGTATCATGGTTCCAGGAGTCTTTGTACCAGCCGCGTGTCATGCCGTAGGTTTGTACTCCCGGCGGGAACGACCACATAGTAGCAATGGTCTCTGGACGCAGGAGCGGATTGGCATTACCGAGGTCGAAGGCGGCGAGAATCTTGACGAAATCGGCGGGAGCCATAAGTTTGCTGCCGGTTGAGGTCATTGAAAGGTTGCCAATCCGGGCCGTCGCGCTTGATCCATACTGCGGCATAGCGCGGATTCGTAGGCGAACCATAGATACTGAGCGAGATGGGGCGATAACCCGAGGAACCCAGAGTCGCTATCTGATCGAGATGATAGGCGCTCGACTTGTTGTAATAGACGACCACGTTGGAGAGAGCCTGGAACGAACTGGACGATGTCTGTATGGAAGAACTGCAACCCGCGATAGCAAGCCCGGCAAGCCCCTGCATAAAGGCGCGGCGTGAGATAGGGGAAAGCGTTGTTCTGCGAGGCATTGAACATCCTTTTCTAACGCGGCACTATGGCTATGAGCGTTCCTGGAAACATTCGTCCTGGTTCAGCTAAAGTTGTGTTCATTTGTCCTACAGATAATTACGTTTCACCGGGTAAGTATTTCACCTGATGAATGTTGACAACCAGATGGGGCAATCAGAATTATCGTGTCCTGTAGGGACAGGGACCAGGCGCTGTCCCTACAGAGTCGGCCAGAGATTCACCGTCAGGCAGAGAATCAAGATCAGCCCGGTTGGGCCTGAAAGCGCGAACAAGAATGCAGTACCTGGCAGTATTGGCGCTAGAAGCAGTGAGCCGACCCGCAACAGCGTAGCAAGGTTACCCAATAAAAGCGTTGCCATGACAAGTATGGGGGAGCGGATAGGCTTGCTGGAGAATCCGGGAATCATACGCACAGAAATACCACAGATAAGTAAGGTGATAAATCCTACCGCGAAACTGTGGCGGATTACATCAATACTGACCGGCAGCGTACCGGTCAATAATGCGGCTATGCCATCTATTACCAGCAGCACGCCTCCCAACGATGCCCAGAGATAGGCGCTGCCGATTAGCCCAACATAAGGCCCGTAGTTGCGACGTTCCTCGCGTCGTCTCTGCCGTACGCGCTCTTTCATCGCCTCCGGGTTGGGAGCAAGGGCCACGATTTGCGCTGGCAGCTGCGCTCGATTGCGTATCAGGTATAAGAAATAGCCCGTAAAGATCAGCAGGACCAACCCGATCACCAACAATCCCAGGCCGTTCAATACCGCCATGAGCTGTATGCCTGGTAAAAGAATACTCAGCAGCCATAAGAACAGGCCCGCAAAGTAACTCAGGGCGAGTATCCATAGCAGTTTAGCCGGAAATGGTTGAATGCGTGCGTACAGTGGCAGCATACGCGAGGACATCGCCAGCGCAACCGGAACCAGGAATCCAAATAGACCGAGGTTGATATTTAGCTCGTCCCCGGTTGCCGGAATCAAGCCGTTATTGGCTATGGCTACAACGCAATTGACCAGATTCAGGATACCGGCCAGGGAAAGTGCCAGGAAAGCGCCAAAGATAAAAGGAACGATGGAACGCACTCCCTCTCCGGAACTTTTCGCTGCTTTCTTGCCCAGAGTTGTGCGCGCGAGCAAAAGAAAGATTGCTGGCAGGGCCAATGCCTCCAGGACGCCACTCAAGACCAGCAAAATTTTCCAGGACAACAATCCATTCGCGGCAAGCAAAGGCTGGCTGATGTAGCGCAGTATCAGGCTTGAGGTTTCTACTCCCAGAATCCAGGGCAAGAGGGCAAGGCGAGCCAGCGGAGTTCCACGCAGCCTTGGCAGAAAGTAGAGCGCTACACCGGCCACGAACAATCCTGCCCAACCATAAAGTTGCAGGTGTCCATGGGTCTGCACTGTTGCTGCCCACCATGCATCTAATGGAATACCCAGGGCCGGAGCAAGTGTAAGGACACATGCCAGCGCAAAGCCGCCCGCGCTGCCCAGCAGCAGCGCGACGCGCAGATAAGGTGAAGCATAGTCGAATGATACATGGGCGCGGTGATCGGCGCTTGTTAAGGGCAATGATCGCATGATCTAACTTTACTTTCTAGTATGATCTAATGCATATTGTAGCATTGCCCATTTTTGCCGGAAAGGGCTTGTGTTACGTGCGCAGGACTTCCCTTCCACCAGCTACTCTTTTGTCCACCTGATACCATGCGCCGTCTGTTTCAGGCGGCCCGGCGGCATATGCGCTGGAAGCAGCAGGGCATTTTCGGCCAGCGTTGCCCCAACGAGCCTTTGCCGGCTGGCGAGCGTCATATCGACATTCGCCCAGCTTGCCATCCATGCCGGATGTTCAATCTCGATGGGATCATGATAAAGGTCGCCCAGGCAGTAAAGTGTCTGGCCCTCTGAATGAACGCGCACAATCTGATGACCGGGTGATTCGCCAGGGGCCGCAAGAATACGAACAGCGGGAAGCAAATCAACATCCCCCTCGACCAGTTCCAATACGCCTGCCGTGCGCAGTACTCCTAGTGTGTGGCTCTCTAAAGAATCAGGGTCCTTCAGCGCTTCTTGGATGTCGGGGTCTTCCCAATCTGCTCGCCCCACGAAGTAGCGGGCATGGGGGAAGGCCGGCACATACTGCCCATCGCGCTCAACTGTGGTACCCGAATAATGGTCGAAGTGCAGGTGGGTAATAACGACATGTGTGATATCACCGGGAGCAACGCCTCTTTCAAGCAGTTGATCGATCAGGCCTGGGGGTGGTGTATAGCCAGGCGGCACATAGGGCGTATTCAGCGCGACCGCGACCGCGTAATCGCCGGCATCGACCAGCACTGAGGCGCCTGGCAGAGCAATGTGTACGGACTGGCTGGGAAATGATAAAGGCTTTTCAAATTCGCCGGCATAGCGAGGCCGCCACTCGCTTTCAGGAACGTTCATCACTTCCGAAAGTTTGAATGTCAGGTCGCCGACGTTGATGATAGTGACCGTCGCGTTACCAAGCTGGATGGTGCGCGAATCGTCAGGCATAGTATCTCCCTCACTTCCGTTACAGCTTGCGAGTCGCCCTGCCCCGGCTGCGTACCGGCGGTGGGTAGTAGGCGGGGGTGACGCTGATGATATCGCCGATGCGCACCTGTACTTGCAGGTAGCGTGTGCCGGGACGGTGATAGTGCGCGAATAGCATGAGCACGTGGTGCGCGATCACATCGGCCTCATCCGTGTGACGAGAGAGAATCATCTGACCCCCGATGGTCTCTTCTGCCGAGGTGACGGCCATCTCTTCGCCATCTTCTCCCAGCACCAGTTTGCGTGTCTCGCGCCGCACAAGCTGGTTTGGCCACAGCATCAGGGCGATAATGCGCCCTTTCAGGCGTTGCTCGCGCAGTCGCTCGCTGAGGTAGTTGGCTAGCCTGCGAATGGCCGCGCATGTCTCATCGGCGTCGGCGGCATGATTGAAGCGCACGCGCGCGTTCTGGCTTAGCGGCGGCGCGTCAGGCACAACCAGGCTGGTATCTTCACCCCGTGAGACGGCATAGAGCCAGCTACCCAGGTGCCCCAGGCGGCGGCGCAATCCCTCTTCCGTCAAAGCCGCTACCTGCGCGAAGGTCATGATGCCAAAATCTTTGAGGTGCGCAACCAGTTCAGCAACGGCCACCGCGTCAAATTGTTCGCTTTTGCCCTCGACTTCGGGTGGTCGCGAGGCGTGGCTGCCATTGGCCTGTTCCGCCAGCTCCGGCAGCGCGCCCGGTACACCTGTTCCGGCGGCGCGCAATTGCAGCAGCATGGAGAGCGGCAGCGTCTGCACGAACGAGGCCTCGCGTCCCGGTGGAATATACAGCACGCCCTGCCGGCCATCCTTGCGGCTCATCAGGGCGGCCAGTTCGGCTATCGCCTTACCGTTGGCGATGCCGATCAGCGCGGTCAGGCCGATCTCCGCGATTTCCGCGCACAATCGCTCTGCCAGCGAGACAGGCGAATCGAAAGGCAGTTCGCAGCCGCGCAGGTCAATGAAGGTGTCGGCTATCGGAATCGACTCGATAATGCGTGAGTAAGCGCGGTAGCGCTCGCGCAGTTGATGAAGGAACGGTTGATAGCGATCATATGACGCCGGCAGGAAGCGCGCCCGCGGAGCCAATCGATAGGCCCGGCGCAGCGGCATGCCGGGACTTACGCCCAATCGCATAGCGCCAGGCGAGGCATCAATCACGCGCCCCGGCTCATTTGGACGCCCGGTACCCGTACCGACTACAAAACTCTGCCCGCGCAGCGAAGGATCAAACATCTCCTCAAGTGTGCAGTAGAAGTGGCGAATGCGCACGTGCATGATGCCCTGCCGTAGACGGGCGCGTTCCACTACTCGCACGGCATCCGGCGCAGCCGGCGGCTGGCCTGTAACGTAACGGTCAGATGCAGCGCCGTTCGATGTACGCATTGGATCAGGAACTGGGATGTTAAGGTTATATTGTTGCATCGTATTTTCTAACTTGTCTCTGCTTTTTGCATGTATTATAACGCAATATAGCACACTTTTGCCTGCGTATGTTAAAGGGCTGTAGGGGCAGCGCCTGGTGCCTGTCCTGCTGCCCGCCATGCATATTATATCGATCAAGGGGCCTCAGAAGTTGCTTCCTTGCACTCTTTTTCGTCGCGGTTTCTCGTCGACGCTGCTATTATAACCAACGCAAGACGTATGAAGAGTTCGCATATCAATATTTATGTTTTATATCCACGTTACAGTATAATACCCATGAGACGATTTCGGGAACCGGGGCATCATTATAGTAGGAACAGTGCCTGGTGCCTGTTCGCCTCGGACTTCCACCATTACCTGTCTAGATAAGCGTAGATATTACAGCAACCGGCCTGTTCTGAGAAGAGGAGCGAAAAATGCACAATCGCGACAGATTTGACAGATTTACCGGGCGGGCCAGGCGCGTACTGGCATATGCGCAGGAGGAGGCGCAGCGTTTCCAGCACAACTATATCGGCACGGAGCATCTTTTGTTGGGGCTTGTACGTGATGGCGATGGGATTGCGGCCAAAGTCTTGCAGGGCCTTGGCGTGGAACTGCCGAAGGTACGCGAAGCAGTTGAATTCATTATCGGTCGTGGTGATCGTATTGTTCTGGGAGAGGTTGGTCTCACCCCACGAGCTAAGAAAGTAGTAGAATTAGCCGTCGATGAAGCCCACCGCTTGAATCACCATTATATCGGAACGGAACACCTGCTGCTCGGATTGTTAGAAGAGGGTCAGGGTATCGCGGCAGGCGTACTGGAAAGTATGGGTCTTGATCTAGAGCAGGTACGCAGAGAGACGCTGCGGCTACTTAACAATAAGCAGGGATCGTAATTATGACCCATCAGTACAATAATTAGTAAGAAGCCACCGATATTTGGCAAAAAGTATGTTATGTGGGAGGGATGTGGATGGAAAGCCAGAAAACCGGAACTAAGGAAAACAGCGTACAGAGCAATAGTACAGCCATTGTCGAGGATGCCGGGAGCCTATCGCCGGAGCGACTGGAAAACGAGCAGGCCATCGATTTCGTTCAGGTATCTCGGGAGGATAACAACCAGACAGGGGTGGAGAGAAACGGGTGGAATGGAAGTGAAAGCGATGGGAGTCGCCAGGGCGCAGCTGCCCTGGCAGTGATACTGGCGCAACTGGTAGGTTATTTCAGCGGAAAAGCCGATGTTGATGACCTGGACGTACTCAGCTTTAGCCTCCATCACCTGTTCTCCCGTTTTGACCTCCTTTTCCGCCAGGCATTGCCAGCTTTGATGCAGGCGCCAGAACCAGGCCCACAGGCGCCGCTTACTGCCAATCACCTGCTCGCGCGCCGGCACAACTGGCATCAACTCCATATCATCAATCGCGCTCTTGATCGCATGGAGCCACTCTGTCACCTGCTCAGTGATGCCGCAGAATGTATCCTCGGTGCTTTTGATGGCTCCACTTCCATGATACTTGCAGCCGGTGCTGAGCAGGCACGAACGTCATCAGGGGCAACAGTAGGGGCCGCGAGCGAGGCTTGCGCGGCGGATTTCAGTTCCTTCGCGTCTCCCTCAGATGAGCAGGACTGGCCACATATGTTCGACCAGGAGCGCTGGCAGCAGGCTCTTACAACAATTACCGCTAGTCTGATAGGTTGGGAAGAGCGCTATCATAGCAGCCTCCCTTTCGTCACGCAATTTGCCTATATACCGGCGCTTGCTCCCTCCTCGCTGGCCCAGCTTGATAGCGCCTTTGCTATCTTGCTGGACTGCGCGGGAGCCATTTTTGGCGATATTTTACCTTCATTCCGCACTGTTTCTCAAGCGGACGACGCCAGCATCGCCGCCCTTTTGTTTGACCTCATGCAGCAGTCCGACCAGTTACTAGTACAGTTTGAGATTACCCTCGAACCCATCAATGCCCTGCTACAGCAATTTTCCATCCGCAATGCCACGGATTGACCCTGATCACCCTGTGCGGGAAACGTATCTTAACCATAATCAAGCTCTTTTAACGCGATTGTAACCGCAATCAAGCTCTTTTCCCAACGTTCTCTCCGTAACATTACCTAATAATGATTACTATTGCACAGGATGATATTAAGGAGCCGTAGAATGGGCAATGAAGCTATTTCTCCTCTCGTGAAGGAGCAGGCACCGAGTGTCTATGTATATGAAACGGTAGATACATTTTTTGAAATTGTAGCTGCTTTTGAGCGCATTCTATCGTCGTATACGCAACCTGCGGCTCTCGTAGTTATCATGCTCACATACGAAAATGAAGACAGGGCTGCTCCGGATCGAGCCAGTTCAACCTGGCAAAGTACCACTCATCTCATGCAGAACCTGCGCCCGCTGGTGCGTAAAACCGATCACGCCTTTCTGCTGGATCAGGGCCTGTATTTTCTCTTGTTGGGCGCTAATGAGCAGGGCGGGCAAATAGTGCAGAGCCGTTTATGGGAAGCCTTGCTCTGGCGGGTTCACAACATGAATAGCAGAGAAGCGACGCGCCCACGCGCCATGTCCATTGGCCATAGTAGCTATCCCGGTGTCCTTTCTGCTATCCCAGACTTTCTAGCAGAAGCCAGCAGCGCGTGCCTGCGTTTTGACCTGTTGCCCGAAAAAAACGCGCGCAAGGCCACCGTCAAGCATTCCAGGCACTCCACCCGGCAAGTGGAGAACGATGAGGAACTGCCGGCCCTCGCGCGAAAACTCGGTATTCCTTACCTCACGCTCCTACCAAACAAATTGCCCCATGGGGTACAAAACATCGTCAACCCTAAACTCGCCCAGGAATTACATTGCTATCCTATTGGACGCGAGCGTAACATGCTCACCGTCGCCATGCTCAACCCTCAAGACCGCTCCGCCCTGGATCGCTTGCATCAGGAAACCGGATTGCATATCTTCCCCGTCCTGGCACATCCCCAGGCGCTGGAAACTGCATTGGAACAACTGGTGTGATAAACGTTTGAAGCTTCTCTCATCTACTGTTATAATTGGGCAAAACAACGTCGGGTGAGACCTGTGTTTTTTGTATGAAATCTGATGAAAGGATACCTTCCTGATGAGAACACTCGTTACAGGTGGGGCCGGTTTTATCGGCTCGCACATCGTTGATCAATATATAGCCGCCGGCCACGAGGTCAGTATCGTGGATAATCTGTGGCACGAGGGCGGAGGCAAAAAGGCAAATATCAATCCCCAGGCCCGTTTCTACCAGGCGGATATCACCGACGAAGCCCGCCTGCAATCCATTTTCGATGAGGTGCAGCCCGAAATCGTCAGTCACCAGGCCGCCCAGCACAGCGTCTCGATCTCCACGAAATACCCGCAACTCGACGCGCGCGTCAATGTCCTTGGTCTGCTCAACGTCCTCACCAACTGTGTACGCGCCGGGACGCGCAAGGTCATCTTCGCCTCATCCGGCGCTACCTATGGCACTCCAAAGCATTTACCCATCAACGAGGAAACGTCCCAGCGCCCCGAGTCGCCCTATGGCATTACCAAGATGGTCACCGAACACTACCTGCGTTACTGGCAAGATGCTTACGGTCTCACCTATACCGCCCTGCGCTATGGCAACGTCTACGGCCCGCGCCAGGACCCCAATGGGGAGGCCGGTGTCATCGCCATCTTTGCCAGGCGCTTCCTCAAACACGAACCCGTCCGCATAGACTGGGACGGCGAGCAGCAGAAAGATTACGTCTATGTCGAAGATGTGGCTCGCGCCAACCTGCTGGCAATCGACCGCGGCGATAACGATATCTTCTGTATTGCCACCGGCCATGGAACTTCGGTCAACGGAATATATCGCAGCCTGGCACGGATAACGCATTATGAACCCGAGATCGTGCGCGCTCCCAAGCGCCCCGGTGATATCTACCTCGCCTATTTCGATTGTAACAAGGCCGCGCGCTTCCTGGGCTGGCAGCCTGAAGTATCGATAGAGCAGGGCATCGAACGCACCGTCGACTTCTTCCGCGAGCACCCGGACTTCTAGGCGTTTGCAAGATGACGAGCTTTCGCTATTCTGCTGAAATCCTGGCTCGTTTTCCCGGTGTCGTTGGCGGCGTCATCCTGGCATCAGAGATGACCAATGGCCCGACACCGGCAGGACTGCTGGCTGCATTTCAAGCTGAACAGCAGTTAGCGCTGGAGCGACTCGGTAACACTCTTTTGAGTCAGCTTCCCGCGCTGGCGGCATGGCGAACTGCTTTTCGCGGCTTCGGCGTAGACCCGACGCAGTATCGTAGCGCCGCCGAAGCCTTGCTGCGCCGTTTGACCAAAAAGGGCGATATTCCCAGTATCAACTTGCTGGTCGATCTTGGGAACCTGGTCAGCATTCGCTACGCGCTGCCTGTGGCGGTATTCGATACAAGGGCATTAACAGGGGGGGTCACGGTTCGTTTCGCTGGCGGCTCTGAGCGCTACACGACGCTGGGTGAAAGCGAAGTTGACCATCCCGAGCCGGGCGAGGTCGTATTTTCGGATGAAACCGGCCTGGTGATCGCGCGCCGCTGGTGCTGGCGGCAGAGCGACCAGAGCGCGGCCCAGCAAGATACGACTGCCGCGCTTATCACGGTCGAAGCGCACCATGCTGGCGGACGCAAGGATATCGAGGCCGCGCTGCATGATCTGCTAGGGTTGCTGGGAGAGTACGCGGGTGGAAGTTTTAAAGCCGGAATCCTGGGAGCCGAGTGTCCAGAACTCTCACTATGAGCTCAATTCGTCCCCGCCAGCGCGAGTGTCTGCGCATAGACCCGCACCACCTCCCGCATGTGCCTGGTAATCACGTGCGCCAGAATCATATGCGCGTCTTCTTCCTGCTCGATATTTTGACCGGGGGCAAGCACGTAGGCATCGACGATATCCTTTAGCTTGCCGCCTTTTGCCCCGAGCAAGCCGATTGTCGAGGCGCCCGTGCGTTTCGCCAGGCGCATAGCGTTAATGACGTTCGGCGAGTTGCCGCTGGCGCTGATACCGAGCGCGATATCACCAGCTTCGATCATGTTCGCCAGCTGTTCGGCAAAGATATGTTCGTATGCTGTATCATTGCTCCAGGCGGTAATTAACGGCACGTGATCGGTTAAGGAAATGGCTTTAAGGCGTGGGGCACCGGCTGTAATCGTGTTCTTTGAGAGATCAAGCGCGAAGTGTGAGGCCGTAGCCGCGCTGCCGCCATTGCCCATGATAAAAATGCGGTGTCCGTTATAATATGCCTCTTCCAGCAACAGGAAGACCCGCTCAAGATGGGGCAGCGATATTGCTCGCATCATCTGCTCGAGTTCATTGAAGTACTGCTTAACGGTTTCCAAAGATTACTTCCCCCTTAACAATTTAATAGGAATCAAGGCCGGCGCGCTTGTAGCTGCGGCGATTGCTCATCAGGCACTTGAGAATCTTCCAGTTTCGTCAGTTTAGGCTCTGTATAGGGTTCAACCCAGTGCGGGCTGAAGCTCGCAACATTGAGTATAACGGAGGCCCCCTGGTGATCGAAGCGGAAGTTCATGCGCTTCAATCCGCGGTTCTCCAGCACAGTCGTCACCGTGTCCTGGTGTTCTTCGGGGCAGTAGAGCATCAAGAAGCCCCCACCTCCGGCGCCAGTGATCTTGCCTGCTGCCGCGCCATGCTCCAGGGCCATCGCGTAGCATTCGTCGATGAAACCCGTTGACAGGCCCGGTGCCAGGCGCCGCTTTTCCTGCCACGAATAGTGCAGCAGCCGCGCGAACTCGTCCAGGTCGCCCCGTTCCAGGCATGCCTGCACATCGATTGCCACCTGCTTAATGTTGTGCAGCGCCTGCAGTACGGAGTCATCGCGTTCTTCTGTCGACTTGCGCTGGTGCTTCAAAATTGAGGTTGATTCACGCGAGCTGCCCGTAAAGAACAGCATCAGGCGCCTCTCCAACAACTGTTCCACGTTGCGGGCAATCTTGATGGGTTCGACGGTCACGCCGTTGCTGGTGAATGCGATCTTATTCAGACCACCAAAAGCTGAGGCGTATTGATCTTGCTTGCCGATCGGCATACCCATCTTCGAAATCTCGATGTAGGAGGCCAGTTCCGCTACCTGCTGTTTGGTCATCGGCTGCTCGAGCAGGGTAGAGATAGCGCGCACCATGGTCACGGCGGCGGCGCTCGATGAGCCTAATCCGGTGCCGGGAGGCACCTCGCTGGCAACAAAGAGATTGATACCACGGCGAATACCGAAATGATGCAGAATAGCCTTGGGAAGAGCAAGATCACCATTCCAGAAGAGGTCATTATAGGGTGAGTGACGAAATAGCGAGCGGTAATCGGCAGAGATAACCTGGAGATCATCGGATTCATCGGTAGTAATAATGGCGTAGAAATATTTATTAATCGCAGTGCTTACAACTAAACCGCCATATTTGGCATAATATGCTTCGAGGTCAGTCCCACCTCCACCAAAACTGATGCGCATCGGAGCTCTAGCAATTAGCATACATTCTTTCTCCTACACAGGCGCCGCAGGTAGCAATAGATGAACTTGAACAAGCGCAAAATCGCTAAACCCCTCTCGTCCTGTCATGCTGAGCGCAGCGAAACACGACCGGGCCAGGGTCGCTCGGGTTACCGATCCTGGTTGTTCAAGTTCATGAATCTCTCCAGAACGGAAATATTTCTTCCAGGGCGACTTGTGTTGGCCCTGGAAGAAGCGTCGTATTGTTCTCTCAACAGGCATGTGACAATCACATCCCTATCTTTCCTATTACGCTACAGGTTGGCGCATGGCTTCAATTAGTACTTTTGCGACCTCTGGGCGTGAAAATTCGCGCGGCGGAATCTCTCCTGCTTGCAACATCTGACGTACCTTCGTACCACTCAACGTCACATGCTGGTCGTTACCATGCGGGCAGGTCTTTGCCGAGGCCATCGAATCGCAGGCGCGGCAGAAGAAGGTGTGGTCGAAGAACATGGGTGTGATGCCAAGTTTCGCCGGGTCGAACTCCGCGAAGATGTGGTGAGCGTCGTAGGTGCCGTAGTAATTGCCCACACCGGCATGGTCGCGTCCGACGATGAAGTGCGAGCAGCCATAGTTCTTGCGCATCAAGGCATGGAAGATGGCTTCGCGCGGCCCCGCGTAGCGCATAGCGGCGGGAAGGACGCCCAGGACGACGCGGTCCGCCGGGTAATAATTTTCCAGTAGCACTTCGTAGCAGCGCATGCGCACACTGGCGGGAATGTCATCGCCCTTGGTGTCTCCCACCAGGGGATGCAAGTACAGGCCATCGACGGTTTCAAGCGCACACTTCTGGATATATTCGTGCGCGCGATGAACTGGATTGCGCGTCTGGAAGCCTACAACGCGCTTCCAGCCACGCTCTGTAAAAATCTGGCGCGACTGCGTTGGTGTGAAGCGGTATTGGGCAAAAGCCTGATTTTGCAACGCGACAACCCGTACCGGCCCACCCAGCAGCACATCGCCCTGCTGGTAAAGGACTTTCACGCCTGGATGCGCGTCTTCGGTTGTGCGATACACCCTGCTGGCCTCGTGCTGCTTATCATAACCAAATTTTTCCTGGATGGTCATGACAGCCTGCAACGTCCCTGCGGCATTGACCAGCCCTACCTGTGAGCCTTCTTTGAGCGAAGCAGCCTGCTCTGAACTGGCGGCAAGAGTAATCGGCACCGACCAGGGCAGGCCGTTGCTCAGGTGCATATCGTTAACGACGCTGAGGTAATCGGCGCGATTCATAAAGCCGCCAAGAGGACTGTAAGCGCCATTAGCCAGCATTTCCAGGTCGGCCAGCTGGCGGGAGCCTACTTCTACACGCGGCAGGCTCCTGGCGCGCTCCTGCAATTCGGCGCGCTCCTGCTCGCTTGCCATGTTTACTATCAGTTCTCCTCCGTGAGGAGCGATTAATCCATTTATCATTTGTTGTTACACCTATCTCTAATGGGGCGCGATCAATCTGGCCCCTAGCGTTTATGGGCTTCTGGCCCCGGCACCTTTTAGGGGAGGCAAGAGTATCTCTTCCACTGGAGGGGGCCCACTTGCCGTTATCAAAAACTACAGGTAACCCAGGGCCGCCAGGCGGTCTGTCACGACCCTGGCATCCTCTTCAGGCATCTCTTCCGGTTCTAGATAGCCCAACTCTTCCAATTTGGCGAAGATGCGCGCAACGCTTTCTTCAACCGTTTCTTTGTCGGTTTCGACGATCAGTTCGGGATGCTCCGGTTCCTCGTAAGGATCATCAACGCCGGTAAAGCCCTTGATCTTACCCTCGTCGACCAGCTTGTACAGGCCCTTCACGTCACGCTGGCGGCAGACTTCGATAGGACATTTTACATAAACTTCAACAAAGTTGCCGATTTCCTTGCGCGCCCATTCGCGCGCCTCGCGATAGGGAGCGATAGCCGCGGAAATACAAATCACGCCGTTGCGCGTCAGCAGACTGCAGACGAAAGCGATGCGTTTGATGTTAGTATCGCGGTCTTCGCGGCTAAAGCCAAGGCCCTTGCTCAGGTGCGTGCGTACAATGTCGCCGTCCAACACTTCAACGTTGCGACCACGCTCGCGCAGGCGCTTCTCGATGACATCAGAAAGGGTGCTTTTGCCCGATCCAGAGAGACCAGTGAACCAGATGGTAAAACCGGTATTTGCCATATGTATGTTATTCTCCTCTACTTCCAGGGTCGATCAGCCAGCAGTGGGCGCGATGAATCGGCCCCTACGATATTTCATTTTCACTCACAGGAGGACATAGTATATCATGCCTCTGCCCGTGTTAAAAAGCCTTGCCCTGCATATCGGCAGGGACCGGCACATCGAGTTGCTCCAGAATAGATGGCGCCATGTCCATCAGTTGGAGGCCAGGCAGTTCGCGGCCGCCAGGGCCCTCGCGCACAGCCGGATCATGCTTGATGACGATACCGAACTGAGCATGGTTGCAGTCGTCAGGCCCGGTATCGTTATCGAAGGTGTAAATCGAGCCATGACCAACCGAGCCGACGGAGCGCCAGAAGAGGTCGCCGAAGTAGACGATCAGGTCTGGTGGCACGCCGTTACAGGCTTTGTAAATTTCCTTTGGCTTGAAGACGCGTGTGCCGATATTCGCGCCGGTATGGTCGGGCAGGGCCTCTAATTTCGCCTTCAGTTCGTCGCGCAGGGCCTCAACCTCAGAGGGCTTGACGATGCCCTGTGGCTCGCGCCCTTCGATATTGAGGAAGATACGAGCGTAATAACCGCCGTCTCCCCAGACACGCGTCTTGCTCCAATCGATTTCACACCGGTCGATAGCCGTAAGGGTCGCCGGCTGCGATTTCAGTGTGAGGTAGCCCTCGCGGATGAGCCATTCGTTGACGCAAATGCCACCATCCATCTTCTTAGCGCCGTGATCGGAGACGATGTAAACGGTCGTATTTTCCTCGTCGATCAGATCAAGGATTTGCCCAATCTCATTGTCAAGATAACGATAATAATTATGGATACTCTCGTTATAGATCGGATGCACCTCATATTTGTGGTGCGTGGGATCATGGTATTTCCATAAGCCATGGTGAATGCGATCCGTCCCCATCTCCACAAACATGAAGAAATCCCAGTCCTTTTCTGCAATCCACTTTTTGACCAGTTTAAAGCGCTTTTCGGTCATAGTATAGATCTGGCGCAGTAAGTAATCCTTATCCTCAGTACGGAAGTTCGGGACATCTACCAGGTACTCACCCACAGTCGACGAGATCTCCTGCATCACAGAGGCGGGATAGGTATACGGCCGTTCGGGGTTAGTGGTAGATGGGGTCAGGAAACAACCGACTTGAATGCCGTTGACCGGCTTGGGAGGATAGGTTTGTGGCACACCGACGGTGATGACTTTCTTACCCGCGCGTGAAAGTACGTCCCAGACGCGGTCGGTCTTCACCGAGTTGGAATTGGCGAGGGTATTCTTCTCATAAGAATAGTCCCCGCGATTGCGAAAGCCATAGAATCCCAATGTGCCCGGATCCTTGCTCGACATCATCGAACTCCAGGCGGGGACAGTGATCGCAGGGATGCAGCTCTCGAGCCTGCCCCATACTCCATCGTCCATAACCCGTTTGAAATTCGGCAATTCATCGCGCCATTGCTCAAAAACGAGTTCCGGTGGGGCGCAATCCAACCCGATCACCAGAACCTTTTTTCGCTTTGTGCCGAGACTCATGAATATCTGCCTTTCAAAGTATGGTCATTGCCGGGAGGGCGACCACGAGGGTGCGCCCTTACAATAATCACTAGATAGCTCCATAAGGGTTGGGCGTTATCATTGTAAGGGCGCACCCTCGTGGTCGCCCTCAGATTTCTCCCTCACCTGTGTGTTTACCCTCTGCAGAGGTCCAACAATTTAGAACTGAGCATAACACTACCGACCCTTGAATAGTGTTACCAAGCAGTGAAGAAGCGGTTATGAATTTGCATAAGTCGTTATGCTTACTCAACCACATCACTCATCGCTTCCACTATGAATTGTAACAGATGTTGCACTTAATTGAAAGGGTTATGCCCAAATGGGCTATTTTATCACGGTAAAAGCAACATACGTCACATTCGGACTTCCGCTGGGAAAGTGTTCTGGCAATCAGACGCATCATTTCCCGCGTGCTTATTTCGACACACCAGGCTCCAACAGGTATGTTCAGGTTATGTACGCAGCCAGAAAAGTGAAACGCGCCTCGTATAATACATCATCGGCCAGAATCGGAAATGCTGCATGTTGGATAGTTCACAGGGATTTTGTAGGCTCTGCTATGGCAGTCAGGCCCTGTTTCGGCGTATAGTAGGATATACACAGCTACATCTACGGATACAGCTGCTTGACACGCTTGCCGACCTTGCCCAGGGGGTAGGTGCGACAGGAACGTCAAAATAGTAGGGGATCTCAACTGATATCCTTTACGTGTGACGCAAGATGGACAAGGCCATCTTCATGTTTTAGTAGGAAAGGAACAACAAGAATGAGTAGTAAAAAGGTGCGCGTCGCTATTGTCGGTGTGGGCAACTGTGCCAGTTCTTTGGTACAGGGCGTGCATTATTATCGTGAAGCGCAAGTTGATGATTTCGTGCCCGGTCTCATGCATGTGAACCTGGGTGGTTATCATATAAGCGATATCGAATTCTCTGCGGCTTTTGATATTGATGTGAATAAAGTGGGAAAAGATATCAGTGAGGCAATCTATGCTCCGCCTAATAATACCTATCGTTTCGCGGACGTGCCGAAGTTGGGAGCAAAAGTCTATCGTGGTATGACTCATGACGGGCTGGGAAAATACCTTTCGAAGGTGATTACCAAGGCCCCGAAGCAGACCTCAGATATCGTCAAAATTCTGAATGATACCGGCACAGATGTAGTAATAAACTATCTTCCTGTTGGCTCCGAGACGGCGACGAAATGGTATGTTGAGCAGATCCTGCAGGCGAAGGTCGGTTTTGTGAACTGCATTCCTGTGTTTATTGCGCGCGAGCAGTACTGGCAGGATCGCTTCAAGGCCGCCAACCTGCCGATGATCGGCGATGATATCAAGAGCCAGGTGGGTGCGACCATTGTGCATCGCATGCTGGCGCGCCTGTTCCGCGAGCGCGGTGTGAAGCTGGAGCGCACAATGCAGCTCAATGTGGGTGGCAATACCGACTTCTACAATATGCTGGAGCGCGAGCGACTCGAATCCAAGAAGATCAGTAAGACGAATGCCGTGACAAGCCAGCTGGATTACGAGCTGGGTGGCGACAATGTACATATCGGGCCATCCGACTACGTGGCGTGGCTGACCGACCGTAAGTGGGCCTATATCAGGTTGGAGGGGCGCACATTCGGCGACGTGCCTTTAAATATGGAGTTAAAACTGGAAGTATGGGATTCGCCCAATTCGGCAGGTGTAGTCATCGATGCTGTGCGCATGGTGAAGCTGGCGCTGGATCGCGGCATCAGCGGCACACTCGAAGGGCCAAGCGCCTACCTGATGAAGTCTCCGCCCATCCAGTATCACGATGACCTGGCCCGTGAGATGACAGAAGCCTTTATCCGGGGCGAGGATGGTGGCAAAAAGCAGGAGACTCCGGCGATAGAACCTTCTAATGGCCATAAGGCCGATGCCTCAGCGGATGTGATTCAATAAATTGCCGGTGATTGCAAAAATATGCCTCAAGCCGAACGCTTGAGGCATATTTTTGCAATCACCGGCGTGATTCCTATCTCGCTTGACGCCAATTCGGTGCTTCTTGCGTGGTCATTGTAGGGGGCGTGCCCTTGTGGTTGCCCCGGATGGGTACTGGAAAGGAGATAGGAAGGTGACCGTTGATGTCCTCGTGCCGACATATAATCGCCTCACATCGTTGATAATGACGCTCTCTGGCGTGGCAGCGCAAACGCTTACCGATCTGAGGGTAATCGTCGCCGACCAGGGCGAGCAGCCAGTTGAGCAAGAGCAGGTCATCCAGACCCTGCGGCGCGTAATTGAAGCGCGCGGCGGCTACGTCGAATGGCGCACGCGTCCACAAATTCATGGCATCGCCGAACAGCGCGATTTTCTCTTGCGCCAGGCGACCGCGGAGGCCGTGCTGTACCTGGATGACGACGTTTTTATGGAACCCTGGGTAGTCGAGCGCCTGCTGCAAACGCTGCGAGAGCAGCGATGTGGCTTCGTGGGCGCCTTCCCTGCCGGATTGTCGCATCGCGACGATGTGCGGCCAGAACAGCAGATCGTCGAGTGGTGGGACGGGCCGGTGCAGCCGGAAGTGATTGAGCCGGGTTCGCCCCAGTGGGAGCGCTGGCAATTGCATCGCGCCGCCAATCTCTACCACGCCAGCCAGTCGTTGCCGCCAGGAGAATTTCGACTGTACAAGGTGGCCTGGATTGCGTCGTGCATTCTTTATGACCGTGCCAAACTGTGGGAAGTTGGCGGCTTCTCGTTCTGGCCGCGCCTGCCGCGCTATCACTCTGGTGAGGAAGTGCTGGCGCAAAACCTGCTGATGCGCCGCTGGGGTGGGTGCGCCATCATGCCTTCGGGCACCTATTATACTCAGGTTCCTACGACCGTGCTGAACGACGCGGGCACGGTTGATGGACACGCGCTGGCTCTGCTGCCTGAGATGGTCGAGCTCTATGCGCCGGGGCGTGTTGAGACCCGGTCTATACAGCTATGAATCCATTGTTGCCAGGATTATTATGTCGCCTTCCTCGATCTCCGCGTAAAGTTGTGCTGCTGCGTGCCTCGCGTATCGGCGATTTCATCTGTGCGACCCCGGCATTCCGTGCGTTGCGCGCCGCGCTGCCACAGGCAGAAATCAGCATGATTACACTGCCTATGCTGCGTGACCTGGTTTTGCGCTCGCCGCACCTGGATCGCTTCATCGCCTTCCCCGGCTTTCCGGGCATCGCCGAACAATTTTTTGATGCGCGGCGAACGCTCTCTTTTTTCCAGCAGATGCAGGACGAGCAATTCGACCTCGCGATCCAGATGCAAGGGTCAGGCGTCAACTCCAATCCATTTATGTTGCTGCTGGGAGCGCGTGCCACCGCGGGATTTATACGCCAGGGTGATAGCCCCGGCAAATTGGATGCTGCCCGGCCCATTCCTGAGCGCTGCCATGAAATACAGCGTATCCTGGCATTGACGACATTCCTCGGCGTCCCGCCGCAAGGCGAGGAGACAGAATTTCCCTTATGGCCAGAGGATGTCACGGTAGCAGAAACGATGCTGGCCGGAACGGAGCAACCGTTGATCGGCGTACATATGGGGGCGCGCGATTTGACGCGGCACTGGGCATACGAGCGATTCGCCGCAGTAGCGTACCAGTTGCAGCGCAGGCACGGTGGAACGATTGTCATCATAGGTGAGGCGGAAGACCGGCCGGCAGGCGAGAGGCTGGCCCAGGATTTGCCCGGCCCATATCGAAACCTGGCGGGAAAGACCTCGCTTGCTGAACTGGGCGCCGTCATTTCACGCCTTGCCCTGCTGGTGACGAACGATACGGGGCCAGCCCACATCGCCTATGCATTGAAGACGCCAACAGTCACGATCTTCGGCAGCGCTGACCCACAAATGTACGCGCCGCTATTACCCGGGCCTTTTCGCCCCTTAGTTTATGAGGTATCCTGTCGTCCCTGTGGGTATACGGAATGCCCAATTGGCTACCGCTGCCTGGAGGGTGTCACGGCGCAGCGGGTGGTGGAGGCCGCGGAAGAGGTGATGCAGGATGCCTGTTACGAATCCAGGTGGCGTGACGTCTATTCAATGGAAGTGAAGGGAGAATTGAGGTAGAAGCATGGAACATCGAACGCTGGGAAAAACTGGCTTGCGGGTGCCTGTCGTCGGTATGGGCACCTGGCGTACCTTTGACGTGCGTGGAGCGGTGGCCGAGAGCAACGCGCGCAAAATTGTGGATACGGCGCTGGCAGCGGGCGCAAACTTTTTCGACTCCTCGCCCATGTATGGTGAAGGCGAGCGCGTACTCGGCAGCGCGTTGCAGGGACGACGCGACCAGGCCATATTGGAAAGCGAGGAAAAGAATCTATAAAGAACCTCCTATTTATGCTAGCAGTAAAAAACCGGAATATCTGACTTGAAGCCGCGCTTCGCAGTACCCTCTCTGCTCTTGGCATTCCTGGCGCCCATTCTGAGTGTGATGGTCATCAACCCGATCACACCACAGCTACATGGATAAATTCATATCACAGTTCTGCGAAGATGTTGCATTTATTTTCTGAAATTCGTTATAATACTCTTATAAGAAGCCCTTTCTCGAAGTGGTACCACGTTTAGAAAAAATGATCAGTGTATCGTTCTGTGATGCATCGCTGGTGAATGGTAGGTTTTACAAACTGTAGAGCCTATCATGATTGGAAGTTTGTGTGACCTTGTAGCGCAGCCTTGTAGCGCGGCCTTGTAGGAATACACTGGGGACTTTCTTCTTTCCATATGTTCAACGAAGGGGGAGCTTCTTGAAGAAGTACTTAGCAACAACTGTTTGTTCGTGCCTGACCTTTTTCTCCTTGCTGTTCTTGACCTGGGGTGGTACTGCCCTGGCCGACTCTGCTACGCCGGCAGCGACGGGTATTACCTACAAGCAGGTCTGTGCCGGAGCACCCCGGGGATATGCCCATTGTCTGGCACTCATTGCAGTGCGTCCGGGTAGTATGGCAGCGTTGCAGGTGAATCCATTTGCCAACTCACCTGGTGGCGGTCCTCCCTATGCTCCGGCCAACCTTCACAATGCCTACAATCTTCCGACCAATGCTCCAGGCACGCCGACGGTGGCTATTGTAGACGCGTACAGCGATCCCCACCTGGCAAGCGATCTAGCTACGTACCGGTCGCAGTGGGGTCTACCAGCCTGCACACAGTCCAATGGATGCCTCGAGATTGTCAATCAAAATGGGGGCAGCACTCTACCCTCCAGGAATAGCGGTTGGGGACTTGAGGAGTCATTGGATGTGGATATGGTGAGCGCTATTTGCGAGAACTGCCATATCCTGGTTGTGGAGGCCAACTCGCCCAGCAATGGCAACCTGGGAACAGCAGTCAACACAGCTGTAAGGCTGGGTGCGGTTGCTGTCAGCAACAGCTACGGGGAAAACGAGTTTAGTGGCGAGAGCAGTTATTGCAGCAGCTACTACCAGCATAACAATGTGGCAATTACCGCCAGTTCTGGTGATAATGGCCCTGGGGTGTCATACCCGGCGGTCTGCCCTTATGTCGCCGGTATAGGTGGCACGACCTTGAACTCCAATGGTTCGGAGACGGCCTGGAGTGATGCAGGTGGCGGCTGTAGCGCCTATATCTCCAAACCCTCCTGGCAGTCATCCAGCGTGACGGGCTGCGGCAATAAGGCAGTCTCCGATGTCTCTGCTGATGCCGATCCTAATACTGGTGTCTATGTCTACGACACCTATGGTTACTATGGTTGGTATGAGGTTGGCGGTACCAGTGAGTCCTCACCGATCATCGCGTCGGTCTATGCCCTGGCCGGCAATGCGTCGAGTACTACCTATCCCGCGAGCCTGCCCTGGCTGAATTACGGCTCTGGCTGCCTGTTTGAAGTTGGTGGAGTGCGATACGCCTATCAGAGTGGCCTTGGCAGTCCCGATGGCACCGGCTGTTTCTAATCACGTCAGTCTCTTTCAAGCCCGGCCGGATTCGGAAAAGGGTGCGGTTCTTGCAGCCTTCTCAATAGGGGAGAAAGTTGACTACCAGGCCCGAAAAGATCAAGCGTAGAGACACGAGTAATAGCAGTGAGGTGGTATATTACGTACCACCTCATTTTTTTGTTGTAGGGGCTATCCTTTTCAAGGAGTGGATTGCTGACTTAAAGTCACTGGTACATCACCATCAACGGTGGCGGGTCCAGCGCCAGCACATCCTGCGGCGTCATCAAGGGCTTGTCCAGGTTATAGAATAGTTTGAAGCCGGGGTACTCGATCAACTGTTCCTTATCGAAGATCTGGTAATCGTCGATTTTTTCACCGGGAGTTCCGAAGCCGTCAACACTGGTCACAATCTCTACGCCTGGCTGGACGCGAATTTTCTGCCAGTCTGGCAGCATTGATTCGCGGAACTGGTGAATAATCAGTATTTTTTCCGGTAGGTGCTGCGTTTCGACGAGATTGGAGAGCTGGTCAATCACCCAGTTGATCTCAGAAGCATACATACGGCCAAATTCCACGCCCGGGATATCGCCGGGTGCCATATCGAATTCGGGGTCGAGCGATAAATCAACTCCGGGCCTCTCAAGATAGGGCCAGACGTTCGTGACTTCCTTCTGAACGGTGCTGTGCCCGATTTGCATATCAAAGAAAAAGAGGGACTGGTTGGCGTTGGCGAGGTCGATATAATGTTCGATGGAATCATTCGGCATGCGATAGGTCCAGGAGCCATCAGCCATTGGTACGGGCTGCGCCACGGGTGATACATAATCGAGCCCTGTCACGACAGGATGGGCAGGATCGAGGTCGGCATACACTTGAGCCTGCTGTTGCAGCCGCGCGATCAGTTCATCATCTGAATAGGCGCCGATTGGACCCATAGCCGAAGATAGGGGATTGCCATAATAGAGTACCAACCGGTTGGTGGGCAGCGATATCCGCCACATCCAGCCATTGGGACCCTGTGCCTTGCGCTGTAAGGCGAGCTCGGCTTCGGTATTCTGGTCGGATAACGTTGGGTCGGTACTGGTTATCGTGGTCGGAGAAGGGGACGGTGTACCGGCCTTTATAGGCGGTTTCTGGGGTTGTGAGGCCTGTCCGACCCCAGCGCAACTGGAGAGAAATAAGAGGGTAGCAATAAGCAACATTGGCAGCCAGGTGATTTGTCGCTTTGCAGCCTTCAATGTGAGTTGACACCTGTTCATAACTATTTTTACCCCTTGATCGCTTTTCTCAGGCTTGCCTGGTTATAGTTTGTTCTTCATTTTTCGTCACACCGTAATACTATACCTCATATTATTCTTAAACGGTCAAGATCGACAATTGTCAATGTATAAGGACTCGAACGCAATGAGGCCCCGGCATTTCGACGCCGGGGCCTCATTGCGTTGAATGAATTCATCTGGCGCTAACTGCCGGCTTGCAGTTCGCCTAATTTGACATTAATCGTTTTTTGCTGGCTGCCGCGATAGATGTGGACAGCGACGGTATCGCCGGGATTGTGGGTGGCAAGTACGCTGCCGAGCGTATTGGTATCAGTTATCTGGGTATTATCGATTCCCACAATCACATCGCCCGCTTGCAGACCTGCCGAAGCCGCGGCGCCGCCGGAAACGACATTGACGATCAGCGCGCCATAATTGACCGGCAGGTTATCCTGAGCGGCCAGCGTTGGATCGACGCTTACCACCTCTATGCCAAGCGCCGCGCGGCCGGTATGCGTCACGTGGCCGGTAGCAATAATCTGAGGCGCGATGAAGCTCACTCGGTTGGATGGAATAGCGAACCCAACGCCGTTAGCAGGAGTATTGAACTCTGGATCAATCGCTGCAAGCGTCGGGATGCCGATCAGGTTTCCTTGCATATCGACCAGCGCGCCGCCGCTATTGCCCGGATTGATCGGAGCATCGGTTTGAATAGCGTTGGGTATGGTTGAGCCACCCTGCCCTTCGCTTACTGTGCGATTGAGGGCGCTGATAATACCATTGGTCACGGATTCAGTGATCCCCAGCGGATTGCCAATGACGAGTACATCCTGCCCCACCTGCAACTTTGAAGAGTCGCCGATGGTTGCTACCGCCATATTCGCCGGAGGATTGATTTTGATGATCGCCAGGTCGTCGGCAGGATCGGTGCCGGTTAGCTGGGCTGTGAGTTTCCTGCCGTTGGAGAGGACGACCTGGATGCCTTGCGCCCCTGAGACCACGTGATTATTGGTAACAATATATCCGCGGCGGTCGATAATCACGCCGGAACCAATCGCGCCACCATTCGCAGTGGTAACATTCACCTGCACGACGGTAGGCTCCACTTTCGCGATCACCGCTTCGCGCACGGCCTCAATATTGTTGCTGCTAAGCGCCGGGACCGTCACTGTTGGCGCGGTGCCCGGTTCCAATGTTCCAGCGCTGCTCGCGCCAGGGGCAACACTGGTTCTGCCAAATTGCCAGCCGGCAAACAGGCCAATGCCGAAGATAAGAATCAGCAGGACTACCAGCAGCAGAATAGCGCCCGTGCGTGCTCCACGTGAACGCCTCGGCCTCGGACTACCAGACCCTGTCATAACGGGCGCCGGCATCTGTCCAGGTTGAGGCGAGTAGTTGTTTGGGGCTTGCCACATACCCGAAGGAGATTGACCAGGCGGCTGTGCTGATTGTGGCGGGCGGGATGAAGACTCATACCAGGCCGGCGCCTGCCAGCCTGCTGTCTGATCGGGAGTCCAGCCCAGGCCGGATGCATTCTCGCCTCCTCTCTGGTCTTGCTCCATATCAGTTGAGTTATTTATATTGCCCGTATTATCCGCATACGGTAGCGGCTCCTCATGATCTTCATATGGATCGCGCATCACAATGACCTCCATAGATTTCTTAAAAAGTAAGATAACAACTGTTTTTAACACGCATTTATTGCACCTGCGTATACTGTATCTCACCTTTTTCAGAAATCTTACAGGAAAATGTAAAATCTTTGTAAGGGTATATCTTATAGTTTGCCATCGCACCGGTCTTACAAAAACTTTACAATTTCTGAGGGCCTTCTTGATATTTTAGCTGTATGCTGTAGAATGTGCAGTATGGAGAGTTGGTCACAGGCTCTCCTGCTGCAAGAGCCTTTTCTTCTTTCTTACTTATGGAGAGAGGGAATGTTACCGCCGGCGGGGTGGAAGAGTGTGATGGTTGGGCTTCAACGTGGATGGCCTGGCTGGAATCATTATTAAACGAATAGATATATGAAAATACTTATAATTGAGGACGAAGCAAATATTGCTCAGGTGCTGCGACTGTACCTGGAGCAGGCAAATTATACAGTGCTGGTCGCAAGCGATGGGGTGGCCGGTCTGGAATTGCACGCGCGCGAACATCCTGACCTGGTTATTCTCGACTTGATGTTGCCCGCCCTTGATGGCATGGAAGTGTGCCGCCGCATACGCGCCTGGGCCAATACACCCATTCTAATGCTCACGGCCCGCCAGGGTGAAGAGGACCGCATCGCGGGCCTGGAGCTCGGCGCAGACGATTATCTGGTGAAGCCATTCAGCCCGCGCGAGGTGGTGAGCCGTGTTAAGGCCATCCTGCGCAGGACGAGCGTCCAGGTTCCCGCTATGAGCGGTGGCAGCGAAAATGGCGCTGGTGCCTATGATAAAGGCAAGCCAGCAGATACAGGAGAGGAATTGCATTTTGGCGGCCTGCATATCAATGTTCCTGCTCGCCGTGTCGAGGTCAAAGGGCAGGACGTACCGCTGACGGCGAAGGAATTTGATTTGCTGGTAACGCTTGCTTCCTCACCAGATCGCGTCTTTACCCGCGAATCACTGCTGGATCAGATCTGGGGCTACACTTATCTGGGCGATGGCCGCACGGTCGATGTGCATGTCGGCACGTTGCGCAAGAAGATAGAGGGAGCAGCCGGTAGTGAGGCGGCCCATATGATCAAAACGGTCTGGGGGGTGGGCTACAAATTTGTGTCCGAGGGGTAGCCATGCTGGAACGCTTCTCGTTTCCCTCGCTGGGTCTGCGCACAAAACTCGCGCTAAGTTATCTCGCCGTTGCCCTCAGCGCTATCCTTGTCCTGGTGATCGTGGTTTCAATTGCCGTCCAGAACTACTTTTATACAGCGCAGCGCGATCAATTACGCTCAAGTGCCGAATCGTACGCGCAGCAAATCGGCCAACTTTACCAGCGTGATGGAAGTAACTGGAACAATGTTCCCCCGATTGATCTTTACGGTCCTGACCTCTTCATCGTCATTGATCAAGGCGGTAATCCTCACAGCGGGCGTTCATTCCACGAGGTAGCCCCGGAAGATTTTCCTGCCATCAATCAGGCATTGGAGCAGGCGTTGCAGGGCCATGAAATGGAAGGCAGTCTGCAAGGTTCTGCCGGCGATAGCAATGCCTTCTCGGGCCCATACATCAGCGTGCCAATTTATGACAATGGGCAAACAAATAGTCGCATCGTTGGCGCTTTACTGCTTGCCGAGCCGAATCAGTATCCCAGGGGCTTTTCGCCATATGAATTTCTGGCCAATGTCGACCAGATCATCCTGATCGCGGGCGCAGTCATTGCCGTGGCCGCGGTAATCTTCAGTCTGCTGCTGGCACGTCGCCTGGCCGCGCCGCTCGTATCGCTGACAGTCGCCGCCGAGCAGATGAAAAACGGTGACTATTCACAACGCGTGGAGCCGCCGAAGTCCCAGGATGAAATAGGGGCGCTGGCGTCATCTTTTAACGCGATGGCGACCAGGATCGAGGCCGATGTCAACGAATTGCGCCGCCAGGAACAGGTGCGCCGCGATCTCGTCGCCAATATTGCCCACGATCTCATCACTCCCCTGACGGCCATCCAGGGCTTCAGCGAGGCGCTGGCCGACGATGTGATTGCCGATCCTAAATCTCGCCAGGAGACGGCGCAGCTGATTGGTCGCGAGGTGCAGCGCCTGCGCCGTATGGTAAGAGATATGCAGCAAATGTCATCGCTCGAAACTGGCCGCGTCTCGCTCGATATCGCTCCGTTGAACCTGCAATCATTGGTGGATGAAACGCTGGCCGTTATCGGCCCTGAGTGCGAGCAGGCCGGCATCGTGGTCTACAACGAGATTGCTCCGGCAACTCCTCTCGTGCTTGCGGATAGCGACCGCATCACGCAAGTACTGCTCAACCTGCTGGACAACGCGCGCCGCCACACTCCATCCGGCGGCAAGATCACCATCGGCGCCAGCATCGACGCATCGGAGCCGTCCCGGCAGCAAGGGATACCCGCAGGCCACCCACAGTGGCTCACCATCTGGGTAAGCGACACAGGAGTCGGCATCGGTCCCGTAGACCTGCCCTACATCTTTGACCGTTTCTTCCGTATCGACCGTTCGCGCACCGGCTCAAGCGGCGGCGGAAGTGGCCTCGGTCTCTCCATTGTCAAGGCCATTATTACCGCGCACGGCGGAACAATCTGGGCCGAAAGCACGCCTGGTATGGGCACCCGTATCTCATTTACGCTGCCCATTGCCGTGAAGCAAGCGCAAGATCAGGAACAGAACGCCGCCGTTGATGTAAAGACGTGAGATAGGAGTCATCCGAATGTTGACGAGCAGGCGTGTGGAGGGCGACCACCAGGGTGCGCCCTTCCTATGACCACGAAGCCGCCTGGGTAGGGCACGTCATCCTAGGAAGGGCGCACCCTGGTGGTCGCCCTCTCCCTCTTGCCCATTCCTCATGTTCGGGATGACTCCTATCTCACGTTTTTATTCCCACCACTGTCCTCAGAAAACACATACCACAGAACGACTTGTCTCGAATCTCCTTTTGTACCTGCCCGAAAACTTTCTCGAACTCCTCCGCCGTTGTCACTTTTGTTTGTAGCAGAAAGGGCAACACCTGGTTGCCAAAGACGAATACCTGGCGCGCAAACATCTCGTGACCCATTGTGCCGGTGGATACTTCAAGCGCGTATGCCCGGTCCTGCGCGATACGAAAGCCGGCATCACGAAGCCAGCGGCCCATGCGCGGTGTGATGCCCAGCGAGTATCCAGGCGCGAAGGCACGTCCAGCTGCCTGCAACCCTTGTAGTACCAGCATGGACAGGCGCTGGCAGGCGGGGCTGCTAGTAATCGGCAATTCCGCCTCAGTCCACACGAAAAAGCCTCCTGGCCGGCATAACTGCGCTAAAGAATGAATCAACGACGGAAATGCTTGCGCTGTTACATCACCCAGCAGGAAGCGCATGTGAATGAGCTCAAAGGCGCCTGGCGCAAACATTTCCCCTCTGAGGTGATGCATATCCTGCACCATATAGCTGATATTCGATACGTATCCGAAGATATGCCGCAGGGCCTGGTCGATAAAGTAGGCGCTTTTATCGATCCCGACGACCTGCATATCGGGATGCCGCCACGCGATCTCATAGGCCCACGCGCCCACGCCGCAGCCCACATCGAGTACGCGACGAACTCTGGAAAGGTCAAGCCCGGGTGGCAAAACATCGCCCATCAATTCGGTCAAACGCCGGTGTTGTAGCATCAAACGCGCCACCTCGGCCTCGTTCTCAATCAAAAAAGGCACAGAGCTATTTGCGAGCCGCTTTTGATTTTCCTCTGGAGGGGTGAGAGAATTCGTATTCATTGCAGACCGTTCCTAAATTTTTTTAATTTTCTCGCCATGGAGATCTCCCCCTTTCAAAGAATTGAGTTCGCTGGCCGATCATGATTTTTACCATGCAGAATCGGTAAACTCGCCCGTGCCACTCTGGGCACAGCGCTGAATCTGGGACGCCACCGGAGATTCTTCGCTGCGCTCAGCATGGCATTTCCGATTCTGGCTGGTAATGCTCATGATCGACTGCGAAGCATCAATCGCTTCAAAGGATGAACACCTCTATATGCCAGGTGAGATATGGTTATGGAGAGATTATAGCAGATGTAATAGGTCATTATCAATAACTACCGAATTACAATTGTATCTTTACATAAAATGACGAACGTCTTTATAGTATGGACATGAAAGAAGACAGGGATAACATAAATAGGCGGGACTTCGTGACAACGAACGAAGCCGCAGAGATGCTTGGCCTCTCCTACTATACGGTATATGAATATATTCGTGAGAAACGCCTGGTCGCTGAGATCGTTGGCGGCATCTATATGATTCCCAAAAAGGCGGTCGAGGAATTTCGTCCCAGGCCGACCGGGCGTACTCGCGCCAGACCGCCTGCCTGGCGTACCTATCGAGCCGGAGCTAAGGTGCGCGGCATGGACATTCGCGTGCGCGTCAAGGAGGACCAGCAGGAGCGCCTGCTAGAGAAACTGCGTGCCATGCAGGAGAACCAGCAGTATCTCTTCCCCGGCACTATGCAGCGCTACATCTTCTCCGACGATGACGATCCCCGCAATGTGACCATCACGCTGATCTGGAAAGATACCGAAATGCCCGACGAGTCGGTAGTCCAGGATGAACTGGTTGGTTTCAAGCAGGAATTAGCGGATGTGCTGGACTGGGAGACGGCGCAATATAGAACCAGGCGGGCGATTATTCATACGTGAACCGCCCCTACATCCCAAATCCATACGAAGCCGCCCCCAGCAGCGCAATATCGGGATTCAGTATCACATGCACCGGGACTGCCGACATCATCTGGGTGAACCGCCCCTTGTGCTGAAATGCCTCCATGAAACGCTTTTCATGCAGGTAAGGGAGGATGCGAGGTGGGATGCCGCCGCCGATGTAGACACCGCCGTTGGCCAGCACTTTCAGCATAAGGTTGCCTGCCTCCGCGCCCAGAATAGCAACGAATGTGTTGAGGGTGGCCGTGCAGAGTTCGCAATCCAGGCTGGGATCGAGAGCTGTGTTCATGATAATCATTGTGCGATCTCTGGCTCCCGCCAGGCGTTCGGCCAGCCATGATGGCTCTTCCGCGTAGCCGCTATCCTTGAGATAATCATAAATATTTGGTATACCCTTGCCTGAGCATACACGCTCGTAGCTAACATGAGGAAAACGCTCCATGACGTAGCGGAGCAGTTCGAGTTCGAAGAGGTTGGTGGGCGCGAAATCGGCATGCCCACCCTCCGAGTTGTGCGCCTGGTACGCTGTTCCGTTCCAGGTAAGATAGGCTTCGCCCAGGCCTGTGCCGGGGGCGATCACTGCCAACGTGCCGTGCGGAACCGGCTGGCCGGCATTGATCGTATCGAGGTCGCTTGCTTCTAGAAATGGCACGGCATGCGCGATGGATTCCAGGTCATTCAGCAGTTTGACGGAGGAAATATGAAGGTCCTGCGCCAGCTGGCTCTCTTTCATAACCCAGGAGAGATTGGTAATCGTGGCCGTGCCCTCGATAACGGGTCCTGCCACACCGAAACAGGCGCGCTCTATTTTGAAATCGTACTTTGCCAGAAACTCATGCACGGCCGCCTCCAGGCCGGTATAGTCTGCGCTGGGGAATATTTGCTCGACGATGGGCACGCGCCATCCGCGCTCTTGCGCGAAAACTGCGAGCTTTGTCTTCGTGCCACCGATATCACCGGCAAGTAACATGAAAGGCTCTCCTTCGTTCTTCCATACATAATGTGATATATACAGACAGGTTTCTTTTTCCCTGAAAACCGGCCAGCAACCGGCTATAGTACATGCATCGATGCTGCCTATCATATATATAATTCAATGTTACCCGCAATGTGAAGGTGTTCGCAAGGGGATAGTGGCCAGATTATAGGGTTTAACAAAATCCGGATTATTTGATCAAACGCCATTCTCACGCCTGGGGGCGAGGCCGTTTGCCGGCATCTTAGCCTCCACCCCTGGCGCGATCAAGCACTTTCACGAAATAATCTGGTTCCTACTCCACCACGACTCTCATCAATCCTGGATTGCCCACCTGCTCCTCTTTGAACATGTTGCGCACGATGACGGCCCAGTGCTGCCCGTTCTTCCTGGCTTGCTCGCGGTCTGAGAGGCCGAACCAGCGCAGGAGGTTCTGTTCTCCGCCGGCATCTTTTAGCTGCGGCAGACCGGTGGGGCTTATAGCGGCTAATGGCACGCGCAATTCGTTTTTCTCACAGAAATCCAGGCTGAAGCGTTTGACCTGGCCCCCACCGGCAACGCGCGCCAGCGCATCGGGGAGGCAGACGTGCGCGATTAGACCCGGCTCGTAACGTGGCACGCTGATGACGAGGTCAAGCGCATCGCCGGCTTTGAATCGTTCCTGCGCCTGGCCGTCGCGTTCCAGGCGAACCTTGACAGGCAACGTATTCTTGAAGGCGCTCCAGTCTTCGATGAACTCCGAGATCACTTCCGCGGCTATAACCCCTTGAGTGCAGCGCAGTGACTCGACATTCTCCCTGGAAGCGAGTGCTTCAGCCAGTGACACCTCCTGCCCATTGAGTTGCACTCGCCCACCCCCGGCAGTAGTCACGATGCCTGACTCTCGCAGGCCCAGCATCAAGGCCAGACATGCTGCCGTGTCCACTGTGCTATAGAGCCGCCCTTCCGCGTTCAACTGGCTTGTGAGGTAGTTGGTGGCGGCGATGACCTTTGGCAGATCGCTCGCCTCTTGTGTGGCGAGCAGGGCAGCCGCTGCGTAGGCGGTTTCCGCGCGTGTCGAGACCGCCATACCGAAGAATTGTGGCATTGAACGCTCTGACTGCATTTCTACGTATGTCTGGCCGTTGTGCTCGGTGAGGCGGGAACGCACGTATGCCGCCGCGTCATCTCTCTCTTTCTGCGACGTGCTGCTGGTGAGAATCTGGTACGCGGACTGGCAATCGCTGATCTTTTTCGGTGGATTCTCGATCTTGTAGTAGGCTGCCGCGTCTAGCGCCATGGTGGCTATATCGTCAAGCATTTCGCACAGCGCCTGCTGTTTGATGCCTGCCCGCTCGGCTGTTGGCAACTTGAGCAGATTTTTAACGGCCAGAGGCGCGTAATGCGTGTCGGGCTTGCGCGAGCCGCCCTCTTCCGGTGGGTAGAAGCAGAAACCGTGTTTCGGCAGGTACATGCTCTTGAGGCGCTTATACCAGATCGGAATGGCGGCCTCATATTCGCGAGCGGCTTCAGCATGTTCCATATTGACGATATAGCCTGTGAACATGGCGAAGAGCTTGGTTGAGGTCTGCTCGACGCAGCCGAAAGGATACATCGCCGCGCCCTCCACGATTACCTGAAACGGCGAATCAAGGCCAGGCAGGGGCCGAATCTCCAGCACACGCGGTTCGCGGGCAGTTACCTCTTCGCCGGGAGTCAGGATGCGCAGGTGACGTACGATATGGCGCAGTTTCCCCGGTTCGGTGACATAGCGCTCGCTGACATCGATGCCGCCTTTGCGCGCATCACGTACCGAGGCGGTGATGGCTCCCGGTTTCAGCGGAAAACGCACCACGGAACCGGAAGGGATGGGCAGACCGGGCGTGACAGCCTCGCCATTATCAAAAAACAGGGGTACGACCTCGTTATCATGACGCACTTCGACAATCGCGCCGCCGGATGCTGCCCCAACATCGAGCCTGCCCAATACGGGGTCTCCTGGACGCACAAAAGGCGAGACGGTCAGTTCTCCATAAACGGGCTGCACGGTATCAAGCGTAGTCTCGACTCGCTGCCAGTCCAGGTTATCAGGTGCAAGGGCAAAGGCCTCGATGCTATAACGCGTCATGCTATCGCCTAGCTTTACCTCAATGCTTGTTTCTCCCCGCACTTTCAGGATGTTGTTATAGACGATTTCGGGGAATTGCAGGCGTATCTGGGTCATGGCCTGGATTGTCTGGACGGGCGATGCGACGGCAACATTTGAGGCGGCCTGGCCGTGGCCTGCGGGCGGCGTAAATTGCGCCTGGCCGAGAAGCGCTGCCGCGGGGGGAATGGGTCGAGCCGCGGCTGTGAATTGGCGAGTAATGGCGCTTTGATCGGCAACCATGGGCATGGCTGCCATTAAGGGACGTACTCCTCCCCCGTTGGCTGTGCGATACATGATGCGCCTCGGTCCCACATTGGACAATTGGCGTTCGACTTCGCCAGTGCGTGTCTGCTGGCGCCACTGCGTGAAGTTCTGCTTGATACGAGCCGCCAGTTCTACCTGCGGGTCTGCGGGAGCAATCAGGCGCTGGTCTTTTACGATCAATTGCACCGGTATGATGCTATCTGTTTTGCCAGTTTTGAGCGTAATCTGAATGCGTGCTCCGGGCTTCGCCTCTTTGGGAGCCTCGCAGTGCAGGTGAATGGTGGATGGTCGCAATATGCCGCACCAGCCCTCCCAGGCTGTGTCGTCGATGAACGCTCCCAACAGCACGACGCCGTATGGCATGGGGATGGGCAATTGCAAACTCTTTTTCGCCTGCACATGCCTGTACACATGTTCCTCGCTGGTTCCACGCGTGGGATCGACCACCACCACGCACAGCAATTCAGCGTCGACCCGCGCCGTAATTTCGACCTCGCTGCCAACCACGCGCTGCACCAGGAATGGCTCGTTGTTGCTGCCGCCGCGCGAAATATACATGCCGCGGCAGGCGTTCGATTGCGCCGAGGGTAACAGGCTGATCGTGCGTATCTCGCCCAGTTCGCTGATGACCAGCGTTTCGCGCCGCTCCTGCTCCGATCCCTTTAAGGCCGCGGTAGCCGTGCGTTCTCCGGCGAAAATGTTCAGGGTATAGGGCCCGGGGCCAGTCAGCTTGACCACGCCCCGGCACAGGCCTTCGCGATTGCAGGTCAGTTTTTCACGATTACCGACCCGCTGGCCGCGCTCCTGCAATTCCACCTCCACCGGGCCGCTGTAGGGCTGTCCAAAAGCGGTGACTTTAAGCACGTAGCGCAGCGTATTGCCGCTCAAATTCTGCTCGGCCAATTCCGCGTTCAAGGGTGCTAATCGATACTCCGCGACCTCAAAATGGCAGGGGTCGCTATCTATACCCTCCAGAACGGCTTCATATCTGCCCTCCGGCAGCCCTTGCATCGACCAGAGGCAAAGCCCGAACTCATCCAGCGCGAGTGGATAGGTGGCATAGGAATTGCCGCTCAAACGCAGCGCCAGCTTCATACCGGCTTTGGCATGCTGCGGCGCGGTAATAAGCAGGCGCACAGTATCGCGATTGGCCGCGTAGAGCGCCTTATCGCTTGTGAGCGCGACCAGTTCTGGGCGTGGTAAAGGCGAAGCTGCGATAATTGCTCCTGGCAGCGCTATCTCGTCCTTGCCCCGGAAGAGAATCGCGGTCTGCGCCTCGCGGTGCTGGACACCGGAACTGGCGAGGACACGATCCATACCTGAGCGAGCAAGCCAGTTCGCCTTGAGGAAGACGAACCATTTGCCTACAAGCGCGGCATCCCCGAGTTTTTCCACCAGCGCATAATCGGTAATATGTACGGAGGAATCATAGTCTACCTGTGGTGGTTGTGGTATCATCTCATTCCCTTTCGTCATCGCGAGTGTCATGCGTTTTGTCTAAATCCATTACCGGTCCGTATGTATTATGTACGTTACCTGCCCAGAGCGGTTGTAACTGTTCCAGCAAATGATGAAAGCGTGCCGTTTGGGTCGTCGGATTTACCTTACACTATGTTGGCAAAAAGCACAAGGGAGGAAGCGAGGAAGCGAGGATGAGTTGCCTTACAGCGTATAGTATAATAAACAAAATGCCAACACATTTCCATTTTTACGATTCTGGTGATTACCCGCAAGTTCCCAGGATGAGATGAGTTCACGTGGACTCAGGAGCGCAGTGAGAATCTCTGCCCAACTTATGGGTAATCAGCAGTTATGGTGTGAGCGCCCTCAGGATACCTGCAGATAGCGCTTCTACCGGGGAATGGCCTGGTGCGCCCGCGTATCCTGTACGGAAGGAAAGATAACGAATGGTTCTACATAAAGTAAAGCTTGCATCTGTGTGTAGTATTGCACTGCTTCTCTTGCTGACTGCCTGCGCTCCGCCGGGTGGCAATAGCGATGCGGGAACGACACCTACACCGCGGATTGCAAGGACACCTACAGCAGCCGCATCGCCCACCAGTACGACTGCCGACACCTGTCCCGTTCAGTTGCGTTCTATCCCCAATTGCTTCACCCCGCATGCTCTTCGCGTAGCCTATGGGATGGAGACACTCACCGAGCAGGGTTTCACCGGTAAGGGGCAGACGGTGGTTGATATCGTCTCCTTTGGCAGTCCGACTTTACAGCAGGATATGAATGTCTTTGATCAGCAGTTTGGTCTGCCTGCGATAAATGTCCGGGTGCTATCGCCAATCGGCACGAAACCGTTCGATCCCAACAATCAAGATATGGTTGGTTGGGCGGTTGAGACGGAACTTGATGTGCAGATCATTCATGCCATGGCGCCAGACGCCGGTATTGTCGTGTTGACCAGCCCGGTTGACGAAACGGAGGGCACCATTGGCCTGCCTCAATTTCTCCAGTTGGAGCAATATGCCGTCTCCCATCACCTGGGCCAGATTTTTTCGCAGAGTTTTGTAGCGACGGAGGTCACGCTTACCGATAGCGCCGGGCAAAAGCTGGTCAAGCAATATGCCGACTTTTATCAACAGGCTACGACGCAGCAGGGATGGACAATCGTCTCAGGTTCGGGCGATCATGGAGCCACCGATTACTCGAATATTGCCGCCACGCAATTTTCGCCCACTCCCACCGTCGATTTCCCGGCGGATGTCCCCTGGGTGACCGCCGTGGGAGGCACAACGCTTCAGCGCAACGGCGATGGTTTTACTGAAACGGCCTGGCCCGACAGTGGTGGTGGTATCAGCAAATTCTTTGATGAGCCGCATTACCAGAAGAGCCTGCCAGCCGCGATCCAGGGGCAATTGAATGGGCATCGTGGCCTACCAGATGTGGCGGCCGATGCCGATCCCGCGACCGGCATGGCTTTCTATATCGCCGGGCAGTGGCAACAGGTGGGTGGAACCAGCGCCAGCACGCCTCTATGGGCGGGAATAATCGCCGTGGCCGACCAGATGGCCGGTCATCCCCTCGGCTTCATCAATCCTGGCATCTATAAAGTGGCCACCTCGCCCGGTATGCAGCAGGATTTCCGTGATATCACCGCCGGCAACAACAGTTTCTCGCAGGGCCAGGTCAATGTTACCGGATTCGATGCCGTCCCCGGCTGGGACCCTGTTACCGGCTGGGGGGCGCCTAATGCCCAAAAACTGCTGCCAGATTTGATTGCCGCCTTAAAATAAGGAAATATCGAACATAGACTGATTTGTAAGGGCTTACTGGTGGTCGCCCTCTCGAAAAGCCTGAGGAGAACACAAGGAATGATGCAGAAAAATAGATGGTTTGCGCCTTTAGTAATCTTGCTGCTGCTCCTGATCTCGGCATGTGCGCCATTGGGAGGCAATACCAAGGAGGGTACGCCTACCCCCAGACCTACAACGCAAGCAGCGAGAACGGCGGTTCCCACACAGACTCCCAGTGACACTGTTACTGAAACATGCCCTGCGACCATATTTAGCTCACCAACTTGCCAGACTCCTCAGTCCTTGCGCGTTGCCTACGGTGTGGAATCGCTCATTCAGCGAGGTTTTACCGGCAAGGGACAGACGGTCGTCGATATCGTTTCTTTTGGCAGTCCGACACTGCAACAGGATATGGATGTCTTCGATAGGCAATTTGGCCTTCCACCAATAACGATCAAGGTCATTTCGCCCATCAATGAGCCGCCCTATGACCCCAACGGCGACCGCGGCGGCTGGGCGCTCGAAACCGAACTGGATGTAGAGATCATTCATGCCATCGCGCCCGATGCCGGCATCGTTGTCCTGGTCAGTCCTGTTGCTGAAACTGAGGGCACTGTTGGCCTACCCGAATTTCTGCAACTCGAACAATATGCTCTCGACCATCACCTCGGTAACATCGTCTCACAAAGTTGGGGTGCCTCCGAGGTGACATTGAAAGATGCGCCAGGACAACAGGAGATACACAAATGGGATGCCTTCTTCAAGCAGGCTACCACTCAAGACGGGATCACGTTCTTCTCCGCTTCCGGCGATAATGGCGCTACCGATTATACTGACCTGCAAGCATCGAAACTCTCGCCTACCCCGACAACCAGTTTCCCTGCCGACGACCCATGGGTCACCAGCGTTGGTGGAACCGCGTTAGATAGCTCTGGAGAAAGCGCCTGGCATATGAGTGGCGGCGGGTTTAGCTCATTTTTTCCGGAACCCTCGTTCCAGCAGGCATTGCCGCCTGGCGTTCAGAGCGAACTGAACGACCGCCGCGGCGTGCCCGATGTAGCTGCCGACGCGGACCCCAACACAGGGTTGGCCATCTACACCGATGGTCATTGGGACCTGGCCGGAGGCACCAGCGCCAGCACGCCTCTATGGGCGGCCATCATGGCGATCGGCGATCAGATGGCCGCCCATCCCCTGGGTTTTATCAATCCTGCCCTCTACAAGCTGGCCGAATCCGGCAGCTACACGCAGGATTTCCACGATATTACATCGGGCGACAATTCGGTCAATAATAGTCAGGTGGATGTGCAGGGGTATAGTGCCGTCCAGGGCTGGGACCCCATCACCGGCTGGGGTTCGCCCAACGCCGAAAAATTACTGCCCGCCCTCATTGCAGCCATGAATGGAGGAACTCCTTCGTAAAACACTAGATTCTTGGAGCAAGCAGAAGTATTAGTGATACGAAGCGCAATATATTGGAAGTGGTGCGATATGTTTGGGAAAATGGATCTCATATCATATCTGGTACCTCACCTGCTGCTATCGTCCATCAAAATAGTCAAAATACATCTCACCTATTCGTGTATTCGCTGGTACCCTGGTATTGACACCATCCCGAATGTTGGCTCTTCCGCACTTTGCGTGCTATGTTAGGCAGCTTTCAAAACGCGTTGACGTAAGAGCGGGGACCCTCCTCGGCCATACATGGAGCGCTTAATATACTTCAGTTTATTGATCTTGC
>Ga0070737_10000845_pt1 | contig 54322 bp, 49 predicted proteins | sample Coa_R1_10_FD_66438 | JGI IMG/M metagenome (GOLD analysis project Ga0070737, IMG submission 66438) | Surface soil microbial communities from Centralia Pennsylvania, which are recovering from an underground coalmine fire - Coalmine... | ecosystem: Environmental > Terrestrial > Soil > Unclassified... | reverse complement strand
GGCGCGCGCCATCGGGATCGGCCTGTCGCTTGTTTTCCGGGTGCTGCTGCTCGCTGGCGCGGCCTATGTCATCCATCTCACCGAACCAGTATTCATGGTTTTTGATAAGGAGTTCTCCTGGCGGGACCTGATCCTGATTTCGGGCGGACTCTTTCTTGTCTTCGAGGCCACACGGGAAATCCATAAAAGTGTCGAGCCCGGCGGGATCGAGCCCGGCGAGAACGCCGGAGCCATGCCGCAAAGGCCCCGCACCTTCCTTGCTTCGGCTGGCCAGATCATGCTGCTCGATCTCGTTTTCTCGATCGACAGCATCATCACCGCGGTCGGCATGACCGATCATGTTGCAATCATGATCGCTGCGGTCATCACCGCGGTCATCGTCATGCTCAGTGCCGCAGGTCCCCTCGCCCTTTTTATCCATGCCAATCCAACGATCGCAATGCTTGCACTTGGCTTTCTTCTGTTGATTGGCACGGCCCTGATCGCGGATGGATTTGGCTTTCATTTCCCGAAAGAATACATCTATACGTCCATGGCTTTTTCCGGCGCGGTTGAAGGTCTCAACATACTCGCGAGAAAGCGCCGCAGGCGGCCCCCGGAATGACCGATTTTGCCGATGAGAGAGGAAGCGAGCGCCAGCCCTGCGGATGAAGGCGCAGCAGCCGCCGATGTGCTTTTGCCGCTTGCGATCGATCATCCTTACTCCTATCGCGTGCCAGGCGGCATGCCCATTGCTCCCGGCGACTTTGTCGAAGTGCCGCTAGGCACGAGAGTGACAAAAGGTGTCGTCTGGGAGACGCGATCCGGGGCGTGCGGAAAGTCAAATCTGAAATCCATCATAGCGCGCCTCGCAACGCCGCCGCTTTCCGGCAATTTCCGGAAATTTATCGACTGGGTCGCGCGCTGGACCCTGAGCCCGCGCGGCATGGTTTTGCGGATGGCGGCCGGCACCCCAATTCACGCGGAACCAGAGCCGGCGCGGGTGGGGGTGCGGCTTTCCGGCTCCATCCCAGGCCGCATGACCAAAGCCCGCGCCCGCGTCATCGCCGCGGCGGAAGGAGGGCTTGCCTTTACAAAATCCGCGCTTGCCGAGGCCGCGGCATGCTCGGCCGGTGTTCTCGACGCATTGATTGACGAAGGCACGCTTGAGACGATTGTTCTCCCGCCAGAGCCAGTTGCGTTTCCCTGCGATCCGTCTTTCGCAAGACCTTCTCTGGAAAACGCTCAGCAAAATGCCGCTGCGATCCTCGCCGGGAAGGTGAAGGCAGCCGCGTTTTCAGTGACCCTGCTCGAAGGCGTCACCGGCTCTGGCAAAACGGAAGTCTATTTCGAGGCCATCGCGGCAGCCCTCGAAGCTGGACGGCAAAGCCTGATCCTCATGCCGGAGATTGCACTGACCGCACAGTTTCTCGACCGTTTCGCGGCGCGCTTCGGGGCGCGTCCGGCGGAATGGCATTCCGGTATTAGTGCACGCAAGCGGGCGCGGGTTTGGAATGGCGTTGCGCTCGGAGAAATCAAGGCCGCTGCGGGAGCGCGTTCCGCACTTTTTCTGCCTTTTGCGGATCTTGGCGCCATCATTGTCGATGAGGAGCACGAGGCCGCCTACAAGCAGGAGGATGGTGTTCCCTACCATGCCCGCGACATGGCCGTCGTGCGGGGGCAGATCGAGAAAGCCGCGGTCATCCTTTCCTCGGCGACGCCTTCGATCGAAAGCAGAGTCAATGCCGCACAGGGCCGCTATGGTCATATCAAGCTCGCAACACGTTTCAACGCGCGGGCGCTGCCGGAGATCGCGGCGATCGACCTCCGGCGCGAGGCACCGCCGCGCGGCAAATGGATTGCGCCCCGGCTCGTCAGGGCCATGGAAGAGACGCTTGGACGCGGCGAACAGGCATTGCTGTTTCTCAACCGGCGCGGCTATGCGCCTCTGACGCTCTGCCGGGCCTGCGGATACCGGTTTCAGTGCCCGAACTGCTCCGCCTGGCTCGTCGAACACCGTTTCCGGCGCGCACTCATGTGCCATCATTGCGGCCATATCGAACGCACGCCGGCCATCTGCCCGGGCTGTCAGGCGGCGGACAGCCTTGCCGCCTGCGGCCCTGGCATCGAGAGATTGGCCGAGGAAGCGGCCACCCTTTTTCCGCACGCAAGGATTCTCTCTCTTTCTTCGGACTTTCCGGGAGGCGCGGAGCGCCTTCGCGCCGAAGTCGAGGCAATCTCGTGGGGAGCCTGCGATATCATCATCGGCACCCAGCTCGTCGCGAAGGGGCATAACTTTCCGCAGCTCTCGCTTGTCGGCGTGATCGATGCCGACATTGGACTCACCTCAGGCGATCCGCGTGCCGCCGAGCGGACGTTTCAATTGCTCCAGCAGGTGACAGGCCGGGCCGGACGGTTCGAGACCGCCGGGCGGGCTTTCGTCCAGACTTGGCAGCCGGAGCATCCCGTCATGCGCGCGATTCTCTCCGGCGACAGCGAGCGCTTCTACGCGGAGGAGACCGATCAGCGCCGCCGCGCTGGCCTGCCGCCTTTCGGGCGGCTCGCCGCATTGATCGTCTCGGGGAAGGACAGCGCATCCGCCGAAGCACATGCGCGCGAACTTGCGCGCGCGGCCTATGCTCTGCCGCCATCCGATGGCTGGGTGCTGACTCCGGCGGGCGGCTTGCCAAAAGAACATGAGCTGACGCTGCTTGGCCCTGCCGAGGCGCCGATTGCGGTCATTCGCGGGCGCCACCGGTTCAGGCTTCTGGTACGGGCGCCGCGCTCAGCCGATCTGCAGGGGTTTCTACGCGCCTGGCTCGCCGCGGGGCCGCCAGCAAAAGGAGGCGTCCGGGTTGCCGTCGATGTCGATCCGCAAAGTTTTCTGTGATCTCTGTTTTCTGCTGAGGCCCCCTGCTAGAAACCACAGGCTCGGAAGGCTCACAGGGCGCGAAGGGGGGAAAGAGATGCTGATCCCGTTATTTGTCCGCCAGCGCGATCGCCTCAAGCCTGCTTGCGGTTCCTGCCAATGCTCAAATGGCGGATCTCAAAACCTATTGCATGAACGGCATCAAGCGGCTCTGCGCGGGCGTCGAGCCTGGCGGCGGCCGCATCCTCCAGTGTCTCAAGGCCCATAAGAAGGAGATGATGGTGGGCTGCGCGCAAGCGCTCCAAAAGCTCAAGGCGAGGCGGCAGCAATAGCGTTCAGCTGATTACGGCAAAGGGGGCCGGGGGCCTCCCTTCCGCATCGGCCGCGTTCAGGTCCGCTTCGACGGCGCCGGGCCGCCGGGCGTGAGATGGCGTGCACGCAGCTTGAAGGCAAGCGCCAGGAGGCTCGCGCCGAAAAAGGTCGCATAGGCGCCGAGCCACCAGCTGACCACCAGGGCGCCAAACACCGGCGCCGCGATGAGCACGATTCCGAAAACGATCGAAACGAGCCCGCCAAGGGCCAGCCACCAGCGGCCATGCTCTTTTTCGAGATTATAGGCTGCCCGGAGTTCGAGCGCGCCCGAAACAATGGCCCAGGCCGCGAGAAGACCGACGAACACGAGCACCGTCAGACCAGGGAGAGCGATGGCGATCACCCCCGCCGCTATGCCAGCGATGCCCTCGAAAGTCAGATATCCCCAGCGCTGATTGGCCCTTGCCGCGCGCACGGCGGCGACAATCGCCAATACGCCATCGAGGATGAGATAGATCGAGAATAAAGTGACGAGCGACAGCAGGGTCGGGCCAGGGAACATGAAGGCAATGAAGCCGATGATGAGCCCGAAAACGCCGCGCGCGGCGACGATTTTCCAATTATGCGCAAGGGTGGAACTAAAGGATATATCGAAATCCGGCTTTTCGCCAAAGAAACTCATTGAATGTTCCTTTCCTCGATAGGCGCCGCGAGGAAAATGGCCTCCCGGCTTCCGGCCTAAGAAGTAATGCTGCGCTCAAAAACGTCGAGAGGCGTTGACCCGCGTCAATTTTGCGGGCATGCCGCCTGTGAGCCAGTGCCTTAGCAGTCCCGCGCAGCCTCAGCCTCCTTCGGATGGACCAGACCGGATGATGAACTCTCCTCTTCCAGCGCAACATGGCAACATCAAATCTGAAGACGTGCTTGACCGGAGCGGCGCACGATGGCTGCGGCTGCGCGAGATCATCCGCGCCTATTCGCTCAAGCTTGGCGCCTTCACATTGTCATCGGGGCGGCACAGCACCTATCTGTTTCAGCTGCGCCAAACCACCATGCAGCCGGAAGGGGCCGCGCTGATCGCTGAGATCATCGTCGATTATATGCAAAGAAATGAGCTTGGCTGCATCGGCGGCCTGGAAATGGGCGCCGTGCCGATCGTTTCGGCGGTTGCCGCAATGAGCCACCTCAAAGCGTATCCTGTCGATGCGTTTTTTGTCCGCAAGGAACAAAAGGAGCATGGCGCGCGCGAGCGCATCGACGGTTTTCTGCGCCCCGGCGCCGATGTGCTCATGATCGACGATGTCGCAACGACGGCGGGCTCGATCCTCAAAGCCATCGAAGGCATGAAAAGCGAAGTGCCGGACGCCCATGTGCACCGGGCGCTCGCGGTGATCGACCGCGAGGAAGGCGCCGCGGAGAATCTGGCGGCGCATGGCATTCAGCTTGCGGCCATTTTTAAACGAAGCGACTTTCCGGAGATTTTGTAGCGGCCGCGCAACATCGAGTAAGCCGGCGATCAGGACCCAGCCTCATACCTCCTTGAACGTAAACGGCGAGATGCTGCGCATCGATTCATCGACGCTGAGCGGGCGCAGCGCGGGCGGCGCCGCGCGCTGCGGGCAGGCCGGGCGGTCGCAGAGGCGGCAGTTGATTCCGATTGGCATCGCATCGGGCGCATTAAGATCGAGCCGCTTCGCATAGACAAGCCGCCGCGCATATTTGATCTCGCAGCCAAGCCCGATCGCGAAATGCGGCTCGATCGCCCCCCAGGGCGTGAGGGAGCGCCGGACGGTGCGCGCGATCGAAAACCATTGCGAGCCGTCGGGAAGCTCGATCACCTGCGTCAGGATTTTTCCAGGCTCGGCAAAGGTTGCGTGGATAATCCACAAGGGACAGGTGCCGCCGGAATTCGCGAAGGGAAACCGGCTTGAGGAAAACCGTTTCGAAACATTGCCGGCCCTATCGACGCGGATGAGGAAAAAGGGCACGCCCCGGGCGGCTGGCCGGGCGAGCGTCGTCAGCCGGTGCGCCACTTGCTCGAAGCTCGCGCCGAAGCGCGCCATCAGTATCTCGATGTCATAGCCGGCAAGCTCGGCGGTTTCCTGGAAACGCCCATAAGGCATCATCACGGCACCCGCGAAATAATTGGCGAGCGTGATGCGCAGAAGGCGGCGGGTCGGGTCATCCTTTGCCTCAAGCTGCGAGGAAATCTGACTGAGAATGCCGCCGAAGTGGCTCAAGGCCAGCTGATACGCAGCCTGGAATGTGCGGCCCGGCGGCTCGAGGGCTTCCGAAATCATGAGCTGGCGCCGGTGGTGGTCGTACCAGCGCAGCCGGTCTCCCATGACGTCGACGGGGAGGATGCGCACGCGCGTCCCGTGGCGCGTATGAAGATAGCCGCTGAGGGCCGGAAAAAGGTCCGTTCCGGCGGGTTCGAGCTCCGCGGCGAAGCTTTCGGCGGCTTCCTCGATCTCCGGGAAGTGGTTGCGCGCCTCATGCAGAATGGCGCGGATCCGGTCAAAAGGACTTTCCCCGAGAACGGGTTCGGCACGGTCACGGTCGGCTCCGGCCGCAACCCCCGCCTCCGTCGCCTCCCTCGCCGCGGAATAGGCCCGGTAGAGCCGCGCCATGGCTGCGAGCAGGGCGGGAGAATTCTCGGCGGCGTCGCGAACCTCCGCACGCGGAACCCCGGACTCCCGAAACAGCGGATCGGCAAGAATTTGTTCGATTTCTCCAGCCGAATGCTCGCCTTCGACCTCCATGAAATCACGCGGGTCGATGCCATAGGCATCGGTGAGCTTGATCAGGATTTGAACCGTGATCGGGCGCTGGTTGCGCTCCATCAGGTTCAAATAGCTGGGCGAGACATCGAGCTCGGCGGCCATGGCCGCCTGGGTCAGGTGACGTTCCCGGCGCAGGCGTTTGAGCCGCGGCCCGGCGAAGATTTTCCTTGGCGCGGTAGACATTGGTTCGCAATCTGCAATAAAAGTAACATATAGACATTATTACATTGTAAATAAGTTACAAAGTAACTTCAATTCCCCCGGCGGGGACATTGCATTTGAGGGTGTTTTCCTCGATATATCCGGCAGAAATGGGACGAGCTTCCCAGATTGACCGGTTTTGTCAATCTCTGTGAATACCCTGTTTTTGTGAATACCCTGTTTTAGAGAGCGGAATGCGCAAAGCGGTCAGCTTTGGCGAGAGAAGGTGCGCGCAATGACCTATCAAAGCAAGATCCTCCCGGCTGGGCAGGCCAATGAGTACCAAAGCCAAATTGCCGAGGCAAAGCAGCTCATCGAGCGCCAGAACGGCACGTGGAGCGGCATCAACGCCGAGTCGGTTGCCCGCATGCGTCTGCAAAACCGCTTTCTGACGGGCCTCGATATTGCGAGATACACGGCAGCCATCATGCGCAAGGACATGGCGGCCTATGACGCCGATCCCGCCCTTTACACCCAGTCGCTCGGCTGCTGGCATGGCTTCATAGCCCAGCAGAAGATGATCGCTGTCAAGAAGCATTTCGGCACGACGGCACGCCGCTATCTTTACCTCTCCGGCTGGATGGTCGCCGCGCTGCGTTCCGAGTTCGGACCGCTGCCGGACCAGTCCATGCACGAGAAAACGGCGGTGCCGGCGCTGATCGAGGAGATCTACACCTTCCTGCGCCAGGCGGACGCCCGCGAGCTCGGCGGCCTCTTCCGCGCCATCGACGCCGCCCGCAAGGCTGGCGATACCAAGAAGGAACAAGAGCTGCTCGCCGCGGTCGACAATTTCCAGACCCATATCGTGCCGATCATCGCGGACATCGATGCGGGCTTTGGCAATGCGGAAGCGACATATCTTCTCGCCAAGAAGATGATCCAGGCGGGCGCCTGCGCGCTTCAGATTGAAAACCAGGTTTCCGACGAAAAGCAGTGCGGCCACCAGGACGGCAAGGTCACTGTCCCGCATGAGGTCTTCCTTGCCAAGGTGCGCGCCTGCCGCTACGCCTTCCTTGAGCTTGGCGTCGAGGATGGCATCATCGTCGCCCGCACCGATTCGCTCGGCGCCGGCCTCACCCAGCAGATCGCCGTCAGCCACAAGCCAGGCGATCTTGGCGACCAGTACAATTCCTTCCTCGACTGCGAGGAAGTCGCGCCCGGCGATGGCCGCAACGGCGACGTCATCATCAACCGCAACGGCAAGCTGCTGCGGCCGAAGCGCCTCGCCAGCAACCTCTATCAGTTCCGGCATGGCACGGGAGCGGACCGCTGCGTTCTCGATTGCATCACCGCCTTGCAGCATGGCGCCGATCTCCTGTGGATCGAAACCGAAAAGCCGCATGTGGAGCAGATCGCCAGCATGGTGGACCGTATCCGCGTGGTCATTCCGAATGCAAAGCTCGTCTACAATAATTCCCCATCGTTCAACTGGACGCTGAATTTCCGCCAGCAGGTGTACGATGCCTGGGAGCTGGCCGGCAAGGACGTGTCAGATTACGACCGCTCGAATCTCATGAGCGTCGATTATGATGGCACACCTCTCGCCGCCGAGGCTGATGAGCGCATCCGCACCTTCCAGGCGGACGCATCGAAGCGGGCTGGCATTTTCCACCATCTCATCACGCTGCCGACGTATCATACGGCAGCGCTGTCGACCGACAATCTGGCGAAAGAATATTTTGGCAAAGAGGGCATGCTCGGCTATGTCCGCAACGTCCAGCGCAAGGAGATCCGCGAAGGAATCGCCTGCGTGAAGCACCAGAACATGGCTGGCTCCGACATAGGCGACGATCACAAGGAATATTTTGCTGGCGAGGCGGCTCTGAAGGCCGGCGGCGTTCATAACACGATGAACCAGTTCGGCTAAGGTACCCCGCTTTTAAAAACTCAATCGGGCGGCCCGGAGTGCAATGCTTCGGGCCGCTCTGCTATTTCGCAGCCTTTGCGCCTCATTTCGCGATGGAGTCCATCTCAAGCGCAAACATGCTTGGCAGCGAATTAACCGGCTGGCATCTTTTACTTGCCGGCCTGGCCGAAGGCTCTGGTCTCGTTTTGGACCTTCCTCCACGCAGCCCTTACGATCAGTGCGGTGGCGGCGGCGAATCCGGCCGTCGTGAGCGTGAAGCTTACCGCAGCCGCAACCAGGAAATGGGGCTCCGGAGCAATGCCCGCCATAACCGGCGGCTTTGCACTGAATGCTCCGAACAGAAAGCCCGCCGGGTTGAAAAAAGCCCCGTAGCACAAGGCTGCGACAACCCATACCGGCGGCTCAAGGGAGAAGTGCCGGAAGGCCAAGAAAAAGATCATCAGAAATTGTGCCATCATCAGATAATCGATGTGAGCTTTGACGAGATTGGCGCGATCAACGATGAATCCCGCCAAAAAGTTTGCCGGATAAAACAGAGTTATGCCAAGAACCCAGGCGATCGCGAGGGCCATCAAAAGGCACAAGCCTGCGAATGTGAAAAGGAAAGCACTGCGCATGAATTTGATCCTTGAGCGATTGCCGGAAGACAAGCGGCTTTGATTGGGAAATTAAGCGATCCGGAAGGTCAACACTTCCACGTGTTTCTTTGGACGGGAAGAAGCATCGTTACCAAAAAACGGTCACCCTTATGCTATAGAAGGGCGCTCGCTAGCCTATCCGCCTGGTGACCGTGTGCCAGCTCTTGCTGGCAGCCTCTGAACTAGCGCGGCATATCTGCCCTGAGGGATCAATGAAAAAACGCATTCGCAAGGCTGTCTTTCCGGTCGCTGGTCTTGGAACAAGATTTCTTCCGGCGACCAAGTCGATCCCCAAGGAGATGCTTACCATCGTTGACCGGCCTGTCCTGCAGCATGTCGTCGAGGAAGCGCGCGAAGCTGGAATCGAGCATTTCATCTTCGTCACGGGCCGCAACAAAGCGGTGATCGAAGACCATTTCGACATCGCCTATGAGCTCGAGGAGACATTGCAAAGACGCGGCAAGCTCAAGGAATTGCAAGCCTTGACAGCCGATCTTCCAAAAGCTGGCGCGACGAGCTTCACCCGCCAGCAGGTGCCGCTTGGCCTTGGCCATGCCGTGTGGTGCGCGCGCGACATTGTCGGCGATGAGCCTTTCGCGGTCTTGCTGCCCGATATGGTGACAATGGCGGCGGGGCGCGGGCGCTGCCTTGCGCAATGTGTCGCGGCCTATGAGAAACATGGCGGCAATATCATCGCGGTCGAGGAAGTGCCGCCAGAAGAGACACACCAATATGGGGTTGTTTCCATCGGCAAGGATTTCGGCGCGGCCTTCGAGATCACAGGCATGGTCGAGAAGCCGCCGCAAGGAACAGCGCCGTCCAATCTGATCATCTCGGGACGGTATGTGCTCAGTCCCGAAATCTTTCCAATCCTGGAAAAAGGCGAGAAAGGCGCGGGCGGGGAAATCCAGCTCACCGATGGCATGAAAAAGCTCGCCAAGACGCAGCCGTTCCATGGCGTACGCTTCGATGGCAAGACCTATGATTGCGGCGCGAAGCTTGGCTTTCTCGCCGCTAATATCGCTTTCGCTCTCGCCAGCCCTGATCTTGCCCCGGCATTAAGAGCCGAGTTGAAGAAGATCACAGGCCCCCTTTAAGATAAACCGGCGGCCAGCCATCATCGCTTCAGTGAGGCTGATGGGCCGCCGGTAAAGCGTTTTCGCCTGGCTTATGATGCCTCCCCCGGGCATGAGGTTCGCTCGGCAAATGATGCTCACTTGGCGGATGGTGCGGGCCTGGCAGATGATGGGGCGAAAGGATATCCCAGTCTGGACAACGAAGCTGGGGGAAGGCGGGAGGATACAACTTTTGGATCTCGTTTTCGATACGCGCGACCTCCCCAATTTCGAACGCGCTTTCCACCATCGCCCGGTAGAGGGCTGCCCGTTTTTTTCCAGGGGCCTTTTGTTCGCTCCCCTTCACTTGGACTTCCTTGCCCATGGGACTTAAGCTCACTCAGTGAAGCTTTGCTTCTCCATGACGGCGAAGCTTGGCATGCTGGCGGATGGAAGGCGAAAGTTCCTCATACTCATCCTCAGCGGTCCAGCGGCATATTTCGTTGCCGTCTCGATCGACGAGCCTCACGGCCTCCGCTGTTACCTCTTTTGGCGAGCCCGCGACCTCGATACATTCGCGTTTGGGATGATCGCCGCGATAAAAGCTCCTGATCCCAGCATGGGCCAGGCTGCGGAAATAGTCGACATGCGGCTCACTGCACCAGAACGGGTACCGTTCAAGTACTTCTGGATGGCTGGTTCCGCGCCCCGGCCAGATATATTCGATGAAACAATTTCCAACTGCCGATTGCATGACTTCCCTCCCCATTTGTTTACGCGAGCTAATTCGCGCCGGGCGGGAGTCAATGGGCGGGGAACATTAAACTTTGAGATGACCGGCCGGGGCTGCGCTTGATGGCAGGGCTGTGATACAGCGCGGTACCCTGACTATTCCAGGCTCGAAATCACTCTCACCTTTGCCATTCCGGGATACTTCCTCCAGCCGAAACGAAACCGAAAAATTTATCGGGGGGGAGGCAACCGCCGGCGTAACAGACAAGAAACGAAAACGGAGGGGCCGTGCGCATCATCTATATAATGGGGCCAGGCCGCGGGGGATCAACCCTTCTGGAACGGGTGCTGAACTCCGCTCCCGGGGTATTCGCTCTCGGCGAGTTTCACACCTTCTGGCGCATGAACCACAAAGACCTTGTTTGCTCTTGCGGTTCTTCCGTTCCCCGCTGTCCGTTTTGGAATGAGGTCATCGCAACGGCAAGGGTTGGCCACAAGGAGTTGAATGCACTCAGGCATGGCGAGGACACGATCGTTAGAACCAAATATCTGGTGAAGACGCGGTTTTCCCTGCCTCGAATTGCCGCTGATCCCGCAGTCCGGTCATTTATTGAACAGCAAAGAGTTCTATTCGAAGCAATCTCGAAGGTGTCCGGGTGCAATACATTGGTCGATAGCTCCAAATCAGCTCCTCGCGCGTGGATCATGGGGACGATGCCAGAGGTATCGATCCTTCATCTCTACCGCAACGCGACTGATACAATCGTGTCTTGGCGCCTGCCGAAATGGGACAAGGGTCTGAACGCGCCGATGAGAAAAATGTCGATCCAGAAAGCGGCGTTTGAGTGGTGGAGAATCGAGGATTTCGGGCGAAGGCTGGGGCGATGCCATCCTGTCTGCCGGATCAACTATGAAGACTTCGTCGCCTCGCCTGCCGAAGTGCTGAACAACATAAGCGATGAAAGCGTTCGGGATCTGGCTGTTCAGATTGCCTGGCTCGACAGGCAAACTCTGAGGCCAAGCCCTTGCTATCATTCGTTGAACGGTAATCCGGACCGGTACGACACTGGCCCTATCACGATTGGGCCGCGCAAGGCACGGCTTGGAGAACTGTCTTCTCCGGAGCGGCTTTTGATCCGGGCGGTTGGAGGTCCATTGACCGCGCTTTATCGCTGATGGCAGTTATGTGCGCCCACTTCAGCAAAAATGCCGTGGCGATCCGGTGAAGCCATCTCTCGGAGCCTCTGCCGCTCGCCCGGCATACATAGCCGAGACAAACTGTTGTTAAAGGCTCACTGCCTCACCCTTGCAGTTTCCGGCAGACAAACTCCAGCTGGTCGAGCGTTTTGTAGTTGAGGCGCAGCTCACCCGCCTCGCCGGCCTTTGGCGTAATGATGGCCTCGATGCCCAGCGCGTCGCTCAGCGTCTTTTCGAGCGCCCGCGTGTCGGCGTCCTTTCCGGGCGCTTCACGTTTGCGCGGCCCCTGGCCCTTTCCGTTTTGTGCTTGAGACGCCCTCTCCGCCATTTGCTCGGCATCGCGGACAGACAGATTATTCGCAATGATTTTGTCCGCGATCGCATCGGGTTCCGGGCAGCTCACCAGGACTCGCGCGTGGCCTGCCGTGAGTCTGCCTTCGCGGATCAGAGTTTTCGTGTGCTCCGGCAGCTTCAAAAGCCGCAGGCTGTTGGCGACATGGCTGCGGCTCTTGCCGATCACCTTGGCAAGCTCGGCCTGGGAATAACCAAATTCATCAAGAAGCTGCTCATACCCGGCCGCTTCCTCAAGAGGATCGAGATCACTGCGCTGAACATTTTCGATAATTGCGAGTTCGAGCGCCTGACGGTCGTCGGCTTCTATGCTGTGGATCGGCACCTCATGGAGACCCGCGCGCTGTGCCGCCCGCCAGCGCCGCTCCCCCGCGATGATTTCGAATGCGCCCGCTACCCCAGGCACGGGGCGCGCGAGAATAGGCTGGATAATGCCCTTTTCCTTGACGGAGGACGTGAGTTCGCTGAGCTCCTCCTCGCTGAAATTCCGGCGCGGATTGCGCGGATTGGGGCGGAGAAATTCAATCGGGATTTTCTTCGGAGAGCGCGGCGCAAGCGGCGCGGCGGCAGCTTGCGGGTTCGCTTCAGGCCCCGCAAGGAGAGCGGCAAGACCGCGCCCAAGCCGCGGCCGCGCTTCTTCCGCAGTTTTATTTGATTTCATCGTCAGCTTTCCGGTTCTGTATCGTTATATATTATATTTATACAATATCCGCGCGAAGGAGGCGCTCTCGCTGGATCACCTCCGAGGCCAGTTTCAAATAGGCCTGGCTGCCGCTGCATTTAAGATCATAGAGCAACACTGGCTTGCCATGCGAAGGCGCTTCTGACACCCGCACATTGCGCGGGATGACTGTTTCATAGACCTTATCACCCATGAAGCCGCGCACATCCGCGACGACTTGCGAAGCGAGCGTGTTGCGCGAATCGAACATTGTCAGAACAATCCCGTGGATGGAGAGCTCAGGGTTGAGCGTGCTCCGGACCTGCTCGACCGTGGTCAAAAGCTGAGACAGGCCCTCGAGCGCAAAAAACTCGCATTGAAGCGGCACAAGCACGCTATGGGCCGCAGCCATTGCGTTCATCGTCAAAAGATTGAGGGAGGGCGGGCAATCGATGAGCACATAACTGAAGCGATCTTCGCTGCCAGCGCGGCTCTGCTCCTCACCAAGAGCCGTAAGCGCTTTCTTGAGGCAAAAGGCCCGGTCCGGGCGTGCGGCAATTTCGAGTTCGAGGCCCAGCAGATCGAGGGTCGAAGGGGCAAGGGAGAGGCGCGGGACGCCCGTCTCTTGCAGGATAGCGCTTAGCCTCTCGTCGCCGCTCAAGACGTCATAAGTAGAGAGCTTCCGGTTTGCCCGGTCGATTCCAAGCCCCGTCGAAGCATTCCCTTGCGGATCAAGATCAATGATGAGCACGCGCTCATCCATAGCGGCAAGCGCGGTCCCGAGATTGATCGCGGTCGTCGTCTTGCCGACCCCGCCCTTCTGATTGGCAAGCACAAGCACGCGCATTTCGGCGGCGGCCACCTTTTCCTCCTCAAAAGCCGCAGCTTCAGATGTGCTGCCCTGAATGGCCACTCCCGGAAGATCCCCCGGCCTCGACTCCGCGCCGCCTGACGATCACCAGCCGTGCCAGGGAACAGGTCTGGCTCTCGATCGTCACGATGAAATATTTACCGGCCGTTAACGAGGGGGTCAATTCCGAGCCGAATTCTTTCCCCTTGGAAAAAACGCCAACGGCGCCATTTTCGATGAAGTTCTCCGAATAAAAGAGAAGCTTTTCGAGGGGCGCCAAGGCACGGGCGCTGATTGCGTCAATTGGCGCGCCGAGCGAGGGCAGGACCGACTCGATCCTGCCGCAATGCACGATGCCGGGAGCGGATGTCTCCCTTATGACCGCACGCAGGAAGGCGCATTTGCGCTGGTCAGCCTCGACGAGATGGACAACTGCCCCAGGTTCGCCCGCATATTTGATCGCGGTGACAAGTCCGGGAAAGCCTGCCCCCGAGCCGAGATCGAGCCAGCGCCGCGCCTCCGGAACTGCCGCCGGAACCTGCAGTGAATCAGCAAAATGCCTGACCCAGAGGTCAGGGAGCGTCGATTTTGCAACAAGATTGATAGACCGCTGCCATTTTTCGAGGAGATTTGCATAGATCTCGAGACGCTGCAGCGTCTCCTCGGGCAAGGTCTCGAGAAGGGGATGGGCGGCGCGGTACTGAAGGGTGACGCTCAAGATGCGGACCCAATGCTGCGCCGGAGCTTGGCGGCCAGAAGGGTCATGGCGGCGGGCGTCATTCCTTCAATCCGGCTGGCCTGTCCCATTGTCTGGGGCCGGACAAGATCAAGCCGCGCTCTTATTTCGTTGGAAAGGCCAGGCATGGCCGCGTAATCCACATCGTCCGGGATCAGTAGAGCCTCATCGCGGCGGAAAGATTCGATGTCCTTGGTCTGACGGTCGAGATAGACGGCATATTTGGCGTCGATTTCGATCTGCGATGCGGTATCCGCCGCGATGGCGCCAAGTTCTGGCCAGATGACCCGCAGGCTTGCAACGGAAACATCGGGCAAGGCCAAGAGATCGAAGGCACTGCGGCGCATTCCGTCCAAATTGACCTTGAGCCCATGCCGCGCGGCTTCGTTCGGAGTGAGGTTCAGGGCCTCCAGAAGTGCCCGCGCTTTCGAAAGCGCCTCAGCCTTGGCCTTGAAGTGCCGGGCACGGGCCGAACCAACGCAGCCGATATCAATGCCTTTGCCCGTGAGCCTTTGGTCGGCATTATCGGCGCGTAGCGACAGGCGGTATTCGGCGCGCGAAGTGAACATGCGATAGGGCTCAGTGACGCCCTTCATGACTAAGTCATCGACCATCACGCCGAGGTAGGCGCTGGTACGGCTGAGTGTGACTGGCTCCCTCGCGCCCGCGCGTAAAGCGGCATTGAGCCCCGCAAGGAGACCCTGCGCACCTGCCTCCTCATAGCCGGTCGTGCCGTTGATCTGTCCGGCGAGAAAAAGCCCTCTGATTTTTTTGGTTTCAAGACTTAGATGCAAGCCGCGCGGATCAATATAATCATATTCGATGGCATATCCGGGACGCAAAATTTCGGCTTTGGCAAGCCCTGGGATGGTGCGGACGAATGCACGCTGAACCTCCTCTGGCAGAGCAGTGGAAATACCATTCGGATAGATGGTCAGATCATCGAGGCCTTCCGGCTCGAGAAAAATCTGATGTGTTTCCCGTTCCTTGAAGCGGACGATTTTGTCTTCGATCGAAGGGCAATAACGCGGGCCAAGGCCGGAAATGGCGCCAGAATAGACCGGCGACCGCTCCAGATTTCTGGCAATGATGGCATGACCTTCTGGCGTCGTATGCGTGATGAAGCAATCGATTTGCCGGGTACGGATCGCGCCGGTCAAAAAGGAAAAGGGTTCCGGTTCGGGATCGCCGCTCTGGCGCTCCAGGGCGGCCCAGTCGATTGTTGATCCATCGAGCCGGGGCGGGGTGCCAGTTTTGAGGCGGCCCAGGCCGAGGCCAAGATCCTGCAGCCTTTCGCCAAGCCGGATCGCAGGCTTCTCCCCCATCCGTCCCGCCGGAAAGCGCTGTGCGCCAATGTGTATCACGCCGCGCAAAAAAGTCCCCGTGGTCAGTACAAGTGCGCCGCAGCGGATTTGTTTGCCCTCAGCCGTAACAATTCCTTCGATGCAGCCCTTTTTGATGAGAATATCCGCAGCCTCGGCCTCGACCACGGAGAGATTTTCGATCCGGGCAATCGCAGCCTGCATTGCTTCCCGGTAGAGTTTACGGTCGGCTTGAGCCCTTGGGCCACGGACGGCCGGACCCTTGGCCCGGTTTAGGACGCGGAATTGAATTCCAGCTTCGTCCGCAACTCTTCCCATGAGCCCGTCAAGGGCGTCGATTTCGCGCACCAGATGGCCTTTGCCGAGCCCTCCAATCGCGGGATTGCAGGACATGGTCCCGATGGTCGCGGAGTATTGAGTGACGAGGGCTGTTTTGGCGCCGAGGCGCGCGGAAGCCGCCGCCGCCTCGCATCCAGCATGGCCGCCGCCAACAACGATTACGTCAAAATCAAAACAGTCTGCCATCCCGTTACGTCGTCTTTAGAAGGCTTCTAAAAATGTTTCACGTGAAACAAACGGCTGGGAAGAAGCTCCGCCGGGGAAGCGGCGTCCAAAAACTCCCTTAAAGAATGCGCCGCATTTTTAGAATAGCTCTAAAAATGTTTCACGTGAAACAGGCTCCGGCATCCGGCTGCCTCACTTCCCAATGCAGAAACGCGCGAAGATCTCCCCCAGAACGTCCTCGACGTCAACCGCACCGGTCAGTCTTTGCAGCGAAAACATTGCGGCGCGCAAATCTTCCGCGAGCAATTCAGCTGGGGCATTGGGATCACCGAAAACCCGCCCGAGCGCTTGCGCCGCCTCCTCAAACATTTTCCGGTGACGCTCGCGCGCGATCAAACCTGCATGGCCATCGCTTACAAGGGATCGCGCGAAATTCTCCAAACGCTTCATCAGAAGATCAAGATGTTCGCCGCGCTCGGCGCTGATACAGAGCCCCTCAGGCAAACACCGCCTTTCATTCTCCGTTAGAAGATCGCTCTTCGTAAAAATTGGCCAAACTTCCGCCCCCGCCACACCCGGCGGCACAGGGGCGCCCGCTTCCGAGAGCCATAAAATGAGATCGGCCGCCTCTGCTTTTTTCCGCGCCCGGGCAACGCCAATCTGCTCGATCGGGTCCTCGCTTTCCCGCAGACCCGCCGTGTCGATCAAAGTGACGGGGCAACCTCCGAGATCGCAATGTAACTCTATAACATCCCGCGTCGTGCCTGCGAAAGGCGAAACGATCGCCGCGTCGCGGCGCGCGAGTGCATTGAGCAAAGTGGATTTTCCCGCATTGGGCGGACCTGCGATCACAATGGTCACGCCATCGCGAAGGCGTTCCCAGTCTCTCCCTCTTTCGAGTTCCTTTCTTAAATCCGCAAGTACGGGGGCGATCGTCTCAGCGGCTTCATGCCCGGCACGGCCCGGAACCCCTTCTTCTTCGGGAAAATCAATCTCCGCTGCAAGCAAAGCCGATGCCTTGGTCAGCTTCGCCTTCCAGAAAGAAACCTGCCGTCCCAGCACACCTTCGGTCTGCCGCAAGGCTTGCCGCCGCTGCCATTCTGTTTCGGCATCGATGAGATCGGCGAGTCCCTCGACCTCGGCGAGATCCATTTTGCCGTTCAAAAGTGCCCGGCGTGTGAACTCGCCAGGCTCCGCAGCCCGCGTGCCCTCAACGGAGCCAATGGCCTTGATCATTCCGGCAACGACTGCGCGCCCGCCGTGGATATGGAATTCGGCGTAGTCCTCTCCGGTAAAGCTTTTAGGGCCAGGGAAGTAAATCAGAAGCCCCCGGTCTATGGCCTCACCCGAACCCGGATCGCGAAAGGTGGCAAGCTCGGCTACACGTGGCTCAGGAAGCTTTCCGGCGATGCTGCGAATGATCTCCCTTGTCGCGGGTCCGGATACCCGCAAAACCGCAATCGCGGCGCGCCCCGCTCCCGAGGCAATGGCGAAAATGCTGGCGGGTTTCATTGGGTGATATCGGTTTTATCTTTTTTGGCGTCTTGAGACACCAGAATGACGGGCTCGTCCACCCAAAAACGCAAATAAAAAGCGGGGCCGGTTACCATGGTCTTGGTATATACCGTATTGCTTCGCAATAAAGTCCCGGACTCAAGGCCGGTAACCATGACCATGGGCAAGATCCACGGCCATACCGGCCGGGGCCTTTGTTAAATGGCTTGCTTTTTTACCCCTGGTCCATGACTATATGGGCAAAGCCCGTCCGCCGCGAAGCTGTGACGAGCTTTTAATATTTCACTTAAAAATGCCTGTACTTACTGCCCAGGCAAGCGGCGCTTGCCATGATGTCATCGTTGCATCTAACTTTCTATAAGGGCTGCCGTGAAATGAACAGCAGCCCCAGCGACGGCATGAGGTAATGCAGCCCAAGGCCGAGCAAGCCTTGAATACACATGCTTCCGAGACTGATCGCGACCAAAAGCACGAGGATATGGACGGCCGAACGCTCCTCGATCTTGATGAAGGAATAGACGGAGAGCCCAAAAAACATTGCTCCGAAACCCAGGGGAATGCCCGACAGGAGATAGGCCGTCTCCTTGGAGAGATCCAAAACTCTCCAAGGATTGACGAGCAAAAGGAAGAAGATGTGAATCAAAAAACAAAGTACCGTCAGCGCGGCACTCACGAACAGTGTTTTTTCGCGCGTTCGCGGGAGCATGGCCAAGACATTTCCAGGCCGGGTTGACGGGTGCTGGCGGCCGCTGTGATCCAAATTCGCCATTGCGCCTTCCCCTTATGAGCGCGAAAACCACACCCTAAAATGCCTTCTTCCGGCCGTTTGGCAAGGGTTGTGAAAAGTTCATTCTCCTGCCCGCGCCGTCCCCGGAGCTGAGGCGGCCTCATTGTGTGCTCCGCCGCGTCCGCACTCGACGCTATCCGTCTCCGGACTTATAAGTCAATGGACGCGCTTTCTTGCGTGACATAGTGGAAAAGCTCTGGTCAGGTGCCGAGACCTGACTGGTTTTCTCAGCCCTGCCACTTGCGGCCTCTTATGTTTCCACGTCTCTCCGCTTTTCTCGTGCATTGTTTTACGGCCAGCGGTGCCGCATTGGGTTTCGCCGCTCTGGCTGACGCCATCGAAGGGCGGTTTTCCGCCATGTTCAGCTGGCTTGGCGCGGCTCTCGTGGTTGATGCCGTGGATGGCACCTTGGCTCGCCGTTTCAACGTCGAAAAATTTGCGCCTCATATCGATGGGCTTCTTCTCGACCTCGTTGTCGACTTTCTCACCTATGTCATCGTGCCTCTCGCCGCCTTGTGGCGTTCGGGGCTGCTTGCTCCGCCATTTGCGGTTTTCATCTGTTGCATCGTATCTGGAGCTTCGGCGCTTTATTTCGCCGACCGGCGGATGAAGACTCCCGATCTTTGGTTCCGCGGCTTTCCGGCGATCTGGAATGTTCTTGCCTTTTACCTGCTGGTGCTGCGGCCTGAGCCGCTTGTTGCCACGCTGATCGTGATCGCTGCCGCTTGCTTGATGTTCGTGCCGGCCGTCTTCGTTCATCCGCTGCGCGTTGTGCGTCTGCGCAAAGTGACGATGACGGCGACAGGCGTATGGGCCGCCGCGGCCATTGCGGCCGTCGCCCAGGATCTTTCGGGGGCGGGTCTTCTCGTCAAGGCGGCACTCATCGCGGTGGCCGTGTATTTTCTGGCTTTGCCGTTGTTCCGGAACGCCCCATTACGATAAACACCCCATTACGATAAGAGAGCAGCTTCCGGTCATCCTGGCCGGAGAACCGGTCTGGCAGCAGCATGCCTTGCTTGCCTTGCGGCATTCCGCGCTTAAATGGATGTAAGCCGGAATCATTGAGGCAGGCCGGAGGTGTGACCCGCGCCCCGCCTGCCACAAGATTTGCATTCACACAGACACGCAGCCGGCTTCGCGCCCAGCCAGACCTCTTTCGTGCCTCGAACCAAGGCTTTCAGTGAATGTCAGCAAGCGGACAAAATGAGCTTTGCCACGCCGCGAGCCCCTATCTCCTGCAGCATGCGAATAATCCCGTTCATTGGCGGATGTGGGGCGAGGCGGCGCTCAAGGAGGCGCAGGCGCTCGGTAAACCCATCCTGCTTTCCATCGGCTATGCAGCCTGCCATTGGTGCCATGTCATGGCCCATGAAAGCTTCGAGGACGAGGCGACCGCCGCCGTAATGAACGAACTCTTCGTGAATATCAAAGTCGATCGCGAAGAGCGCCCGGACATCGATCATATCTATATGACAGCCTTGCACGCCATGGGTGACCGTGGCGGCTGGCCTTTGACCATGTTCCTAACGCCGTCCGGCGAACCCTTTTGGGGCGGCACTTATTTCCCAAAGGAAGCGAACTATGGCAGGCCCGCTTTCGTCAGCGTCTTGAAGACAGTCGCACATGCGTTTCACTCCGACCCGCAGGGAATAAAGAAGAACACCGAAGTCATCCGGAAGGAATTATCGAGACCTCCCGCGCGCGGAGGCGATGGCGGTCTCAGCCTCGCGCAGCTCGACGAGCTTGCACCGCAGATCATTCCCCTCATCGATCCCGTTGCGGGAGGTCTCAATGGCGCACCGAAATTCCCGAACACACCCATTCTCGAACTGCTCTGGCGCGCGGGTGCAAGGCTTGGAAAAGAGCCCTATCGTGATCTTGTCAAATTGACGCTGACGCAAATGTCGGAAGGCGGCATCTACGATCATCTCGGCGGCGGCTATGCGCGCTATTCAACCGACGCGCAATGGCTCGTCCCGCATTTCGAAAAGATGCTTTACGACAATGCGCAAATCCTCGAACTCCTGGCGCTCTGCCATCATGAATATGGCGGTGCGCTCTTCCGCATGCGGGCACAGGAAACCGTTGGCTGGCTCAAGCGCGAAATGATCAATCCGGAAGGCGCCTTTTGCGCGAGCCTCGATGCCGACAGCGAGGGCATCGAAGGCAAATTCTATGTGTGGACCTACGCCGAAATCACCAGGCTGCTTGGGCCGGAGGACGCCGCGTTTTTCGGCAGGTTCTATGATGCGACACGCTTTGGCAATTGGGACGATGAGGCGCATGGAGGTCATGCAATCATCCTCAACCGGCTCGATACGCCAAAGCCAGCTTTGGAAGAAGAAGCGCGGCTCGCTTCCCTGCGCCAAAAACTGTTTGAAGCGCGCGAACGCCGCGTGCACCCCGGCCTCGACGATAAAATTCTCGCCGACTGGAACGGCCTCATGATCGCCGCGCTCGCCCATGCGGCGGTGATTTTCGATGAGCCTGAATGGATCACGCTCGCCGCGCGGGCCTATGATTTCATCGCAACGGCGATGCAGTTCACCGATGCGCAGGGGCACAAACGCCTCGCCCATGGCTGGCGCGCGGGTGTGCTCGTAGCTCCGGGCCTTGCGCTCGATTATGCGGCTATGGCCGGCGCCGCGCTGGCCCTCCATGAAGTCCGGAATTTGGGACCTGCCCTGTCTCGCGATTATCTTGCCGATGCCATCGGCTGGGCCGGGGCGCTGGAGACATATCATCGCGATCCTGCAACCGGATTCCTCTATATGACCGCGAAGGATGCGGGAGATGTGATCTTGCGGCTTGCGCCGACAGCGGATGACGCGATCCCCAATGCGCATCCGCTCTATCTTTTCGCGCTTGTGCGCCTTGCCGCCTTTACCGGCGATACATCCTGGCTCGCCAAGGCCGATGCGCTCTTTGAGATGCTGAGCGCCTCAACGAGGCGCAATGCGATCGGACATGCAGGCATCTGGAATGCGCTCGATTTCCGTTTGCGGGCCAAGGAGATTGTCATCGCGGGAATGCGCCGGAAAGAGCTTTATGAGGCAGCGCTTGGCCTGCCTTTCACCGGGCGGATTGTGATTGACACCGGCGGGCCTGAAGACATGCCGCCATCTCATCCGGCGCGGGCACAGGTGGAATTGGCGGGTGAAGCAGCGGCTTTCGTTTGTTCGGGCGGCACCTGCTCCCTGCCCGTGCGGAGTAAAGAAGCGCTGCTGGACGAGACCGGCTCTTTCTGATCTCGCAGCCTGCCGGTTCGAACCGGTTGCATTCTCATTTAAGCTTGTACTTTTAAGCTTGTACTTTCCGCTCTCCAGCAAGGCGGGGCGGCACTTGGTAGCTGGCGATTCCAGTGAAAACGCCGAGGCGGTGGATCAAATAAAGCGCTGCGAAGGCGGCGGCATTGATTGCCATGACCCGTCCTGCGATGGATGGCGCGAAATCGGAGACCTCGCTTCCGGCGAAAACAGAGATTGCAAACAGTGAGCCTTCATAAACAGCAAAGGCCAGCACAAAGGCGGCCGCTGCGGCTCCGCCACCCCGCCGGAACTGGTCCGTCACCGCTTGCGCGGCGAGAGTCGAGGCAAGCGCGACTCCACCAAGCGCGAAGCCCCAAGCGAAGGTGCTCAGCTCTATCGGATAGTGATGAATGGTAAAGCCAGCGATTTGATTGGCAAACCAGACCGCGCCAATGAGTGCAAAAGCGTCGCGGCGGGCGAGCGTTAGTGCGGCAATCGCGGCGAAAGCCGCGAGCGGCACGGCGCACGCAAAACCGAGGCTGAGGGCGAGGCTCGCAAGAAGGAGCAAAGCGATCCAAAGGGGGCGGCGCCCTGCCGGGGTGTGAGACAGCTCTGACATGCTCTCTCCTTATCCAACCTTGTCCAAAGCCCAACCATGCCCACAGCCCAACCTTGTCCAAAGCGGCCATTCAATCGTAATGAGTCCGGCGTAATGGGTCCGGTTGAAGCCCAGTCTGACATTCATGACAATATCAAAATAACGGTGTGCGCGCCAGCGCAGCGGCATGGAAAAAGACGCCCGCTCCGGACTTCGAAAATAAAGCCGGTGGTGCATAGGCATATTCGCCGATCGTAAGCCGTGGTGAGGCGTTGCTTCCGCTCAGGCACGATCAGCAACGTTTGATCTGCTGAAATTGCGAAAGCTCCGCCAGCTGACGATGACGAGACCGAGGGAGGTCACGCCCCACGCGGCAAGCGCGATCCACAGCATTGCGAGCGCGGCTACACGCAAAACCGGAAAATCAGCCGCGAGCGAGAATCGCAAGGTGGCGAGTGAATACATTCCAAGCGGAAAGACCATCGGCCAGAGCATTGGCGTGTATGTCAGGGGCATGCGGTGAACGCCGTGCTTCCAAAGTTCAAATAGCAACAGCAATGGAGTCCACCATGTGGCCCATGCCCATGTGCTTAGCGTCACGCCTTCAATAAAGGGCCTTATCGCCTCCAGGCTAGACATGCCGCTTTTTGCCAGCAGGAGTTCTGATCCCGCGTTCGTGCTGATTGCCGCCGCACCCATAACCACCCACAGCATGGGTGTTATATCGCTTGGGTTAATGTCGAAATAGAAGATGCGATTGGCAATGAGCACAATGAGAATTGCATAGAGCCCGATGCCGATGCCCCATAGCATATGGCTGAGCACAAAAATGGTTGGGCTGAAAGCTCCCGCTTCGTGAGCGATGAGCGCGCCCAGAGTTACCAGGGATTCGGTGCCGACAATTGCGAGCAGCCAGCCGCCGCGAATGACGTCAGCCTGATGCGCGCCGTTGCGAAAGCTCAAAACACCGAAGCTGAAATAAATCAGAATAAGCCAGGTAAACAGCGCCAATATCCAAAGATCCAGGGGCACCGACGCGACACCGCGCAGATAGAAGCCGGCACCCAAGACATCGTTGGATGCGACAAGGGTAAAGAATGAGAATACACAATACGGACTGGTCAGATCCAGCCACACCAGATGCGGAAACCGTATCGAACGCAATGCTGTCAGGATGGCGAGCCAGCCATAGGACAATACATTCACATCGAGCAGGAGGCCGGACAGTGTATGATAAGCTTCGGCGAACAGCGCATTTGAAATGATCCCCGCCGCCATCACGAACGCGAAGCAGTCAGGATGGAGCGCCTCACTCACGCTGGTGATCCAGGCACCAAGCTGACGCACAAGAGCAGGCAAGGGCAAGTTTGAATTCCTGCATGGCAGAGAGGACGGCGTGATTGCCGGGCCGCCAGGCTCCGCGATGCGGCGAGCTTAATTTGCTCAGCCTAAAGATGCGAGGGGCAAACGAGCTGAAAAATGGATGCGAACTTTGGGTAAACGGAGGAATAGGACAGGCTGGATCTGACGGCGGGCCAAACTGAATCCGTCATCAGCCGCAGCGGCTCCTTCCTGCATGAAAACCGCAAGCAGGGCGCCAGAAAACGTGCCTGTTGAGCATGGACCGCCACAGCGGCGATCAATTCACGCCGCCTGCTGTTTCGGCCGCACTTCGAGAGTGTAATCGTCGATCATCGCGCGGGAAATGGCGCCGGGCGTGAACCTGTAAGGCCCGATCTCGGAAACCGGCGTCACCTCGGCGCCCGTGCCGCAGATGAAACATTCCTCGAAACCGCTGAGTTCCTCAGGCATGATCCGGCGTTCGATGACTTCGATCCCGCGCCGCTTCGCGAGTTCGATGACGGTGCGCCTTGTGATGCCGTCGAGGAAACAGTCGGCGATTGGCGTGTGGATCACGCCGTTATGCGTGAAGAAAATATTGGCGCCGGTGCATTCCGCGACCCGGCCAAGCCAGTCGAGCATCATTGCGTCGGCATAGCCGCGCCGCTCGGCGCGATGCTTCGAAATCGTGCAGATCATATAGAGGCCAGCGGCTTTCGCCCTGCTTGGCGCCGTCTGCGGATCGGGCCTGCGGTATTCTGCGATATCGAGCCGGATGCCCTTCATTTTCTGCTCGACATCGAACATGCTCGGCCAGTCCCAGACCGCGATGGCGACATGGATTGTCGAATTCTGAGCAGCGACGGCCATCATTTCGCTGCCGCGCCAGGCGACAGGCCGGACATAGCAATTGCGCAGATTGTTTTTATCAACGACGAGCTGTTTTGCCCTCTCCAGCTCAGGCACCGAATAGGGAATCTCGAAATCGAGGAGTTGCGCCGAGGTTCTGAACCGCTCCGCATGCTCGGCCGATTTGAAAATGCGGCCTTCATAAGCGCGCTCGCCCTCGAAAACGCAGGAGGCATAATGAAGGCCGTGCGAGAGAACATGGAGCTTGGCTTCCCTCCAGGCGACGAGATTGCCGTTCATCCAGATGAAGCCATCGCGCTGATCGAAGGGCAGAACAGGCATCGAAAACTCCTCGGCTTAAACCATGACCGCTTCCGGAAGAAGGGCGCATGGCCTCCGTCTATGGGTTAAGTCGCACGATCATCCAAAAAGCTTGCAGCTCTTCCGAATATCATGCTCCTGGCTCGGCTTGCGCTTGCGGAAGCGCCTGTCATAGTGAATTAAAGATAGCGAGGCGGGAGAAATAAACGAACGGCAGATTCGAAAAATCCGCCAACCGGCGCGAACTTGACGTATAAGGATCTTCCTGAGATATGTCAATATTGCTGACATAAAGGCTGCTCATGTGGATCAGATAGCTCGAAGCCAGGATACCGCCCGGAATCTCCCGCAATTGCCGTTTGGTACGGCCGCGGCCGGATTTGGCGGCGGCGCGCCAATGTATGATCTCATCGAGCTGATGTTTTTTGCCTATCGCGACTTTGTGGGCGATGCCGATCATCTGCTCGCGGCACTCGGCTTTGGCCGCGCCCACCACCGGGTTTTGCATTTTGTCTGCCGGCGCCCTGGCCTTACCATCGCCGAGCTGCTGGATATCTTGAAAATCACCAAGCAGAGTCTCAACCGTGTCCTGAAGGAATTGCTGGATCAGGGCTATGTCGAGGCACGCCGGGGGATGCGAGACCGGCGTCAGCGGCAATTGTTTCCAACGCCGCGTGGAAACGCCCTCGCCCTGGACGTCGCGTCCTTGCAGTCGAAGCGCTTTACAAGAGTGTTCTCTGGCCTGCCCGAAGGCGCACGCGCACAGGCGATCGCCTTCCTTCTCGCCATGGTTGATGAAGAAGGCCGGGATAAGATCGCTGCAATGACTGGCGCTTCCCCGGCCGTAAACACCTGCCTAGGATCGCAGCGGTGAGTCAGCTTGCGCATAATCCAGCGCCCGGCAGCTCCCCGGCGGCACCGGCCGACGATGCGGCCCATCTCCTCATCGTCGATGACGACCGGCGCATCCGGGCGCTCTTGACTCGCATGCTGAGCGGGGAAGGCTATCGCGTAACGGCCGCCGCCGATGCCGAGGAAGCCATGGCGCGGCTCAAGAGTCTCTCGTTCGATCTCATCATCCTCGACGTCATGATGCCGGGCGAGGATGGCATTGCCTTCGCGGCGCGGCTGCGGGCGAGCGGCCCGGAACTTGCCCGCGTCCCCATTCTGATGCTGACCGCGCGCAGCGAGGCGGAAGACCGGGTTCGCGGCTTGGAAGCGGGAGCCGATGATTATGTCGGCAAGCCATGCGAGCCGCGTGAACTGACTTTGCGGATCGCCTCGATCCTCCGCCGCGCGCCGCCGCGCGCCGTTGCCGGGCCTCCGGCGTTTGTCCGCTTTGGCGATTTCAGCTTCGATCTTGCGCGTGGTGAGCTCCGCCAGCGTGACGAGGTCGTAAGACTGACAGACCGTGAACGCGAGATGCTGCGGCTTTTGGCCGAGAAGGCAGGTGAAACCGTTGCGCGGGAAACCCTGGCCGGGTCCGGAATGGCCGCCAATGAGCGGACGGTTGATGTGCAGGTCAACCGGCTGCGCCGCAAGATCGAGCGTGATCCGGCCAATCCGCTCTATTTGCAAACGGCGCGGGGCGCCGGCTACCGGCTGCTGATCGACCGCTGAAACAAGTGAACGGGGGCCGCGCCATGAGCCTTTCCCTCCCCGTATCGTTCGAGCAGCCGCGCTCCTGGTGGCGGTCATTCTGGCGCAAACTCGCCCAGCCGCTGCCCAAGGGCCTCTATGCCCGCGCGCTTTTCATTGTTATTGCGCCAATGCTCATTCTGCAATGCGTGCTCACCTATGTTTTCATGGAGCGGCATTGGCAGAGAATCACGATGCGGCTTTCAAATGCTTTGACGCATGAGATCGCGGCAATCGCCGACCTTCACCAGCTCTACCCGGGGCGCAAGAACGATGATATCCTGGTGCGGATTGCCCAGCAGCGCCTCGATATTGACGTCGAGTTCCTGCCCAAGGGCGAACTGCCTCCGGCGCTGCCCAAACCGTTCTTCTCGATCCTCGATGCGGCTCTATCGAACGAGATCAACCGGCAGATCGGCAAGCCATTCTGGCTCGACACGGTTGGCCGGTCGAACTTCATCGAGATAAGAATCGCGCTTGACGATGCGATCCTGCGGGTTGTTGCATTGCGCAGCGCGGCCTACGCTTCCAATTCTCACATCTTCCTTTTGTGGATGATTGGCACCTCTTTTGTCCTGATCGTGGTGGCAATCGTTTTCCTCGGCAATCAGATCAAGCCGATCCTCTTGCTTGCCCGGGCAGCCGAGGCGTTCGGCAAGGGCCGCGATCTAGATTTCCAGCCGCGCGGCGCCCGCGAGGTGCGCCAGGCCGGCTATGCCTTCATCGAGATGAAACGGCGCATCGAGCGCGCCTTCGAGCAGCGCACAGCCATGCTGAATGGCGTCAGTCACGATCTTCGTACCATTCTTACGCGATTCAAACTCTCTCTGGCCTTGATGACGGAGACCGACGAGACACACGATCTACAAAAGGATGTCGAGGAGATGCAGCGCATGCTCGAGGCCTATCTCGCCTTTGCACGCGGCGATGCGGGGGAGAGCGCGGCTGAAATCGACATCGCCGAATTTTTGGAGGATTTGCGCCTCGATGCCGAACGGGCCGGTTTCAGCACCAAGATTACATTCAAAGGCGATCCGGTTGTCACTTTGCGCCCAGACGCATTCAAGCGGTGCCTCGCTAATCTCATCAGCAATGCACAGAGCCATGCCAAGCACATTTCGATCGAGGCGGTACGGGACGAGCGATTTTTGACAATCCATGTCGATGACGACGGCCCCGGGATTCCGCCAGAAAAGCGCGAGGATGTCTTCCGGCCGTTTTTCCGTCTCGATAGTTCGCGCAACCAAGATACCGGCGGCACCGGGCTCGGTCTTGCGATTGCGCGTGATATCGCGCGCTCACATGGCGGCGATATCAGCCTCGGGGACAGCCGGGCCGGAGGGTTGCGGGCTACCGTGCGTGTGCCAATGTGAGGCTACGGTGCCGGCAGGCACTGAATGCGCTGAGCCGCCGGTGTTCCAAACACCAAAAAGTTTATCCCGCCAGCGTTTCCTGATCTTTCCCGTGGCGGGATGAAGCCCGCCGCGCAAAACCACATCCCGCTTGGCTCTCAATCGCCGGGGCGGCGCTGGCTAGGGCCCAAATGGAGGAAAATTAGTTGGCGGGGCGGCGTCAAAGAACCTTTGAGCGCCCGCTTCTGAGCGCCCGCTTCGCCGCCTCACGCATTCGCATCGGGATGGGCCGCCGGAGCGTATCCCCGGCAAAGGTCAGCAGCAATTGCCGGCTGCCTCTGGCAGGGGCAATGGAAGGGGATTAGGAGCGAGGATGATGCCGCGCTGTGTCCTCCGGCACCCTCATTACATGAGGCCCATGGGTCCGATCTTCAGCCCATCTGCGATCTTTTTCTGTTCATCGCTCAAAGATGCATAAAGCGGGTCGAGCGCGGCCTTGATTGCGTTCAGGCTGGCGGCATGCATGCTCGCCATTTTCTCGCGGTGTTCGAGCTTCTCGGGAAGACTTACGGCCGCGCCGGACTGCATCTTCTTGTGCATCGCCTCCATCGACTCTTCCGCCGACTTCGAGGCGGCGAGCAGAGCATCAGCGAATTTGTTCCAGGCAGGCGTCTGCGCCTCGGTAATCTTGAGTTCGGCCTTCGCCGCTGCGATGCGGTCTCCTTCATGCGAGAGCTTCTCATGCATCATCGCCATCATGTGCGACATGTGCTCCGGACTCATCATGCCGCCGCCCATCATATCGCCGCCGCCCATCTTTTCTTGCATCATGGACATCATGTGCGACATGCGGCCCATCATGTGCGACATGCATCCCATCATGTGCGACATGTCTTCCGTACCGCCGCCCATCATCTCACAGCCTTTCATCGTCTCATCGCCGGACATCCCGCCGTGCATCATGCCTTCCCCCTTCATGCCGCCGCCCATCATTTGGGAGGCTTGAGCGAATGCCGTAAGCGGCGCCAGCGCCAAGACGGCCGCGATGGAAAGACCGGACAAGGCATGCGAGATACGAACGTTCATGATTGGGCTCCTTATTCAATGTCCCCACGGCATATGTAACTTCAACGCGCCCGTTGGGGTTCCGAGACCGCTCACCCTACATGGGCGGCGCGCACCCATGTTGAGACAGGTCAATTGACTGCCTAGCTGGCAGCAGACGAGCGAGCGTTTTCAGACGACCGCGCCGTGGCAATGCTTGTATTTCTTTCCCGAACCGCAGGGGCAGGGCTGATTGCGTCCCACCTTGGGATAGATCTCGCGCTTTTCCGCCGAGTCGCGGACAAGAGTTTCGGCTGCCTCCCCTTCCGGGCTGCCGAAGGCGGGCTGGCCCGTTAGCACTGGCGGCGGCGCGTTCAGGGCGGCGAAGGCGGCATTGAACGCCGCATCCGGAGGAGAAGCCGTCACTCCGTTCGAGGAAATTTCGAGGCTCTGCATGGGCGGCGGCCTTTCGAAGGCAACCTCGACACGGTTCAATTGCGCCGTCGCCGTTTCCCGCAGCTGTTTGATCAATTCACTGAAAAGCTCGAAGGCCTCAGCCTTATATTCATTCAAGGGGTCGCGCTGGGCCATACCGCGCCAGCCGACAACCTGGCGCAGGTGGTCGAGGACAACGAGATGCTCGCGCCACAAATGGTCGAGCGCCTGCAGAACAATCTGCTTTTCGATATAGCGCATGATTTCGGCGCCGTTTCTCTCTACCCGCGCCGCATAGGCTTCATCAGCTGCGAGCCGCAGCCGTTCGTGCATTTCGTCTTCGGTGATTCCTTCTTCCTTGGCCCAATCGGCGAGCGGAAGCGAGATATTAAAGGCGCTCTGCACCGCTTTCGAAAACTCCTCAATGTCCCAGGCCTCGGGATAGGAGTCGCGCGGGATAAATCTCGCGATGAGATCGTCGACAACGCCCTCGCGCATGTCTGTGATCATTTCTTCAAGCGAATCTTGCGCCATCATCTCGCGGCGCTGCTCAAAGACCACCTTGCGCTGATCATTCATGACGTTGTCATATTTCAGAATGTTCTTGCGCATGTCGAAGTTGCGCGCTTCGACTTTTTGCTGGGCTTTTTCCAGGGCCTTGTTGATCCAGGGATGGATGATCGCCTCGTCCTCCTTGAGTCCGAGTTTGACAAGCATCGATTCCATCCGGTCAGACCCGAAGATCCGCATCAAATCGTCCTTGAGCGACAGGAAGAATTTCGAGCGCCCTGGATCGCCTTGGCGGCCGGAACGTCCGCGCAGCTGGTTGTCGATGCGCCGGCTTTCATGGCGCTCGGTGCCAATGATATAGAGGCCGCCCGCTTCGATTGCTTTTGCCCGGAAGCGTTCCACTTCAGCTCTTATTTCGGCTTCCTTCGCATCGCGCTCGGGGCCTGGCGGGAGGCTGGCGCACTCCTGTGCGACCCGCATTTCCACATTGCCGCCAAGCTGGATGTCGGTGCCGCGGCCCGCCATATTGGTTGCAATGGTGATGGCGCCTGGCACACCGGCTTCGGCGACGATATAGGCTTCCTGTTCATGGAAGCGCGCGTTCAGCACCGCGAATAGCTTTGAGGGTTTGCCAGCCCTCGCCGCCGCATAGAGTTTCTGCAAGGCTTCTGACTGGCTGAAGTCGATCTGCTTATAGCCGTGCTTTTTCATCGCCTCGGCGAGCTGCTCGGACTTCTCGATCGAGGTGGTGCCGACAAGCATCGGCTGGAGTTTCATATTGGCGGTCTCGATCTCCCGGATGATCGCGCGCAGCTTTTCTTCCGAGGTGCGATAGACTTCGTCGTCCTCGTCGTGCCGCTGGACCGGCTTGTTGGTCGGAATCTCGACGACATCTAGCTTGTAGATTTCAGCGAATTCATCGGCTTCCGTCGCGGCAGTTCCAGTCATTCCTGCGAGTTTGCCGTAGAGGCGGAAATAATTCTGGAAAGTGATCGAGGCGAGCGTCACATTCTCCGGCTGGATCGTGACATGCTCCTTGGCTTCGAGCGCCTGATGCAATCCTTCCGAATAGCGGCGGCCCGGCATCATCCGGCCGGTGAACTCGTCGATGATGATGACTTCACCCTTGCGTACGATGTAATCCTTGTCGCGCTTGAATAGTTTATGCGCCCGCAAAGCCTGGTTCACATGATGCACGAGGGTGACATTCGAGGCATCATAAAGAGAGCCATCGGCTAGCACGCCAAGCTCGCCAAGCATTTGCTCCATATGCTCGTTGCCAGCCTCGGTCAGGTTTATCGTGCGCTGCTTTTCGTCAAGCTCATAGTCTTCTTCCGTCAGGTTCGGGATGACCTTGTCGATCGCGATGTAGAGATCGGAACGGTCGTCCGATGGCCCCGAAATGATCAGCGGCGTGCGCGCCTCGTCGATAAGGATGGAATCGACCTCGTCAACGATCGCATAATGATGGCCGCGCTGAACCATCTGGGAGAGCTCGTACTTCATATTGTCGCGCAGATAGTCGAAGCCGAACTCATTATTGGTGCCATAGGTGATGTCGGCGGCATAGGCGCGGCGGCGTTCGTCGTCATCAAGGCCGTGGACGATGATTCCGGTCGAGAGGCCAAGAAACCGGTAGATGCTGCCCATCCATTCGGCGTCGCGGCGGGCGAGGTAATCGTTGACGGTAACGACATGGACGCCCTTGCCCGCAAGCGCATTGAGATAGGTTGCAAGAGTCGCAACGAGCGTCTTGCCCTCGCCGGTGCGCATCTCCGCGATGGCGCCTTCATGCAGCACCATGCCGCCAACGAGCTGGACATCGAAATGCCGTTGCCCGAGGACACGGCGCGCCGCTTCCCGCACGGTGGCGAAAGCAGGCACGAGCAGATCATTTAACGTTTTGCCGGCCGCGATCGCCTCCCGGAACTTTATTGTTTGTCCGGCAAGCTCCGCATCGCTGAGTTTTTGGATTTCCGGCTCAAGCGCGTTGATCGCCGCGACCTTCGGCCGGTATCCCCTGAGACGGCGGTCGTTCGAGGAGCCGAAAATCTTTTTTGCCAAGGAGCCCAACATTATTAAACGACCTTTCTGGACACGGACCGGAACACCTTATGTTACCTTTCATGAGCCTTTAAGCATGATCCCTCAAATCGAACCGGATCACGGTTGAACTTTCCTCTTTTGCGTGATCTTTGATCAGGCAGCCAACTTCCGCTTGCGGCACTCGTGCTTGGAACTTGGGCGGTTGCCCGGAAACCCTCACCTCCGGTACACTGCAACGCTTTGCTTTGAGGGTCGAAACACGGATTGCCTGCGAGCGGCGAAGGAAAAACCTTAAGAATTCGATCCGGAGCTCTCTATTCGACAGATAAGATTGGGGCCGGGGCTTGTCAAATCCGTCCGTCCGTGCATGGTCCGCCCGGCAAATAGCCTTTGAAGCGCCGCACCGGAAGCGGCGGCGTAACCTTGCGGAGCTTAATTTCATGGTCTTGAAGACAAGCCTGCCTACCAAAGCCGCCGGGATGGCGTGCATGCTAACTTTGGCAATGCTTGGCATTTTTGCCGCCTTTCCCGCGGCGGCCAAGGTGCTCGCCACGGTGAACGGAAAGCAAATCACCGATGATGATCTGAAAATCGCCGCCGACGATCTGCGCGGAAGCCTCCCGCCCCAGCTCGACGACAAAGCGAGGGACAATTATCTGCTCGACTATCTGATCAACAGCGAACTCGTGGCGCAAAAGGCCATTGCCGACAAGGCCGACCAGACGCCGGAATTCGCCAAGAAGCTCGCATATTACCGCGAGAAACTCTTGATGCAGGGCGTTCTCGAGCAGATCGCGAAGAATGCCACTTCGGATGCGGCCGTCAAGGCAACTTACGACGAAGAGGTGAAGAAGCAAAAGCCCGAGACCGAGATCCACGCGCGCCATATCCTTGTCGGAACCGAGGAGGAAGCCAAATCGGCATTGAAGCGCCTGATGGGGGGCGAGGACTTCGAGAAGATCGCGAAGGAGGTCTCGAAAGATCCGGGCGCGGAGGGCGGTGACCTTGGCTGGTTCACCAAGGACCGCATGGTACCGGAGTTTGCCAATGCCGCATTCGCTCTCGAAGTCGGGCAGGTTTCCGATCCGGTGAAAACTCCCTTCGGCTGGCACATCATCGAAATCTTGGACAAGCGCGAAAAAACCCCTCCGCCTTTCGATGAGGTGAAGGATCAGGTAGCCCGCTACGTCGCGCAAAAGGCACAAATGGCGTACATCGCCGACTTGCGCAAGACTGCCAAGATCGAGAAGACGGAACCGCCGGAAGCGCCCAAATCGGACAAGCCTGGGGCGGCAAGCCCAGCGCAAGCCGCTCCCGCGCCCGAGAAGAAATAGAGCCGCGCGCCTGAGCACACGGCAAAGCTGACTGCGGGCGGGGCGCCGGGTTGAGATGCCACACCGGGTTGAGATGCCAAAGAGGGCGGCGGGGCCGGAGACGCCGCCCTCTCAATCTGCGGTGAGGTTTTCCCGGAGGCCCGCTTCAAATGAGCCGCTCACCGCCCCTTTCTTTCTGCCTTCCTTCGCTGTTGTTTTTTATGGATCTTTCAGGAAATCATGGGAAGGCTGCACCGCCGCGAAGTGCGGTTACCAGGATCGCTAGGAGATCTGCCCATGGCCGCCGTTTCGCCGCTCGCTCCCAAAGCCTTTCCCGAGCTGCCCGAAATCGAGGGCGTGCGCTTTGCAAGCGGTGCCGCCGGCATCCGTTATAAAGACCGCACGGATGTGATGCTGGCCGTTTTCGACAAGGGCACGCAGGTTGCGGGCGTCTTTACCAAATCAAAATGTCCTTCGGCGCCTGTCGAATGGTGCCGTGCAAGGCTGAAAGCGGGCAAGGCGCGGGCGCTTGTCGTCAATTCTGGCAATGCCAATGCTTTTACCGGCAGGAGCGGCGTGGAAGCGGTGAAATCCGCCGCCGCGAAGGCCGCGAAGGCCGCGAATGTCCCGGTTAATGAGATTTTCCTGGCATCGACCGGCGTCATCGGGGAGCCGCTCGATGCCTCCAAGTTCGACGGGGTGCTTGACAAGCTTGCGGAGCGTGCTTCCCCGGCTGGCCTGCTCGAAGCCGCCAGGGCGATCATGACCACCGACACTTTTCCGAAGGTTGCTACAGCGAGCGCGGCCCTCGGCGGCGCCGAGGTGACAATTTCCGGCATGGCGAAGGGCGCCGGCATGATCGCGCCGGACATGGCCACAATGCTGGCTTTCGTCTTTACCGATGCGCCGGTCGCCGCGGCTGCATTGCAATCCATGCTGGCGAGAAGCGTGCAGGGCACCTTCAACGCGATCACCGTTGATAGCGATACATCGACTTCCGACACTTTGCTGCTGTTTGCGACAGGCGCCGCGGCAAGGCGGGGGGCGCCGAAGATTGCCGCGGCCAATGACCGCCGCCTTGCGCCATTCAAAAAGGCTCTCGAGGGTCTCCTTCTCAATCTCGCCCATCAGGTCGTTCGGGATGGCGAGGGCGCCCGCAAATTCGTCGAGGTCCATGTGACCGGCGCCGTCTCTGCCGCGGCCGCCAAAAAAATTGCTTTCTCGATTGCCAATTCGCCTCTCGTCAAAACCGCGATCGCGGGCGAAGATGCCAATTGGGGCCGTATCGTGATGGCGGTCGGCAAGGCTGGCGAGCGCGCCGAGCGTGACAAGCTCGCGATCTGGTTTGGCGATATAAGAGTCGCCCACAAGGGCCAGCGCGATCCCGCTTATGACGAAAAGAGGGTTTCGGCGCTCATGCGGGGGGACGAAATCAGCATTCGCGTCGATCTGGGTCTCGGCACGGGCGCAGCCAAGGTCTGGACCTGCGATCTCACCAAAGACTATGTCGCGATCAATGGCGATTACAGGTCGTAGAAATTGATACAGGCCGATGTCAGATTCTCACATTCATCTGACGGCGGCCAATGTGGCGAGGGCCAGTGTGGCGAGCGGATCGATCCTGCCGGGCTCAAATTGAGGTAGCGCCTATGCGCCAGTACATCGCCTTGATCCATAAAGACGCTGAAAGCGATTTCGGCGTCTCCTTCCCGGATTCCCCGGGGTGCATTACGGCCGGCCGCACGCTCGATGAGGCCCGTGACATGGCGCAGGAGGCTCTTGCGTTGCTTATCGAAGGAATGGAAACCGATGGCGAGGCCATTCCAGAGCCGTCAAACCTCGAATCTGTCATGGCCGAATTGGAGAATCGGGACGGTGTCGCGATTTTGGTTCCCGCTCCAAGCCATCCGCCAAAAACCGTGCGCGTAAACATCACTCTTGGCGCCGATATCCTTGAGGAGATCGTTGCCTATGCGGAAAGCCATGGTTTCACGCGCTCAGGCTTTCTGGCCATAGCCGCCAAAAAAGCTATGGCGGCGTGACCACATCCTTCGAGACGCGAGCCATGGGCCCGTCATGTTTGACGGCGTTCTTCCAAACGCCTTATGGAACACGCACAGAGCCGGTGTTGTTCCTGAGGTAAAGAGGCAGGCTGCATTCGTGAAACTTCTGCTCGTTGCCGCCGCCGCACTCGTTGATCCCGATTGCCGGGTGCTGATCGCGCGGCGCCCGCAGGACAAGGAGCTCGGCGGACTTTGGGAGTTTCCCGGCGGCAAGATCGAGCCGGGCGAGCGGCCCGAAGAGGCCTTGATCCGGGAGTTGCGCGAGGAACTCGGCATCACCGTCGAGGAAGCCTGCCTCGCGCCGCTCACATTCGCGAGTTTCGCCTATCCCGGCTTCCATCTTCTCATGCCGCTTTATATCTGCCGCCGCTGGAAGGGTTTTGTGACCGCGCGGGAAAGCCAGGCGCTGAAATGGGTTTTTCCGAAGGATCTGCGGGCCTATCCGATGCCGCCCGCCGATGCGCCGCTCATTCCCGCGCTGATCGATCTCTTGGGGTGAGTCTGCGGCGATGAAGCCGGATGTTGCGCCACAATTTTTTATATCATGACATTTTTCCGAGATCATTGGAGAGTTTTCATGCCGATATTCAAACTGCCCTTATCGGGCGACGTCGTTCAGCCGATCAGCCCGTGGACGTCTTTTCTGAACCCTGTTGGGAGCCAGTTCGGCCTCGTCAATATCCAGCTCGGCCAGTCAAGCGAGCCGGATGTTGAGGCGGAAGTGCTGTCGGATGTTGCAAGTTATGGAAAGCAGCTCGGCCAAATCGGCGATGTCTTGATCGTGCTTTTAAACCATTTCAAGCCGGAGAGGCCTCTGACGGCGGAGGAGCAAGCCGCGATCGGCGCGCTCAAAAAGACACTCGATCGCGTCGCGGAGGTGAAGGAGAAGCACAAGCGGCAGGCGCTGCGGCTATGAAGGCGTGAGCCTGGGGTTCAGCCCTGCAATCAAGTCAAAAACCGCAGAGCCAATTTGATCATCTGCTTAACGCGCGGCGTGTAGGGCGGGAACAGCATTGGGACGATGCTGAATTTATCTTCCAGCACTGCGCGCTCATGCGAGAAGGCGCGGAAGCCATAGAACCCATGCGCATTGCCGAGGCCTGAATTGCCGATGCCGCCAAATGGCAGATTCTCATGCGTGAACTGCAGGAGCGAGGCATTGACACAGGAGCCGCCAGCTGAAGTCTTGGCAAGTATCTGCTCGATGCGCGCGCGGTCCTTCGCATAGACATAAAGCGCAAGAGGTTTAGGCCGGGCGTTGATCGCGCCGATGGCTTCGGTCAAATCCCGATAGGGAAGGATGGGCAGAATGGGGCCAAAAATTTCTTCGTGCAGAATCGCGGAATCCTCATGCGCTCCCGTCAGCAGCGTTGGCGCAATGAATTTCTCTGTTTCGCCGCGCGCGCCGCCAAACGCGATGGACGCACCCTTTTCTATCGCGTCGCCGATCAGGCTGGAGATTCGCTGAAAATGCCGGGAGTTGATGATCCGGCAATAATCCGGACTCCGTGCCGGATCGCCATACATGGCCGCGATCGCATTCTTTACCGCCTCAATGAACTCCGGAAGGCGGCTCTCATGCACATAGGCATAGTCCGGGGCGATGCAGGTCTGGCCACAATTGGTGAACTTACCCCAGGCGATGCTCTTGGCTGCCCTGGCGAGATCGGCGCTTTCATCGATGATGGCGGGAGCCTTGCCGCCGAGCTCGAGGGTCACGGAGGTGAGGTGCTTTGCTGCCGCCGCCATTACGATCTTGCCGACCGCCGGGCTGCCGGTGAAGAAAATGTGATCGAAAGGAAGATCGAGCAGCGCCGCCGCAACCGTGGCATCGCCCTCGAAGGCGGCGCTTTCTTGCTGGTCGAATGTCTCACGGATGATCTTCGCGATGAGCGCCGAGCAGGCCGGGCTCATTTCGGAGGGCTTTACGATCGCCGGGCAGCCTGCGGCAATGGCGGATGTCAAAGGGCCGAGCGAAAGGCTGACTGGATAGTTCCACGGCGCGATGATCAGCGAGACGCCTCTTGGCTCATAGCGGATCCGCGCCTTCGTGCCGAACATCGCTAGGGTGGGCCGGGCCCGTCTCGGCTTCATCCAGGATTTGAGATGCCGCCGGGCATGGCGGATGCCTGAAATCACGGGGAGGATATCGAAAAGATCGGCCTCGGCTTCGGGCTTGCCAAGATCGGTGGCAAGAGCGCGGGTGATTGCATCGCGGTTCGCGAGAACCGCCGTCTCCAATCTCCGCAGCTTTTCGATTCGCGCGGCCGCGGTCGAGGTACGCAACGCAATCGCCGAGTCACGCTGGGCGGCGAACACCAGTTCGATCGAAGGCTCCGCGTGAGCGGGCGCCTGCGGGCATTCCAAGGTTTCGTTCACGGCGATCCTCTTATAGCCAGTCGAACGGTAATCGGCTTTGCGATCGCTCTGGCAATGCCGCCTGCGGCGCTGCGTTCTAGTACCTGCTTCAAAATACGATATCACAATAGATGCGAATTGCGGTGGTCTTGCCCCAGCGCAGGCTGACGGCATGCACGCCCTGGCTGGTAAAGGGCATGCCATTAGCCGCATGGCCGAAATCGCGCCACTCCACAATAATTGTTGTCGCTCAAGGCCAGCCAGATACAGTCAGCTGGCTGATCTCAAATGAAAGCTTGGGCAGAACGCGCGGCCGCTGTTGGCGCCTGGCCCTTGGTTCATGGGCTTGCCCATCTTATCGCTGGCCGTCAGATTTCGCCCGATTTGCTTGCGGACGTCAAAATTGACGGGCTTATTGAAGAGAGCTTGGCCGATTTACCTGCAGGGCCTTGCGGCAACTGTAATAGAAGATTGAGAGGGGGGAGCGTATCCTTGCGGTGGTGTCAGTTGGAACTGGCGCCATCATCCGCCGACAGAATTTCCCGCACAGAGCCAAGCTCGCGGATCAATCTCCCAAGATTTGCACCTAGCTGCTGACGCAGACGTTCGGCGCTGGCCGGAAATTCCTGCAAGACCCGGTGAAATAGCTGCCGCGAAAGCTGCAGAACGGTCGAGGGCTCGCGTGCGATCGCGGTTGCCGGGCGCCGTGTTTCTGTCAGCAGCGCGAATTCGCCGATGAGGCCGGGGGGCCTAACGATCCGTGCCGTGCCAGCGCCATGGCCCGAGGCATCCAAGGCGATGGAGCCCGTGAGCACCACAAAACCCCCGTCGGAAATTTCATCGCGCCTGAACAGCACATCACCCGCCCGCAAAGCGCGGGTGTTGCCGGAAAAGGCGATGAGCCGCAACGCTTCCGGTTCGATCACCGCGAACACAGGGTTTCGCGCGAGCTTGCCGATGTCATCTTCTAATCCCATAGGGACGTGCCCCTAGGCCCCAAGCCTCTGAAGGCGGTGCGATCAGGGCACCAGCTTATAGCCGCCCGCCGCCGTGATGAGGAGCTGTGCCTTGGCGGGATCGCGTTCAATCTTCTGGCGCAGGCGATAGATATGAGTCTCGAGGGTGTGGGTGGTGACATTTGAATTGTAGCCCCACACTTCACGCAGAAGCACCTCCCGGGAGATGACCGATTGCCCCGCCCGGTAGAGGAAACGCAAAATCGCGGTTTCTTTCTCGGTCAGGCGGAGCTTGTTTCCCTTTTCGCCGATGAGATGCTTGGCGCCGGGCTGGAATGTGTAAGGACCGATCCGGAACAAGGCTTCTTCGCTCGATTCATGCTGGCGCAGATGAGCGCGGATCCTGGCAAGCAATTCGGCAAAGCGGAAGGGTTTTGTCACATAGTCATTTGCTCCTGCCTCGAACCCCTCGACCGTATCTGTTTCCGACGTATGCCCTGTCAGCATGATGATGGGATTCTTAAAGCCTTCCTGCCGCAACTGCCTGACCGCCGCGCGGCCATCCATATCCGGCAAGCCCACATCCATGATGACGAGATCGGGTGTCTGCTCGTGTACCACATCGATCGCGCTCTGTGCCGTATCCGCTTGAATAGCCGAAAATTCTTCGTGTAAGGCGAGTTGCTCTGCCAAGGCCGCGCGCAAATCGGCGTCGTCTTCGGCGATCAGGATCTTAAGAGCCGTGGTCATGAACTTGTCCTTGGTGAATAGGGCTTTATCGGGTTCAATAACCGGCGCGGAATTCAACTGGTTCCCCCTCCGCGCGGCCTGCCCCCTGCCTCTCCCTCCATCTTTCGCTCAGATTGCTTCGGCGCTTCTACTTAAATCCTCTTAATTTATCCGCAGGACGAATTTATCCGCAGAACGCCGGGACAGGAAGATTCCTGCAAGCGCCGGCGAATCGATCCAGGCCAGATGAAATCATAAACTTGCATGAAACTGGTTGCAAAAAAACTGAGGTCTTCTTTTGCGCGCAGGCCGAGCGAGGTCAAGCGCGGCCTTGGCCATCTCGTGGCCACACGCCTGCCTCGTCAGGAGGGGACGCACCGGCCCAGTCTTGGAAGACTCCACGCCGGGCCTCTCACCCTTACCTGTGCGCTTGGAAGCGCAGGAATCAGGCGCGTGAAATTCGAGGGTGACCACGCGACGCCGGCAGGTACATTCCGGCTTCTGGCTGGTTTCTTCCGGGCAGACAAAATCCAGCATCAGCCCTGGCCTTTGCCGATGCGCCAGGCGAAAAAGAGCGACGGCTGGTGCGATGATCCGCGCCTTGGCGCCTACAACCGGCGCGTGAGTTTGCCCTGCCGGGGGAGCCATGAAAAGATCTGGCGGACTGACCATCTCTATGATCTTGTAATCGTGCTCGATTACAATATCCATCCTTGCCGGAAAAATCGCGGCAGCGCCATTTTTTTGCATTGTGCGCGACCTGATTTCGCCCCAACGGAAGGTTGCGTCGCGCTGCGCCCGGAGGATCTGCGCCGGCTTCTGCCGCGCCTCGCCAAGAAAACGGTGCTGACGATCCGGTGAGGCTCTAAAGGTAAGGCTCACGGTTTGTGATTGGCCCTTCAGCTTCAGGCGCCGCGCCGGAAAAGACTGAAGCCGGAAAAGACTGAATTGGAATCGCTGAAGGCACCAGCCGGCATGACATAATCATCGCGGCGGCTTTCAACGGGCGCGAATTTGCCTCCGGGAACGGCACCGGTGGAAGCTGCGTCATGCCGCCGGACGGAAAGGCCGCTGCCGCCGGCATCGAGGATTGCATCTCCCGGGGTTGCGCCAGTTGCCCGGATGAGATCGAGAGAGATTGGGCGTTTTTGAAACCAGCTCAGCTCGCTCCCGGCCTTGGTGTCATAGATGGGTCCCAATGGGATTGCCTGCTGCTCATCGCTGGCCTCACCGGTGCCCGAAAATCGCGCTCCCGACCCTTACATGGGTGGCGCCGAGCTGGATGGCGAGCTCGAAATCGCCGCTCATTCCCATCGAAAGCACGCCGATGCCGTTGCGCTTGGCGATCATATTCAGCAGCGCGAAATGCGGCGAGGCCTGGTCATCGACCGGCGGAATGCACATGAGGCCTGAGATTTCGAGGCCATAGTCCTTGCGGCAGCTGGCAATGAAGCGATCCGCCTCTTCCGGAAGAACGCCGGCCTTCTGAGGCTCCGCGCCGGTATTGACCTGGACATAAAGGCGGGGGCGGCGGCCCGTTTTCTGGATTTCCTGAGCCAGCACCTTGGCGATCTTGTCCCGGTCGACCGTCTCGATCACATCGAAGAAGGAAACCGCCTCATGCGCCTTGTTGGACTGCAAGGGGCCAATGAGGTGGAGTTCAAGGCCGGGGTGCGCTGCTTTCAGTGCAGGCCATTTTTCGAGCGCCTCCTGCACCCGGTTCTCGCCGAACACGCGCTCGCCCGCCCCGATCACGGGCAGAATGTCTTGCGCGCCAAAAGTCTTGGAGACGCAGACGAGGGTTATATCCTGCGGATCGCGCCCGGCGTCCCGCGCCGCGCGGGCGATGCGGGCCCGCACCGAGGCGAGGCGATCGAGGCTGGTCCCGGGTGGTTTGGCGGCTTGCGGCAAGGCTCTGGCCTTTCACGATCGAGGGGTACGTGACATCCAGCAAAAGTCTGATGTGGAGCCCGTATCACACCAAAAAGTTTCATGTGGAATTTTTTGGGTGGTTTCCGGGGCAAATCTTGCAACGTTTCATTAATTAGGCCACGCGCAAACCTGATTGTCCTGCGGAGATTGACCCGATCCGTTAATTAATGCTGTGTAGGACTGGTCAATGGCCAGTTTTACCACTAGGAGCCTGTTTCAAAAGCCCGCGCGGGACCCCCAAGGCCTTCTTAATAAGGAAGCGCTAAAGGCAGCTATTTATGCAGCTATTTATAAGGAAGCGCCAAAGGCGTTGTCTCGAAGCATGAGGGCGTCATCCCAACCGCTGCCGATCCTTCGGGACACAGGCTGCGCCTGCTCCCCGGGATGAGGGGGCGGATTTTGAAACACGCTTTAATACAATGATCGGCGAACGAAAGCAGCATGACCCCTGAGCGCTATAACGCCCGTGAGGCGGAACCCAAATGGCAAAGGATCTGGGAGGAGAGGCAAATCTTCCGCACGCGGAACGATGACCCGCGCGCGAAATATTATGTCCTTGAAATGTTCCCCTACCCGTCCGGCCGCATTCATATGGGCCATGTGCGCAATTATACGATGGGCGATGTAATTGCGCGTTATAAGCGTGCGCAGGGCTTCAATGTACTCCATCCGATGGGCTGGGACGCTTTTGGCATGCCGGCCGAGAACGCCGCCTGGCACAATAAGAGCCATCCCGCCGAATGGACTTATGCCAATATCGCTTCCATGCGCGCCCAGCTGAAGGCGATGGGGTTTTCGATCGACTGGTCGCGCGAGATCGCGACCTGCGATCCTTCCTATTACAAGCACCAGCAGAGGCTGTTCCTCGATTTCCTGAAGGCTGGCCTTGTGGTGCGCAAGAAATCCAAGGTCAACTGGGACCCGCTCGATCATACCGTGCTGGCCAATGAGCAGGTCATCGACGGGCGCGGCTGGCGCTCCGGGGCGCTCGTCGAGCAGCGCGAGCTCACCCAATGGTTCTTGAAGATTACCGATTTCGCCGAGGATCTTCTGCGCGCGCTTGGCGAGCTTCACCGCTGGCCGGAAAAGGTCCGGCTGATGCAGGCAAACTGGATTGGCCGCTCGGAAGGGCTTTCGCTCCGCTTCGAGCTTGATCCTTCCCCAGGCATCGCGGCGAAGGAGGTTGAGGTCTATACGACACGGCCCGACACGCTGTTTGGCGCCAAATTCCTGGCGATTGCCGCCGATCATCCCCTGGCGGCGGAAGCCGCGCGGCACGACCCGGCTCTGGCGGGTTTCATTGCCGAATGCCATCAAGGCGGCACATCACAGGAGGCGATCGAGACGGCGGAAAAGAAGGGTTACGACACAGGGCTCAAGGTCCGCCACCCCTTCGATCCAGATTGGCGCCTGCCGGTCTATGTCGCCAATTTCGTCCTGATGGACTATGGCACGGGGGCGATTTTCGGCTGCCCGGCGCATGACCAGCGCGACCTTGATTTCGCCAACAGATATGGCCTCGGCAACACGCCCGTCGTCTGCCCGCCAGACACCGGCGCCGCCGCCTTTTCGATTACCGATACGGCTTATGAAGGCGATGGGAGGCTTATCAATTCGCGTTTTCTCGACGGTATGACGTCGGCAGAGGCAAAAGAGGAGGTCGCCAGGCGCCTCGAGGCAAAAACGCTCGGCGGCGCGCCGCAGGCGCGGCGTGAGGTCCAGTACCGGCTGCGCGATTGGGGCATTTCCCGCCAGCGCTATTGGGGCTGCCCGATTCCGGTCATTCATTGCGGCGCCTGCGGCATCGTGCCAGTTCCAGAGAAAGACTTGCCCGTCGAATTGCCGAAGGACATGAGCTTTGATGAGCCGGGCAATCCGCTCGACCGCCATCCGAGGTGGAAACATGTCCCCTGCCCCGCCTGCGGCGCACCGGCGCTTCGGGAAACGGACACGATGGATACGTTCGTCGATTCTTCCTGGTATTTCCTCCGCTTCACCGACCCCTGGAACGAAACTGCGCCAACGACGGCCGCCATGGTTGAGAAATGGCTGCCGGTCGATCAGTATATCGGCGGCATCGAACATGCGATCCTGCACCTCCTTTATGCGCGGTTTTTCACCCGTGCGATGCAGGCGACCGGCCATGCAGCGAGCCTGAAAGAGCCTTTCGCGGGTCTTTTCACGCAGGGAATGGTGGTGCACGAGACCTATCGTGCAAGAGACGGCTCCTGGCTGTTCCCTTCGCAGGTCAGGCTTGCCGCGGACGATTTCGGCCGCCACGCCTACAGGATCGATAGCGGCGAAGAGGCCGTGATCGGCCCGATCGAGAAAATGTCGAAATCGAAGAAAAACACCGTCGATCCGGATGACATTATTTCGAGTTTCGGTGCCGATACCGCCCGCTGGTTCGTGCTCTCGGATTCACCGCCCGAGCGCGATGTCATCTGGACGGAGGAGGGCATCCAGGGGGCGGCGAAATTCGTCCAGCGTCTGTGGCGGCTCATTGGCGAGCTCGCCCTCATCGCCGCGCCTCCCGGAACGCCGGTTCCGGCGGAGCTGTCAGAGGCGGCTCTTTCGGTGCGCCGGGCGGCTCACGGGAGTCTCATCAAGGCCGATGAGGATATTGCCCGGTTGCGCTTCAACCGCGCTGTTGCGCAAATCTACGGCCTCGCAAATAAGCTTTCGGCGGCGATCGGCGCGATTGACAGCAGAACTGTGGCGGCCGATCTTCGCGCGGCCTTCCGGGAGGCCGCCGATATATTGGTGCTGATGGTGGCCCCAATGATGCCGCATCTTGCCGAGGAATGCTGGGCGCTCCTCGGGCATGCCGGTTTGGCGGCCGAGGCGCCCTGGCCCGTGGCGGACCGTAATATCGTCGCCGAGGAAACGATCTCGCTGCCGGTTCAGGTCAATGGGCGCAAGCGCGCGGATGTCGTGGTTGCCCGCGACGCCGGAAACGCCGAGATTGAGGCAGCCGCCCTCGCCCTCGATCCTGTCCGCCGTGCGCTCGAGGGAAGGCCCGTGAAAAAAGTCATCATTGTCCCGCAAAGGATCGTCAATGTCGTTGGTTGAAGGGCGGCCCTCAGATCATGATGATTTTGGGATCAAGAATGTGAGTGTTTCCCGGAGTTTCGAGCAGGGTGCGGAAGGGAAACCGGTTTCCGCTTTTCCGCATCTTCCCCCGGCGCGCGCGCTCCTGCGGGGATGCGCCGTGCTCATGGCGGCTTTCGCTCTGGCTGGCTGCATCCGGCCCCTCTACGGCCAGTTCAGCGAGGACCCTGATCTCGCGGGTGAGTTGCAGGCCATAGCGGTCGATCCCGTGCCCGAGCGGCTCGGCCATTATCTTGCCAATGAGCTGATCTTCGCGTTGAACGGCACCGGGTCTCATGTGCCTCCCAAATACCGTCTGACCGTGGCAGCAAAAGAAACTGTGCAGACGCCCTTGCTCGATACGGTGAGCGGCTTTCCGACTGCTGGGAACGTCGTGGTCACCGCCGACTACACGCTTGTGCCCGTGCAAGGCGGCGCGCCGATCGCCAAGGGGGAGGTAGTCACGCTCTCAAGCTATGACCGGACGAGCCAGCGCTTCGCTGATCTTCGCGCCGCGCGCGATGCCGAGATTCGCGACGCGAAAACGCTCGCCGATCAAATTCGCACCCGTATCGCGGCCGCCCTCGCTTCGCGGGGGTAAGGCCGGTGGTTGCCATCAGGAACCATGAAGCGGAGCGTTTCCTCGCGCGGCCCGCGCCGCACATCTGGCTCTATCTTGTCTTTGGAACTGACGCGGGGCTCGTCGCGGAGCGGGCGCAAAAAATTCTTGCTGGGGCCATTGGCGACCCAAAGGATCCATTTCAGCTTGTCCGGATCAGTGGCGATGAACTCGCCGCCGATCCTCTACGCCTCGCCGATGAGGTCAACACCGTTCCGCTGTTCGGCGGCAGGCGGGCAATTAAAATCGAGGCACAAGGAAAGGCGTTCACAAACGCAGTCGAGGCGGTTCTGGGAGTGCCGCCCCGGGATTGCACCATTCTTATCGAAGCCGGGGCGCTGAAAAAAGATGCGCCCTTGCGGCTGCTTTGCGAGCGCAGCAAAAATGCCGCAGCGATCCAGTGCTACCCCGATACCAGCAAGGACATCGCGCAGCTGATCGACGCCGAGGTTTCAGAATCGGGCCTGACGATTGCTCCGGACGCCAAGGCATTTCTTGTCACCCAGCTCGGCCAGGACCGGCTTTCGACGCGCTCGGAGCTCGAAAAGCTTATTCTTTTCGCGCATGGGGCTGGAGAAATCCGGCTCGATCATGTGGAAGCCATTGTAAGTGATGCATCGAGCCTCCTTGCCGACAAGGCTGTAAATGCTGCCTTCGAAGGGGATTTACCTGCGCTCGATGCAAGCTTGCGCCATATTCTGGCGAACGCGAATGATTTTCATCTTCTCCTCTCGGCAGCCTTGCGTCAGGCCATGGATCTGCATTGTGCCCGGCGCGACGCCGCGGAGGTGCAAAAACCCCGCGAAGCCTTGGGTTTTCCAGGCGGGGCACCTGCTCAAAAGGAAGCTTTCGAGCGCCATTTGCGTGCCTGGACACGGGCAAGCCTTGCGCGGGCTATCACCATCCTTTCCGATACCATCGCAAAGACGCGGCGTGAGCCGAAGCTCGGGCCTTCCCTCGCTGCGCGCGCCCTTTGGACAATCGCGCGGATGGCTCGCAGCAAGATCCCGGCCAGGTGAGATCATTTGGCGGGTGCGTTGATTTGCCGCGTGAACGGCGTCTCCGAGCCGGAAAGCTTAAGGGCAAAGATTCGTCATCTGCACGCTGCGAGCAGGATCATTTAAGCACGGCGGACAGGAAGATGAGAGCGACATTTTTAGCAGCAAGGGTTGCGCCGCACAAAGCTCTATGTTAGTGAGCCCGTCGCCTTCGGGGGGAGGCGAGTTTTCCTGCTTTCCGCTTTTATCCGCGCTGAGACTTTCGCGGCTTTCGCCGTGAAGGAATCGCTCTTTCAGCAAACCGGAGGCAAGCGCGGGGCGATGGTCAAAAGCTGTTTCAGGGGTTGATCTTGGCGGATCAAGATACTCTCGTATCGGGAATGGTTGGGCGCTACGCCCAGGCGCTTTTCGCGCTCAGCCAGGAATCCGGGACGACCGACAAAATTGCCGCCGATCTTGCCGCATTCGAGGGCTTGATCGGCGAAAGTGCGGACCTCCAGCGTTTCGTCAAGAGTCCCGTTTTTTCGGCCGAGGAGCAGGTCAAGGCGCTCAATGCGATTCTTGCCAGGGCGGAGATTGGCGGCATCGCAGCCAATTTCATCAAGCTCGTTGCCTCCAAGCGCAGGCTTTTTGCGATCGCTGACATGATCCGCGATTTCAATTTGCTGAACGATGCCCGAAAAGGCGTAACGCGGGCGCAGGTGACGGTTGCCGAGGCGCTCAAACCCGGCCATGTCGAGGCATTGCGCCAAGCTCTTGCCGAGGTATCGGGCGGCGGCAATGTCGAGGTGGCGGTCAGAGTCGATCCGGCGATCATCGGCGGCCTGATCGTGCAATTGGGCTCCCGCATGGTTGACGGCTCGCTCAGAACCAAACTCAATTCTATTCGCACACGCATGAAAGAGGCCGGCTAATGGAGATCCGCGCTGCGGAAATTTCCGCGATCCTCAAGCAGGAAATCGCGAACTTCGGTAAGGAAGCAGAAGTAACCGAGGTAGGCCAGGTCCTCTCGGTTGGAGACGGGATTGCCCGCGTCTATGGCCTAGACAATGTCCAGGCCGGCGAGATGGTCGAGTTTGAAAATGGCGTGCGGGGCATGGCGCTCAATCTCGAGAGCGACAATGTCGGCGTCGTCATTTTCGGCAGCGACCGTGATATCGGTGAAGGCCAGACGGTCAAGCGGACCGGCGCGATCGTCGACGTTCCTGCCGGCAAGGGCTTGCTCGGGCGCGTCGTCGATGCGCTCGGCAATCCAATTGACGGTAAGGGGCCGATTCGCGCTGAGAAGCGCGCCCGCGTCGATGTCAAGGCGCCGGGGATTATTCCGCGCAAATCCGTGCATGAGCCGATGGCGACCGGCCTCAAGGCGATCGATGCCTTGATCCCGATCGGACGCGGTCAGCGCGAGCTGATCATTGGCGACCGCCAGACCGGCAAGACCGCCGTGGCGCTTGACACCATTCTCAATCAGAAGCCGCTGAACCAGGGAAGCGACGAAAGCCTCAAGCTTTATTGCGTCTATGTCGCGGTCGGACAAAAGCGCTCGACCGTCGCGCAATTCGTCAAAGTGCTCGAGGAGCAGGGAGCGCTGCCCTATTCGATTGTCGTCGCGGCGACGGCTTCCGATCCGGCCCCGATGCAGTTCCTGGCGCCTTTTGCCGGTTGCGCCATGGGAGAATATTTCCGCGACAATGGCATGCATGCCTTGATCATTTATGATGATCTCTCCAAGCAGGCCGTCGCCTATCGCCAGATGTCGCTTCTGCTGCGCCGCCCGCCGGGACGCGAGGCCTATCCGGGCGATGTGTTCTATCTGCATTCGCGGCTGCTCGAGCGTGCCGCGAAACTCAACGATGCGAACGGTGCGGGGTCGCTCACGGCGCTTCCCGTTATCGAAACGCAGGCGAATGACGTTTCGGCTTACATTCCGACGAATGTCATCTCGATCACCGATGGCCAGATCTTCCTCGAGACCGATCTTTTCTATCAAGGCATCAGGCCTGCGGTGAATGTCGGCCTTTCCGTCTCCCGTGTCGGCTCGTCCGCGCAAACCAAAGCGATGAAAAAGGTCGCGGGCAAGATCAAGGGCGAGCTCGCGCAATACCGCGAGATGGCCGCGTTCGCGCAGTTCGGCTCCGACCTCGATGCGACGACGCAGCGATTGCTCGCGCGCGGCTCGCGCCTGACAGAGCTTTTGAAACAAGCGCAGTTCTCGCCTCTGAAGATGGAGGAGCAGGTTTGCGTGATCTACGCCGGCGTCAATGGCTATCTTGATGCCTTCCCGGCCGACCGGGTGAAAGACTTCGAGGAAGGGCTCCTCACGCTCTTGCGGGCGAGCCATAGCGATCTTCTCGATACGATTCGCACCACGAAGGATCTCTCGGACGATTCCGCAAAGAAGCTCAAATCTGTCGTTGATGGCTTCGCCAAGAACTTTGCGTGATCGAGAACCTTGCTTGAATAAAGACCTGCGATTTAATCGAGACCTGCGCTTGATTAGGCTGGCGCCCGGAGAGAGGTGAAGCGGATAGACCATGCCCTCGTTGAAGGATCTGCGAAACCGGATTTCCTCCGTCAAAGCAACCCAAAAGATCACCAAGGCCATGCAGATGGTTGCCGCCGCGAAACTGCGGCGTGCCCAGATGGCGGCCGAGTCGGCAAGGCCCTATGCCGAGCGGATGGAGAGGGTTCTCACCAATCTCGCCGCCTCCATGGGGACGAGCGGACATGTTCCGCCGCTGCTCGGCGGCGGCGGGAACACAACCCATCTCCTGGTCGTCTGCACGGCTGAGCGCGGCCTTTGCGGGGCTTTCAATTCCTCGATCGCGCGTCTTGCGCGCGATACGGCGGTCTCACTCATGACGCAGGGCAAGACGGTCAAGATTCTTTGCGTCGGCAAAAAAGGCTATGACATCCTGCGCAGGCAATTCGGGCGGCAGATTATCGAGGTGATCGAGCTGCGCTCGGTACGCACGATCGGTTTCGACAACGCCGATGCGATCGGCCGCAGGATTGTTGCCTTGCATTCCGCGGGCGAGTTCGACGTTGCCACCCTGTTTTTCTCGCGGTTCAAGTCGGTCATTGCGCAAATCCCCACGGCACAGCAGATCATTCCGCTCGCCCTGCCGGAGGAAGTGACAGCTGCGCAATCGGGCGCGGCCTACGAATATGAACCAGACGAGGAAGAAATTCTCGCGGAGCTCCTGCCCCGCAACATTTCGGTCCAGGTCCTGCGGGCGCTTCTTGAAAATGCCGCTTCGGAACAAGGTGCGCGGATGAGCGCCATGGACAACGCCTCGCGCAATGCTGGCGAAATGATCAGAAAACAAACCATGCAATACAACCGCTCGCGGCAAGCGATGATCACGAAGGAACTGATCGAGATCATCTCCGGCGCCGAAGCGCTTTGAGGTTCCATCTATCTTAGCGGGTAGTTCCCGGGTTATGGTTCCAGTTTTGAGTTCAAGCTATCAATCCACCAAGAGGACGAAGCATGGCTGACGCCGCATCCAACTTGCCCGAGGGCTACGTCACGCAGGTTATCGGCGCTGTCGTTGACGTGAAATTCGACGGGCATCTGCCCCAAATTCTCAACGCGCTCGAAACCGACAACCACGGCAACCGCTTGGTCCTCGAAGTCGCGCAGCACCTTGGCGAAAATTCGGTGCGCTGCATTGCCATGGATGTTTCCGAAGGTCTCGTCCGCGGCCAGAAGGTCGTCGACACGAAGGGCCCGATCTCTGTTCCCGTTGGCGAGGAATGTCTTGGCCGCATCATCAATGTTATCGGCGAGCCGGTGGACGAACTGGGTCCGATCGGTGCTAGCGTGCGGCGCGCGATCCATCAGCCGGCGCCTTCCTATTCAGAACAATCGACCGAGGCGCAAATCCTGGTGACGGGCATCAAGGTCGTTGACCTTCTCGCTCCTTACGCGAAAGGCGGCAAGATCGGACTCTTCGGCGGCGCCGGGGTTGGCAAGACCGTTTTGATTATGGAACTCATCAACAATATCGCCAAGGCGCACGGCGGCTATTCGGTGTTCGCCGGAGTGGGCGAGCGGACCCGCGAAGGCAATGACCTTTATCATGAAATGATCGAGTCCAGGGTGAATGTGGACCCGCGTGAACATGGCGGGTCTGCCAAGGGCTCGAAATGTGCTCTCGTCTATGGGCAGATGAACGAGCCGCCGGGGGCGCGCGCCCGTGTTGCTCTGACCGGGCTCACCGTTGCGGAGGAGTTCCGCGACAAGGGCCAGGACGTGCTGTTCTTCATCGACAATATTTTCCGCTTCACCCAGGCGGGCTCGGAAGTCTCGGCTCTCCTTGGCCGTATTCCTTCCGCGGTCGGCTACCAGCCGACACTCGCGACCGACATGGGCGCACTCCAGGAGCGGATCACGACCACCAACAAAGGTTCGATCACATCGGTGCAGGCGATCTATGTGCCGGCCGACGATCTGACCGATCCGGCGCCCGCAACCTCTTTCGCCCATCTTGACGCAACGACCGTCTTGTCGCGCGCCATCGCCGAGAAGGGCATCTACCCAGCCGTCGATCCGCTCGATTCGACATCGCGCATGCTGTCGCCGCTCATCGTCGGCGAAGAGCATTATACCGTGGCCCGCCAGGTCCAGCAGCTCTTGCAGCGCTACAAGGCTTTGCAAGACATCATCGCCATTCTGGGCATGGACGAGCTCTCGGAGGAAGATAAGCTGACCGTGTTCCGCGCGCGCAAGATCGAGCGCTTCCTGTCGCAGCCCTTCCATGTCGCCGAAGTGTTCACCGGTTCGCCCGGAAAGCTTGTGCCGCTCGCGGACACGATCAAGGGTTTCAAGGGTCTCGTCGCGGGCGACTATGATCATCTCCCTGAGGCCGCCTTCTATATGGTCGGCTCGATCGAGGAAGCGATTGAGAAAGCCTCGAAGCTCGCGGCTGAAGCGGCATAAACCGCGGCATCACGCGTAAATGGGGTCCATATCGAGAGGCATGTGATGGCGGCTTTTCATTTTGAAATGGTCTCTCCCGAAAAGCTTGTCTTTTCGGGAGAAGTTGAGTCCGTCACCGTTCCGGGAACCGAGGGCGAATTCACGGTCTTCAAGGATCACGCGCCTGTGATCTCAAGCCTGAAGCCAGGTATCGTCGTCATCGAGGAGCCGTCCGCAAGGAAAAGCCGCCTCTTCGTGCCTGGCGGCTTCGCCGAGGTGGGGCCATCGGGCCTTACCATCCTCGCCAATCAGGCGATTGATCTCGCGGAGCTCGATGCGGCAAAGCTCGATGCAGAGCTTGCTCTTTTCGAAGAAGAAGTTACCCGCGCTGAGACCGACGAAGCACGCCGCGTTGCGGTTGAAAAGCGCGATCAGCTGCAAGAGCTCAAGGCCGCGCTCAAGATCTGATCCGCGCCTCATTCTTCCCGGAGGATTTCCCGCGCAAAGAGAGGATGGCGCGCAAGATAGGTATCTTGCGTCAAGCGAGACGGACCGCCTTGGCCTCTTGCCGGTTGATTGTGCCGGGTTGCTTAGGGTGCGGCCGGGCACCTGCCGGGGGTTCCCAAAACCCAAAAGAATTGCGGGTTTCGTGCAGACGGGCGGCGCCGTGATGTCCTTCCATTTTGAACGCTGGGAAGGCTACACCGGCAGATCAATGCCTCCCATCATGAGGGCAGGCCGCTTTGGCCAGCCCCGGCGGACTATTTCAATCACATCGTGAAAGAAGAAAACCGGTGAAAGCCGTGAACGGCCGATCTTCCCGTGATCATGGGCCGTGTGCCGAGGGAAGCATTGCATCTTGCTTGCTCATATTTGCAATGCTGCTGGCGTGAGAATCGCTAGCCGCAACACAGCCGGTGCCTTCGGCCGCGGCGGTAGCAAAAGCCGTATCGGAAAGGGAAAAAGCGTAGACAAACAGCCCAAGCTTCAACGAAGCGAAAACGGCAATCCTGAGCGAACCAAGAAATGCACCAACAAGCGCACGTTTGAGAATAGTCATTAGCAATCTCCGTTTGTCTCCTTCTCTCATCAGGTTGTCCTCACAACCTCTATCGTTTCAATGATGAGATTGCATCGCGGTTCCCGAATGTCACACGGAAGTGATGGTCCTCCCGCGGCTGTCCCATGGCTAGGACTCTTTCTTGCTTAAATGGAGCGGTGCAATGAACGTAAGATCAGTGATGACGGGCAGCACTCAAGAAAATGACTTTCCGGGCGCGGTTCTGCCCGGATGCCGGGCGAATATTCCGCGGCAATTGCTGCTAGCGCGGGAGGCAGCGCAGCCGGGCGAAGGAACAGAGGCGGCGGCACTTCGTTTTTCTGCGTGAGAAACCACGAGGAGAAATGATGCTGCTTCGCAAGGATGGCCTTGACGTCATCGCCATTCCGCAGCCGAGCCATGCCTGGCTGTCCGGCCAGCTGGCGCGGGCCTGGGGCAATGCGCGTTTCGCCGCCCCGCAACCCTATGACGAGGTGTGCCTTGCCGCCGGGCAGCACGACATCGGCTGGCATTCTTGGGAAACGGCCCCCGCGCTTGATTCCGGCACCGGCCTCCCGCAAGAATTTTTCAAAGTGCCGCCAAGGGTGCATATCATGCTTTGGCGCGAAGGCGTGCGCCGCGCGCGAGCTTTTGGCCGCTACCCCGCGCTGCTGGTCTCTCGCCACGCCGATACGATCTACTCCCGCTACTTTGATTTTACGAAGGCATGCCCCGGGGATGTGGAGGCGGTGCGCGCTTTCCTTGATGAGCAGCATGCCTTTCAGGCGCGCGCCGCGGCATCCCTGCAAGCAGATCCAAAAACCGGGGTAGAAGCATCCGATGAAATGATTGCGCATAACCAGCTTCTGGTTGCGGCGCTCGATTGGATCTCACTTGAAATCTGCTGGGGCGTCAGAGAAGAAAAGAAGATCCCTCATGTGCCTGTGGCTTTGAAGCAGGAATGTGAGCTCCGCCTTCGCCCGTGCGGCGGCACTGATGACCTCATCCTGGACCCCTGGCCTTTTGAGCACGCGAGCCTTGCGGTTCGCGCCGAGGGCAAGCGTCTGCACGGGCGCTTTTCCCGAGAGAAAGAACTTCACCGCGCGCTGGATGAAGCCGAGGCGGTGCTTGTGACCGCCGTGCTGCACAGGGCTTGATGCGGGAGACATGCCGCTCTTGTGCGTGTCCGGCCTAAAAGAAAGTGCTAAACACCGGCGCGGAAATTTTCCCAAACCGGATACCTATGGCACCCCCACTCCTTTCCCTGCAGAATATTTCGCTGACCCTCGGCGGCAAGCCCTTGCTGGATGGGGCATCGCTTTCGGTCTCGGCGGGCGAGCGGCTCTGCCTCGTCGGGCGCAACGGTTCCGGCAAATCAACGCTCTTGAACATCGCCGCGGGCCACATCGAGCCGGATAGCGGGACTCGCTTTCTGCAGCCTGGCGCTAGTCTGCGCTATCTTCCGCAAGAACCGGACCTTTCCGGCTACGCGAGTACCTTCGCCTATGCCGCGGCGGGGCTTGGCCCGGCCGGTGATCCGCATCGGGCGAGGATGCTGCTGAACGAGCTGGGGCTGACCGGCGAGGAAAATCCGGCGCGGCTTTCAGGCGGCGAAGCCCGCCGCGCCGCGCTGGCAAGAGTGCTTGCGCCAGAGCCTGACATTTTGCTCCTTGATGAGCCGACCAATCATCTTGATCTGCCGGCTATCGAATGGCTTGAGGCGGAGCTCAAAGCTTCGCGCTCTGCTCTCGTGATCATCAGCCATGACCGCAGGTTCCTGCAAAATCTCTCGAGGAGCACGGCATGGCTTGACCGCGGCCGGATCCGCGTTCTCGGGCGCGGCTTTGCCGAATTCGAGGCCTGGCGGGATGCCGCGCTGGAGGAAGAGGAACGGGTTGCGCACAAGCTTGATCGCAAGATTGCAGCAGAAGAAGACTGGCTGCGCTATGGCGTCACCGCACGGCGCAAGCGCAACCAAAGGCGCCTTCAAAATCTCGCTTCAATGCGTGCCGAGCGCCGCCAGCGCCCCGCCCAAAAAGGGATGAAGTTTGAGGCCAGCGAGGCAGAACTCTCGGGCAAGCTCGTCATCGAAGCCAGGGATATCGGGAAATCCTTTGGCGAGCGCACCATCGTCAAAAATCTGTCGATTCGGATTTTGCGCGGGGACCGCCTTGGCCTCATCGGCGCCAATGGCGCGGGCAAGACGACGCTCATCAATCTTTTGACTGGCACGCTGGCGCCTGATCATGGCCAGATCCGCCACGGCGCCAATCTTATGCTGGCAGCTCTCGATCAGGGCCGGGCAAGCCTTGATCCTGGAACGGCGCTGAAGGATGCGCTCACCGGCGGCGGCAGCGATTTCGTCGAGATAAACGGCGAGCGCAAGCATGTCATTGGCTACATGCAGGATTTTCTGTTCCGCCCGGAGCAGGCGCGCACACCCATCGGGCGTCTCTCGGGCGGCGAGCGCGGCAGACTCATGCTCGCGCGAGCCTTGGCAAGGCCGTCCAACCTTCTCGTTCTCGATGAGCCCACCAACGATCTCGATCTTGAAACGCTT
>Ga0070737_10000842_pt1 | contig 54381 bp, 58 predicted proteins | sample Coa_R1_10_FD_66438 | JGI IMG/M metagenome (GOLD analysis project Ga0070737, IMG submission 66438) | Surface soil microbial communities from Centralia Pennsylvania, which are recovering from an underground coalmine fire - Coalmine... | ecosystem: Environmental > Terrestrial > Soil > Unclassified... | reverse complement strand
TCCTCCCTCGGCCTCGACGGCCCCGGCATCGCCGCCTCGGTGCTCGAGGCCGCCCGGCGCCACGGCCTTGCCGGGGCCGGCCCTCGTGACGGGCTCGGGGAGGACGGGGAGCTCGAGGCGCCACGCGCACGCCGGGAGGACGAGGCGGCCCGCATCGGACCGCTCGGCCTCGGCGAACCCGAGCGGTCGGCCCACGACGGCAATGGCGCCCATGGGAACGGGGCCCATGCGAACGGCGCTCGCGCCAACGGGGCCCCGAAGCCCGGAGCGAGCGAGCAGCTCCCGGCGCCCAGCTCCGAGGCGATGCGGCCGCCAGGGGCTCAGGCGCCGTCCTCGAGCGGCTCGGCGAGCTGAGGTCCTTCCGAGCGAGAGCTCCCCACCTCCGGTCCGACCCGGTAGCCGACGAGGAGCCCGTCGGGCGCCGGCGCCAGCAAGGTCCGTAGGTCGCCCTCATCGAGCTCCCCAGGCTCCAGCCACGTCGCGTAGTCCTCAGGCCGCAGGATCACCGGCATCCGGTCGTGCACCGGCGCCATCATCTCGTTGGCCGCGGTGGTGATGATCGTGCAGGTCGCCAGCCACTCGGCCTCCGGCGATGCGCGCCAGACCTCGTAAAGCCCGGCGAAGCCGAGCAGGCTGCCGTCCGCGGCCCGAAAGCACCACGGCTGCGTGCGGCCCCGCCCCCGGGCCGGGCGTGCCGCCGCAGGGGACCCGGCGAGGCCGCCCTCGCCCACTCTAAGCCGCTGCCACTCGTAGAAGGCGTCCGCCGGGACGATGCAGCGCCGCCTCGCGAGGGCGGCTTTGAACATCGGCCGCTGCGCCAGGCTCTCTGCCCGGGCGTTGAAGGCGCGGGCGCCGACGCCCGGATCCTTCGCCCAGGAGGGGACGAGGCCCCACCGGTACCTCCCGAGCCGCCGCCCGGGGCGGGCAGGGCCCGTACCGCCAGGGCGTTCCTGCCCGGGAGCGGCCCGCACGGCGAGCACCTCGTCCTGCGGCGCGACGTTGAAGCGGGGGCCGGGCCACAGCTCCGGCGGGATGCTCGCGTCGTCCACCCCGAACTGCTCGACGATCTCCTCGACCGGCCTCGAGGCGACGAAGCGACCGCACACGCCGGCGACGCTACCGGGCTCGTGCCGTCGCTCGGAGGGGGCTTCGAGCCGTCACCCGCCGGATTGCTCACCGCGCTCGGTCGCCACCATCTCCCGCACGATCGGCAGGTCGTCGGGGTGGGTGATCCCGATGCAGCGGCCCTCGGCCCGTCGAACGCGCACGCGGGCGGCCCGCCGACCGACGAGGTCGCCCACGACGACGGGGAGGAGCAGCTCCGCCGGTTTGCCGGGTGGATGCGGTGCCGTCTCGGGGTCGAAGGCGTCGAGGGCCGCCTCGAGGTGGCCGAAGATCGTCGGATCGAGGCCCCAGAGGTTCATCGAGACGACCTCGTCACCGCTGAGCGCCTCGCCGGGGTCGGCCGACCAGTCGGCCGCGCTCCCGATCGGCCGTGCGCGGAAACCACCGCCGTCGCGGCGGACCTCCAGCTCGGCGACCCGGACGAGCTCACCTGCAGGTGAGGTCTCGCAGACGCCCCGGGTGACGGGCGCGTCGGTGAGGACGGTGTCGGCGAGCCGGTACCCGACGATGGAATGCGTGCCGGGCTCGAGCCGACCGAGCTCGGCGAGCTCGCCGGCGAGCAGGGCCAGGGCGGCCGGGCCGTAGAGGTCGTCCGCGTTCGCGACGCCGAAGGGACCCGAGACGGCCGGCGCAGCCGAGGCGACGGCCTGTGCCGTGCCGGCGACCGGTCCCTGCACGACCGGGATGACCTCGAGCCAGGAGGGCCAGTACCTCGCCGTGTGCTCGAGCAGCTCCTCGCGCACCTCCTCCCGGACGATGAGGACCACCCCGTCGAAGCCCGCCTGGAGGGCGTCCCGGGCCGTGTAGTCCATGATGGCCTCGCCGCCGGGGCCGACCGGGGCGAGCTGCTTCAGGCCCCCGAAACGCCGCCCGTGGCCAGCTGCCAGCACGACCAGTTGCACGCCTGGATCGTAGGGGTTCGTAGACTCCGTGCGGCAGGAGGGATCCCGTGGCAGACGACGATCAGGTGACGAAGGACGAGGCGGGGGGCGCCGAGCCGGGCGGCATCGGCGAGGAGGAGCGAGCCCGGCGCACGGCCGCCCTCGAGGAGCTCCTCGACCTCATGAGGCCGGCGGTCCAGGCCGACGGGGGCGACCTCGTCCTCACCGACCTCGACGTCGAGCGGGGCATCGTCGAGGTCGAGCTCCAGGGTGCCTGCGGGTCCTGCGCCATCTCTTCGATGACCCTCCAGGGCGGGGTGGAGCGGTTGCTCCGCCAGCGCCTCGACTGGGTGACCGAGGTTCGGGGCAGGGTCGACGAGTCGATGGACTTCTTCGAGAGTGTGTCGCTCGGGCGGGGAGGGTACGTACCTCGCAGCTGACGGGGGCAGGTGGCAGCCGGCCCGCAGAGCGCGAGAAAAGTCTGCAACGGACCACCCCATCCGCACGTCTCTAGGTACGTGTGGACCGGACGGAGACGAGGAAGCGACCGAGGTTCCCATGCCCGCTGAGACCGCCGCCGAGCCCATCGCCGAGAAGGGGCCCTCCTGCTGGCCGCTCCTCGTCGTCCTCGGTCTCTTCCTGGCCGCCGTGATCGGGGCGGCCGGCACCACCGGCGCTGCCGTGGCCGCCCACGCCGCCCACGCGAGCGCCCACCATGCCGTGCACCAGAAGATCTACCTCGTGTCCACCGAGGCCTCCTCCGGGAACCGGCCGTGACCCCGGGCGGCCCAGCTGACCCCCGCCGCCCCCGGCCACGACGGCGCCTTCCGGCCGACCGAGCTCTCGGGGCCGGAAGGCACTGATCCCTGCCGCCCGGCGCGCGCAGGCGGCGCGCGCCGGGCGGCAGCTGGGTGAGCGGTCGCCACGCCGCCCGGGCGGGCGCTCTCAGTCGGCCCCGCGACGGTGCTCGGGGCGACGGCGACGCCACGCCTGATGCAGGGCGGGGTGCTCCCAGCCGGCATCGGCCCGGTTGACCGTCGTGCCGGGGGGCACGATCGCGTCGATCCGGTCGAGGACGTCGTCGGTGAGCCGCACGCCCGTGCCGGAGATGAGGTCCTCGAGCTGCTCCATCGTGCGCGGGCCGATGATGGCCGAGGTGACGGCGGGATGGGCGATCGTGAAGGCGATCGCCATGTGGACGAGGGTCGTGCCGGCCTCCGTGGCCACCTTGTCGAGCTCGTCGACGAGGTCGAGCTTGCGCTGGTTCTCGGGGATGGACGGGTCGAAGCGGCCCGGGATGCGGCGCGCCCGGCCCGAGGACATGTCGATCTCCTTCCCGTTGCGGTACCGCCCCGTGAGCCAGCCTCCGCCGAGCGGGCTCCAGACGATGGCGCCCATGCCGTACTTCTCGAGGGTCGGCAGGACGCCCGCTTCGATCCCGCGGGCGAAGATCGAGTACGGCGGCTGCTCGCAGCGGAAGCGCTCGTAGCCGCGCCGCTCCGCCACCCACTGCGCCTCCACGATCTGCTCGGGCGGGAAGGTCGAGGAGCCGATGGCGCGGACCTTGCCCTCTCGCACGAGGTCGGTCAGCACCGAGAGGGTCTCCTCGATGTCCGTCGCCGGGTCGGGCCGGTGGATCTGGTAGAGGTCGATGTAGTCGGTCTGGAGGCGCCGGAGGCTCTGCTCCACCTCGTGGCGGATCCAGCGTCGGGAGTTGCCCTGCTCGTTCGGGTCCTCGCCCATGACGCCGTGGACCTTCGTGGCGAGCACGACCGAGTCGCGCCGTCCCTTCAGGGCCGCGCCGACGATCTCCTCCGACTCGCCTCTCGAGTAGACGTCAGCCGTGTCGACGAAATTGATGCCCGCGTCGAGGGCACGGTGGATGATCCGGATGGACTCGTCGTGGTCCGGGTTGCCCCACTGCCCGAACATCATCGCTCCGAGGCAGTAGGGGCTGACCTGGATCCCGGTGGTCCCGAGGGTTCGATAGCGCATGGGTGCACCATAGGGGCGCGCCGCCATGTGCGAGCCGCGCTCAGGAGGCCGGCTTCGGCTCCTTCGGGAGGCCGAGGACCCGCTCGGCCACGATGTTGCGCTGGATCTGCGCGGTGCCGCCCCAGATCGTCTCGGAGCGGGAGAAGAAGAAGCTGGCCTGCATGGGGCTCACCGGGTACCCCGGCCGCCCACGGCGCGCCCCCACGCCGGGAGCCGACTCGGTCTCCTCGCTCCCGTCCCCGGTGAGGATCTGGCCCTCCATTCCCATGATGTCGAGGTAGAGCTCCATCACGTCGCGGTGGTACTCGGACCAGTACATCTTGTTCGTGGCGCCGAGGCCCACCGTGGAGAGGTCCCCGTTCAACGCGGAGGTGAGGGTCCGCAGGCCGTTGATCTCCATGATCTTCACCTTCGACCAGGCGTGGGCGAGGCGCTGGCGGATGATCGGGTCGGCCGCCTTGCCGTTGCGCCGCGCCGCCTCGATGATCGCCTTCAGCTCGCGCTCGAAGCGCCGGTGGCCGGTCGTGGCCGAGGTGCCCCGCTCGAAGCCGAGCGTCGTCATCGCCACCTTCCACCCGTTGTTCACCCCGCCGACGACGTTGTCCTTCGGGCAGCGCGCGTTGGAGAAGAACACCTCGTTGAACTCGGCCGACCCGTCGATCTGCGCGATCGGGCGCACCTCGATCCCCGGCTGGCGCATCGGCACGAGGAGGTAGGAGATCCCTGCGTGCTTGGGTGCCTCGGGATCGGTCCGAGCGAGCAGGAAGATGTAGTCGGCGTACTGGGCCTGGGTCGTCCACACCTTCTGGCCGTTGATCACCCACTCGTCGCCGTCGAGCTCCGCCCGGGTGGCGAGCGAGGCGAGGTCGCTCCCGGCGTCGGGCTCGGAGAAGCCCTGGCACCAGCTGATCTCGCCCGAGAGGATCTTTGGCAGGAAGAACTTCTTCTGTTCCTCCGTCCCCCACTGGAGGATGGTGGGACCGACGAGGGTGTCCCCGAAGAAGTCCGCCCGCATCGGGGCGTTCGCCCGGGCGAACTCCTCGTTCAGCACCACGCTCTCCATGAGCGACAGGCCGCGCCCGCCGTACTCCTTCGGCCACGAGGCGCAGATCCACCCGCCCTCGGAGAGCTTCTTCGTCCACTCGTTCTCGAAGCTCCGCCGCTCGTCAGGGGTCATCGCAAAGCCGGGGGCGCCCCAGCCCTTCGGCAGGTTCTCCTCGAGCCAGGCGCGGACCTCGAGGCGGAACTTCTCGGCTTCGGGCGGGTAGGTGAGATCCATGCCGGACAGGCTACTGCCGGCCCGGTAACCGGCGCCGGCCGCCGCGCACGCCAGCTCGTGGCGCGGCCGAGAAGGGGCGTGCCGGCCCGCCCGGTCGGGTAGAGTGGCGGCCAGCTGACCGGACGGACGTGGAAGGAGGTGGGGTCGATGTCACCGGACCAACCCCCGAGTACCAGCATCGCCGCGCCTCGCACGTCCACCTGCGCCGTTCTCGCCTGAGGCGGACCGGCTCGGGCTCCCCGATCGAGATCGGGTGAGCCGGAGCGGACCCCGGCAGAGCGCTTCGGTCACGGTTGACGCCTGCGCAGGCGTGCGAGCGGCTGCAGCTTGCCGCGACCGGCCGGGGGCGTCGTCGAGACGCCCGGCCACCTCCGAACACGCCCGACCCACCGCCGAGGAGTCCAGATGGCACGTCGTGCCCCTCTCCAGACGCCGCAGGTGCTCCGCACCCGGCTCGACCAGCGCCACCGCCGGCTCACGACCACCCGCGCCGTCCGGGAGGCGATCGTCTCCCTCGCCGGGCTCGTCAACCGTCCCGTGCGCCACCAGGGAGGCGAGGAGATCGGGCGCCTCATCGACGTGGTGGCCCGCTTCTCGGGCGACCAGGCCTACCCGCCCGTGACCGGCCTCGTCGTGCGTGTCGGCCGGCGCCGCGTCTTCCTCGACGCGAGCCTCGTCGCCCACCTCGGCCACGACGAGATCACCCTGCGCTCGGCCCGGGTCGACCTCCGCGACTTCGAGCGGCGCGAGGGCGAGCTGCTCCTCGCCCGGGACGTGCTCGACCACCAGCTCGTCGACGTCGACGGCGTGCAGGTGATCCGCGCCGCCGACCTCTACCTCGCACCGCTGCAGGGCCGGATCCGCCTCGTCGGGGTGGACGTGAGCGCCCAGACCCTCCTGCGCCGCCTCGGGCCGGCCCGGCTCAGGGTGCGGCCGACGCCGGAGCGCGTCATCGACTGGGCGGCGATCCAGCCCTTTGCCGGCCCCGAGGCCTCCGTGCGGCTCCGGACCTCCCACGAGGGGCTCCACCGGCTCCGGCCGGGCGAGCTTGCCGACCTGCTCGAGGACCTCGACCGCGCCCAGCAGCGGGAGCTGCTCGACGCGCTCGACCCCGCCGAGGCGGCCGACGCCCTCGAGGAGATGGACCCCGAGGAGCTCGAGTCGCTCCTGCGCAGCGCCGAGCCGGAGCAGGCAGCCCAGCTTGTCGCCTCCATGGAGACCGACGAGGCCGTCGACGCCCTCCGGGTCCTCCTCGACGACGAGCGCGAGGAGCTCCTCGATCGGATGGACGCCGAGCGGGCGAGCGAGCTCGAGACGCTCCTCGACTACGGCGAGGGGACGGCCGGCGGGATCATGACGACGGCGATCGCGCTCGCCGACGCGAGCGAGACGGTCGAGGCGGTGCGTGCCCGCCTCGGCGAGCTGCGGGACCACCGGGGCGAGCTCGACGCCGTCGCCGTCCTCGACGAGTCGGGGACCCTCGTCGGCGACGTCGGCCTGTTCGACCTCCTCGTCGCCGAGCCGCAGACGCCCGTGGGCGACCTCATCGAGGACGCCGAGCCGGTCTTCGTCGCGCCCGACGCCGACCTTCCGACGGTGGCGGCCCAGCTCGTCGAGGCACGCAGGTCCTCGGTCCTCGTCGTCGAGGACGGCCGGCCGATCGGGCGCATCCTCGCCGACGACGTCGTCGACGCCCTGTTGCCGCAGCGGGGCCGGCTCCACTTCCCGAGGTTCCTCCAGTGACCGGGGAGGGCGAGCGATGGCCGCCCCCCGGGCGCTCGAGGAGAGAGAGCCCACCTCCAGGGAGCTGAGCACCGGCAGGTGGGCGCGGGCGCGCGCCCGGGGTGCGCCCCGCGCCGGGCGCAGGCGCCGCAGCCCGTGGCGGCGCCTCGTCGTGATCGCGGCCATCGCCGGTCCCGGCCTCATCGCCGCCAACGCCGGCAACGACGCCGGCGGCATCGCCACCTACGCCTCCGCCGGCTCGCAGTACGGCTACCGGACCCTGTTCGTGATGCTGCTCATCACGGTCGGCCTCGTCGTCGTGCAGGAGATGTCGGCGCGGCTCGGAGCGATCACGGGCAAGGGGCTCGCCGCGCTCATCCGGGAGGAGTTCTCGATCCGCCTCGCCTTCCTCGCCGTGGCGGCCCTCCTCATCGCCAACCTCGGCACGGCGGTCTCGGAGTTCGCCGGGATCGGGGCGGCCTTCCAGCTGTTCGGCGTGCCGCCCTACGTCACCGTCCCCGTGGCGGCCGCCGTGATCTGGGTGCTCGTGCTGTTCGGCACCTACCGGTACGCGGAGCGGGTCTTCCTCCTCCTCTCGCTCGCCTTTCTCACCTACCCGGTCGCCGCCGCCTTCGGTCACGTGGACTGGAAGGTGGCGGGGATCGACACGGTGGTGCCCCATCTCTCGGCCGCCCAGGGGTTCGTGCTGTTCGTCGTCGCGCTCATCGGCACGACGATCTCGCCCTACATGCAGCTCTACAACGCCGCGGCGGTGGTCGACCGGGGGATCGGCCCCGAGGAGTACCCCGCCGAGCGGATCGACACCGTGGCCGGGGCCATCTTCGCCGACGTGATCTCCTGGTTCATCATCGTGGCGACGGCGGCGGCGATCGGCGGCCACGGCGCCCTTGCCTCCGCGGCCGAGGCGGCGAGGGCGCTCCGGCCCGTCGCGGGGCCCGCGGCCGAGATCCTGTTCGGGCTCGGCCTGCTCGGCGCCTCTGCCCTCGCAGCCGCCGTCGTGCCCCTCTCGACCTCGTACGCGCTCGCGGAGGCGGTCGGGGTCGAGCGGTCGGTCTCGCGCCGGTTCAGGGAGGCGCCGCTGTTCCTCGGCCTGTTCACGGCCCAGATCGTGATCGGCGCCGCCGTCGCCCTCGTGCCGGTCAACCTCATCCACCTCCTCGTCGGCACCCAGGTCGTCGAGGGCGTCGTCACTCCCGTGACGCTGGCGTTCATCTTCGTGCTCGCGAACCGGCGCTCGGTGCTCGGACGGCACGTGAACGGACCCGTGTTCAAGGTGGTCGCCGGCCTCACCGTGGCCGTGTGCGGCGCGATGTCGCTCGTGCTCGTCGTCACCACGCTCCTCGGCTGGCTCTGAGCGAGCCGGGCGGCCCGGCGGGTGGAGATGGCAGCCCCGCTGCCCGTTTGCGCGCCACGCCGTCGGCGGGGGAGGCTTCATGGCCATGCATGGGCGTCCGTCCGGGGAGCGGCTGCGCGTCGCCTTCCTCGTCTACCGAGGCAACCCCCGCTGCGGCGGCCAGGGCGTCTACACGCGGCACCTCACCCGGGAGCTCGCCCGCCTCGGCCACGAGGTGACCGTCTTTGCCGGCCAGCCCTACCCCGAGCTCGACGAGGGCGTCGGCTTCGTGCCGGTGCCGAGCCTCGACCTGTACCGGGAGCCGGACCCGTTCCGGGTCCCCCGCCTCTCGGAGCTCACGAGCTCGATCGACGCCCTCGAGCTCGCCATCATGTGCACGGCCGGCTTCCCCGAGCCGCGGACCTTCACGCTCCGGGCGCGACGGCTGCTGCAGGCGAGGCTCGGCGAGTTCGACCTCGTCCACGACAACCAGTCGCTCGGCAGCGGACTGCTCGGCATGATGGCCGACGGCTGGCCCCTGATCGCCACGATCCACCACCCGATCACGGTGGACCGGCAGCTCGACCTCGACCACGCGCCGACCCGGCGTGCCCGGCTCGCCCTGCGCCGCTGGTACGGCTTCCTCGGCATGCAGCGCCGGGTCGCCCGGCGCATCCCCCGCGTGGTCACGGTCTCGGAGTCCTCCTGCGGGGACATCGCCGAGCAGCTCGGCGTGGAGCGGTCCCGCATGGCGGTCGTCCCCGTCGGGGTCGACGAGGAGGTGTTCCGTCCCCGGCCCGAGGTCGCGAAGGTGGCCGGGCGGATCATGACGACGGCGAGCGCGGACGTCCCGATGAAAGGCCTCGTCCCCCTCCTCGAGGCGCTCGCGAAGGTGCGAACCGAGCGCGACGACGCCCATCTCGTCGTGATCGGCCGGCTGAAAGAGCACAGCAGGGTGCCGCAGGTGATCGAGCGGCTCGGCCTCGACGGCGCCGTCCGGTTCGTCTCGGGCATCAGCGACGCCGAGCTCGCCGAGTGGTACGGCTCGACCGAGCTCGCCGTCGTGCCGAGCCTCTACGAGGGCTTCTCGCTGCCGGCGATCGAGGCGATGTCGTGCGGAGTGCCCCTCGTCACGACGACCGGAGGAGCCCTGCCCGAGGTGGTGGGCAAGGACGGGGAGACCGGCCTTCTCGTCGAGCCGAACGACCCCGGGGCGCTCGCCGGCGCGATCCTGCGCGCCCTTGGCGACCGGGAGCTGCGCGAGCGGCTCGGCGCCGCCGGCCGGCGGAGGACGATCGAGCGCTTCACCTGGCCCGTCACGGCCCGCGAGACCGCGGAGCAGTACCGTGTGCTGCTCGACGGGCCCACGGCGGCATGCTGACGGTCGACTTCGACCGCCTCGGCCTCCGTGGGGGCGAGAGGGTGCTCGACATGGGCTGTGGCGCGGGACGCCACGCCTTCGAGTGCCTGCGGCGGGGAGCTGCCGTCGTGGCGCTCGACGCCGACGAGGTGGAGCTGAAAGGAGCGGTCTCGGTGATGGCCGCGATGGCGGAGGCCGGCGAGGTGCGAGAGGGGGGAGCGGGGCTCGCAGTGCGCGGCACGGCTCTCGACCTGCCCTTCCCCGACGGGAGCTTCGACCGCGTGATCGCGGCCGAGGTGCTCGAGCACATCCCTGACGACGTCCGAGCGATGGCCGAGCTGGCCCGGGTGGTGCGGCCGGGCGGCCGGCTGGCCGTCACCGTTCCCCGCTACCTCCCCGAGCTCGTGAACTGGGCGCTGTCGAGCGAGTACCACGAGACCCCGGGCGGGCACGTGCGGATCTACCGCCGCCCGCAGCTCGTCTCCCGCCTCGAGGCCGCAGGCCTCCGCTACCTCGGCCACGGCCACGTGCACGGGCTCCACAGCCCCTACTGGTGGCTCAAGTGCCTCGTGGGGGTGGGCAACGAGGGGCACCCTCTCGTGCGGGCGTACCACCGGGTGCTCGTCCACGACATCGTGCACGCCTCGGCGTGGACCCGCGTGCCCGAGCGGGTGCTCGCCCCCGTGGTCGGAAAGAGCCTCGTCGTCTACCTGGAGCGGGTGTGAGGGAGACCCGAGCCGAGAACACGACGCCGACCCGGGGCCTGCCGGGTCCGGCCGAGCTGCGGGCCACCGTCGCCTCGATCGAGGCGGTGCAGCTGCCAAGCGGCATGATCCCGTGGTTCGAGGGGGGTCACTGCGACCCGTGGAACCACGTCGAGGCGGCGATGGCACTCGCCGCCGGCGGCCGCCTCGCCGCCGCCGAGCGCGCCTACGAGTGGCTGCGGGCCACCCAGCGCGAGGATGGCGCCTGGTTCAACTACTACCGGCCGGACGGCTCGGTCGAAGACGCCCGCCTCGACACCAACGTCTGCGCCTACGTGGCGACCGGGACCTGGCAGCACTACCTCGCCTCCGGCGACGCCGCCCTGGTCCAGGAGATGTGGCCGATGATCGAGCGGGCGGTCGGCTTCGTGCTCTCGTGGCAGCGGCCGGGCGGCGAGCTCGTCTGGTCGGTGCGCGAGGACGGCTCGCCCGAGAGCTACGCCCTGCTCACCGGCTCCTCCTCGGTCTACCTCTCGTTGCGCTGCGCGATCGCCTGCGCCGAGCTCGTCGGCGCCGAGCGGCCCGAGTGGGAGCTCGCCGCCGGCCGGGTCCGCCACGCCGTGGCCTACCGGGAGGCCTGCTTCGCCCCGAAGGACCGGTACGCGATGGACTGGTACTACCCGGTCCTCTGCGGGGCGCTCGACCCGGCGACGGCCCGCGAGCGGCTCGACTCCAGGTGGGCCACCTTCGTCATGGAGGGTGCGGGAGTCCGGTGCGTCTCGGACCGCCCCTGGGTGACGGCCGCCGAGACGGCGGAGTGCGCCATCGCCTGCATCAGCGCCGGGCGCCCCGAGGCGGCGAGGCAGCTCCTCGCCTGGGTCGAGGACCAGCGCGACCCCGACGGCAGCTACACGACGGGCCGGGTCTACCCCGAGAGATCCACCTTTCCCCACGAGGAGCGGAGCACCTACACGGCGGCGGCCGTCGTGCTCGCGGCGGACGCGCTCGCCGGCGGGAGCCCCACCTCCGGTCTGTTCCTCGGGAGGGACCTGCCCGCGGGCCTCGACCTCGACGAGCTCGACGCCGAGGCGGCCGTGGCGGGGGGTCAGCGCACGAGCGCGATCGTGAACCCGTCGTAGCCCTTTGCTCCGACGGTCTGGATCGCGGTGGCGGTCACCCGCGGCTCGGAGGCGATGAGCTCGTGCAGGCGCCGGGTCCCGAGCGTCGCCTCGTCACTCGCCGTGGGGTCGGCCACGGTGCCGCCCCGGACCGTGTTGTCCACGACGACGAGGCTGCCCGGATGGGTGTGGTCGACGGCCCAGGCAAAGTAGTCGGCGTTCGAGGGCTTGTCGGCGTCGATGAAGACGAGGTCGAACGGCTCCGGCTCCTCGCCCGCGAGCGCTGCGAGCGAGTCGATGGCGGGGCCGAGGCGGATCTCGACGACCCCGTCACAACCTGCGGCCGCCACGTTGCGGCGAGCCACCTCGGCATGACGGGGCTCGAGCTCGCAGGAGATGAGCCGGCCGCCGGCGGGAAGCGCCCGTGCGAGCCAGATCGTCGAGTAGCCGCCGAGCGTGCCGACCTCGAGGATCCGCCGCGCCCCGATCGCCCTCGCGAGGAGGTGGAGCAGCTTGCCGAGGGGAGGGCTGACCTGGATCTGGGGGAGGCCCGCCTCCTCGGCGGCGGCGAGGGCGGCCTCGAGCACGGGGTCGGGCTCGTGGAGCACCGAGGTGAGGTAGGAGTCGACCGTCGTCCAGAGCGTCTCGTCGGTGTGGCTCATGCCACGGTCCTAGCAGCTTCGAGGCGCGGAGCCGGCCCGAGCGCCGCCGGCGGTCACTCGAGGCGGCGGAGCACCCGGAGGCTCCCCCGGCCCCGCTCGTGCTCCTCGGCGAACCGCCCCGACTCGAGCGCGTCGCAGTACAGCTCGTAGGGCGGCCGCCCCCCGTCGGCCGGATCGGGGAAGACGTCGTGGATGGCGAGGAAGCCCCCCTTGGCGAGGTGCGGCGTCCACCCCCGGTAGTCCGCCCAGGCGGGCTCGGCGCCATGCCCGCCGTCGATGAACACGAGGCCGATCGGGCTCCCCCAGTGCGCGGCGACCGTCGGCGAGTCCCCCACGACCCCGACGACGAGGTCCTCCGCCCCGGCGTCGCCGACGGCTCTCCTCCACCAGCCGAGCGTGTCCATCCGCCCCGTGCGGGGGTCGACGAGGCGCGGGTCGTGGTGCTCCCATCCCGCCTGGTTCTCCTCCGAGCCGCGATGGTGGTCGACGCTGAACAGCACGGGCCGAAGAGCCGGCTCCGGCCGGCGCGGGGCCGCCGCGATGCCAGCTGCGAGGTAGAGGGTGGAGCGGCCGCAGTAGGCGCCGATCTCGACCGCGAGCGGGGGCAGGTTGGCCTCCATGGTCGCCCTCGCCAGATCGAGCAGGGCGAGTCCCTCGTCGTCGGGCATGAAGCCCTCCGTCGCGCGGGCGGCCGCGAGGAGGCGCTCGCTGCGGGTCCGTCCCGAGTCCGTCACACGAGCTCCACGATGGTGTAGATGCCGAGCCCGAGCAGCGCGAGGCCCGAGATCCTCCTCACGATGCCGAGCGGGACCACCCTGATGATCGCGCGGCCGCCGAGCACCCCGATGCCGGAGACGAGCACGAAGGCGACCGAGGCGCCGAGGAAGACCGCCCACGGATCCTTGAAGCGGGCCGTCAGGTTGGCGATGAGGATCTGGGTGATGTCGCCGAACTCGGCGAGCGCCACGACCGAGAACGTCGTGAGCATTGGGCGCCACCACCTCTCGTCGGCCGGCCGCTCGAGCCCCTCGCCGACCTCGTCACCGGGAGGCTCGGGCGCGCCGTCCAGGCCGCTCGCCGGCTCCTCGTCGCCGGCCGCCGCCTCCGAGCGGGCGGCGAGGCGGAGCCCTGCCTTCTCCTCCTCCCGCTCTGGGACAACGAGTAGGTAGGCGGCGCCGCCGACGAACAGCGCCGCGATCACGCTGCGCACGGCGGTCTGCGGGAGGAGGACGAGGAGGCGGCCCGCCACGACGGCGATGCCGGCCTGGAGCACGAGGGCGCTCGCTCCGCCGGCCCAGACCGCGAGTGGCCGATGGCGCGAGGCCATGACGAGGCAGGAGATGAACGTCTTGTCCGGCAGCTCGGCCGGGATCACGAGCACGAAGGTGGCGAGGAACGCCCCGAGGTTCACCTCGCCACGGTCGGCGCCGCCCGCCCGGCAGGTCGTGGCGTCACGCGCTCAGACCTTCGCCAGCACACCGGCGATCGTGGCCCGGTTCTCCGCCACGAAGCGGGCGTTGACGAGCTGGCGCTCGAGCGCCTGGTCGATCGTCTTCTGGTGGCCGCCGAAGTCGTGCGCGGCGACGAACGCCTGTGCCATCTCCACGAGCTGCTGCCCGCCGGCGCTGCCCGGGACGCCGGGCTCGGCCTCGGGCTGCACGAGCCGGGCGACGCCGCCGAGCACGCTCGGCATGGCGTGGCTCGGGAGGCGCTCGGAGAGCTCGTCGAAGTGATCGACGACAAAGCGCCACGCCCGCTGGCCCGCGTGCCGGTTGGCGACGAGCAGGCGCAGCACGTACGCCCCGTCCTGGGCGCGCACTTCGCCGAGGGTCATCGAGAGCAGCTCGTCGACGAGGGCGGGCTCGCGGGTGGCGGCGAGGGCGGTCAGGTGGCGCCGCTCGCTCACCGGGTCGACGGGGTGGCGGTAGCCCTCCCTCACGAGCTCGAACTCCTCGGCGCCGCCCGTCGCGACGACCACTTTCAGCACCGCCTCCTCGATCGAGGCGGCGAGGCCCTCGCCGGGCGTCGCCCGGGCGCCGGCGACGGCGTCGTGCGCGGCGGCTCGCACCTCGGGGTCGGCGCCGATCGTGCCGAGAAGGCCGATGAGCAGCGACCGCGTCCGCTCGTCCTCCTGGGAGTCCTCAGCCGAGGGGGCGAAGCCGAGCCGGCGCAGCCGGTCGCCGGCGAGCTCGCGGGCCGCCCGCTCGAGCTCGGTCTCGGCCACACCGGCGGCGACGTAGTCGACCAGGGCGAGCGAGCCGGCCACGACCTGCCACAGGTTCGGGTCGCGCTCCTCCCGGAGCCGCCCGAGCACGGCGAGGTAGTCGTTGAGCGAGCCGAGCCGGGCGAGCGTGCAGGCCCACGTGTCGGCGACGAAGCGGAAGCGCTCGAGGGGCTCGAGCTCTCCGAGGCCGCCGAGGACCCGATCGAGCAGCTCGCCCTCGTAGCGGAGCCGGAAGGCGCCGGACCCTCCGGCGTTCGCCACGACGAGCCCCTCGGCCGGCCCGCAGTCGAGCGGGTTGCCCCCTAAGGGTGCCGGCCCGAGCAGGTACCGCTCGGCCGGGCCGGGCCGCCTCGCCACGAGCAGCGGCACGAGCCATCCACTGCCGATCGAGGACGGACCCGCCCTCTCGGGCAGCTCGGAGCGGGGCAGGTACTCGAAGGGCTGCGCGCTCGCCACCACGCGCCCGTCCGAGACGCGGGCCGTCACGAGGGGGTGGCCGCCCTGAAAGACCCAGCCGTCGAGCATCGCCCGGACGGGCTCGCCGCCCGAGACCTCCTCGATCGCGTCCCACAGGTCGGTCGTCTCGGTGTTGCCGTAGGCGTGCGTGCGCAGGTAGTGGCGGACCCCGTCCCGGAAGCGCTCGGGCCCGAGGTACTGCTCGACCATCCTGAGGACCGAGCCGCCCTTTTCGTAGGTGAGCGAGTCGAACATCGCCTCGGCCTCGTCAGGTGTGCGCACCTCGTACTCGATCGGGCGGGTCGAGTGGAGCCCGTCGACCTGGAGCGCGGTGTCGGTCTCGACGCCGAAGCTCACCCAGGGCTTCCACTCGGGGCGGAAGTCGTCGAGGCAGACGAGCGACATGAAGGTGGCGAAGGCCTCGTTCAGCCAGATCCCGTTCCACCACTTCATCGTGACGAGGTCGCCGAACCACATGTGGGCCAGCTCGTGCTCCACCACCTCGGCGATCCGAGCGAGCTCGGGGATCGAGGAGTGGGCAGGGTCGCACAGCAGCGCCTGCTCGCGGAAGGTCACGCAGCCGAGGTTCTCCATCGCCCCCATCGCGAAGTCCGGGATCGCGACGAGGTCGAGCTTCTCGGCGGGGTAGGGGATCCCGAAGTACTCGTGGAAGAAGGCGAGGCAGTGGCTGGCCGCCTCGAGCGCGAACTCGCTCAGGTGCACCTTGCCGACCGGCGCTACGACGCGGACCGGCACGCCGTCGGCGACGACCGGCTCGGTCGCCTCGAACGGGCCGACGGCGTAGGCGACGAGATAGGTCGACATCTTCATCGTGTCGGAGAACCGGATCCGGCGCACCCCGCCGCCGAGCTCGGCAACCTCCGCCTCTGGAGAGTTCGAGACGGCGAGCAGATCGCAAGGGACGTCCAGGGTGACCGAGAACACCGCCTTCATGTCGGGCTCGTCGAAGCACGGGAAGGCCCGGCGGGCGTCGGTCGCCTCGAAGTGGGTGGAAGCGATCACCCGCTCGTTCCCGTCCCCGTCGACGAAGGTGCTCGCGTAGAAGCCCCGCAGCTTCGATCCGAGCTGGCCCGAAAAGCGGCACGAGAGGACGTACGGGCCGGGGCCCACCTTGGCGCCGATGGCGAAGCGGGCTCGCTCGGGCTCCTCGTCGAGCTCGACGCGAAGGGGCCAGGGGCTGCCGCCACCCTGCGGTGCCAGCGTGGCGGCCTCGACGAGCAGCTCGGCCGCGTTGAGGACGATCTCGTCGACCGCCTCGTGGAGGTCGAGCTCGATCGCGACCTCGCCGTCGAAGGTCCTCGCCGCGAGGTCTGGCGCGATCCGGATGGAGTAACGGCGGGGCAGCGCGCTGCGGGGAAGGCGGTAGCCCTGGTCGGTCGGTGCACTGGTCACGGAGGGAGGTTAGACAGCTGGCGGCCGCCCCGCCGCCTTCGGCCGTGCCGTTCCGGTACGGTCTCCCGCCGTGCCCGAGCGCCTCGACCCTCCGCCGCTACCGGAGGGTGGCCGCCGCCCTGTCGACGTCGTCGCGGTCGGCCACGCCCTCGTCGACCGGCTGGCGGAGGTCCCGACCGAGCAAGTGGCGGCCTCCGGGATGGAGCTCGGGGCGATGACCCTCGTCGACGGCGAGGCCGCGGCGGCCATCGAGCGGTCCGTGGGGGCCTGGCAGGAGGCGGCCGGCGGGTCGGCGGCGAACACGGCGGCCGGAGTGGCCTCGCTCGGCGGCACCGCGGCGTTCGCGGGCTCCGTCGGCGACGACGAGGCTGGCCGCCGTTACGTCGCCGACCTCGAGGCGGCCGGCGTCCTCTGCGTCGCCGTGCCGGCCGGGAGCGGGGAGCCGACGGGGGTGTCGCACGTCCTCGTCACCCCGGGCGGGGAGCGGTCGATGGCCACGAGCCTCGCCGCCGCGGCCGCCGTGAGCCCCGCCGCGGTCGAGGGGGCGGGCGTCGAGCGAGCCTCGGTCGTCTACCTCGAGGGGTACCTCCTCGACGCCCCGAGCGCACGGCAGGCCCTCGAGCGGGCCGTCGAGCTCGCGCGGCGGTCGGGCACGCTCGTGGCCCTCTCGCTCTCGGATCGCTTCGTCGTCGAGCGCCACCGCAGCGCGATCGCCGGCATGGTGCAAGCCGGCGAGGTGGACGTCCTGTTCGGCAACGAGGAGGAGACGCTCGCCCTCACGGGCGAGCGCGACCTTCCTCACGCGCTCGGAGCCCTCGGGACGGGGGCGACCTCGGGGATGCTCGTCTACGTCACCCGGGGGCCGCGAGGCTCGGTGGCGGCCCGCGGCGCCGAGCGTGCCGAGGTGCCGCCCGAGCCGGTGCGGCAGGTCGTCGACACGACGGGGGCGGGCGACCTGTTCGCCGCCGGGGTGCTGTTCGGTCTCACGAACGGGCACGACGCCGTCGAGGCCGCCCGCATCGGGTCGCTCGCCGCCGCGGAGGTCATCGGCCACCTCGGCGCCCGGCCCCACGTGCGGCTCTCGGGTCTTCTTGGCGGCTGAGCCGGCGGCCGGCCTCGTCAGGCGTGCTCGCTGTCCTCTTCGGGCGGGAGGAAGGGCAGCTCGAGGTCGGTGAGCCGCACGAGGGCGCTCGCCGCCCACCGGGCGAGGTCGGCGATCTGCTCGTCGAGCCGGCTCGGATCCTCGAGCAGCGACTCCTCGAGACGGACCGCGCCCTGGTAGGCCACCTCGAGCGAGCTCACGGTCTCCCCGGTGCGCTCGAAGGTCTGCTCGAGCGTCGGAGCCGCCCGCTCGAGCCGTTCGGCGCCGAGCTCCGGGCCCTCCTCGTCGAGCACGGCGAGCACCTTCGGGGTGTCCGGCGTCTCGGCGAGGCGTTGGAGCCGGAAGGCGAGCTCGACGATCAGCTCGGGCGGTTCGCTCGGCGGCTCGCCGATCGACCAGGACCGGTAGGCGCTCTGGCTCCAGGTGGGCCAGTCGAGCGTGACGTCGGCCCGCACCCGCGCCGGGCTGCGCTCTCCCGGCAGGCTGTAGGAGGTCTCGAAGGAGAGGTCGCCGAGGAAGACGTCCACCTGGAAGCGCTCCTCGACCGCCTGCTGCTCGAGCAGGGCGCCTTCGAACGCGTCGCGCAGGGCGCCGATCAGGTCGAGGAGGATGTGGTCGATCATGACCCGCCGAGGCTATCCGGCCCCCGGCCTGGTAAACACGGGTGATGGCCGACAACCCCTGGCTCGAGCGACGAGTGATCGCCTACGCCCACCAAGGCGGCGCGAACGAGGCTCCCTCGAGCACCCTGCACGCCATCGCTCTCGCCGTCGAGCGGGGCGCCCCGGCGATCGAGCTCGACGTCCACGCGACGGCCGACCGCCGGATCGTCGTCTGCCACGACCCGACCCTCGAGCGCACGACGAACGGCTCCGGCGAGATCTGCCGCCACACGCTTGCCGAGCTCCTCGAGCTCGACAACGCCTACTGGTTCGTCGAGGGGGAGGACGCCTGCCACGACCGGGACGAGGCCAGCTACCGGTTCCGGGGCCGGGCTCCGGCCGACCACCGCTTCGGCATCGCGACCCTCGACGAGATCCTGGAGGAGTTCCCCGGCGTCGTGCTCAACCTCGACATCAAGCGCACGGCGCCCGAGGTCGAGCCCTACGAGGAGCTGCTGGCCGACCTGCTGCGGCGCTACGAGCGCTCCGACGACGTGATCGTGGCCTCGTTCAACGACGCCGCCACCGAGGCGTTCTCCCGGTACGCCCCGGAGCTTCCGACTTCGGCCGGCACGGTGGCGACGGCGGAGTTCTACCGAGCCGCCCGAGCGGGCTCCCCGCCGCCGGTGTGGGTCACCCGGCACGTCGCGCTCCAGGTGCCGGCGACCTTCGGCGACATCACCGTCGTCGACGAGCAATTCGTCGCCGCGGCGCACGCGGCGGGCCTCGCCGTCCACGTCTGGACGATCGACGATCCAGAGGAGATGGGCCGGCTCGTCGACCTCGGCGTCGACGGCATCATCTCGGACGCCCCGAGCGTGCTCGTCGGCCTGCTCGAGAACAGGGAGGTGGCGTGGAGGCCGTGAGGGGCGCCGAGGCCCGGGCTCAGCCTCGCCCGCAGTTCGGCTTCTTGCCGTGGTTCGCCTTCTTGTGCTTGCGGAGCTTCCTTTTCACCGTTCGCTTCGACACAAGCCGGGCAGTGTAGCCGCCGGTCGCGGCGCGAGAATCCTCGACGATGGCCTGGTTGCTTCGTGACGGGCAGGTGCTCGCGAGCCTCGAGGTGCAAGAGAGCCTCTGGGGCCGCTCCCGCGGGCTGCTCGGCCGCCCCGGGCTCGAGGGCGCCATGCTGCTGCGCCGGACGCGGGGGGTCCACTCGTTCGGGATGCGCTTCGCGATGGACGTCGCCTTCCTCGACCGGGAGCTCGTGGTCCTCGACACGACGAGGCTCGGGCGCTTCTCGGTGGCCTGGCCGCGCTGGAAGGCCCGCAGCGTTCTCGAAGCCGAGGCCGGCGCCTTCGAGCGGTGGGGGCTGAAGCCGGGCGACCAGCTCTCGATCAAGGAGTGAGCCCGGCGATCGGGCACCGACGATGACCCCGAAGGGCGAGCTCGTCCTCGTCGCCACGCCCATCGGCAACCTGGGCGACCTCGCTCCTCGCGCCATCGAGGCGCTCGCCGGGGCCGACGTGATCTGCTGCGAGGACACCCGCCGGTCGGGCCGGCTCCTCGCGCATGCCGGCGTCGTGGGGGGCCGGCTCCTCTCGCTCCACGGCCACAACGAGCGCCGGCGGGTCGAGGAGGTGCTCGGGATCCTCGCCGCCGGCCGGCGTGTCGCCCTCGTCACCGACGCCGGGACCCCTGCGGTGAGCGATCCGGGGGCGCTCCTCGTCGACGCGGCCCACGAGGCCGGCATCCCGGTGCGTATCGTGCCGGGCCCCTCGGCCGCGACGGCTGCGATCGCGCTCGCCGGCTTCGTCCGGGACCGGTGGCGCTTCGAGGGGTTCCTGCCGCGAAAGGGGCCGGAGCGGAGAGCCCGCCTCGCCGGCCTGGCCCGCTCGGAGGTGCCGAGCGTGATCTACGAGGCCCCGGGGAGGGTCCCCGCCCTCTTGGCCGACCTGCTCGGCCTGTGCGGGCCGGCCCGCCGGGTCGCCGTCTGCCGGGAGCTCACCAAGCTGCACGAGGAGACCTGGCGGGGCTCGCTCGCCGGGGCGGCCGCTCGCTTCACACCCGACGCGGTCCGGGGCGAGTTCGTGCTCGTGCTCGACGCGGCTCCGCCCGCAGAGCCGGCGCCGCTTCGGGCGGGCGAGCTCGCCGGCGAGCTCGCCGCCCTCGTTGCGGCCGGGAGCAGCCGGCGCGATGCCGTGGCCGAGCTCGCCGAGCGCCACGGGCTCGCCCGGCGCGAGATCTACGAGGCGCTGTCCCTGGCCGTCGGCCCGGCAGGGTCCGATGAGGCGTCGCGGGAGTCCTTGTAGGCTCGACCCGTGGCCGGGCGCTACTACCAGACGACGCCGATCTACTACGTGAACGACGCGCCCCACCTCGGCACGGCCTACGCCACCATCTGCGCCGACGTCCTCGCCCGCTGGCACCGCCTCGCCGGGGACGAGACCTGGTTCGTCACCGGCACCGACGAGCACGGCCTCAAGATCCTGCGGGCGGCCGAGGCGAACGGGGTGAGCCCGGGCCGGTGGGCGGACGAGACGAGCTCCCGCTTCGTCGAGGCCTGGAAGGCGCTCGGGCTCAGCAACGACGACTTCATCCGGACGACCGAGGAGCGCCACCACCGCTCCGTCGAGCGGTTCATGGAGGCGATCCACGACAACGGCTACCTCTACAAGGGGGTCTACGAGGGCTGGTACTGCGTGAGCTGCGAGGCCTACTACCTCGAGGACGACCTCCTCCCGGGACGGCTCTGCCCGGCGCATGAGCGGCCCGTCGAGTGGTTCTCGGAGGAGAACTGGTTCTTCGCCCTGAGCCGGTTCTCCGACCGCCTCCTCGAGTGGTACGCGGCACATCCCGACGCGATCCACCCCGAGACCCGACGGAACGAGGCGCTCGGGATCATCCGCTCGGGGCTGAAGGACATCTCGATCACGAGGACCTCCATCGCCTGGGGCATCCCGGTGCCGTGGGACCCGAGCCACGTCTTCTACGTCTGGTACGACGCCCTCGTCAACTACATCACGGCGATCGGCTACGGGAGCGACGCCGCCCGCTTCGAGACATGGTGGCCCGCGGTTCACCACCTGCTCGGCAAGGACATCATCCGGTTCCACTGCGTGTGGTGGCCGGCGATGTGCATGGCGGCCGGCATCGAGCCGCCCAGGCACTACCTCGTGCACGGCTTTTTGCTCGTGGGCGGGCGGAAGATGGCCAAGACGGCCTTCAACCAGGTCGACCCGGTCGAGCTCGCCCGCGACGTGGGCAACGACGCCCTTCGCTACTACCTCGTGCGGGAGTTCCCGATCGGCCAGGACGGCGAGTTCACCTACGAGGGGCTGATCGAGCGCTACAACGCCGACCTCGCGAACAACCTCGGGAACCTGCTCGCCCGCGTGGCCACCGTCGTCGACTCGAAGTGCGGCGGCATCGGTCCCGCACCCCGCCGCGAGGGGGGCAACCTCGCCGGGGCGGGGACGGCGACGGTCGCCGAGGCGAGGGCGGCCTTTGCCCGCACGGCGCCGCATGAGGCGCTCGAGGCGACCTGGCGCCTCATCCGGGCCGCCAACGCCGAGCTCGAGGCCGTGGCGCCGTGGAGGCTCCCCCCCGGACCCGAGGTCGACGGAGTGCTCGGCGACGCCCTCGAGGTGCTCCGCCTCGTCGCCGTGCTCGTCTCCCCGGTGCTCCCCGACACGGCCGAGGAGATCTGGGCCCGTATTGGGCTCGATGGTGCCGCCGGGGCGGCGGGCAACGCGGCGGAGGGTGGGGCGCTCGCCTGGGGCGGCTACCCGGGAGGCCTCCCCGTCACGAAGGGCTCGCCGCTGTTCCCGCGGCGGGCTGTGGCGTAGCCGTGCCCCGCAACGAGCCGGGGAGGGGCCTGTTCGGGCGCCGCCGCCACCGGGACGACGCGCTCGAGGGCGCCGAGCCCGCTGGCGCAGGCGACGAGGAGGCGCGCGCAAGGGAGCGGGCGGCGGCCGAGCGGGTTGCGCGCATCGCCGTCCTGCCCCTGTGGACCGACACCCACTGCCACCTCCAGTACGCCGCCGACGAGGCCGAGGAGCTCGCCACCGTCGAGCGGGCCGTCGCTGCCGGCGTGCGCCGGATGATCTGCGTCGGCACCGACGCGGCGAGCTCGGCGAGGGCGATCGGGGTCGCCGTCCGCCGCACGGCGAGCACGGGCGGCGTCGAGGTGAAGATCTGGGCGACCGCAGGGCTCCATCCCCACGACGCCTCGCAGGGCACCGACGAGCTCTTCTCGCTGCTCAGGCGCACTCACCGGGTGAGAAGCGGGCAGGCCTCCGGCCCGCCCGCCGACGGGGGCCTGCCTCCGAGGCTGGTCGCCATCGGCGAGTGCGGCCTCGACTACCACTATGACTACTCCCCCCGGCCGGCCCAGCGCGCCGTGTTCGCCGCCCAGGTCGCCCTTGCGAACGAGCTCGGCCTCGCCCTCGTCGTGCACACGAGGGAGGCGTGGGAGGACACGCTCGGGATCCTCGCGACCGAGGGGACGCCGTCGAGGACGGTCTTCCACTGCTTCACCGGAGGGCCCGAGGAGGCCAAGCAGTGCCTCGCGACGGGGGCCTACCTCTCCTTCTCGGGGATCGCCACCTTTCACAGCGCAAGTGAGGTGCGGGAGGCGGTCCGGCTCTGCCCGCCCGACCGCCTCCTTATCGAGACCGACTCGCCCTACCTCACGCCGGTCCCGCACCGGGGCCGGCCGAACGAGCCGGCCTACGTCACGAAGGTGGGCGAGGCCGTGGCGCGCGAGCTCGACCTTTCGATCGAGGAGGTCGCCCGCCTCACGACGGCGAATGCCGCCGCCGCCTTCGGCCTGCCGGGCTGAGGTGCCGCCGGCAGAGCCCGCCGGGACCCGGCGGCCGCCGGGGCGGGCCGAGACGGCGGAGCTGTTGCGGCGCCACGGCCTCGTCGCCTCGCGGGCGCTCGGGCAGAACTTCCTCGTCGAGCCGGGCGTGGCCGAGCGCATCGCCCGGTGCGCCGCCCTCCAGCCGGGCGAGCGCGTTGTCGAGGTGGGGCCCGGTCTCGGCGCCCTCACGGTCGCGCTCGCCGCGACCGGAGCGAGGGTGACGGCCGTCGAGCTCGACCGGCACCTCCTCGGCCCTCTCGAGGAGGTCGTCGCCGGCCTCGGGGTGACCCTCGTGCACGCCGACGCGATGGAGCCGGGCTGGCGCAAGGCGCTCGGGCCGGCCGGCCCCGCAGATCCCGGTGCGGGGTGGGTGCTCGTCGCCAACCTCCCCTACAACATCGCCACCCCCCTCGTGCTCGACCTGCTGAGAGAGGAGCCGGCCGTCCACCGCATGGTCGTGATGGTCCAGCGGGAGGTGGCCGAGCGCCTCGTCGCGTCGCCCGGGAGCTCCCGCTACGGGGCGGTGTCGGTGCGGCTCTCGTACTTCGCCACGGCGAGGATCGTGATGCGCGTGCCGCCGGCGGTCTTCCTCCCGCGGCCAAAGGTCGACTCCGCCGTCGTCGAGGTCGTGCGCCGAGCCGAGCCAGGCGTCGATCCGGCGAAGGCCCCCTTCGCCGAGATCGACGAGCTCGTCGGCCGGGCATTCTCGCACCGGCGCAAGATGCTGCGCCGCTCCCTCGCCGGCGTCGTCGCCGGCGAGCAGTTCGCCGCCGCGGGCATCGATCCCTCCCGCCGGCCCGAGGAGCTCGGCCTCGAGGAGTGGGGCCGGCTCGCCGCCGCGAGGCGTGCCGGCGGGCCGAGATGACCCGGCTTCACGCCCCCGCGAAGCTCACGCTCTCGCTGGCCATCACGGGGCGCCGCCCCGACGGCTACCACCTCCTCGAGGCCGAGATGGTGAGCCTCGACCTCTGCGACGTGCTGGAGCTCGAAGAGGGGGGAGAGGGCCTCGACGTCGTCGACGCCGTCGCCTGGGTCGGCCTCCCGCCCGCCGTGCGAGAGGGCTCGCCCGCCCCTGACGGGCCGCCGCCCGAGCCGGCCCTTGCGGGCAATCTCGTCGAGCGGGCGCTGCGGGCATGCGGGGTGCGCGCCCGCTGCCGCCTCGAGAAGCACATCCCGGCCGCCGCCGGCCTCGGCGGCGGCTCCTCGGATGCCGCCGCCGTGCTCCGCTGGTGCGGGGTCACCGACCTTGCCGTCGCAGCGGGGCTCGGAGCCGACGTGCCCTACTGCCTGACCGGCGGCCGAGCCCGGGTGACGGGGATCGGGGAGGTCGTCGAGCAGCTCGACCCCCTCCCCGAGAGCGCCTACCTCCTCGTCACGCCGCGACTGGCGGTCTCCACACCGGCGGTCTACGCCGCCTGGGACGAGCTCGGCGGCCCCTCGGGCGATCTCGGCAACGACCTCGAGCCCGCCGCGCTCGCCGCCTACCCCGGCCTTAGGTGGTGGCGGGACCTGCTCGGCGCCGCGTCCGGCGAGCGGCCTCGCCTGGCCGGCAGCGGCGGCACGTGGTTCGTCGAGCGGCCGGCGGAGCAGTACGGCGCCTTAGCGGAGCTGGCCGCGTCCCTCCGGGGCGAGGTGCTCTGCGGCCGCGAGAGCGCGATGGTGGCGGCGGTGCGGGCCTACGGAGCTGCCGGCGGGACCACGGGCACCGGCAGCTGACGGGGCGGCGGTGCCGGCGCGGCTACTTGCCGGCGGCCCGCCGCTGCCAGCGCGTGCGCTTCAGCATCTTCTTGTGCTTCTTCTTGCGCATGCGCTTGCGGCGCTTTTTGATGAGGGATCCCATGGCGCCGGGAAGGATAGTCGACCCGCTGGCACCGACCCGCTGCCCGGCTCTGCCCGGCTCTGCCCGGCTGTGCCGGCGCACCGCTGCGTAAGCTGGCCCTGCCTGAGCGCCATGCCGGGCTGTCACGCCGTCCGGGGTAGTTCAATCGGCAGAACGTCGGCCTTTGGAGCCGAATGTTGGAGGTTCGAGCCCTCCCCCCGGAACACGCCCGCCCGGTCACGCGACAAGCTCGGCGGCTCGGGGCCGAGCTGGCCGGGGGCTGGCGACGGCGCCGGACTGGCGGAGACGGCCCGGTGTCCCGGAGACTTTCGGCGTGCGCCCCGTGGTCGCCGTCGTCGACTATGCCGCCGGCAACTGCCCGAGCGTGCTGCGTGCGCTCGCCCTCCTCGGGATCGAGGCGCGAGCGGCCGTGCACCCTGAGCAGCTCGAGGGTGTCACTCACGCCGTCCTGCCCGGCGTCGGCTCTGCGCTCGAGACGATGCGGTCGCTTCGCGAGAGCGGGATGGCGGAGGCCCTTGCCGGGCACGTCGCCGCCGGCAAGCCGTACGTCGGGATCTGCGTCGGCCTCCAGGTCCTGTTCGAGCAGAGCGAGGAGGACGGCGCCGAGTGCCTGGGCTGGCTCGCGGGCTCGGTGCGGCGCCTGCCGGCCACCGTGCGCGTGCCGCAGATCGGCTGGAACCTCGTTCGCGACACGGGCGCGCCGGCGCACCTCGCCGAGGCGCTCGGAGCGCACTTCTACTTCGTCAATTCCTACGTCGCCGATCCGGCGGACCGCTCCGTCGTCGTCGCCGAGGCCGACTACGGCGGGCCCTTTGCGGCCATGGTCGTGGCGGGCAACCTGTGCGCGACCCAGTTCCACCTCGAAAAGAGCGGGCCGCGCGGCCTCGAGCTGCTCCGGCGGGTCGTCGAAGGCGCGCCATGCTGACGCGCCGGCTCGTCGCCTGCTTCGACGTGCGCGACGGCCGCCTCACGAAGGCCCGGCAATTCCAGGACAACGTCGACGTCGGCGACCCGGTCGAATTCGCCGCACGGCTCTACGAGGACGGCATCGACGAGATCGTCTTCTACGACATCACGGCCTCGAGCGACCGCCGGCGCATCGACCTCGGCACGGTCGAGCGGGTGGCCGAGAGGGTGTTCGTGCCCTTCACCGTCGGAGGCGGCCTCCGCTCGGTCGACGACATGCGGGCGGTGTTGAAGGCCGGCGCCGAGAAGGTGAGCATCGACTCCATGGCGGTGCGAGACCCGTCGCTCGTGGCCGCCGGCGCCCGCGCGTTCGGCTCCCAGTGCGTCGTGGTCAGCATGCAGGTGAAGGCCGTCGAGCCGTCGGCGGCGATCCCGAGCGGCTACGAGATCGCCATCGACGGGGCTCGCCACATGACCGGGCTCGACGCCGTGGCCTGGGCGGTGCGGGCCGCCGAGCTCGGCGCGGGGGAGCTCGTCGTGAACAGCATCGACCGGGACGGGACCCAAGCCGGCTACGACCTCGAGATCACCGGCATGGTGGCCGCCGCCGTCAACGTCCCCGTCGTGGCGAGCGGGGGGGCCGGCACCGTCCGGCACGTGGCCGAGGCCTTCCTCGTCGCCGATGCCCAGGCGGCGATCGTGAGCTCGATGCTCTACTCCCCCCGCCTCGCCGAGCACCACTCGGTCGGGGAGATGAAGCGGGAGCTTGCGGCCATCGGCGGCGTTCAGCTCCGCCCGCCCGAGGAGGCAACGCCGCTCGCCTGACGCGCGCGTACGCCGCTTGCGCCAATGCTCATAGTAGTCAACTGACTACTTAGAGTGCTAAAGAACACGCTCCGGGGTGTCGAAACCACACTACGTGGTTCCCCCCGAGACCGCCTCTGCCTCCCGTCGGCTCGTCTCAGTAGCAGGGCTCGGCACCCTTGCGGCCTTCGCCACCCTCGGCGCCGTCGCGGCCCCGGTCCCGGCCGGTCGGCCGGCGCTCGCGGGAGCGGCGGAGTCGACGGTCGTGGCCCAGGCGAACTGGATCATGAGCGCGCAGCTCCCCGACGGGGCGATCGCCGTCTGGCCGGACCGGCCGGTGCTCCGGCTGGTCCACCCCTACCTCGCGAACTTCGCCGCCATCGGCCTCGCCCGGGCGGCCTCGGTCACCGGCGACGCCAGCTACGCGGACGCCGCCTGGTCCTACCTGCGCTGGTACGCGAGCGCCGAGAGCCCACAGACCGGGTACGTCACCGACTACGACGTCGTCGGGGGCACCGAGCTCGTGTCGACCGGCACGGAGGACTCCACCGACGCCTACGCCGGCACCTACCTTGCCGCCGTCTGGGACACCTACTCGGCGACGGGGAACCTCGCCGCCTTGCGCTCGGTGAGCGGCGGCGTGGCCGGCGCCCTGGCGGCGATCGCCTCGACCCAGCAACCTGACGGGCTCACCTGGGCGACGCCCTCCTGGCACGTCGCCTACCTCATGGACAACGTGCAGGTCCTCGGGGGCCTCGAGGCGGCGACGGCGATCGAGCGGGTGCTCGGCAACTCCTCTCTCGAGCAGGAGGCGGCCGCGAGGACGAGCCTCATGCAAAGCGGGATCGCCAGCCTCTGGGACCCGGCCACGGGCGCCTACGACTGGGCGCGCCAGCAAAACGGCTGGCAGCACCCGACGGACTGGTCGAACCTCTACCCGGACGCGCTCGAGCAGGTGAGCGCCGTCGAGTGGGGCGCGGTCCCCGCCGGGCGGGCGGCCGGGCTGATGGCCCACTTCTCCTCCTCCCAGCCGAACTGGGACCAGCCCAACGAGAGCGCTCCCTACCTGAGCGGTGCATCGGTCGAGCTCGAGAAGGTCTCCTACTGGCCGTCCGTGGCGATCGCCCTCGAGGCGAGCGGCAGCCCGGGCGCAGCTCAGTCGGGCCTCTCGAACATGCTGCAGGCGGCTGGAGCGGCCAACTACGGCTGGCCGTACACCACCGGAGACGCCGGCGAGACCATCGTGGCCGCCTCGGGCGGAGGGCTTCTCGCGTCGACGGCGGCCTCGACGGCTCCGGGCGGTCCGCCGAAGCGGCAGAAGCCACCGCAGCGCACCCCGGCACGCCAGGCCACCAAGGTGACGGGCCAGCTCGACGCGCACGAGAGCCACACCTCCCCGGGTGCGGCGCGCTCGCAGGCGACGGGCGGCGCCCGCCGGACCCGCGGGGTGCGGCTCGTGCGCAGTGCCCACGCCGAGCTCACCGCCAACCACCTCGCCGTCCCGCGCACGACGAGCCCGGTCACTTCGCCCGTAGCGGGCTCCCCGGCAGGCCGTGCGACGGCGGTCGTGCTGCCGAGCCAGGCTGGCGGAGCCACCGCGGGGCCGCTCGCCGCAGCAGCCGCGGGCGCCACCGCCCTCGCCGGCGGGCTCCTCCTCGCCTTGCGGCGGCGCCACCGCTCACTTCGTCCCTCCCTGCTCCCGTTGCGCCGGCCGTCCCGGCACTGATCCCGGTGCCGCCGGTGGCGAGGTGACGCTCGGTCGGAGCTCGCCCGGGAGCGCGCGAGGATGGGGCGCGGGGCACAGCCGGTGCCACGGTCGCCAAGTGGGGTGAGGACGCGTTTCGACCATGGGGATCTTCGCACTCGTCGTTCTGCTCGCCGGGATCGTGCTCGTCGCTGCCGCCCTTGTCGGCAGGGCTGAGGCCGCGCGCCGCCGCCGCCTGGCGGAGATCGACGGGGTCGCGAAGCCGGAGCGGCGCGCCCGCCCGTTCGGAGCCTTCGAGTGGGTCGTGTTCGGGGTCTCCGCCGTGTACGTGCTCTGGACGGTGCTGTCGAGCCCGGTGAAGGGGCTCGCCAACCAGGGCGACTACGAGCGGCTGACGGTCCAGCTCGGCGTCGCCCCCGTCGCGTCCCAGCCGTACTCGGCCTACGCGCTCACCTACAAGTACCACCTCCACCAGAGCCTTGCCGCCCTCGGCCTGTCAGCTTCGGTGGCCGGCAACGCGAACAACTACTCGTACTACTTCGGGTACCACAGCTCGACCCTCGTCATGGCCCGCCTCGCCATCGGCCTGCACGGCCTCCTCGGCGGCGGGAGCACCTTCGACATCAGGTGGCTCGGCCTGCTGAACGCCCTCGTCTGGCTGGGCGCGCTCGCCTCGCTGTTCGTCGCCGCTCGCCAGCTCCCCGCGAGGGCCCGGGGGGCCGCGGAGATCCTCCTCGCCATCGCCTTCACCGACTTCGGGTACGTCCAGTACTTCAACTCCTTCTTCTCCGAGCCGACCGAGATCGGCTTCACGCTCCTCGCCATCGGTCTCGCCGCCTGCACCGCCACCTCCCGGCGCCCGCTGCTCCCGTTCGCAGGCTTCGTCGCCGCCTCCGCCATGGCCGTGTCCGCGAAGACCGAGGACGCCGTGATCGCCGTCGTCTTCACGCTGCTCGCCCTCGTGCTCGCCTGGCGGCACCTGAGGCCGCGCCGGGAGTGGCGGGTGGCAGGGGCCCTCGGCGCCCTCACGATCGCCGGGTTCGGCCTGTGGGACTGGACCTCCCAGGTCCCCTACCTGAAGGCCTACCAGCTCTACGACTCGGTCTTCGACGGGATCCTCCGCTCGGGCAACCCGAAGGCCGCCCTTGCCTCGCTCGGCCTGCCGCAGTCACTCGCCCGCTATGCCGGGTTCGCGACGGCGGACGCGAGGAGCGCGTTCGCGAAGCCGTTCATCCAGACCGAGTTCTTCGACCGGATCGGCGTCGGGAAGATCGTGAGCTTCTACCTCGCCCACCCGGGGAACCTGATCACGATCCTCAGCAAGAACGCGAACAGGGACCTTTTGCTCCGCCCGCCGTACGCCAACCTGCCGGCCGGGGCCGGGAGCGGCCTCCGCCAGTACGCGACCGACTCACCGTGGACGCTCGTGCACCAGTCGATCCTGCCGCACGCCCTGTGGTTCGTCGCCCTGGTCCTTCTGGTCGGCCTTGCAACGGCCGTGGTGGCCTGGCGTCGAGCGCCCCGAGCCACCTCGCCCGAGGTCCTCGCCGCGACCGTGCTCACGGCGGGGCTTGTGTTCGTGCAGGCGCCCGTGGGCGGCGGGCTCGACGGCGTGGTGAAGCACGGGGTGCTGTTCGACTCGCTGCTCGACCTCACGATGATCGTGGTCGGGACGCTCCTCGTCGAGCGGCTGTGGCGGCGCTTCGGCGCCTCGCCGGTGGCGGCGGGAGCGCTACCGCTGGACGGCGAGGTGGAGCTCGGCGCCGAGGACGAGCACCTCGCCTCCGCCGACGACGTTGACCACGACATGAGCGCGGTCGGCGGTCGCAGGGGAGAACCCGAACTGGCGGACCGTGACGGGCGAGCTGCCGGAGTGGTGGAGGGTGGTCACGGAGGCGCCGAGGGGCTCTGAGACCCCGTCTTGCTCCAGGTGGTACCACTCGAGGTTGACGCTCACGTAGGCGCCCGGGTCGAGGTGCCGGACGAGGACGTCGATCCGCTCGGCGTACCACCTCCCGGCGCTCACCGGGACCGTGAACCAGACCCCGCCCGTGCGTGTGTGCCGGAGCGAGACGAGCTGGGCGTGGCCCTCGTGCGCGCTCGCGCCTGTGCCGATCGTCACCGGCACGTCCGCGAGGCGGGGAAATTGGCCCCAGGCATGGAGGTCGATGGCGAGCCCGGGCGTCGCCGCCGGCAGCATCGAGGGGTTCGGCACCAGGTCGGCGCCGACTGCGACCAGGTTCTTCGGCACTACCTGGTGCGCGGCGGCGGGGGTGCCCGGCACCGTGCTGGCCACACCCACGCGGAAGCCCTCGATCAGCACGCCGGCGAGCACGGCGGCGAGCCCGATCCCGAGCACCGCCCGCCAGCGCGCCGCGAGCGGCGATGGGGCGAGGTCGCCGTCCTCCCCCTTCCGGTGCGAACCGGGCCTCAAGGTCACGCTGGACACTGAGACAGTATGACCGGTTCCCAGCACCCCGAGGAACGGGGTCTGCGGAGTCGACCCCGCGTCCCTGGGCAGCGTCGTGGGCATCCGCCGGGAGCACGGCGACGCCGCCGGGCCCTTCCTAGGCTTGCCGGCATGGCGGAGAGCTCGGAGCCTCGAGGCCCGGCTTGGCTCGAGAGCTACGAGCCGGCCGAGGTGGAGGAGCGCCGTTCCCTCGAACGGGTCCGCGAGCTGTTCTCGGGCGAGCACGACCCCTACGACCGCTCGCTCCCGCTCCATCTCACCGGTTCGGCCATCGTCCTCGATCCGCAGCGACGCCGCGTGCTGCTCCGCTGGCACGAGCGCCAGGGCGCCTGGCTGCACGTCGGCGGGCACGGCGACCCCGGCGAGGACGACCCGCTCGCCGTGGCGCTCCGCGAGGCGGAAGAGGAGACCGGCCTTGCCGACCTCCGCCCTCTCCGGCCTGCGGGGGGGTTGGCACGACCGGTGCACCTGGCCGTCGTGGCCGTGAAGGCTCGCCACCTGGAGCCGGCCCACGAGCATGCCGACGTCCGCTACGCCCTCGTCACCGCCACGCCGGAACGGGCCCGGGCCGAGTCGGCCTCTGCCCCGGTGCGCTGGGTTTCCCTCGATGTGGCCGTGACCGAGGTCGACGAGAACCTGGCAGCAACGCTGCGCCGAGTCGCCGAGCTGCTCGGCGAGTGACGTCGGCCGGCCCCGGAGGGCCAGGCCATGGACCCAGGTCGTCGAGCTGGCGGCCGGGTTCGTGGGCACTCAGTCCCGACACGCGAGGATCGCCGGTCGGCGGCGGGCCATCACCGGCTCGGCCGGGAGCCCGGCGCCCGGAGGGGCCCGATCCAGCTGGTGCGCCGCTTCCGGCCCGGGGCTGGGCGGTGCCCGGCCGGCGAGGGCGGTGGTGTCATCGAGAGGCGCCATCACCTGTAGGTCGAGGGCGGTCTCGTTGTCCAGTAGCGGCGGACGGCCACGAGGGTCCACACGCCCTCGACGACGCCAAAGGGCCAGGTGCCGGCGAGGAAGCCGTAGCTGCTCGAGAGGGCGCAGCCGAGCGCGAAGCCGGCGATGAAGCGCCGGTGCCGGGACTCGAGCGCGTACATCACCATCATGAAGCTGACGGCGCACACGCCGTAGATGGTGACGGCCACGAGTCAGCTCGTCCGCCGGAGCGCCGCCCAGGAGAAGGGCTGGACGACACGGGTCGGGGTGGTGTGCTCCTCGCGGCCCTCGGCGACGAGCTGCCACTGCTCGCCGAGACGCTCCGCGAGGCCGGCCGGCTCGTAGCGGGCCACGGGCAGGCCCGAGCAGGACGACGGCCCGTCTACGGCGAAGCAGCCGAAGATCGCCACGGCCCCGGCCGAGGTGGCCGCGTGCAGCGCCTCGAGGTAGCGGCGCTGGTCGTCCTCGGCCGTCATGAAGTGGAAGACGGCCCGGTCGTGCCAGACCCGGTAGGTGCGAGCCGGCACCCACTCGAGGAGGTCGGCCACGAGCCAGGTCACACGATCGGCACGGGCTCTGAGCCTCGATCGGGCTCGAGAGAGCGCGACCTCGGAGACGTCGAGCACGGTGAGGTCGCCAAAGCCGCGGGCGATGAGCTCGTCGACGAGGCGTGCCGTGCCCCCTCCGACGTCGATCACGCTGTCTCGGGGCGTGACCCCGGCTCGCTCGAGCATGTCGAGCGAACGCCCCGGCCGCTCCTCGAACCAGCTGCACGAGGCGTCGCCCTCCTCGTACGCGCTGTCCCAGTGCCGAGCGGTGCCTGGTTCGCTCACTTCGTCCATAGTGACACTCCTGCGGCCCTGCCGGCCGCCAGCAGGTGGAGGACCCTTGTCGGCCTCGCCGTGCGCTGCTCCCGGCTACCTGAGCGCCGGAGCGACCGGCAGAACTTGGAGCTCCGCAGGCTTGGGCTCATCGTGGGGAGCGCTTCGTGACGTCGACCGTCGGGCCCGGGCTCAGCAGATCGCGCCGTCAGGTCAGGGGCGTGGTTGCGCGCTCCCACGCCTGGCGGACCGACGCCGGGATCCGTCCGCGCTCGGAGATCTCGAGGCCCTCGGAACGCGCCCACGCTCGGATCTGCGCCGCCACCGGTTCGCCGCCCCCGTCGCCTCGACGGTCGGTCAGCCTCACGGCGCCGATGCGGGCGATGGCGGCCGGCTCGTCGGTGGCCCAGGCCTGCGCGGCAGCGAGGTAACGGTAGGTCCACTCCTCGGCGAGGGGGCGTGTCTCGCAGAAGACGATCGGGACGCTGGGCCAGCGGACCTGGCACTCAGCGATGCCGTCAGCGACGAGGGCGGGACGGACCCGGTCCAGCCGGAAGATCTCCGAGTAGCGGTCTTCGACGACCACGGCCGCTCGTGGCAGAGCGGCGAGCTCGCCGAGCGCGTAGCGCAGCCGTCCTGTTGTCAGGCTCCTGACGAGGTCGGGGACGGACTTGCGTTCCACGGCGGCGACGAGCGTCCCTGCGATGGTGATCCCGTAGTCGCCACAGGGCAGCGCCCGCTTGGTGGTGCGCACCTGCTGGCGGTCGAAGCGGTAGGCGTAGCGCTCGTGGCTGTCGACGATGATCTCCAGCTCGGCGATGCCCGCCGCCCGGGCCGTGGGGACTCTGACCGAGGGACGTGCCTGCCGGCGGGTGCGCGGCGCCTGCCAGAACACCACCTCCCGGCCTCTTGCCGTGGTGAACACCAGTTGGGAGCGGTTCTCCCGGGAGCGGGCGGCGACAAGGTCGATGGCGGCGCCGCGCCGGGTGCACGAGCGCAGCGGGATCCGCTCGACGATGGCGGGGGTCGCTGGCCACTCGTCAACCGGCACGGGGTGGCAGTAGAGCGCCTTCGTGCGCGGCCAGGTCCCGGAGGTGCGCAGCACGAGCCCCTCGCCGAGCGGCACCCGCAGCAGGTAGCCGAGGCTCGAACCGGGATCGGGGTTAGCGGCGATGAGCAGCTCGCTCATGAGGGAACCAAGTCAAGCAGCGATCGCCGGGCGGGTTCACGCCGGCTGGCATCGCCACCGTGGCGCGGAACGTCTCACCGGACGAGACGGCTCCCGACGAACCGGTGGACCGCTCACGGCGCGTGCCCGCTCGTGACGACGTGGTGAGCGGTGAGGCACCAGCGGGCTGCCGGGCGGTCCTGATCGAACCTCGGCAAGCGGCTGTGGAGCCAGGCCCTCGCCGAGGGGATCTCCCTCGACGACGAGGCAGCCGCCGGTGCTGAGCTGCCCGCGGAGCCGTCCGGTCCCCGCGGCCGGCAGCACGACCACATGAGCCTGCGCGCAGCACTCGTTCCGGGGCGCCGGGCCCCCCCTTGCGGGAGCTCCCGAGGTCGTCCGGCGGAGGCGTGGGGTCGCCGAGCCGGGCCGTCAGCTCTTCCGCCGCTCTCCGGCGAGGCGCCAGGCGCCCGGCAGGAGGCCTGCCGCGAGGGCGGCCTTGATCGCGTCGCCGGCGATGAACGGAGTGAACCCGAGCGAGATCGCCTTCCCGGCGCCGACGTGGAGGTCGACGGCGAGCCAGGCGACGCCGACGCCGTACATCACGAGCTCGCCCGCGACCATCGCCGGCACCGACCGCGCCACGGAGCGATCCGCGCCCCGCTCGGCGAGGAAGCCGCAGAGGGCGGCGCAGAGCACGAACCCGATGATGTAGCCGAACGAGGCCCCGACGTAGCCGCTCGCGCCACCGGCGAACCACGGCAGGCCGGCGACGCCGGCGACGGCGTAGAGCGTGAGTGCCGCCGCGCCCCGCTTCCAGCCAAGGGCGGTGCCGGCGAGGAGGACGCCGAGGGTCTGGCCCGTGATCGGCACCGGAGTGAACGGGAGGTGGATGGTGAGCTGGGCGAGGGCGCCGACGAGGCCGGCGGCACCGATGACGAGGAGAACGTCGCGCACGAGGGCTCCGGGGAGGAGATCGGCAAGGACGACCGGCCGTTGGCGCTGCAGCGTGGCGGCGTGTGACATCGTGGTGGAGGACCTCCTCGGCTGGACGGCTCAGGGCGGGGCCGGCGCCACCCGGCGTCCGCGGACACCGCCGGCGACCGGCACGGCTCGCTCACCATAGCCAACGTCACCGGGGTGCCCAAAGTCCGGCGGCCCCCGGCGGAGCGGGCCCCCCCTGGCTGCAACAGACTGGGGGAGTGGAGCTGGCCGTGCCCGACACCTTCGCCTACCTGGTCGGCACCTGGGCGCTCGAGCGGGAGCTCACCGACCGGCTCACCAACACGACGGGCCGGTTGCACGGCACGGCCCGGGTGACCCCGCTCGCCCCGCCCGACGGCGCCAAGGGGGAGGAAGCGGCCTCGCTTCGCGCCGCCTACCTCGAGCAGGGCGAGCTCGAGTGGGGTGCGCACCGCCTCCCGGCACAGCGGCGCCTCGTCTACGTCCGGACCGGCGCCGGCGGCGTGGACGCCCGCTTCGAGGACGGGCGCCCCTTCGTCCTCCTCGACCTCTCCGGCGGCTCCTGCCGGGCCGTCCATACCTGCGGTGAGGACCTCTACGAGGTCGAGCTCGCGGCGCGCAGCCCCTCGCTCGTCGAGGAGCGCTGGCGGGTGCGAGGCCCGGCGAAGCGGTACGAGGCGGTCACGATCCTCCGGCGCCAGGGGGCCGGTACGCTGTAGGGGCCGCGCCGTGCCGTCGGGCGGCCCATCTGCCGGGTAGTCCTCGACCTACCCGGACGGCCACGCTCACGCGTGCGAGACGGCAGAGGACGACTTTGTGACCCGATGACGTTGCACCCATGACCTCGCGCGCGGATCTCCGCAACCTCGCCATCGTGGCCCACGTGGACCACGGCAAGACGACGCTCGTCGACGCCATGCTCTGGCAGTCAGGGGTCTTCCGGGCGAACCAGGCCGTGAACGAGCGCGTGATGGACTCGATGGACCTCGAGCGGGAGAAGGGCATCACGATCCTCGCGAAGAACACCGCCGTCCGTCACGGCGAGATCAAGCTCAACATCGTCGACACGCCCGGCCACGCCGACTTCGGGGGCGAGGTCGAGCGGGCGCTCTCGATGGTCGACGGGGTCCTCCTCCTTGTCGACGCGAGCGAAGGGCCGCTCCCCCAGACCCGCTTCGTCCTCCGCAAGGCGCTCGAGCGCCGGCTGCCGGTCGTGCTCGTCGTGAACAAGGTGGACCGGGCCGACGCCCGGGTGAAGGAGGTCGTCGACGAGGTCTATGAGCTCTTCCTCGACCTCGACGCCGACGAGCACCAGATCGAGTTCCCGATCCTGTACACCAACGCGAAGGCGGGCCGCGCCTCTGTCGACCCGCACGAGGCCGGAGACGACCTCGAGCCGCTGTTCGCCACGATCCGCGACCACATCCCGCCTCCCGCCTACGAGGCCGGCCACCCGCTCCAGGCGCTCGTGACGAACCTCGACGCCTCCCCGTACGTCGGCCGCCTCGCCATCTGCCGGGTGCTGAACGGGACGATCCGCAAGGGCCAGCAGGTGGCCTGGTGCCGTGCCGACGGCTCGATCGAGCCGGCGAAGGTCTCCGAGCTGTATGTCGCTGAGGGCCTCGAGCGCGTGGAGGCGACCGAGGCCGGCCCGGGCGAGATCGTCGCCGTCGCCGGGATCGGCGACGTCACGATCGGCGAGACCCTTGCCGACCGGGAGGACCCTCGCCCACTCCCGGTGATCCGGGTCGACGAGCCGAGCCTCGCGATGACGATCGGGATCAACACCTCGCCGCTCTCGGGACGGGATGGGACCAAGCTCACGGCGCGCCTGCTGAAAAGCCGCCTCGACGCCGAGCTCGTCGGGAACGTCTCGCTTAGGGTCAACCCGACGGAGCGGCCCGACACCTGGGAGGTCCAGGGCCGGGGCGAGCTCCAGCTCGCCGTGCTCGTCGAGACGCTCCGCCGCGAGGGCTTCGAGCTCACGATCGGCAAGCCCCAGGTCGTGACGAGGACCATCGACGGCAAGGTGCACGAGCCGGTCGAGCACGTCTCGATCGACGTGCCGGAGGAGTTCATGGGCGTCGTCACCCAGCTGCTCGCCCTCCGCAAGGGGAGGATGCAGCAGATGGTCAACCACGGCACCGGGTGGGTCCGGCTCGAGTACCTCGTGCCGAGCCGCGGCCTCATCGGGTTCCGGACCGAGCTCATGACCGAGACGAGAGGCACGGGCGTCCTCCACCACGTCTTCGAGCGCTTCGAGCCGTGGTTCGGCGAGCTCCGGACCCGCCCCACCGGCTCCCTCGTGGCCGACCGGAGTGGGGTCACGACCACCTACACCCTTCTCGCTCTCCAGGAGCGGGGAAGCCTCTTCGTAGGTGCCGGGGTCGAGGTCTACGAGGGGATGATCGTCGGCGAGAACGCCCGTGCCGAGGACATGGACGTCAACCCGACCCGTGAGAAGAAGCTCACCAACATGCGGAGCTCGACGGCGGAGGAGCTCGTGCGCCTCATCCCGCCCCGCCAGCTCTCGCTCGAGCAGGCGCTCGAGCTCATCCGCGACGACGAGTGCGTGGAGGTGACGCCGGGGGCGGTGCGGCTCCGCAAGGTGGTGCTCGACCAGGCGACCCGGGCCCGGCAGGCGGCGCGGCACAAGCGGGCCCGCCTCGCCGGTCGCGCCTGAGCGCGACGGTGGCCGCCCGGCGAGTCAATCCTTCGGCCTGCCGAGCTCAACGACGAGGGCGGCCACGGCCTCCCGGGCCCTCTCGTAGCCGAGACCTGCGGCGGCGAGCGCCTGGTACGCGATCGCGCCCTCGTCCCCGTAGAGGCCGAGGAGCAGGTGCTCGGTGCCGATGTAGTTGTGGCCGAGGCCGAGGGCCTGTTCCACGGCGGCCCGCAGCGCCGCCGTCGCCCTCGGTGTGAAGGGCATCGGCAACCCGAGGTCGAGCGGCGCTGTGGGAGGGACCTGCTCGGTGACGAATCCGAGGACGGCCTCGCGCGTCACGCCCGTGCGGGCGAGCACCTTCGCAGAGATGCCGTCGGGGTCGGAGAAGAGAGCCAGCAAGAGGTGCTCGGTGCCGACGAAGCCGTGCCCGAGCTGCCTCGCCTCCTCGGCTGCCTGCCGCAGTGCCGCGCGTGATCTCGGGGTGAACCGGTCGAAGGCGGCAGGCTCGCTCCCGGCGTTGGGCGGGAGCGGTCCGGTGAACCGTTTGTGTGCCGCCTGCCTCGTCACGCCGAGGACGCCGCTGATCTCGGTCCAGCTGTAGCCCGCGCGGCGGCAACGCTCGACGAAGTGGCCGAGCACGGCGTCAGCCGACTCCTCGAGCTCCCGTGCGGTTCTGGCGGCCTGCGCGAGCTCGTCGAGCGGCTCCCCGCTGACAGCGTCGGCCCGGACGGTCTCGATGAGCTCTCGGGGAGAGGGTGCCGGTGTCATCTGTCAACTATAGGTTGACGTAGTCCTGATGTCAACTAAGAGTTGACGGACGGTCCGCGGGTGTTCACCCGGGCGGCCACCTGACGGCCCGTGACGGGGGAGCGCTGCACGGGCGGTGTGCTGGGGCGTCGGGACGCTTCGACGCCCCGCAGCAAGGCCCTTGTCTCGGGATCGGGCAGAATCGCCCTCGTCATGGGGCGAGGCTCATCAAACTGCGGTACGCGGGCACCTGCGCAGGGTGCGGGGCGACCCTTCCCCCCGCAACGAAGGCGTGGTGGGACGCTGAGCTTCGTTCGGTCACCTGCGTGAGCTGCCTTGCGGCCCACGGCTCTGACACCGACGCGGTCGACCCGCCGGCTGCCGCCGACGTAGCGCCGATGCCGCCGCAGGCCGGAAAGGCCGGTGCGTCCGCCCAGCGCGAGTACGAGCGGCGGCACCAGCGCAGGGAAGCCAGGATCGACCAGCGCTGGGGGAGGCTGGCTCCGGTCGTGAAGTTTCTCTCTGACGACCCGCAATCAACGCAGGTTTGGGCGAGGGGCTCAGAAGGGGAGCGCCGCCTTGCTGAAAGCCTGAGCCGTCGGGTCGGTGACCGGGCCGTCCTCCTCCATGACCGCAAGGTTCCGAAGACCCGCGGCAACATCGATCACCTCGCGATCGCCGCGTCCGGCGTCTGGGTCATCGATGCCAAGACCTACAAGGGAAGGGTGGAGCAGCGGGACAAGGGCGGATGGTTCACAGAAGACCTCCGCCTCTACGTCGACGGACGGGACCGCACCAAGCTGGTCGAGGGACTCGGTTGGCAGGTCGAGGCGGTGCGCCACGCCCTCACCGGCTCGGAGGTGCCCGTCCACGCCGCCCTGTGCTTCATCGATGCTGAATGGAGCCTCTTTGCGAAGCCCTTTCAGCTCCACGGCGCTTGGATCACCTGGGGCCAGAAGCTCGCCGAGCTGATCGCGGCCGACGGACCCCTGAGCGAGGTCGACGTGGTGCGCGTCGCAGACCGGCTCGCTGCCGCTCTGCCCCCCATGATCCCTGGGAGCTAGTCGCCCGCCGGTTTCCTCGCACCACATCCTCCCTGGCGAGGCCAGCATCGAGGGCCTCTACCTGTTCACGGCCGAGGTGTGACGGCACGTGGTGCCGGCCGTGAGCGCGGTAGGCGGCTCCCGACGGGTACGCGCCGGACCACGAGGTCGCCGTCGACCTCGTGCAAAGGGCGCACCTGCCTCGCGCTCGCCGCGGCCCCCGCCGGTGATCGCCCGAATGTGCAGAAGGGCGATCCCCGAGCGGTGAGCCGGCGTGCAGGTCGACCGGGCCCGCAAGCGAGGGCGAGTGCCGTCCGTGCCAGGGTGGCACCGTCGCCGAGATTGGTGACGTCAGGGTCGGCCGAGCGCCCGTCGCCGTCCACAGGAGAAGCAGCGGCGCGCCGTGATGGCCCGACGACCCGGCGGCATCCTCGGGCGGGGGCGCCCGAGCTCGCCGTCGACCAGAGCAGGGACGCACTCGGTCCTCTCGTCATCGGTGCGATGACGCAGGTGCCGGGGCGGCCGGCGACGGGGCGGGCTTGTCGCACATTGGCACGTCACCCTCGGTTGCGGTCGAGCTCAGCTCGACGAGTGACGATCCTGGCGCCACGCAAGTGAGGCGATGGCTCTGCCGTGATGTGGGCTCCGCCGCGAGGTGGTCAGGCTGGGCGCGCGCCGGCGGCGCCGGCACCCTCACCTGGGGTCGTGGCTACGCGTGCAGCAGCGATGCGCTGCTTGGCGGTCCGCTCCGCGATCACCTCGAGCGTCTCGCCGGTCGAGGCCGCGTCGTTGAACAGGGCGAGGACCGTGTCGTAGATGCGGCCGACGTGAGCCCGGGCCGCCTCGGGGTCGTAGGGCCGGCCCCGCTCGTAGGCGATGTTGATGATCCCGCCGGCGTTCGCGACGTAGTCGGGCACGTAGGCGATCCCTCGGTCGTGGAGCCGGTCCGCCATCTCGGGGCTCGCGAGCTGGTTGTTGGCGGCACCGACGACGGCCTCGCAGGCCAGCTCGGCGACCGTCGACTCGTCGAGGGCCCCGCCGAGCGCGCACGGGGCGAAGATGTCACAGCGGGTGCGGTGCACCTCGCCGACGGGCACGACGGTGGCGCCCGTGAGCTCGGCTGCCCGCCGTGCTGCCGTGGCGTCGATATCGCCTACGACGACCTTCGCCCCCTCGGCGGCGGCGAGCTCGGCCAGGGTGTGGCCCACCTTGCCCACCCCGCTGATGGCGATGGTCCGACCCTCGAGCGACTCTGCGGCGAACAGGCTCCGCACCGTGGCCTGCATAGCGCGCAGCACGCCGTAGGCGGTGACCGGGCTCGGGTCGCCGGAGCCTCCGGCCTCGACGGACCTGCCGGTGACGTAGCTCGTGTGCCGGCCGATCTCGTCCATGTCCGCCTGGGTCGTGCCGACGTCCTCCGCCGTGTAGTACCGGCCGCCGAAGCCGTCGAGGAAGGCCGCGTAGTCCTCCCACAGCGCCGGGGAGCGCAGCCGAGCGGGGGACCCGATGATGACCGCCTTGCCGCCTCCGAGGTCGAGGCCGGCCATCGCGGCCTTGTAGCTCATGGCCTGCGAGAGCCTCAAGACGTCCGCGAGCGCGTCGGCCACGGTCTCGTAGGGGCGGAACCTCGTGCCGCCGAGGGAGGGCCCGAGGGCGGTCGAGTGGATGGCGACGATCGCCCGCAAGCCCGACCGGGAGCGCCAGGCACCCCTGATCTCCTCGTGCTCGGCCTTCTCGAGCAACCCGTCGAGCTCCGGCTCTTCCATCATGACTCGACCTCACCTCCTCGCCGCCGGCTCACCGGGGCCGCACCGGCCACGCTGCCGGTGCCCTGAGTGTTGTAGCCGCCTGGGCGGCCTCTCGGGGTCACGAGCCGGCCGAAGGGGCTGCTGCTGCGGGCCGTGACCCTCTGCGAGGCCGCACGGTGCGGGGCGGCTCGTCGCCGAGCAGGTAGCGTGGGCCGCTCCCGAGGGCGGCCGCCTGGTCGCCCGGGTTGTAGAGCGAGCAGCGGCGAAGCGAGAGGCAGCCGCAGCCGATGCAGGAGTCGAGCTCGTCGCGCAGCCGCTCGAGGAGGGAGATCTCGGCGTCGAGCCGGGCTCGCCATAAGCGCGAGAGGCGGCTCCAGTCGGACTTGGTCGGCGTGCGGGCGGCCGGCAGCAGCGCGAAGGCGGAGCGGACCTCTTCGAGGCTGAGGCCGACCCGTTGAGCGACCTTCACGAAGGCCACCCGCCGCAACATGTCGCGGGAGTAGCGGCGCTGGCCGCCGGGGGAGCGGACGGAGCAGATCAGCCCCTCGGCCTCGTAGAAGCGCAAGGCGGATGCCGCCACTCCGGTGCGGGCCACTATCTCCCCGATCGTGAGCAGCTGCGAGTCGGCCACCTTGTTCTCCCGGCCGGTCCGAGCCGTCACTGCACCGGCCGGGAAGACTTTAGGCAGGGGAGCTCGAGCGCCGCCGTTGCGGAGCGACCTTCCGGGCAGAGAGGCGCTGCCCGAGCAGGCGACAGTCCGGGTGGACCCTTACAGCTACCTGGGAATTCGACCCAGGCTCGTCAATCTCGCCATCGCTCCTGCTGACGCCAAGTACCCTTTGGCCCGTACGCCTTCGGGTGGCTCGCGAGCGAGCACGCCCGACCGACTCCACAGGAGCTCATCGACCCATGGCCAGCAGCGGCGGCAACCGGCAGCCCGGAGGGCGCCCGACCGGGGGCGGGAACCGCCCCGGCGGCAACTCCGGGAACCGGGCCGGCTCGGGGAACCGCAAGCGGCCGAGCTCGCCCAGCCAGGCGGCTGGCTCGCCCGGCCAGGCGAGCGCGGCCCAGCGGGCGCGCCAGCGCGTCGAGCAGGGCGGCTCCGGGCGCCCGGTCCGTGCACGCACCCAGCCCGCACGCGGCGGCCGCCGACCCCCTGGGCGGGGCGGTCGCTCCACGACCATGACGGCCGGGATCTTCGGCGGGACCTTTGTCGTCCTCGCCGCGGTCATCATCATCATCATCTCGCTCGTGACCGGGAGCGGCGGCGGCAAGGGGGCGGACAAGTGGGTGGCCCCGTTCCCCGCCACGGCGACGGTCGCCCACGCCGTGCTCAACGTGCCCAACTCGGAGCTCGCGGCAGCCGGCAACGGCGGCAGCGCCGTCTACGGCGTCGGGCCCAAGGGCTCAGGGGCGAGCATCGTCGTCCTCAGCGGGGGGAAGCCGCTCACGAAGGACGGCAAGCCGGTGCTCGTCTACTTCGGCTCGGAGTACTGCCCCTACTGCGCCGCCACCCGCTGGCCGCTCGCGATCGCGCTCAGCAAGTTCGGCACGCTCACGGGTCTTCAGGAGACGGCCTCGTCCTACCTCGACGCCTACCCCGGCACACACACGCTCACGTTCGCGAAGGCGAAGTACTCGAGCCCCTACCTCGTGTTCGACGAGACCGAGCAGCTGACGAACCACTGCCGGGCGAGCGCCGTCATCGCGAACCCGCAGGGGGGCACGCCGGCCTACGTCTGCAACAACCTGGACTACTACCCCCTGCAGACGCCGACGAAGCAGGTCATCAATCTCATCAACGAGTACGACAACGGCACCTACTTCGGAGCCGCCGACGCGCAGGGCGCCGGGATCCCCTTTATCGACGTGGGCGGCAAGTACGTCGAGTCCGGTGCCCTCTACGACCCGACGATCCTGCAGGGAGCCAACTGGGACCAGATCGTGGCCGCCTTCCACGAGCCGACCACCGGGGTCGGGCAGGTGATCCTCGGAGCGGCGAACCGGTACATCGCCATGATCTGCGAGGCGACCGGCAACCGGCCGCCGATCTGCAGCCAGTCCTTCGTGAAGTCGGCGGAGAAGGCCCTGTAGCGCCGTGACCCGCTGGCGGCCGGTGGCCACGACCCTCGTCTGCGTGGTCGGTCTCGGGCTGGCCGCCTACCTCACCTGGGCGCACTACTTCGACCAGGCCTCCATCAACAGCAGCTGTCCGCTCGGGGGCGGCGGCAACTCGTTCATCAACTGCGGCAAGGTGACCTCGAGCTCGCAGTCGATGATCTTCGGGTTGCCGGTCGCCCTCTACGGACTCCTCTATTTCATCGGCATGACCGCACTGTGCCTCCCGCGGTCGTGGCGCTCCCCCTCGGCCTGGCTCGCTCGCTTGAGGCTGGCCGGCGTCGTCGCCGGGATGGGCTTCGTCCTCTACCTCGTGAGCGTCGAGTTCCTCGAGCTGCACGCCCTCTGCATCTACTGCACGGGAGAGCATCTCCTCCAGTTCGCTCTCTTCCTGCTCGTCACGACCGGCTGGTACGACACCGGTTACGCGCAGCTTCGCTACGCAAGTGACGACGACGACCTCGTCGACGGAGGGGACCCGGCTGGACCTCAGCCGGCCCCGCCGGCGTCGCGGGCGGACCGCCGCCATTCCTCGGCGGTGAGCCGGTAGAGCACGTGCGGCCGCAGCCGGTGGCCGGGCTCGATCGAAGGGTGCTCGAAGTCGCCGCCCGGGTCTCGGTGCATCCCGATCTTGCGCATCACCTGCTGGGAGCGCTCGTTCAGCACGGAGGTGAACGAGACCAGCTCCGAACGGCCGCACTCCTCGAAGGCGAAAGGTAGGCAGGCCTGGGCCGCCTCGGTGGCGTAGCCCCGGCCCCAGACGTGCCGCGCCAGGCGCCAGCCGATCTCGACGCTGCCCTGGCAAGGGAGGTCCCCGCCGACGAAGCTCAAGCCGACGAAGCCGATGAAGCCGTCCCCGCCGCGCACCTCGACGGCGAACAGCCCGTAGCCGTCCCGATCGAAGGCACCGTCGGCGGCGGCTGCGAGCGCGTCGGAGCGCTCGCGGTCAAGGGGGTAGGGGAAGAATTCCATCACGGCCGGGTCGGCGTTGATCGCCGCGAACGGCTGGAGGTCGCTCTCCCGCCAGCGCCGGAGCCGCAACCGCTCGGTCTCGATCGTGGGCCCGTGGACCATGAGGCGATGGTGGCACATACGATCGGCCGGGATGATCGGCGCCCTCGAGATCGAGCTGCACTTTCCGGCAGCCCGCTCGCTCAAGGAGAAGCGCGCCCTGCTCCGACCCATCATCGACTCCTCGCGCACTCGCTTTCGGGTCGCCATCGCCGAGATCGGCTATCAGGACCTCCACCAGCGGGCGCTGCTCGAGGTGGCTGCGGTGGCGGCGGCCGAGCGTGTGGTCACCGAGGAGCTCGATGCCGTGGAGCGGCTCGTCTGGTCGTCGCCGGGGCTCGAGGTGGTGGGCTCCCGCCGTTACTGGGCCGAGGCCGGTTGAGCCCGCCGGATCGAGCCAGGGCGACGTGCCACGGGATCAGTCGACCCAGACGGTCTTCGTGACGGCGAACTCGCGGATCCCCGGGGCGGCGAGCTCCCTGCCGTAGCCGGAGCTCTTCACGCCGCCGAAGGGGAGGTCGTAGTAGGAGGTCGTCATCCAGTTGACGAAGACCATGCCGGACTCGATCTCCTCGATGAACCGCCGCTGCTCTGCCTCGTCCCTCGTCCAGGCGTTGGCCCCGAGGCCGAAGTCGGAGTCGTTCGCGAGGGCGATCGCCTCGTCGATGTCGGCGGCCCGGTGGAACAGCGCCACCGGCCCGAAGACCTCCTCCCGGTAGACCCGCATCTCGGGCGTGATGTCCGACAGCACCGTCGGCGGGTAGTACCAGCCCGGCCCGTCGATGCGCTCGCCGCCGCAGAGGAGCTTGGCACCCTTCGCGACGGCGTCGTCCACCTGCTCGGCGACCTCGTCCCGTCCCGAAGGCGTCGCGAGCGGTCCGACGTCGGTGGCATTGTCGAGCGGGTCACCCACCACCAGCTTCGACATCGCCTCGGTGTAGCGCTCGAGGTACTCATCCGCGATCTGCTCGTGGACGATGAAGCGCTTGGCGGCGATGCAGGACTGGCCGTTGTTCTGCACCCGCGCCCTCACCCCGATCTCGACGGCTCGATCGAGGTCGGCCGAGGGCATCACGATGAAGGGATCGGAGCCGCCGAGCTCGAGCACCGTCTTTTTGATCTCGTAGCCGGCGATCGAGGCGACCGCCCGCCCGGCGCCCTCGCTCCCGGTGAGGGTTGCCGCCTTCACCCGCCGGTCGCGAAGGATCGGCTCGACGGCATCGGCACCGACGAGCAGTGTCTGGAAGACGCCCTCGGGCAAACCGGCGCGCCGGCAGACGTCCTCGAGGTACAGAGCCGTCTGGGGGACGTTCGAGGCGTGCTTCAGCAGGCCGACGTTGCCGAGCATGAAGGCCGGGGCGGCGAAACGGACGACCTGCCACATCGGGAAGTTCCACGGCATGACCGCCAGCACGGGCCCGAGCGGCTGGTAGGTGACGAACGAGCGCACCTTGGCGGCCGTGCCGGCCACCTCCTCGTCGGCGAGCAGCTCCTCGGCGTGCTCGGCGAAGTACCGGAACCCTCCTGCGCACTTGCGCACCTCGGCCCGCGACTGCTCGACGGGCTTGCCCATCTCGATCGTCATGGTCCGAGCCGTCTGCTCGAGCTCCGCCTCGAGCAGGTCGGCGATCTTGTTCACGAGCGCGGAGCGCTCGGCAAAGGTCGTGGAGCGGTACTCCTCAAAGGCGCGCGCTGCGAGCGCGAGCCGGCGTTCTACCTCGGCGTCGTCGTGGCGCTCGAAGGTGCGGACGGTCTCGCCGGTGGCGGGGTTGATGGTGGCGATGGGCACCCCATCGTTCTACCGCCCGGAGGGGTGGCGTGACCACCGGTACGATCCGACCGTGACCGCGACGGGCCCGGGGGCCGAGCCGCCAGGCCGAGAGCCGGCTGCCGAGGACGGGATGAGGCCGCTCGACCTCGCTGAGGCGGAGCGCCGTCTCGCCGAGATCGAGGCCGCGCTCGAGCGCCTCGAGAACGGCAGCTACGGCCGCTGCGCCTCCTGCGGAGAGGAGATCTCCGACGAGGAGATCGAGGCGGATCCCGCCCGCCTCACCTGCGCGAGGTGCAGCGCTGCCGCCGGCGGGGGAGGCTGAGAGGGCGTGGCAGAGCTGCGGCTGTTCGCCCAGGCAAAAGATGCGGCCGGGTGCGCGCACGCCACGGTCGGCGGCTCCACGGTCGAGGAGGTGCTCGCCAACGCGGTGGAGCGCTTCGGCGATCGCCTCGCCGAGGTCATCAAGGTCAGCGCCGTGTGGGTGAACGGCGAGTTCGCCGAGGCCGCGTCGCCCGTCGGGCCCGACGACGAGGTTGCCGTGCTGCCGCCGGTGTCGGGGGGCTGACGGCACTCCCGACCCCGGCGGCGCCGCCGGCGAGGCGGCTAGGCCTTCTTCGTCTCCCAGAAGATCCGGTCGATGGTGGCGATCGACTCGAGCATGCGGTCGGCGACGGCGGTGTCGTTCGTCTTCTTCGCCTCGCCGGCAGCCTTTGTCGCCTTCCAGAAGGTCTCGTGGAGCTCGGGGTACTTCTCGAGGTGCTCGGGCTTGAAGTAGTCGGTCCACAGCACCCACAGGTGGTGCTTCACGAGCTCGGCCCGCTCCTCCTTGATGAACACGGCCCGCTCACGGAACACGGGGTCGTCGGAGGCATTGAACTTCTCCATGCACGCCTTCACCGCCTCTGCTTCGATGCGGGCCTGAGCCGGGTCGTACACGCCGCAGGGAAGGTCGCAGTGGGCGTACGCCGTGCGCGGCTCGCTCCAGCGGTCGAGAGTCGAGAGCACTCGCGAGGTGAAGGACATGGTTGGTCTCCTTGGTCGGGAACGGTATGGCTCGAGAGTTCGCGCCTCACCCTACCGGTGGGGTGCCCCCGGCGGTCACCCCGGGCGGGCTGCGGCGCTCGGCCTCGCCCTTGCGGCAGGTGCCGGCGCCGCCGTGGCGGCATGCCGGGCGGGACTCGTCACCCGGGTGACGGTGGACGGCCCCTCCATGCTGCCCGCCCTCGCTCCGGGCGACCGGCTCCTCGTCGTGCGCTCGCCGGTGCTCGAGCCGGGCGACGTCGTGGCGCTGGTCGACCCCGAGGCGCCGGGCCGGATCCTCGTGAAGCGGGTGGCCAGGCTGCACGCGCTCGAGGTGGAGGTCCGCGGGGACAACGAACAGGTGAGCCGCGACTCGCGGCAGTTCGGCCCGGTCTCCCGCCGCGACGTGCTCGGTCGCGCCGTCTACCGGTACCACCCGCCGGCGGCGGCCGGGCGCCTTGGGCGGGGGAGCCGGTACGATGACCATGTCCACCATCTCCGCAGGAGCAGATCGACGGGCGGGATGCAGCCATGAGCCTGACAGCGCACGAGCTCGAGCAGTTGTGCTCGACGTCGTACCTCGACGGGCTCGACACCGCTCCCGTCACGGAGCTGCGCCAACGGCGGGACGCGTGCCAGCGCGCCGAGGTGATCCTCTCCTACCTCCGCCGTGTCATCCAGGGGGAGATGGACCTCGTCCTCGCCGAGATGGAGCAGCGTCGCTCAGGGGGAGCGAGTGACATCGGGCGCCTCGTCGAGGAGCTCCCCACGATCCTCTCGTCCGGCCCGCCGGCCTCGGGCCGCCCGGAGAGCGAGCCCACCCACGTCTCGGTGCTCGCGATGCCGGCCGTCGCCGAGATGATGGACCTCCAGCACGAGCTGTCGATCGACGAGCTGCTCGCCGAGGTGCTCGCCACCGATCCCGACGACGTCGGCCAACCGGGCGAGATCCTCTCAGGGGCGAACCTGTGCACCTACGAGGACGACGAGCTCCAGCAGGCGCTCGAGCGCCTCCGGGACGAGGAGACGACGGTCTCCGGCAAGCGGAGGATCCTCCACGAGCAGATCGACGCCATCCAAAAGGCCATCGTCGACCGGTACAAGTCTGGTGCCGCCGACGCCGACAGCCTGCTCGCCTGAGGCGGTGAGGAGGCCCTGGCCGGCGAGATGGTGAAGGAGATCCCCGACCGCTGGGCCGATCTCGGCGAGTTCATCCGGCAGCAGCGCGAGACCGCCCGCCTCTCGCTCCGGCGCTTCTCACAGATCGCCGGCGTCTCGAACCCCTACCTCTCACAGATCGAGCGCGGGCTGCGCAAGCCCTCGGCCGAGGTCCTCCAGCAGATCGCGAAGGGCCTCCAGCTGTCGGCCGAGACCCTCTACGTGCGGGCGGGCATCCTCGACGCCGACTCCGACGACCAGGACCTCGTCCGCAGGATCCGGGCTGACCGCTTCCTCGACCCGTACCAGAGGGAGGCGCTCGTGCGGATCTACCAGTCGTTCCGCCGGGAGAACGGCTATGCCGACGACGACCGGGCGGGCGGCGAGGCGATCCCCGAGGACGAGGCCGACGCCGCGCCGGAGCCGGCAGCGACCGGCGCGGCGAGGCGCCCTGCTGGGCGCTCGGGCCAGCCTCAGTAGTCTTCGCACCCATGCGGAGGATCGCCGTCCTGTCGCTGCACACCTCGCCGCTCGCGCAGCCGGGCACCGGCGACGGCGGGGGCATGAACGTCTACGTGAAGGAGCTCTCCTCCGCCCTCGGCCGCGCCGGCGTCTTCTGCGACGTGTTCACCAGGCGGGACGCGCCGGACCTCCCTCGCACCGTCTTCGTCGAGCCCGGCGTCGCCGTCCACCACGTCCCGGCCGGACCTGCCGCCCCGGTCCGCAAGGAGCAGCTGGTCGAGCACGTGGAGGAGTTCACCGAGGGGGTGATCGCCCACCTCACCGGCGCCATCCCCCGAAGGGCCTTCCCGGCCGCCTCCCACTTCGGGGACCCGGACGAGCCCACCGGGGCCGTGCACGCCAACTACTGGCTCTCGGGCATCGCGGGCCACGAGATCAAGCACCGGCTCGACCTCCCGCTCGTGTCGACCTTCCACACCCTCGACCGGGTGAAGGCGGAGGCGAGCCCGGAGGAGGCGGCGGATGTGGCGACCGGCCGGCGCGCCCGCACCGAGGCGGCGATCATCGGCTGCTCCGACGCCCTCCTCGCCTCGTGCAGCGTCGAGCTCGATCAGCTCGTGGAGCTCTACGGCGCCAATCCGGGCCGCATCGAGATCGTCCCGCCCGGCGTCGACCACGCTTTCTTCTCGCCGGGCGACCAGGCCTGTGCCCGCCGAGCCCTCGGTCTCGACGGCACCGGGCCGCTCCTGCTGTACGTCGGGCGGATCCAGCCGCTCAAGGGAGCCGACGTGGCCGTGAGGGCGCTCGCCGAGCTGCATCGCCACGGCCGCGCCGACGCCCGGCTCGCCGTCGTCGGCGGGCCGAGCGGGCCGCAGGGCGCCTCCGAGGTGGCGGCGCTGCACGCGCTCGTCGACGGGCTCGGCCTGGCGGAGCGGGTGCGGTTCCTCCCGCCCCAGCCGCACGAGCTCCTCTCGACCTTCTACCGCGCCGCCGACTGCTGCATCGTGCCCTCGCGCTCTGAGTCCTTCGGGCTCGTCGCGCTCGAGGCGGCCGCGTGCGGCATCCCCGTCGTCGCAGCTGCCGTCGGCGGCCTCACGACCCTCGTCGTCGACGGCGAGACCGGCTTCCTCGTCGAGCCGGGCGACGCGGCCGCCGCCGCGGAGCGGGTCGCCGAGATCGTCGCCGACGACGGGCTCCGGGCCCGGCTCGGCAGGGCCGGAGCGGAGATGGCCGCCGGGTACACCTGGGCGACCGCCGCGGCGACCCTCTCCCGGCTCTACTCGGACCTTCGCTGCCGGGATCTCGTCGAGTGCTGAGGCGATGAGGCGCCTCGTCATCGTCGGGGGCGGCCGGATGGGCCGCTCGCTCGCGAGCGGACTGCTCCGCTCAGGATGGATCCGGCCGTCCGACCTCGCCGTCGCCGAGCGCTACGGCGAGACCCGCCGGGAGCTCGAGGAGCATTTCCCGGAGGTCGAGGTGGTCGAGGCCCCCGTCCCGGCCGCGTCCGCAGTGCTCGCGGTGAAGCCGGCCGATGCGCCCGAGGCCTGTGCGGCACTTTCCCGGCTCGGCATCGCAAGGGTCATGTCGATCGTCGCCGGAGTCCGGATCGCCACCCTCGAGGAGCACCTCGGCCCATCGACCGTGGTGCTGAGGGCCATGCCCAACCTGCCCGCCGTGATCGGTGCCGGGGCCTCGGGGCTGGCCGGCACTGCGTCGGCGAGCGAGGACGACTTCGCCTGGGCAGAAGGCGTGCTCTCGGCCTTCGGCGTCGTCGCACGGATGCCCGAGCACCTCCTCGACGCCGTGACCGGGCTCTCGGGCTCGGGTCCCGCCTACGTGCTCACGCTCGTGGAGGCGATGGTGGACGCCGGGGTCGGCGAGGGTCTCGATCGGGAGGTGAGCCGGCTCCTCACGGTCCACACGCTGCTCGGGACCGCCCGCATGCTGACCGAGCTCGGCGATCCCGCCATCGAGCTGCGGGCGAGGGTCACCTCACCGGGCGGCACGACGGCGGCTGGGATGAGGGAGCTCGAGCGGCACGGGTTCCGCTCGGCCGTGATCGAGGCCGTGGCCGCGGCGGCGAACCGGGCGCGAGAGCTCGGCACCTCCGCTCACTGAGGCTGGCGAGGGCGCCCGCCTCGCCCCTCCCCCGGGCCACGACCTGGCTCCGGACGCCCTCGGTGCGGCCGCACCAGCTCGTCGTGGCAGGCCCCACTTTTCACTCCAGCAACATTGGCGTAACATTTTTGCTGGCGGAGAGGGGTGATAGATCTGACGAGCGTCGACTACTCCAAGGCCAAGTTCTACACAGTCGCCGAGGTGGCCCGCGTGCTGCGGGTCTCCAACATGACCGTCTACCGCCTGATCAGCTCCGGCCAGCTGCCGGCCGTCCGGGTCGGGAAGTCCTACCGGCTCCGCGAAGAGGACGTCAACCGGTACCTCTCGGAGGGGTTCACGCAGGCCGGCTGACCCGGGCCGGCCACGCAGCACAGCGCGCCCCGGGGTGCTGGGAGGCGCCAACGGGGACGGCATCGCCACGGGCTGTGTAGGGTGACGGCCCGACGGGGGCAGGCACCCGTCGGGCCTGCCGCGCTGTTGGAGGATCGCAGCCGCCGTGAACCTTGCCGAGATCATCGAGCCCCACGACCCCGGCGCGGTCGCGCTCCGCTTCCAGGGAGAGGATCTCACCTACGGGGATCTCCGCTCCAGGTGCGCCGAGCTGAGGGCCGGGCTCACCGCACGCGGCGTCGCGCCGGGAGAGAGGGTGGCCCTCCTCCTCGGCAACACGCCGGAGTTCCCGATCGCTTACCTCGCCGTGCTGGGGATCGGAGCCGTCGCGGTGCCGCTCAACCCGCACAGCCCTGCCGCAGAGCTCGACCGCGAGCTGCGGACCGTGAGGGAGGCCGCCGTCCTCGTCGCCAACACGGGCGGCCTCGGCGCCGCAGCGCCGGACGCCGTCGTCGACGAGCTGCGCAGCCTCGAGCACGAGGTGGTGGACGTCGGCGCCGTTGCGGCCGGCCTCCCCGCCGCTGGCGGTGCCCTCGCCCCGATCGTCGACCGCGAGCCCGACGACCCGGCCGCCTTGCTGTTCACCTCGGGCACCGCCGGGTCGCCGAGGGCGGCCATCCTCACCCATGGCAGCCTGCTCGCCAACATCGAGCAGGTCGAGCTGCGGGTCGGGCTCGCCGCCACCTCCGAGGACGTCGGCCTCCTCGCCGTGCCGGCCTTCCACGTGCTCGGGTTGAACGCCATCCTCGGCGTGCAGCTGTACGCCGGCGGCCGGCTCGTGCTCGTCGAGCGGTTCGACCCCGCCGGCGCCCTCGAGACCATCGCCACCGAGCGGGTCACGATCCTCGCCGGCGTGCCGCAGCTCTTCGCGGCGCTCGCCGACCTGCCCGGCGCCACGGGCCGGGAGCTCGCGAGCGTCCGGCTCGCCTGCTCGGGAGCGGCGCCGCTCGACGCCGAGATCGCCGCTCGCTTCGAGGAGCGCTTCGGGGTCCCGATCCGCCAGGGCTACGGGCTCACCGAGGCGTCGCCCACGGTGACCTTCCCCGACCTCTCCACGGCCTGCGACCCGTCCTCGGTCGGCGTCCCGCTGCCCGGCGTCGAGCTGCGCGTGGTCGACGCCGACGGCGAGGAGGTCGAGCCGGGTGATCCCGGCGAGATCCTCGTGCGGGGACCGAACGTCTTCGCCGGCTACTTCGAGGACGCCGCCGCGAGCGCCGCCGCGCTCGACCGGGCCGGCTGGCTGCATACCGGCGACGTCGGCGTAGTCTCCGAGGACGGCGACCTGCGCATCGTCGACCGGCAAAAGGACCTCATCATCGTCTCGGGCTTCAACGTCTACCCCGCCGAGGTCGAGCACGTGCTCGTGCAGCTCCCCGAGGTCGCCGACGCCGTCGTCGTCGGGGTGCCCGACCACGAGGAGGGCGAGTCGGTGCGCGCCTTCGTCGTGCCCGAGCCCGCACTGTGGCCGGAGGACCAGCGGGAGCCTGCCCTCACGGCCGCGCAGCTCCAGGCCGAGTGCGCCCGGCACCTCGCCCGGTACAAGTGCCCTTCGGAGGTGACCTTCGTCCGGGAGCTCCCCCGCGGGCTCGCCGGCAAGGTGCTGCGCCGAGCCGTCGGCTGAGCGCGGGGCACGAGCCGCTGCGACCCGTTCTGCACATTGATTGTGCAAACGGTGTGCGTTATCGGCTATGCTCGTGCCCATGGGACGTCGTGGCGTCATCTCGGCACAGGTGATCGAGCTCCTTCGCGACAGCGACCAGCACTGCTGGACCATCGAGGACCTCCAGGAGGCCATGGCACAAAGGGGCCTCTCCCCGGATCTGTCGTCGGTCTTCCGGGCCGTCACCCGCCTCGAGAGCGAGGGCCAGCTGGCCAAGGTGCCGATCGACACCCGGCGCGGCCACTACGAGCTGGCCGGCGACCATCACGAGCACCTCGTCTGCGAGTCCTGCGGCCGGATCGAGGCGGTCGCCTGCTCGGCGGTCGCCTCCCTCGTGGACGAGATCCTCGTCACGTCGGGCTTCACGGTCCAGGACCACTGGATGGTGCTCTCGGGCACCTGCGCCGCCTGTGCGGGCTCCGCGCCGGCGATGAGACCGGGGGGTGACCGGTGAGCCAGCTCGTCGGCACCATCAACCTCTGGAACCCGAGCCATGTCGCCGGCTTCGCCATCGTCGTGACGGCGTTCCTGCTCGGGCTGATCCACGGCATCACGCCGGACGAGCACACGTGGCCCATCACGTTCAGCTACGCCGTCGGGGGGTACTCGACCCGCCGGGGGCTGCGGACCGGCCTTGTCTTCTCCCTCGCCTTCACGGCGCAGCGGGCGCTCGCGAGCGAGCTCGCCTACCTCGGCCTCGCACATGTCTTCACCTTCGCCTCGGTCGACTACGTCGTCTACGTCGTGGTGGGCGGCCTGATGCTGGCGGCGGGCGTCGTGATCGTGCGGCGGCGCCGCACGCTCCACCTCCACCTGCCCCGGCTCGCGAGCCACTCATCGAGCGACAGCGAGCGCAAGGGCGAGACCGTCCTCAGCGACCCGCGCTGGTGGATGCCGGCCGTGCACGGCTTCGTCGCCGGCTGGGGCTTTGGAGCCTTCGCCGTGATCATCTACACCGTGCTCGCCCCGGCAGAGCACAGCGCAGCCTGGGGCTGGGTGCCGGGGGCGGTCTTCGGCCTCGGCACGACGGCGATCCAGATCGTCGGGGGCGGGCTGTTCGGCCTCGTCGCCGCCCGGCGGGGACTCGATCCCGAGGCGATCCGTCGCATCGCGCTGCGCACCGCCGGCAACACCTTGACCTGGGGCGGGGTCGCGTTCATGGTGGGGGGCGGGCTCGGCCTGCTCTGGCCGGCGGCAGCCTCGGCCTCCTTCGCGACCGGCATCCACGTCCACAACCTTGACCACCTCGGGCTCTCGCTCGTGCTCGTGATCGTCTCGGTCATGGGCGTGGGGCTCACGACGCTCGTCCGCCAGACACGTGAGGAGGCCCGCTCGGGCCACCGCCCGGCGGCGACGCTCCCGGGAAGCTGAGGCACCGACCCGGCGCGGGCCCCGGCCGGGGGGCCGCTCTCGGCAGCCCCTCTGGAGGGCGCCGCCTCGCTCCTGCCCGCCACCGGATCACGAGCTGCTGCGAGCCGCGAGCCCTCGGCGGCGTGGTGCCGCCACACACCGTCACGCGACTCGGGTGGACCGGTCGCGGAGCGAGCCCCTCGTGACATCTGACCGGCGTCGACGTGCCGTCACCGCGGCTGGCCGGGGCCGGCGCCTCACGGTGATCGAGGCGCTCTACCGGCAGGCTCACTGTCATCTCCCCGCCGCCACGAGCGGCCCGTCGCCCTGCCCGGCGTGGGAGCGCTTGTCGCACGCGTGCTCCGACAAGAGTGCAGCCAGCCTGCGCAGCGCCTATGGTCGGGCCCGCTGTGACGTCGACCAGTCCTGACAGGACGCCCGTCGTCGTGGCGGCGGGGCAGGTCTGCGAGCGGGGCGAGCCGCTTGACGTCCTCGAGCTGATCGTCCGCGCCGCTGAGGAGGCGCTCGCCGGGGCGCCGCTTCTTCGCGCGGCCGTGCAGCGGGTGAGCGTCGTCGGGGTGCTCAGCCCGGCCGGGCCGGCACTCGCCTCGGCGGTCGCGGCTCGGCTCGGGATCGAGCCGAGCTCGTGCGAGGTCTC
>Ga0070737_10000840_pt1 | contig 54408 bp, 52 predicted proteins | sample Coa_R1_10_FD_66438 | JGI IMG/M metagenome (GOLD analysis project Ga0070737, IMG submission 66438) | Surface soil microbial communities from Centralia Pennsylvania, which are recovering from an underground coalmine fire - Coalmine... | ecosystem: Environmental > Terrestrial > Soil > Unclassified... | reverse complement strand
CGGAATCATGACCAGGCGTGTATCTATGCGCTCCGGACTCCCGCAGCGACCCCCACGGCCCTGACCTGCGGCCTCAGCCCTCAATGTGGCCTAGAACCCCGACTAACTGCGGAACCCCGGGATCACGTGGCAGGGAAATTCCGGAAGTACTCACCTGAGATCCGGGAAGAGGCAGCCCGGATGGTGGTGGCTGCCGCGCGCAGCTCCTGCCTGGCCAGCGCCCGGCCGCCGTTCCGGGACGGCAAGCACGCGAAGACGACCGCGCAGCGGTGGCGGCCGGTCCACGATCTGCTCGATCAGAGCACCGGCCTGCTGGAATGCTCCCGAAGGCTGAATCTGGGGCCGAACACCGTCCAGCCGCACGCGCGAGCAGCCGAGCCCCAGCGCATCATCCGCGCGCCCTGGTGCCGGCCGGCATTCGTTGATCCCTACCGTGACCACCTGCGCGGGCGGCGAGCCGGGGACCCGGCGGTGCCGGAGCGGCGCCTGCTCGCCGGGATCCGAGCTGCCCGTCAAGCTTCAGGTACGGCCGCGGTGCCTCCGTCCGGTTGCGTTGTCGGCGGCGGCCGGCCGGACCGAGCGGGCGGGTTGGGATCAAGTGGGGCCCGGCCCCGGTGGACGGGACCGGCTGCTGGCGCCGATCATTGGCGTGTCCGCCGCGAGGGCGGCCGCCCGGCACCCGCAGGAGGCTGAGATGTCACGTCCGCCGTTCCCGCCGTTCACCGAGGAGACGGCCCGGCAGAAGGTCCAGGCGGCGGAGGACGCCTGGAACACCCGCGATCCGGAGCGCGTCGCGCTCGTCTACACCGAGGACTCGGTCTGGCGCAACAGGGACGAGTTCCTGACCGGGCGCGCGGAGATCGTGGCGTTCCTCAGGCGCAAGTGGGCCAAGGAGCTGGACTACGCGCTGCGGAAGGAACTGTGGAGCTTCAACGGCAACCGCATCGCGGTGCGGTTCCAGTACGAGAGCCACGACCCGCAGGGCCAGTGGTGGCGCAGCTACGGCAACGAGCTGTGGGAGTTCGACCAGGACGGCCTGATGCGGCGGCGTGAGGCCAGCATCAACGACGTGGCGATCGAGCTCGCCGAGCGGCGCATCTTCGGGCCTCGCCCGGCCGCCGAGCACGGGGTGACCTTCCCGCTGCGCTGAGCGGGCCGGGCGGGGCCCGCCCGGCCATGGGCGGGCCGCCGCTACTGGGGCCTAAGGGCCATCCAGACCGCGTGCGCGTCGGCGTCGCCCGGGTTGCGCCACGAGTGCGGCTGGTCGCCGCGGAAGTGCAGCGTGTCCCCGGCCCGGACCCGGTACGCCTGGCCCGCGATGCTGAATTCGAGCACGCCCTCGGTGACGTGCACGAGCTCCTCGCCCGGGTGCTGCATGGGCTTCTTGCCGCTGCTGGCCCCCGCGGTGACGGTCGCCCGGGCGCCGGCCAGCATGAACCGGGCGTAGGGCCCGGAGATGCTGCTCAGCGTGATGCCGCGGTGCGAGGTGTAGACCGGCCGGGTCTCCTCGGCGGGGGTCAGGACCACGAAGTCCTCCCGCCCCCCGTCCTCCTCCACGAAGAACGAGGCCGGCCGGCCGAGGGCGCCGGCGATCTTCAGCAGCGTCGTGATGGTCGGCACCATCCCGCCCTGCTCGATCTTGTGGATCGCGGCGGCGGACACGTCCGAGCGCTCGGCAAGCTGCTGGAGCGACAGGCCCATGCTCTTGCGGAGGCTGAACACCTTGAGGCCGATCGATCCGACGATCCGCTCAAGGTCGTCGTCCTCCCCGCGCGCCGACGGCTGGGCGTCGAGGCAGGGCGGGCCCTGGGTTCGAGGCGACCGGTTCATCCATCCCCACTCATCCGTCACGCATGGCTCGTCTTGACGTCATACGGGCCTGTCGTCATTATAGTGTACGAAGCATCGCGGATACTAAATGACCATCCACCTGCTCGCACAGGAGGGTAGCCGGTGGCGCAGCGAATCGTGGTGATCGGCGGCGGGGCCGCCGGAATCGGCGCCGCCGGGGCAGCCAAGGGCACCGACCCGGGCGCCGAGGTGCGCGTCTACACCGAGTTCGAGGACGTCGGCTACAGCCCGTGCGGCATCCCGTACGTCCACGGCAAGGAGATCCCCGATTTCGAGCGCCTGTTCCTGGCGACCAAGCAGACCTACGAGGACGCCGGGATCGACATCAGGTACTCCACGGCCGTCACCGCCGTGGACGCCGCGGCCAAGACGGTCACGGTCGCCGGCGAGGGCCAGGTCCGCTACGACAAGCTGATCGTCTGCACCGGATTCGGCTACGCGCCCGCCGGCGTGCCCGGCGCCGGGCTCGGCGGCCTGTACTTCGTCAAGAACATCCGCCGCGCCATGGAGTGGGACACCGTCCTGGACCGGGTCAAGGCGGCGGTCGTGATCGAGGCGTCGCCGCTCGGGCTGGAGATGGTCACCGCGCTGTGCCACCGCGGCATCGAGACCCACCTGGTGGATCCCGGTGCCTGGGCGCTGACGGCGGCCACCGATCCCGACATCGCCGGGCCGGTCCAGGAGTCCTGGCAGCAGATGGGCGCCCGGCTGCACTTCAACACCACCCTCACCGGCTTCGCCGGCGACGGGACCGTCTCGGCCGTGCTGACCTCGGACGGCGAGATCCCGTGCGACCTCGCGGTGGTCTGCACCAAGAAGCAGGCGAACACGGCGCTGGCGGCGGCCGCGGGCATCAGGACCGGCTCGGCCGGCGGGGTGATCGTCGATGAGCGCATGGCCACCACCACGCCGGACGTGTGGGCGGCCGGCGACTGCGTGGAGGTGCCGCACAGCGTGTCCGGCATCCCGGTCCAGGGCCTGTCGGGCAGCCACGCCTACGCCCAGGGCAAGGTGGCCGGGACGAACGCCGCCGGCGGGAGCAGGTCCTACCAGCCGGTGAGCGTGCCGTGGGGGATGGTGGCGGGGGAATGGATGATCGGCGGCGTCTCGTTCAGCGAGACGCTCGCGACCGCGCTCGGCATCCCCCACGTGGTGGGCGTGGCCGAGGGCATCTCCCGCGCCCGCTACTACCCCGGGGTGAAGAAGATCCGGGTCAAGCTGCTCGCCGAGCCCGGGTCGCTGCGGCTGATCGGCGCCCAGATGGTCGGGGCCGAGGGCATCAAGGAGCGCGCGGACTTCCTGGCCATGGCGGTCCGCACGGGCATCACCGCCCGGCAGCTCGCGACGATGGAGAACGTGTACTCGCCGCCGATCGGGGCGCTCAACGAGCCGATCGCCCTGGCGGCGCAGAACCTGCTCTCCCGGATCGGAGGCTGAGGTGAGCTTCTCGCGCTGGCTGCGCGCCACGTCGGAGCGCTACCTCATGATCGCGGCGCAGGAGAAGGTCGCCGCCAAGTACGGGGTCCCGCCGCCGCGCCCGCCGCGCGGCGCGGCGGTCTTCTGGCTGCGGGTGTACGCCCCGGCCTACCGGGCGCTGCCCTGGAGCCTGCGGTCGGCGATCATGCGCCGCATGCCGGGCAGCCATCGCATGACCTGGACGGCGGGGGAGCCTCCCCTTGGTCCAGCGGCCTGATGTCACGGCGCAGCCCGTCGGCAACCGAACACGAGAGAATCAGGAGCAGCCATGCCGATCACCGTCGAGACCCCCCGCGCGGAGCCGGGCGGTTCCCTGTACAAGACCGAGGAGAAGCTCTTCGAGGACATCCAGGCCAACCCGGGCGAGAAGGCCTTCATCTTCATCCACTCGGTGCCCTTCGAGGGCTCGGTGTCGCTGGTGAACCTGCTCACCGCGACCCGCCTGGTCCGCAAGGGCTTCGACGTCTCCATCATCTTGTACGGGCCGGGGGTCCTGCTCGCCTCGCGCACCCGCGGCTACCCGACGGTCGGCACCGAGGGGTTCCCGGGCAACCTGGCCGTGAACCGCCAGATCGAGACCCTCCTGAAGGAGGGCGCCAAGGTCTATGCCTGCCGGTTCGCCATGGGCGCCCTGTACGGATTCCGCGAGGAGGACCTGATCGACGGCGTCCAGGCGTTCAACCCCCTCGACGTGCTCGACTCCGCCCTGACCGCCTGGCGGGCCGGGGCGTTCCAGCTCAACACCTGGACCGTCTGACGGGCCGCCGCCGGCGCCGGGCCCGCGCGGCCCGGCGCCGGGGCTGGCGCCCGTGAAGGGAGCGCAAGCCGCCATGGACGGAATCCATGACGTGGGCGGGATGCAGGGGTTCGGGCACGTGCTCCCGCTCGACGCCGGCCCCCCGTTCGCGCAGCCGTGGGAGGGCACCGCGTTCGCGCTCGGCCTGCTGGCGATCCGCGCCGCCGGGGCGAACCTGCACGCGTTCCGCCACGCCATCGAGCGGGTGCCGCCCGGCGAGTACCTGCGCGGCTACTACAACAGGTGGCTGATCGGCGCGCAGATCCTGCTGGAGGACAGCGGAATCGTCAGCGCCGGGCAGGTCAGCGCCCGGGCCGCGCGGCTGCGCGGCGCTGCGGCGGGCGAGCCGGCCCCGCCCGAGCCGCACAAGCCGCAGATGGCCTCCGGCGGCGCCGGCAACCTGCGCGCCATCGACCGCCCGCGCGCGTTCTCGGTGGGCGACCGGGTGCGGGTGCGCGACCTGCACCCGGCGGGGCACTGCCGCGCGCCGCGGTACGTGCGGCGCCGGGCCGGCCTGGTGGCCGCGCAGGGCCCGGGGCACGTCTTCCCCGACAGCGCGGCGCACTTCCTCGGCGAGGATCCCCAGTACGTCTACTCGGTCGAGTTCGACTCGCGCGAGCTGTGGGGGCCGGACGCCGAGCCGTTCAGCCTCACCATCGACCTGTTCGAGCCCTACCTGGAGCCGGCGACATGACCACCGCGACCAGCCACCTGGACCCGGCGCTGCGCGCGGAGGCCCTCGCCTCGCTGCTGGCCGAGCGCGGGCTGATCGACCAGGCCACCGTGGACAGCTTCATCAAGGCCTACGAGCAGTCCGTCGGCCCGATGAACGGGGCCAAGGTGGTCGCCCGGGCGTGGACCGACCCGCAGTACCGGGCCAGGCTGCTGGCGGACGGCACGACAGCGATCGCCGAGCTCGGCTTCAAGGGAGCGCAGGGGGAGAAGATCGTGGTGCTGGAGAACACCCCGCGGCTGCACCACGTCGTGGTGTGCACGCTCTGCTCCTGCTACCCGTGGCCGGTCCTGGGACTGCCGCCGTCCTGGTACAAGGACCCGTCCTACCGCTCCCGCGTGGTCCGCGAGCCGCGGCAGGTGCTCGCGGAGTTCGGCCTGGTGCTCGGGGACGACGTGCAGATCAAGGTCTTCGACTCCAGCTCGGAGGTCAGGTACATGGTGCTGCCGCTGCGCCCGCCTGGCACCGAGCGCCTCACGGAGGAGGAGCTCGCCGCCCTGGTGACCAGGGACTCGATGGTGGGCGTGGCCCAGGTGAGCGGGCCGTGACCGCGCGGCCGGGGCACGGGCGGGCGGGCCGGGCGGACCCGGGCTACCTGCTCGACGCCGCCGGCGTGGCGGCGCCGCCCAGGGACAATGGCGAGCTGGTCTTCGCCGAGCCGTGGGAGAGCCAGGCCTTCGGCGTGGCGATGGCCCTGCACCAGGCCGGGCACTTCGCCTGGGAGGACTTCCGGCAGCGGCTGATCGCCGAGATCGGCGACTGGCAGGCGCACCGGGCCGGCCAGGAGGAGTGGAACTACTACCGGTGCTGGCTGCGCGCCCTCGAGCGCACGCTCGCCGGGGCGGGCCTGGTCAGCGAGGCGGAGGTGGGGGAGCGGGCCGCGCTGCTCGCGGCCCAGCCGGATCGCGGCCACGCCCGCCATGAGCACGGCGGGCGCGAGCACGGCGGGCGCGAGCACGGCGGGCGCGAGCCATCCGCCGCGGCGCCGTCGGGCGCCGGAGATGGCCGCTAGCCGGCCGGGCGCCAGCTCGGTGACCGCCCGCTGGGAGGGCGGCTGGCGCTGCCGGGTCGCCGCCGGGGGCTTCGACCTGGTGGTCGATGAGCCGGTGAGCGCCGGCGGCACCGGCGCCGGGCCGATGCCCACCGAGTACCTGCTCGCGGCGGCGGCCTCCTGCTACGCGCTCGCGCTGGCGTGGGCGGCGGGCAAGCGCGGGGTGCGGCTGCCCGACCTGGCCGTCACCGCGACCGGGACCTACGACGGGCCGAGGTTCTCCCGGCTCAGGCTGGCCGTGGCCTCGACCGCGCCCCCCGAGCTGATCGAGCCGCTGGTCAGGCCCGCGCTGGCGCACTGCTACGTGTCGAACACGATCGCGTCCGCCCCGCCGGTCGAGGTGGTGCTAGCCGGCGCCGCCGGCGAGCCGGCGCTCCAGGTCGGCTAGCGCCGCCGCGAAGCACGCCAGCGGGGCCTCGGCCACGCCCGCGCCGACCTGCCCGGCGCCGCCGTCGCGGTCCAGGATGCCGGTGGTGACCGCCGGCGTGATCCCGAGCTCGACGACCTTGCGCACGTCGACCCCGAGCGGGGTCCCGGCCATGTCCAGGGCCGGGATCTTGAACCGCGTGGACCGCGCCACGCTCACCGCGGCCAGCCGGCTGGTCAGCGCCGCGGCGGCGGTCATCGACCCGCCGACGAACTGGGCGACCGCGGGCGACCCGGCCGCGGCGGCCGCGCCCAGCCCGGTCAGCTCCAGGACCGCGCTGTCGCCGATGTCGGGCGCGCTGCTCCCGGGGCCGTGGCCCGGGTAGTACAGCGCGTGCCCGACCGGCGGGGCCGGGGCGGTGAACCACCGGTCCGAGCCGGCCAGCTTGATCCCGAAGGTGGCGCCGTTGCGGGCCATCGTGGTCACCACCGAGGAGCCGGTCACCTGGCCCGCCCACTCGGTCAGCGCCCGGGCCGCGGCCATCGCCATGGTCAGGAAGAACAGGTGGTTGCCCGACAGGAACCGGGAGAACTCGCGCCGGGCCCGGCCGCCCAGCTCGGCCAGGTACGGCAGCCAGCCCCGGATCAGCAGGTTCGTCGCCGCCTGCGTGCGGACGTGGATGTCGTCGCCCATCGCCAGCGCCTGGGCGGCGACCGAGAGCACGTCCAGCGGGCCGGCCAGGGACAGGATCCGCCGCACCGCGGGCGCGGCCACCTCGCGCAGGAAGACCAGCCGGGCGATCGCGCCGTCGCTGTCCCTGCCGAACCACGCCACGTCGCCGGGTCCCTGCGAGATGGGGGCGAACGCCGTCGCCCCGGCCGCCTGCTCCTGGACCACGTAGACCGGCGCGCCGGGGGCCAGCGCGGTCGCCATCGGCACCACGACGCGGTGGTCGTTGGCGCAGGCCAGCCAGACCTGGCCGGACCGCAGGAGCTCGTCCGCGCCGGCCGCCGAGGCCGCCCAGCCCTCGGCGACCACCTCGGCCCGCATCGACCGGCGCAGCGGGTCGGGTGCCCGCTCGTACTCGACCGGAGGACCGCAGTGCAGCAGCGCCCGCCCGGCCAGCCCCGGCACCGCCTCGGCCACGGTCGACACGCCGGTCAGCAGCGGCTGGCCGGCGTCGAGCCGCCTGGCCACCTCCTTGTTGGCCGCGTCGATGCGCGCGGCGTGCGGCCCGTACAGCCGTCGCAGGATCGCCACCTCGTCCGGCCGGCCGCCCGCCGGGACCCGCCAGTCGACGCTGACCACCGGCGCCCCCTGGGCCGCCACCGCGTCGGCGAACAGGGACAACCCGACGTTCACGACGCCGACCGCCTCGGGCAGGGACGGCGCGGGGCCGGCTGGTTCCATCATCGCCTCCTCTGGCGCTCCGCGCGGCCACCGGGACCGCGCGCGTCCTCCTCCGGGCCGCCGGCCCGGGCAGCCGGCCAGGCGCCCGCCTCGGCGCACCGCCGGGCCGCGGCGAGCAGCTCCTCCCGGGCCGTGCGGTACGTGTCCTGCCACGTCCGCGCCTCGGCGGCCAGCTCGGCCGCCTCGCGCCGCACCTGCCCGGCCATCCTGGCGACCTCCTCCGGGGCGGCGCCGCCGCGCGCCGTCCGGCTCAGCACGATCTGCCAGGGATCGAGGACCTCGCTCAGGTCACGGCCGGCCAGGCCGAGGCCGCGGCCGATGACGCCGGCGGCGGCGCGGTCCAGCATCGCTCCGTCGACGTCGGCTCCGCGCAGGCCGGAGGCGCTCGCCTCCCGCACCGCCTCGCCGACCACGCGGTAGGCGGTCCGGTAGTCGATGCCGCATTCCTGCATCACGAACTCGGCGAGGTCGGTCGCCTGGGAGAAGCCCGCGTCCAGCGCGTCCCGCATCCTGGCCGCGTTCACCTCCAGGCCCCTGACGACGCCGGCGGTCAGGGCCGTGGTGCGCACCGCCTGGCCGAGCGCCCTGGGCACCTCGCCGTAGGCGAAGATCAGGTTGTCGCTCCTGGCGGACGGGGTCTTCGCGATCGCGAGCAGGCCCGTCAGCTTGCCGATGATGCTGCCCGCCGAGCCCCGGATGATCGACAGCGCGTACGGGTTCCGCTTCTGCGGCATGAGCACGCTCGACCGGCTGTGGGCGTCGGACAGGTTCACGTAGTCGAACTCCTGGCTCGCCCAGATCTCCAGGTCCTCGGCCAGCTTCGCCTGGCAGACCACCAGGCCGGCCGCCGCCGCGACCATGTCGAACAGGCCGTCGGTCTGCCACATCGCGTCCCTGGTGTGCTCGGCGACGCAGCGGAATCCGAGCAGCCGCGCGATGGTGGCGCGGTCGCTGCGCAGCCGCGTCCCGTTCACGCATCCCGCGCCGCCGGGGCTGGCGTCCGCCCACGCGAGCGCCGCGGCCAGGCGCCGCCCCTCGCGCAGCACGGGGTAGGCGAACGACAGGGCGTAATGGCCGAAGGTGGATGGCTGGGCGTGCTGGAGGTAGGTCTGATCGGCCAGGAGCGTGCCGGTGTGCGCCAGGGCGAGCGCCGTCAGGTCATCGGCGAGCGCGGCGGCGGCGGCCATCAGGTCGGTGAGCCCGTCGCGCAGGCACAGCCGGAACGCGATCCGCATCGCCTCCCGGCGCGGCCGGCCGGCGTGCAGCCATCCCGCCAGGTCCCCGGCCCGGCTGACGAAGTAGCGCTCCCGGGAGTTGTACAGCTCGCCGTGGGCCGGGTCGTACGGGAACCGGTCCGCCGGGATGTCGAGGACCTCCAGCAGGAGCGCGAGCATCCGGCGGGCGGCCTGCTCCGGGATCACCCCGGCCATGCCCAGGTCGAGGACGTGCGCGATGTCGGCGAGCGTGATCGGCTCGTGCAGCAGCGGCGCGTCGGCCACCTCCAGCTCGAACCCGGCCGCGACCAGCTCGGGTGCCGCGGGGCCAGACGGGGGGCCGGCCGGCGGCCCGGGTGCCCGGCCGGCCGCAGGGCCGGGCGGGCTGCCGGCCATCGGCTTCCCGGTCACGGGGGCCACTCCTGCGGCTCGGCCCGCCTGGCCGCCGCCGCGCGGGCGAGGACCAGGTCGACCATCTGCGGGCAGGCACCGGGGTCGGGCGCCCAGGCGCCCGCCGCGTCGCCGCCGCTCCCCGGGCCGGCCGCGCCGGCCTCGCGCAGCAGCCCGGCCACGGCTTCCGGCGCGGCGCCGGCCTCCCGCCCCGCGCCCGGCTCCGCGGCCGCGGTGAGGGCGCGCTGGAGCCGTTCCTGCGCCGCGCGGCCGCCGATCAGCGGCGCCAGCCTCGCCAGCGCCTGCTCGCTGCCCGCCGCGCCGTGCCGCCGCAGGTTGCGCAGCATCGCCCCGGCGTCCACCTCGAGCCCGCCGAGCACCGCCAGGGCGGTCTCCAGCGCGGCCGCGGCGAGCAGGCTTACCTCCGGGAGCGCCACCCACTCGGCCTTCCACGCCCGGCCGTCGCGCTCGTGCTGGCCCGTCATCGACTCGCTGAGCAGGGCCGCGTTCGCCCGCGCGAGGCGGGCCAGCGTGTCGAGGTGCTCGCTGCGCTCCGGGTTGCGCTTGTGCGGCATGGTGATGCTGCTGACGGCGCCGGCCGCGGCGGGCTCGGCCAGCTCGCCGATCTCGGGCCGCTGCAGCTCGTAGACCTCCGAGCCGATGCGCGCCAGGGTGCCGCAGATCAGCGCGAGCACGCCGCCGAACTCCGCCACCCGGTCGCGCGCGGCGGTCCAGGAGATGCCCGGGTCGAGGAGGCCGAGCTCGGCGCAGAACCGCGCCCGGACCGCCAGGCCGCGGCCGGAGTAGAACACCAGGCTCCCGACGCCGCCGCCGAGCTGGCCGACCAGCCAGCGGGGCGCGCCCTCGCGCAGCCGGTCCAGGTGGCGCCGGATCTCGTCGGCCCAGGACGCGGCCTTCCAGCCGAACGTGACCGGGCTGCCGGGCTGGCCGTGGGTGCGCCCGCACATCGGGGTGTCCCGGTGCCGCTCGGCCAGCTCCAGCAGCAGGGCCTCGGCGCTCCGCAGGTCACGCCAGGCGATGGCGCCGACCCCGCGCATCGCGAGCGCGGCCCAGGTGTCGGTGACGTCCTGGACCGTGGCGCCGACGTACACGTGCTCCCGGGCGTGCCCGGGCAGCCTGGCCGCGAGGGCGCGGATCAGGCCGAGCGTGGAATGGCCCGTCGCCCGGGTCTGCTCGGCGGCGTAGCCCAGGTCGATCAGCTCGACCCGGGCGTGGCCGGTGATCGCCCGGGCGGCCGCCGCCGGGATGATCCCCTCGGCCGCCTGCGCCCGGGCCAGCGCCGCGATCACGTCGAGCCAGCCCTGGAGCCGGCCGCGCTCGCCGAGGATCGCGCGCGCCTCGTCGGTGCCCCACAGGTGCCCGTGCAACGCCGAGTCGGTGATCCGGCCGGTCATGGCGCCGCGTGCCCCCGGCCGCCGGCCGCCAGGGCCAGGCCGTCGCGCACCTGGGCGAGGCTGGCGCCCCAGGGCACCACCACCAGGCCGTCCTCGGCGCGGACGCGGTCCTCGAGCAGGCAGCACTTGGTGAGCACGGGCGGCAGCAGCCTCCCGGCGCGCAGCGCGCGCACGGCGAGTGCCCGGGGGCACATGTCCACCACCGGCACGTCCCTGCGGTAGAACCAGTCGTGGATGGCACGCGAACGCTCGCACCCCACCAGGGTCCACTCGGCCGGCTCGGGGACCTCGTCGAGGTAGGAGACCGTGGCGGCCAGCCCGGGCGGCTCGTCCCCCGCGTCCCCCGGGCCGGCCTGGCCGCCGGCCGACCCGGCCCGGCAGGGGAACAGGTAGTGGGCGGCCGGGGCCGTGGCGGCCAGCGAGCGCAGGTCGGTGGCCTCGGGCCGCAGCTCCACCGGCGGGAGGTCCTCGGCCAGGTCCAGCACCCGGCCCGCCTGGTCGGCGAGCTTGGCCGGGAACGGGGGCACCACGTCCACGACCGTGACCCGGACCGGCTCCGGGTCGGCGATGAACCCGACGTGCCCGTACCTGCCGCGGACGACCACGCACCGCGCCCACGGGGCCCGGCCCGCCGCGACCTTGGCCAGGAGGGTCGGGATGCCGACGTCGGCCTCCGGCGCCTCGACGAACGCGGTCTCCTCCGGCCCGGCCAGCAGGGTGACCGTGACGATCGGGGAGAACAACGGCCCGTCCGACTCCTTGCCCACCTCGACGACGGCGGTCCGGCCGCGCCCGGCCGCCTCGCCGGCGGCAGCCGCGGATGCCGCAGCGTCCTGCCCGGCGGCCCGCACGACGATGTACCGGGTGCGGCGGTAGGCCGGCCGGCCGGTGAAGTAGCCGCGCAGGCCGTCCTCGTCCAGCGGCACGGGGACGGCGGCCAGGCTCACGCCGCGGTACCGGTCGGCGGTCAGGTTCACCGCGCCGGTCACCGGGCCAGCGCGCCGGCGGGGGCGGGCGCGCCCGCCCGCCAGGTGTCGGCCCGCAGGCCGAGCCTGAGCGTCTCCAGCCCCAGCGCGGCGGACGGCCCGATGTTCGCCAGGTTCACGTCGGGGCCGAACCGGCGCACGAACCATGCCTGCTGCGCCTCGCGCGGAGCCTCGAACACGCAGGCGCCCGGCCCGGCGGCCTCGGCGATGGCCGAGACCACGTCCTCGCGGACCGCGCCGGCCGCGTCGTAGATGCCGACCGTGCCGCTCGCCCTGCCCTCGGCGATCACCCAGGTGGCCCCGGCGGCCAGGTCACCGGCCACCTCGCGCGCCCAGTCCCGCGGCGCCTGCCGGGCCGACGGGTCCTTCGCCCCGGCCTCGGCGAGGACGATGAAGCGCTCGCTCGCCTCGGCGATCACCGCCCGCTTGTCCGCCGGGGCCATCGGGACGGTGCCCGCGCTCACCTCCACGCACGGGAAGCCGGCCGCCTGCGCCCAGCCGAGGAACTCCGCCAGGCGGCCCTGCGCCCACGCGATCTCCAGCAGCGTCCCGCCTGGCGAGGCCAGCACCCGGTGCGCCGCGAGCAGCTCGAGCTTGGCCTCCAGGTCCGGGTCGAGGTAGGCGATGCCCCAGCCGAGCTTCCAGACGTCCACGAACGCGGCGCTGGCGCGCAGCAGGTCCGCCATCTGGCCGAGCGGCATCCCGCCGTCGAGCACGTGCGTGATCCCGGCGCGGCGCGGCTTGGCCGCCCGGGCGGGCAGGTCGAGGAAGGCGGGCGGCGGCATGAATGCTATGATAGATATGCCTCTACTTTAGTGCAAGCGGCTGTCCGGCCGGGGATGGTGGCGATGACCTCCGATCTGCCTGACCTCGTCGAACGGATCCGGAACAGCCCGGGCGTGCGCGGCAAGGCCGCCATCGGCCTGGTGAGCGAGGTGCTCCAGAGCGCCGACTGGCTGGCCGGGCCGGGCGACGACGGGGCGGTGGTCCGCGACGGCGGGTCCGAGCTGGTCGTCGGCGGCGAGGCGATCCTGCCCTCGTTCGTCGCCGCCGACCCGCACGGCGCGGGGGTCGCCGCCGTCACCACGAACGCCAACGACCTCGCGGCGATGGGCGCGTGGCCGCTGGCCATCGTCGACACCTTCACCGGCCCCGAGCCGGTGGCGCGGGCCGTGCTCGGCGGGATGCGGTGGGCGTCGGAGCTGTACCGGATCCCGGTCGTCGGCGGCCACCTCACCATCACCGACGGCCCGCCGGCGCTGTCCGCGTTCGGCCTCGGCCGGGCGGAGCGGCCGCTCTCGTCCTGCCGGGCCGAGCCCGGGCAGACCCTGGTGGTCGCGTGCTGCCTGGACGGGGCGATGCGCGAGGACTACCCCTTCTTCCCCTCCTTCGCCGAGCGAGGCGGCCGGCTCGCCGCTGACGTGCGCCTGCTCGCGGAGGGCGCCCGCGACGGCTGGATCGCGGCGGCCAAGGACGTCAGCATGGCCGGGCTGGTCGGCTCGCTGGCCATGCTCCTGGAGTGCCATCGCCTCGGCGTGACCGTCGATCTCGGGGCGCTCCCGGTCCCCGCGGGGGTCAGCCTGGAGCGCTGGCTGCTGTGCTTCCCGTGCTTCGCGTTCCTGCTGTGCGTGCCCGAGGGCAGGGAGGGCGACTGCGCGCGGGCGTTCGCCGGGCGCGGGCTGACGGCCGCGCCGGTCGGGCGCCTGGACGCCACCGGCCAGGTCCGGCTCCGGCGCGGCGGCGAGGTCCGCACCGCGTTCGACCTGAGCCGCGAGTCGGTGACCAACCTGCGCCGCCCCGCGGGCCGGATGCGGACGTGAGAGGCGATCCCGGCCGGCGGCGGGGCTCCCCGCCCGGTGCCGGGCCGGGCCGGCGGCAGGTGCCTACAGGCCGATGACCATGCGCTGGTGGGGGATGCCGGCGTACCGGACGGTGCCGCCCGCCCGCTGCCAGCCGAGCCACTCGAAGAACGCGACGTTGGGCGGCTGGATGTAGGCCTCCATGACGCGCCCGCCGCGCGCCCCGGCCTCCCGCACCGCGAAGCGGACGAGCGGGGCGCCGAGGCCGTGCCTGCGGTGGCCGGCCAGCACGGCCAGCCGGTCGCCCTGCCAGCGCGAGGCGCTGCCGTCGAGCGGGTAGAGCCGCACCGTCCCGCAGATGACGCCGCCCGCGAGGCCGATGACGTGGACGGTCGCCGGGTCGTCGTCCCGGCCGTCCCGGTCGGCGCCCGGCCCGGCGCCCGGCCCGCCGAACAGCCCCTGCTCGGCCACGAACACCTGGTGGCGGACGCGGAAGTGCGCGGCCAGCTCGGCCGGGCCGCGGACCGCCCGGCACTCCAGCGCGGGCCCCCGCGGCCGGGGCTCAGCGGCCCGGGCCGGCCAGCGGGAGGAAGGTGCGCGGGCCACCGCCGTCGCCCCCCTCCGCCGACTCCAGCAGCCGGATCGCCGAGCAGGCCTGGCAGCGCGCGCAGCCGGCGGACGCGCCCTGGCCGCCGAGCCCGTGGGCGGCCAGGTAGGGCGCCACCTTGCGGTAGACCGACTCCATGTAGCCGGGTGACGGCGGGTCCACCTGCGCCATGAGGCTGCCGGCCGTCGGGCGCAGCGGCACGATGAACGGGTAGACGCCCATGTCGATGGCCCGGCGGCAGCCCTCGACCGTCACGTCCGGGTCCTCGCCCATGCCGAGGATCACGTAGGTGGAGACCCGCCCGCGGCCGAAGGCGGCCACCGCCCGCTCCCATGCGCGGAAGTACCCCTCGATGCCGGTGCGGGCCTTGGCGGGTGCCACGCGGGCGAGCACCCGCGGGTCGAACGACTCGACGTGGATGCCGACCGAGTCGATGCCCATCTCCCTCACCCGGTCGATCACGGCAAGGTCACCGGGCGGCTCGAACTGCACCTCCACCGGCAGGCCGGATGCCTCCCGCACCGCCTGGCCGCAGGCGGCGACGTAGAGCGCGCCCTTGTCCGGGGTGGCCGTGCTGCCGGTGGTGAGCGTGACGTCGACCGCGCCGTCGAGGTCCCGCGCCGCGACGGCGACCTCGGCCAGCATCCGCGGGGTCTTCTTGGCGATGGTCCGGCCGTTGGCCAGCGTCACGCCGATCCCGCAGAACGCGCACTGGTCGGAGTTCCCCCAGTACGCGCAGGTCTGGATGACGGTGCTGGCCAGCGAGTCCAGGTGCAGCAGCGCGATCTTCCAGTACGGGATCCCGTCATCGGTCGCCAGGTCGTAGAACCGCGGCCGGCGCATCGGCTCGGCCGGCGCGAGCCGCTCGCCGTCCCGGTAGATCGCCCAGCCGTCGTCCTCGGCACGGAGCACGTAGGGCGACGAGCGCGCGTACCGCGCCGACGTGGGCACGGTCGCGGGATGCCCGTCGATCCACAGCATCCCCGCGTCCGCCGGGCCCGCCCCGCCGCGCCGCCGCTCCATCTCCACCTCTACCCGCAGCCCGTGCCCCTGCAGCTCCGCGATCAGGTGCGCCAGGCGCTCCGGCGGCAGCTGGGCCGGCCCGGCGGCCCGCGGCGGGGAGGGCTGGGCCGGCCCGGCGGCGCCTGACAGGGCCCCCGCGGGCGCCGGGGGCGTTGCCTGCGAGCCGGGACGTGACCCCCGCGCGGCCGGGGCAGTGGATCCGGTCATGACCCCTCACTTCGGATCGGCCTGGGCTCCAGGGAGGCGGCGCGGTCTTTGTCATGCGATACGAACGTTTACCATCCTTGATAGACCCTGAGGCCCTGCGCAGGCAACCCCCGGCCGGAGATTTCCCCGCGCGGCTCCTCGCCGGCCGGCCCCCGGGGCGTCAGCGGAGGGCGCGCCGGTCAGGCGCCGCCTAGCCGCGCCTTCGCGAGCGCGAGGGAGGCCTCGCAGGCCGCCGCGGTCGGGTAGCTGCCGATCCGGCGGCCTACGGCCAGGCTGCCGTCCGCCGGGTCGAGCGCCGCCTCGTCCAGGTGCCAGGCGACGCGGCTGAGGGTCTCGTCCGGGACGGCCGAGACGACCACCGCGCGCCCGGACGGCAGGTGCGCCTCGACCCGCTGGTAGGGGCGGTACGGCAGGGATTCCCGGTCGCCGGACTGCTCCACGGTCGCCCAGGCGGCCGGCCCGGAGGGCGCCCGCCGGCCGCCCGGGGCCCGCCCGGCCCCGGGCTCGCCCGCGGCCGCCCGGACCGCCTCCGCGAACCTGTCCCGCCGCGAGCGGGCCGCCTGCTCGGCCACGAGCTCCCGGTAGCGCGAGGCGCAGGCCGCGGCGAGCACGACATCCGCCGGCAGGCCCGCGGGCGCCTCGGCCAGGCCGGGGTGACCCGCCGCGTGGCCGGGATCGCCCACCGCGTGGCCGGGGCTGCCCGCCCCGTGGCCGGGGCTGCCCGGGTCCGGGCCCGGTCCGGCCGGGGCGCGGCCGACGGCCAGCAGCGCGGGCACGTCCGGGCAGGTGACCCTGAGCATGTCGCGCACCCGCTGGACTGCCCGCACCGCCCGCTCGTACTCGCCGGGATGGCTCATGATCAGCGGGAACAGCCTCGCCTCGGCCTGCTCCCACCGGCGCAGGACCTCGGGCGGGATGTCCGCAGGCCTGCCGTGGCCCATTGCGCCCTTCGCCCCCCGCGTTTACTATTCGAAACGAATCGTTACCTATGCTACTCGGGTTCGCCCGCCCAGCCACCGATAAGGATCTCATGTCCAAGACCGCGGTGATCGCCCTCGGCGGCAACGCGCTCACCCGGCCCGGCGAGTCCGGCACGTGCGAGGAGATGCAGGCGAATGCCCGTGAGATGGCGGCGTCCGTGGACGCGATCATCGCCGCGGGCTGGCGGGTGGTCCTCGTCCACGGCAACGGGCCGCAGGTGGGCAACCTGGCGCTGCAGCAGGAGTCCACGACGCTCGTGCCCGCGCAGCCCCTGGCGATCCTGAACGCGATGACCCAGGGGGCGCTCGGCAGCATCATCGTCCGGGCGATCGACGAGGTCCGCGGCCCGGGCAGCGCCGCCGCCCTGGTCACGCACGTCGCCGTGGACCAGTCCGATCCCGCGTCCGCCGTACCGACCAAGCCCATCGGCCCGTTCTTCGACCCGGCCCAGGCCGAGCGCCTGGCCGCCGAGCGGGGCTGGACCGTGCGGCCGGACTCCGGGCGCGGTCACCGCCGGGTCGTCCTGTCGCCTCCGCCGGCGCAGATCCTGGAGATCCGCGCGATCCGGGCGCTGGTGGACGCGGGCCTGCTCGTCGTGGCGGCGGGCGGCGGCGGCGTCCCGCTCGCGCCGGCGCCCGGCGGCCGGGCGCCGGCCGGATACGCGGAGGCGGTCATCGACAAGGACCGGGCAGCCGGCCTGCTCGCCACGCGGCTCGGCGCGCAGGCGCTGCTGCTCGTCACCGCGGTGGACCGGGTCCGGCTCGACTTCGGCACCCCGCGCGAGCGCGCCCTGGGCACGGTCACCGCGGAGGAGGCCGCCCGGCACCTGGCGGAGGGCCAGTTCCCGCCCGGCAGCATGGGGCCGAAGGTCGAGGCGGCGCTGCGGTTCCTGCGGGAGGGCGGCCAGCTCGCCGTGATCACCACGCCCGCCCTGCTCGCCGCGACCGTCACCGGGACCGGCCCGGAGCAGGGGACCCGGATCGAGCCGGCCACCTCGCCCGCCGGGCGGTCCCGGTGACCGCCGCCCGCGTGCGCGTGTTCTCCGGCGCCTACCGTGACTCGCTCATGCTGCTCAGCGCGTCCCGGCGGATGCGCGACGGCGCCGGGGTGCGGTGGGCCAGCGCGCTGATGGCCACGCCGGGCGGCGTGGCGGAGCTGGCGGAGGCCGGCTTCCCGGCCGCCGACCTCGGCGACGCCGGCGCCAACGACCTGGTGCTCGCGGCCCGCGCCGATGACCAGGCCGCGGCCGACGCGGCGCTCGAGCGCGGGTGGTCGGCGCTCTTCGGCGAGCAGGAGCCGGGCGAGCCGGCCGGATCGCCCGGGCAGGAGGCGCCGAGGACCGTCGCGGACGCGGCCGCCCGCCTGCCCGGGGCCAACGTGGCGGTGGTCTCGGTGCCCGGCCCGTTCGCCGCGCTGGCCGCGCACCAGGCGCTCAGCGCGGGACTGGACGTGCTGTTGTTCAGTGACAACGTCCCCGTCGCGGAGGAGGTGGAGCTCAAGGAGCGCGCCGAGGGGCTGGGCCGGCTCGTGATGGGCCCCGGCGCGGGCACCGCCGTCCTCGGCGGCACCGGCCTGGGCTTCGCGAACGCCGTGCGGCGTGGCCGGGTCGGCGTGGTCGCGGCGGCGGGCACCGGCGCGCAGGAGGTGATGACCCTGCTCGACCGGTGGGGCGTGGGGATATCCCACGTCGTGGGGGTCGGCGGGCGTGACCTGTCGGCGGCGGTGGGCGGCCGGATGACGCGGGCCGCGCTGCGCGCGCTGGACGCTGATCCGGGCACCGATGCCGTGCTGCTGGTCTCCAAGCCCCCGGACCTGAGCGTGGCGGCCGAGGTGGTCGGCGCCTGCCGGTCCAAGCCGCTGATCGGCGCGTGCATCGGGCTGAGCGCGCCGGGCGGGCGGATCGCCGGGGTCCCGATGGCGCCGACGCTGGAGGCCGGCGCGGTCATGGTCGCCCGGCGGCTCGGCCACCCCGTGCCCGACCTGTCCCGCGGCCTGCGCGCCGCCGCGGCGAGCGCCGCGGCCCGCCTGGCCGACCGGAGGACCGCGGTGCGGGGCCTGTTCACCGGCGGCACGCTCTGCTACGAGGCGCAGGTGATCCTCGGTGACCTGGTCGGCCCGGTCCACTCCAACGCGCCGCTGCGGCCCGGTCTCGGCCTGCCCGCTCCCGGGCACGCCCACGTCTGCCTGGACCTGGGCGAGGAGGAGTTCACCCGGGGCAGGCCCCATCCGATGATCGACCCGGCCGCGCGCCTGGACGTGCTGCGCGGCCAGGCGGGGGAGGAGGACGTGGCCGTGGTGCTGCTCGACGTGGTGCTCGGCTACGGGTCGCACCCCGATCCGGCGGGGCAGATCGCGGGCGCGTGCGCCGAGCTGGCAGACGCCGGCGTGGCGGTGGTCGGCTACGTGCTGGGCACCCGGGCCGATCCGCAGGGCTGGGACGCGCAGCGGGCCACGCTCCGGGAGGCAGGGGTGGTCGTCACCGACACCGCCGCCCGGGCGGCCCGCACCGCCGCGGCGATCGCCCTGCGCCAGCCGGACCTGGCCGCCGGCGGGCACGGGTGACCGGCGGGCAGGCCGCGCCGGTGGCGCTGCTGACCTACTCGGTCAAGCCGCGCGGCGGGGTCGTCCACACGCTCGCGCTCGCCGAGGCGCTGCACGCCCGCGGCAACCAGGTCCGCGTGTTCGCGCTCGGCGACCCGGCCGCCGGCTTCCACCGGCCGGTGCGCGCGCCGGTGACGATCATCCCCGCCCCGCCGCCGCTGCCGACGCTGGAGGAGCGCGTCTTCGCCAGCATCGCCGCGCTGGCCGCCGGGCTCGCCGCGCACGCCGGCGGCTACCCGATCCTGCACGCCCAGGACTGCATCTCGGCGCGCGCGGCATGCCGGATCAGGGACGGCGCGGCCGGCGCCCGGCGGTCGCCGGCGCGGCCGGTGGTGATCAGGACCGCCCACCACATCGACGACTTCACCAGCCCGGCGCTGATCGACTGCCAGCGGCAGGCGATCACCGAGCCGGACCGGGTGCTGGTGGTCAGCGAGCACTGGCGGCGGCTGCTGCTCGAGGAGCACGGCGTGACCGCCGGCGTGGTCCACAACGGCGTCGAGGCCGGGCGCTTCAGCGGCGCCGATCCGGTCCTCGCCCGCTCGCTGCGGGCCAGGGCCGGCGCGCTGGGAAAGGCGCTGATCCTGTCGGTGGGCGGGATCGAGCCGCGCAAGGGCAGCGACACGCTGGTGCGGGCGGTGGCCCGGCTCAAGCGCGCGGGCCGGGGGGCCGTGCTCGCGGTCGTGGGCGGCCACTCCTTCCAGGACTACCGCGCCTACGCCGAGCGGGTCCTCGCCATGCTGCCAGGGCTGGGCCTGCGGCTAGGCGCCGACGTGATCCAGCTCGGCACCGTGCCAGACGCGCAGCTGCCCGGCTGGTACGCGGCCGCCGACGTCCTCGCGTTCCCCTCCACGAAGGAGGGCTGGGGCCTGGCGGTGCTGGAGGCGATGAGCGCCGGCCTGCCGGTGGTCGCCTCCGACCTGCCGGTCTTCCGGGAGTTCGTGGTGCCGGGCCGGGACGCGCTGCTCGTGCCGGCCGGCGACGACGCGGCGCTGGCGGCGGCCATCGGCTCGGTCCTCGACGACCCCGCCCTGGCCGCGGCGCTGCGCGCCGCCGGCCGGGCGGCGTGCCGCGGGTTCACCTGGGAGCGCTCGGCCCGGGAGCACGAGCTGGTCTACGCTCGGGCCCTCGCCCGGGAGCCGGCCCGCGGCTGAGCGCGGCCGGGAGCCACCCGGGCGGTTATCCTCTGACCTGTGCGGCTACCTGCGACGCGGGCCTGATGGCGACTCGTCCGACCATCGCGGACGTCGCGAGGGCGGCGGGCGTGTCGGTGACCACCGTGTCACACGCGCTGAACGACAAGGGCCGGGTGGACCCGGCGACCCGGGAGCGGATCGCTGAGGTCGTGGCGCGGCTGGGCTACCGGGCGAACCGCCATGCCCGCGGGCTGCGCTCCGGCCGCTCGGGCGCGGTCGGCCTGCTCCTTCCCGTGAGCGTCGATGCGCGCAACGACGAGGTGCTGAGCCTTGACTTCTACCTGAAGCTGGCGAGCGTGGCCGCGGCCACGGCCTTCGACCGCGAGCAGGCGCTGCTCCTGCTGCCGCCGGCGACCACGAAGACCGGGCTGCGCGGGCTCGCGGTGGACGGCGGGATCGTGGTCGACCCGTCGCCGATGGACCCGCGGGTCACCCTGCTGCGCGACCTGGACCTCCCGGTCGTCACGGTGGAGCGCGACCTGGGCCGGCCAGGGCACCGGTGGTACGTGGCGACCGAAGCCGAGGCGAACACCCGCCAGGTGCTGGATCACCTCGCCGAGCGCGGGGCCCGGTCCGTCGCGATGCTCGCGCCCCGGTCGGACTGGGGCTGGGTCACCCAGTCGGTGGCCGCCTACCGGTCCTGGGTCGCGGAACGGGGCCTCCCGGAGCTCGTCGTCCCCGTGGCGATGCGGCCGGGGGAGCAGAGCGCGTTCGACGCGACCCGGCGGCTGCTCACGGGCGGCTCTCCGCCCGGCGCGGTGTTCGTGCTCGCCGCCAGGTTCGTGCGCGGCGCCCTGCGGGCCGCCAGGGTCGCCGGGTGCCGGGTCCCCGCGGACGTGCTGCTCGCCGCGGGGGTCGACTGCGCCGATGCCCGGGACGGCGATCCGCCGATGACCGCGCTCGACCTGCATCCGGAACTGCAGGCGCGGGCCGCCGTGGAGATGCTGCTCGGGCTGCTCGACGGCACGCCGGTGACCGCGCCCGCCTATGTCACCGCCACGCTACGGGTGCGGGCCTCCACGGCCGCCCGCTGACCGGGCCGCCGCTCTTGACACCGGACCAGGATGCGCCTAGCGTCTGCCAAAAGGATTTGGCACGCGGTGCGCTTGCTGGTGCGGGAGGCGGGTCCCATGTTCGGTCCAAGGTCGTATCTGCCACTGGCGTCGGCCGGCGCGGCCCTGATCGGGCTGGTGGTGGCGGGCTGCTCGGGCGGCGCGGGGGGATCGGGCCCGGCCCCGGCCGCCGCGGTGAAGGTGCCCGCGGGCGCGCTCGGGCAGCCAGGCGAGATCAGGTACTGCTCCGACATCTCCTCACCGCCGCTGGAGTTCTACTCCAACGGCACGACGCCGACCGGCTCGGACATCGACCTCGGCAACGCGATCGCGGCCGAGCTCGGGGTGAAGCCGGTCTGGGTCAACACCGCGTTCGCCGGGATCATCCCCGCCCTGCAGGCGGGCCACTGCGACGCGATCATCTCCCAGCTGTTCGACAAGCCCTCCCGGCGGCTGGTCGTGAACTTCATCGACTACATGTACTCGAGCGAGGCCGTGCTGGTAGCGCACGGCAACCCTCACCACGTCACCGGGATCAGCGACCTGTGCGGGCTCACGGTGGCGGCCGAGACCGGCACCACGGTGACGGACTACCTGGCGCAGCAGAGCAAGGCCTGCGTCAAGGCCGGCAGGCAGCCGATCAAGGTGCAGACGTTCCTGCGCGACTCCGACGCGCTGGAGCAGCTGGCGCTCGGCCACGTCGCCGCCTACGGCACCACCGTGGAGACGGCCTCGTACGACATGTCCAAGGCGCCGGGCACCTTCCAGTTCGCCGGCCGGCCGTTCGGCCAGATCCTCACCGGGATCGCGGTCAACAAGCCCGACAAGGCGCTCACCCGGGCGATCGCGCGCGCGTTCGCGATCCTCCGGAGGAACGGGACCTACCAGAAGATCATGATCAAGTGGGGCCTGCGGCTGGACATCCTCAAGTAGGGCCGCCGCCGTGCTGCACTTCGACTGGTCCTTCTTCGAGGGCCTGCTGCTCCACCCGCCCTCGACGTTCGTGCAGGGCGCCATCCGCACGATCTACCTGGCGGTCATCGCCCAGGCGCTCGGCGTGGTCGTCGGCCTGGTCCTGGCGCTCTTCCGGCGCAGCCGGCGGCTGCCGCTGCGGGCCTTCGCCAGCGGCTACATCTGGCTGATCCGCGGGACGCCGCTGCTGGTCCAGGCGGTGATCGTGTACGACGGCCTGTCGGCCCTCGGCCTGTACTCGTTCAACACCGTGACGATCGGGCCGGTCTCCATCCCCGGCGTCGTCCAGGCCGGCATCGTGACGCTGACCATCAACGAGGGCGCCTACATGGCCGAGATCATGCGGGCGGCCATCGACTCGGTCGACCGGGGCCAGGCGGAGGCCGCCGGGTCGCTGGGCATGCGGCGGCGCCAGGCGATGCGCCACGTCGTCCTGCCGCAGGCGATGCGCGTGGTGATCCCGCCGCTCGGCAACGAGTTCAACAACATGCTGAAGGTCACCTCGCTGCTGAGCGTGATCGGGCTGCAGGAGCTGTTCCTGGCCGCCCAGGACTACAATTCCGCGACCTTCCGGACGTTCGAGATCTTCCTGGTCGCCGCCATTTACTACATCGCCATGACCACGGCCTGGTCGTTCGTCCAGGCCGCGATCGAGCGCCGGCTGCAGTCCCGGGGCGGCTACGTGGCAGAGCGCGTCACGCTGCGGGAGCGGCTGTTCGGCGGTGGCGGCGGTGCCATCGCCGCGGACCAGCTGAGGGGAGCGCGGTGACCCGGGACTCCGCGGCGGCTGCCCGCGCCACGGCGGGCGACAACGCCGCAGGGGCCGGCGGCCAGCCGGTCGTCCTGGGCGAGGGCATCCACAAGTGGTTCGGGAGGATCCACGTCCTGGATGGCGTCTCCTTCGAGGTCCGCAACGGCGAGGTCGTGGTCGTCATCGGGCCGTCGGGCTCGGGCAAGACCACCCTGCTGCGGTGCATGAACCATCTCGAGCGGATCGACCGGGGGCGGCTCCTGGTGAACGGCCATCTGATCGGCTACCGGCAGAACGCCAGGGGAGAGCTGGTCGAGGAGTCGGAGGCGGAGATCGCGCGGCAGCGGCAGGAGATCGGCTTCGTGTTCCAGCAGTTCAATCTCTTCCCCCATCTCACCGCGATCCAGAACGTGGCGCTCGCGCCGATCCGGGTCCGCAAGGTGCCCAGGCGGCAGGCGCTGGCCGACGCGCGCGAGCTGCTGGCCCGCGTCGGGATCGCGGAGAAGGCGGACGCCTATCCCCGCCAGCTCTCCGGTGGCCAGCAGCAGCGCGTGGCGATCGCCCGGGCGCTGGCCATGCGCCCGAGGCTGATGCTCTTCGATGAGCCCACCAGCGCCCTGGACCCGGAGATGGTGGGCGAGGTGCTCGAGGTCATGCGGGAGCTGGCCGAGACGGGAATGACCATGGTCGTCGTGTCGCACGAGATGGGCTTCGCGCGCGGCGTCGGGGACCGGGTGATGATGATGGACCACGGCCGCATCATCGAGGCCGGCCCCCCGGCAGAGGTCCTCGGCAATCCCGCGCACGAGCGGACCCGCGCGTTCCTGTCCAAGGTGCTGCACTGACATGACCCTGACCAGGTACGCGCCGGGCGGGGCGGTCGCGGCGGCCAGCCAGCTCGCCGCCCTGGCCGGGGCGGCCGCGCTGACGCGGGGCGGCAACGCCGCGGACGCGGCGGTGGCGGCGGCGGCGGCGATGGCGGTCACCGGACCGCACATGGCCGGCCTCGGCGGCGACATGTTCGCGCTCGTCGCGCCGCCGGGTGAGCCCCCCGCCGCGCTGAACGCCTCCGGCAGGGCCGGCTCGGGCGCCGACGCGGAACGGCTGCGCGCCGAGGGCGCGACCAGCATGCCGTTCCAGGGGGACGTGCGCAGCGTCACGGTGCCCGGGTTCGTGGACGGCCTGACGGCGCTGCACGAGCGGTTCGGCTCACGGCCGCTCGGCGAGCTGCTGGAGCCCGCGAGGCGGCTGGCCCGGGACGGCTTCCCGGTGTCGCCCACGCTCGCCGCGGCCAGCGCCGGGCTGTCCGCCGCCGAGCGCTCGGCGGCCTTCGGCGACCCGGCCCCGCTGGTCGCCGGCCGGCGGCTCGCGCTGCCCGGCGTCGGCGAGGCGCTCGCGGCGATCGCCTCGCGCGGCCGGGATGGCTTCTATCTGGGGCCCGCCGGAGAGGACCTCCTCACGGTCGGCGCGGGCGAGTTCACGGCCGCCGACCTGGCCAGGGCCAGCGCGGACTGGGCCGAGCCGCTGCGGCTGGAGGCGTTCGGGCGCGACCTGTGGACGGTGCCGCCGAACTCGCAGGGCTACCTCGCGCTCGGCGGTGCCTGGATCGCCGCGCAGGCGGGCCTGCCGGACGATCCGGCCGATGAGCTCTGGGCGTTCCTCCTCGTCGAGGCCGCCCGGCAGGCGGCCTACGACCGGCCGGCCGTGCTGCACGAGCACGCCGACGGCACTGCCCTGATCGCGCCGGAGCGGCTGGGCCCGCGCGCCGCGGCGATCCGCGAGCGGGCCAGCCGGGGCCTCGCGGACGTCTACGGCGACGGCGGGACGACCTACCTGTGCGCGATCGACTCCCGCCGGTGCGGCGTCTCGCTGATCATGTCGAACGCCGCCGACTTCGGCTCGCGCCTGATCCTTCCCCGGCACGGGATCTTCCTGCACAACCGGGGCATGGGCTTCTCGCTCCGGCCGGGGCACCCGGCCGAGTACGCGCCGGGCCGCCGGCCGCCGCACACCCTGACGCCGGTGGTCGTCACCACGCCCGGCGGGGCGCTGGATGCCGTGCTCGGGACCATGGGGGCCGATGCCCAGCCGCAGATCCTGCTGCAGCTGCTGGTCCGGATGCTCCGCCTGGGGGAATCGCCGGGCGAGGCGGTCGGCGCCCCGCGGTGGATCCTCAGCCGGGAGCCCACGACCGACTTCGACATCTGGCAGGCCGACGAGCCGCCGCTGGTCCGCGTGGAGCACGGCGCCCCGCCCGCCTGGGCGCGGGGCCTGCGCGATCGTGGCTACCAGGTGAGGCAGGGGGAGCCCGGCGACCAGTCGTTCGGTCACGCCCAGGTGATCCGGGTCGCCGGCGACGGCATGCTGGCCGGGGCCGCCGACCCGCGCTCGGGGGACGGGGCCTGCATCGGCACGTGACGAGCGGGCCGCGCCGGCGGGCGCCGGCCGGAGGCGCCACGCCGCCCGCGGGCGCTATGGCCCGCCATGGCCTCCGCCCTGCACCGTGCCTTCCCCGGCCGGGCTGACCGTGCCGTCACCGGGCGCGCGGGCCGTGCCGGCCGCGCCGTCGCCGAGCCCGTCGCCGAGCCCGTCGCCGCCAGGCGCCGCCGCGGCCGGCGGGCCGGCCGGCACCGGCGCGGCACGGTGACCGTTGCCGATCGTGGATCCCGCCTCCTCGTGCACGAACCGCGAGCCGCGCAGCGCCGAGGCGACCGCCGCGACCAGGCTGGCCACCACCGCGAAGGTCAGCACCAGGACCAGGCCGTGCTTGAACGGGGCGCCGATCAGCTCGGGGAAGAACGACCGGCTGGTCAGGACCGCGGCCTGGCCAGCGGGCAGGCGGGACAGGATCGCCGGGCCGAGGAGCTTGCCCAGGGGGTTGTAGCCGAGCAGCGAGGCGAACAGGTACCCCAGGGGCGGAAGGTGGGAGAGCTGGCCCGCGACCGCGGCGGGAACCCCGTGCGCGGTCAGGCCGCGCATCATCGCCCCGGGAACCTTGGCGTTGAGCCCGACCACCATCAGCGTGAAGAACAGCCCCATCGACAGCGGCATCCCGGCGTTGCCGAATGTCACCCGCATGCCCGATGCCACGCCGCGGTCCCGGGCGGGGACCGAGTTCATGATCGAGGCGGTGTTGGGCGAGGCGAACATGCCCATGGAGATGCCGCTCAGCAGCATCGCCCCCGCGAACGGCACGTAGGCGAAGTCAGGCGGGAACGCCATGATCAGCAGGAAGGCCACGGCCGACAGCACCATGCCCGCGGTCGCGAACGGGCGGGCGCCGAAGCGGTCCGAGAGCCGGCCGAAGACCGGCCCGGCGATGACGAAGCCGAGCATCATCGGCAGCATGTAGATCCCCGACCACAGGGGGGTCACCTGGAAGCTGTAGCCGTGCTGGGGCAGCCAGATGCCCTGGAACCAGATGATCAGCATGAACTGCATGCCGCCGCGGCCGATCGCCGCGAGGAACTGCGCGATGTTCCCGGCGGTGAACGCCCGGATGCGGAACAGCGACAGCCGGAACATCGGCTCCCTCACCTTGCGCTCGATGAGGGCGAACGCGATCAGCAGCGCCAGGCCGCCGACGATCATCTCGCGGACGAACGGGTTGCCCCAGCCGGTGAGCGCGCGGCCGTATGGCTTGATCCCGTAGGTCACGCCCACCAGCAGCATGCCGAGCCCCGCGGCGAAGGTGACGTTGCCGAGCCAGTCGATCCTGGCCCGGTGGTGGACGCCGATCTCCTTCAGCTTCAGGTAGGCCCACACCGTGCCGAACAGCCCGAACGGGACGTTCACCAGGAACACCCAGCGCCAGCCCGCCTCCGAGAGCAGGCCCCCGGCCACGATGCCGAAGAAGCTGCCGAAGATGCCGGCCACCATGTTGATCCCGAGGGCCAGCCCCAGCTCCTCGGTCGGGAACGCGTCGGTGATGATCGCCGCGGAATTGGCCATCAGGCAGGTCCCGCCGATGGCCTGGAACATCCGCATGAAGACGAGCTCCAGCGCCCCCGCCGAGCCGTGGCTCCACACCACCGAGAGCAGGACCGAGCCGAGGGTGAACAGGGCGAAGCCGAGGTTGTAGATCCGCACCCGCCCGAACATGTCGCCGATCCGGCCGACCGTGACCACCAGCACGGCCGTGACCAGCATGTAGCCCATGATGATCCACAGCAGGTACGGGAAGTTCGCCGGATCGAGCGGGTTGAGGCGGATCCCCCGGAAGATGACCGGCAGCGCGATGATCAGGCTCGTCGCGTTCATCGACGCGAGCAGGACCCCGATCGTCGTGTTCGACAGCACCAGCCACTTGTAGTGCGGCCCGACCTCCAGGCGCGCCCGCGCGGGCGCAGGCGTGGACGTGGTCACCTCAGTGCCTCCTTGGCATCCCCATCCGCTGGCCGCCCGGCGCCCCGCAGGCCGCCCGGCGCCCCGCAGGCCTCGCCGTCCCCGCCCAGGGCCGCGTCGAGCACGGCCAGCGCGGACGCCAGCGCCTGCCGGTCGGCGGGGCTGAGCCCGCTCAGCCGGCCGGCCAGCCACGCGCTGCCCCGCTCGCGCCGCTCGGCGACCCGGCGGCGGCCCTCGGCGGTGATGACCAGGTTCACCCCGCGCCGGTCCCTGGGGTTGGGCCGGCGGACCACGCAGCCCGCCTCCTGCAGGCGGTCGGCGATCCGGGTGGCCGCCGAGGCGGGGACTCGCTCGGCCTCGGCGAGCTCGCCGATCGCCAGCTCGCCGTGGTCGGCGATCGTGGCCAGGGCCGAGTACAGCGTGACGCTCAGGCCCGGCGGATCCTGCCTTCGCAGCTGCCGGCCCAGGCGGACCAGCGTCAGCCGGAGCCGGTCGGCGAGCACGGCCGGGTCGGCGGCCACGGCCGGGCCGGCCGCTTCACGCATCGCCACGAGGTCGCTGGTCACGACGGCGCTCCGTTAGCCAGGCGAAAATGTATCGAGGTCAAATACTACATGCGGCAACGGCCCGGCGCGCCCCCCGCCGGCACCCAGCGGGCGCGCTGCCATGCGACCTGGGCGTACCAGCCGGGCACCGATCGCAGCTGCTCGTGCGTGCCGCGCTGGGTGACCCGCCCGCGCTCCAGCACCACGATCTCGTCGGCCAGGGCGGCCTGGTCCAGGTCGTGCGTGATCAGGAGCACGGCGCGCTCCCGGGCGGCGTCGAGCAGCGCGGCGGTCAGGCCGGCGCGGTTCTCCGGGTCCAGGTGCGCGGTCGGCTCGTCCAGGATCAGGACCGGCGGATCGGCCAGCAGGGCGCGGGCGAGGGCGATCCGCTGGCGCTCGCCCCCGGAGACAGCGACGCCGTGCGCCCCGACCGGGGTGTCCCAGCCGTGCGGCAGCGACTCGATCCAGCCTGCCAGCCGGGCCGGCCCGGCGACATCGGCCAGGTCGGCATCGGATGCCCCCGGCCTGGCCAGCCGGAGGTTCTCGGCGATCGTCGTGTCGAACAGGTACGGGTCCTGCGGGCAGCCGCCGATGAGCCTGCGGACGTCCTCGCCCGCCAGGTCCGTGACCGGGATCCCGTTCAGCGTCACCGAGCCGGCCGACGGCTCCAGGAACCGCAGCAGCACGGCGGCGACCGTGGACTTGCCGGCGCCGGCCGGCCCGACGAGCGCCACGATCCGGCCGGGCCGCAGGTCCAGGTCGAGGCCGTCGACCACCGGCGTTCCCGGCCCCCCCGGGTAGCCGGCCCGCAGGCCCCTGACCCGCACGTGCACCGGGCCCTGCGGCGCGGGCGCCGGGACGGCAGGCTCGGTGACCGGGTCCGCCGCATCCAGCACGGCCGTGACGCGGCCTGCGCTGGTGCGCGCCTGCGCGATCTGGCTCGCGGCGGCGGGCAGCCCGGTGACGGCCTCGAACGCGGCCAGCGCGGTCAGGGCCAGCACCGCCAGCGGGACCCGGCCGAGCGCGCCGGACCCGGCCGCGCCCACGCCGAGCACCAGCGCGCCCCACAGCGTCAGGCCGGCCGCGGCGGTGCCTAGTCCCGCGCCGAGCGCCTCGGCGGTGGCCGAGCGGACGGAGGTCCGGGTGAGCGCCGCGTCCGCTTCGGTGATCGCGGCCAGGACCTGTTCCTGCGCGCCGAGCACGTGCACGTCGGCGGCGCCGTCGATCATGGCCGCGAAGCGCGCGGCCAGGTCCCCCCTCGCCGGCGCGGCGGCGCGGGCGGACCGGCGCGCGACCGCTGCCGTGAGCCATGGCGCCGCCAGGCCGGCGAGGAGCAGGCCGGCGCCGAGCACCAGCCCCGCCGGGGCGAGCAGCAGCAGGCCGGCCGCGGTGGCGCCGGCGCCGACCAGCACTGCGGTGGCCGGGGGGGCGATGCCGCGGATGAACAGGTCCTGGGTCGCGTTGACGTCACCGACGAGCCGGGCGAGCAGGTCACCGGAGCGGAAGGCCGGCAGGCCGGCCGGGGCGAGCCGCTCCAGCCTGCGGTAGATCGCCAGCCGCACGTCCTTCAGCACCCGGAACGCCACGTCGTGCGAGGCCAGCCGCTCGCCGTACCGGAACGCTCCCTTGCCGATGCCGAGGGCGCGCACCGCGGTCACCGCGACGGAGATCGCGACGATGTTCGGGTGGAACGATGCCCTGGCCAGGAGGAATCCGGAGACCGCGAGCAGGGCGACCGCGCAGCCCGTGGCCAGCGCCCCCGCCAGCACTGCGAGCGCCAGCCTGGCGCGCCATGGCCGGGCCAGGATGAGGAGCCGGGTCAGCGGGCCGCGAGGCCGCCGCGCGCCCGGCGCGGCAGGGCGGGCCCCGGATGCGGGGCCACCCGGCGGCAGGCCCGGGCGTGCCGCGCGGGCACGGGCGATCACGGCGCCGCCAGCTGGCGCGGCGCGGCCAGCCGTGCCGGGCGAAGGCGCCCGCCGTCGAGCCTGAGCACTCGGTCGGCGCCTGCCGCCAGCTCGTGGTCGTGCCTGACCTCCACGACCGTGCGTCCGGCCCTCAGGGCCGCGAGCACGCCGGCCAGGTCGCGGGCGCTGCCGGGATCCAGGTGCGCGGTCGGCTCGTCGAGCAGCAGCAGCGGCGCGTCCCGCAGGAAGGCCCGCGCCAGGGCGACCCGCTGCCGCTGGCCGGAGGACAGCCGGGTACCGCGCTCGCCGAGCTGGGTGTCCAGGTCGGCCGGGAGCGCAGTGATCAGCTCGGCCGCGCCGGCCAGGCGCGCGGCTCGCTCGACGTGCTCCCGGGGGGCGCCCGGGCGGCCCAGGACGATATTCTCCGCGAGCGTCCCGGCGAACAGGTACGGATGCTGGGGAACCCAGGCGAGCAGGCGCTGCCACGCGCGGGGGCTGATCGCGGCCAGGTCGACGCCGCCGACCTGGACCAGCCCGGACTCCGGAACGGCGAGGCCGAGCAGCACCGCGAGCAGCGAGCTCTTCCCCGCGCCGCTGCGGCCGGTGATGACCAGGTGCTCACCGGGGCGGATGTCCAGGCTCAGCCCGTCCAGGACCGGGGCGGGCCGGCCCGGGTGGCGCAGCACCACGTCGCGCAGGATGATCGCCGCCGTGCGCGGGTCGGGCGGGCGGGCTGTGGCGGGGCCGCCGCGCGGGCGGGCGCCGCCGGGGGCCGCCCCGGGGCCGGCCGGCCCGGCTGGGGCCGGGGCCTGCCCGCCGGGCAGCGGCGCCTGGAGGATGCCCAGCGCCCGGTCCGCCGCCGCAGCGCCCTCGGCGCTGGCGTGGAAGTGCAGGCCGACGGCGCGCAGCGGGATGTATGCCTCGGGCACCAGGAGCAGCACCAGCAGCGAGGTCTGGTAGCTCAGGTCGCCGCCGAGCAGCCGCAGTCCCACTTCGACCGCCACGACCGCGGTCGAGATCGTCGCGCACAGCTCCAGCACCAGCGAGGACAAGAAGGCCGTCCGCAGCGTCCGCATGGTCGCCGCCCGGTGCTGCTCGGTCACCTGCGCGATGACTTGCTGCTGCGGCACCGACCTGCGGAACAGCTTGAGCGTGGGCAGGCCCTCCACCACGTCGAGGAAGTGGCCGGCGAGCCGGGCGAGCAGGTTCCACTGGCGCTGGGCCTGGGCCTTGGCGTGCAGGCCGACCAGGACGGCGAAGACCGGGATCAGCGGCACGGTCAGCGCGATCACCAGCGCCGAGATCCAGTCGACCGCCGCGACCCGGGCCAGGATGGCCACGGGGACGATCACGGCGAGCACGAGCTGGGGCAGGTACCGCGAGAAGTAGCCGTCGAGCGCGTCGAGCCCGGCCGTGGCCACGGCGGTGATCTCACCGGGCCGCTGCCGTGACAGCCAGGCCGGGCCCAGCCGCAGCACGTGCCCGGCGAGCGCCCGGCGCAGGTCGGACTTGACCCGGGCGGCCGCCCGCAGGGCAGCCGCCTCCCCGCCGTAGGCGGCGAGCGCCCGGGCGGCCACGATCGCCAGGAGCGCCGTCAGCTCGCCGGCCAGGGCACCGGGGGCCAGGCCCCCGGCCAGGACCCGCGCCAGGACGCCCGCCTGGGCGATGATCAGCGCGGTGGACGCCGCCCCGAGGACCACCGTGCCGGCCAGCCACGCCCTGGCGCTGCCCGATCGGCGGACGAGCCGCCAGTCGATCGGCTTCACCGGCCTGCCCGGCTAGCGCGCCGCCGTGCGGGGCGGATCCCCGGGCCCGGATGTGCCCCGTCCCGGGCCGCTCGTGCCGCGGCCGGGCACGATGACCGCGCCGGCGGAGCTGACCGGGAAGTCGGCCGGGGTGAGCCGCTTGCGGAACACCCAGTACGTCCACCCCTGGTAGGCGAGCACGACCGGGGTGAAGATCAGCGCGACCCAGGTCATGACCACCAGCGTGTAGTGCGCGGAGGAGGCGTTCGCGACGGTCAGGCTGAACGCGCGGTTCGTCGTGGATGGCAGCACATCCGGGTACAGGTCGCCGAAGAGGGTGGCCACGGTCAGCAGCAGCGTGGCGGCCAGGGAGGCGAATGCCCAGCCCTCGCGGGCGCGGCGGGCCAGCGCCACGCCGGCCAGCAGGGCCGCCGCGGCGGCCGCGGCCAGCGCGTCCGTCCACGGCTTGCCGTGGGCGACCTGGGTGAGCAGCAGGAACGCCGCGGCTGCCGGGATCGCGGCGATCGCGGTGCGCAGCGCCGCCGTCCTGGCGCGCGCCCGCAGGTCGCCGGCGGTCTTGAGGGACAGGAAGATCCCGCCGTGCAGGGCGAACAGGCTCAGCGTCGCGACGCCGGCGAGCAGCGCGTACGGGTTCAGCAGGGTCAGCAGGTTGCCGGTGAACGTGCCCGCGGCGTTGACGGGCACGCCTCGGACGATGTTGGCGAACGCCACCCCCCACAGCAGCGCCGGCACTGCCGATCCGGCGGTGATCGCGGCATCCCACCGGGCCCGCCACCGCGGCTCGTCCACCTTGCCGCGGAACTCGAACGCCACCCCGCGGACGATCAGCGCCAGCAGGATCAGCAGCAGCGCCAGGTAGAACCCGCTGAACAGCGTCGCGTACCACAGCGGGAACGCCGCGAACGTCGCCCCGCCCGCGGTCAGCAGCCACACCTCGTTGCCGTCCCAGACCGGGCCGATCGCGTTGATCAGGGTCCGGCGCTCGGCGTCGTTCCTGCCGATGACCGGCAGCAGGATGCCGACGCCGAAGTCGAATCCCTCCAGGACGAAGTAGCCGGTCCACAGGGCGGCGATCACGATGAACCAGAAGTCCGCGAGAGTCATGTCGTGGGTCCCCGCAATCGGCTCGTCAGTAGCTGAAGGCCGGCGCCTGCTCGGCCTGCGGCCCGGCCTCCTCGGGCGCGCCGTTCCTGATGTGCGCGAGCGCGAGCCTCAGCGCGATCGCCGCCAGGGCCGCGTAGACCAGGGTGTAGGCGGCCATCGAGATGATCACCGACGAGCCGGTCACCCCGGTGGAGACGCTCGCCGACGTCTGCAGCACCCCGAACACGGTCCAGGGCTGCCTGCCCATCTCGGTGAAGAGCCAGCCGGTCGTGCTGGCCAGGTAGGGGAGGGCGACCACGCCCATGGCGGACCGGTAGAACCAGCGGGCCCGCGGGACGCGGCGGCGCCGGGTGAGCCACAGGCCGATCGCGCCGAACAGCGCCGTGATCAGGCCGAGGCCGATCATGACCCGGAAGGACCAGTAGGTCACCGGGATGTACGGCCGGTAGTTGCCCGGTCCGTACCTCTTCTCGTACGCCTTCTCGACGTTGTTGATTCCCTGCACCGTGCCGTGCGGGTTGAGGGTGGCGATCAGCGACAGCAGGTAGGGAACCTTGACCGACCACAGCTGCCGCTGGCCGTTCAGGTTCCCGATCGTCAGCAGCGAGAACGGGGCCGGCGACGCGGTGTCGTAGAGGGCCTCGGCCGCGGCCATCTTCATCGGCTGCTGGCTGTCCATCAGCCTGGCCTGAACGTCGCCGGTGACCGCGACGGCGATCCCGGCGGCCAGGGCGAGCGACAGGCCGAGCCGCAGCGACCCGCGGAAGACGTCGGTGAAGGCGCCCCGGGCCAGGTTCCAGGCGCTGGCGCCGATCAGCACCACCGCGGCGGTGAGCACCGAGGCGAAGAAGACGTGGAGCCAGGCGTCGATCGCGGTGCTGTTGGTGAGCACCGCCCAGATCGAGGTCAGCACGGCGCGGTGGGTGGCCGGGTCGATCCGGTACCCGACCGGGTGCTGCATCCAGGAGTTGGCTGCCAGGATGAAGTACGCCGACAGGCTGGTGCCGGCCGCGGTCAGCCAGATCGTGGCCAGGTGCACGCGGGGGGAGAGCTTGTTCCAGCCGAAGACCCACAGCCCGACGAAGGTCGATTCCAGGAAGAAGGCGAGCAGCGCCTCCATCGCCAGCGGGGCGCCGAAGATGTTCCCGACGAACCGGGAGTACTGCGACCAGTTCATGCCGAACTGGAACTCCTGCACGATGCCGGTGACGACGCCGAGCGCCATGTTGATCAGGAAGAGCTTCCCGTAGAAGATGGTCATCCGCAGGTACGCGCTGTTCCGGCTGCGATGCCAGGCGGTCTGCATGCCCGCCACGACGAGGGAGAGCCCGATGGTCAGCGGCACGAAGATGAAGTGGTAGATGGTCGTGATTGCGAACTGCCACCGCGCCAGGTCGAGGACGCTCACCGCCGGCTCCTTCGAGGTGCTCCCCGGGCGGGCCGCCCTGGCTCGCCCCGCCCAGCCCACCAGGGGCCGCCGCCGCGCCGCCAGTGACCTGCGGCCCCGGCGCCCGGGGACCTTGGTCCGGTCACGCGCCGCTCGCCCGGCGGCCGTCCGGCTGCCGGGACGGCTGGCATGACGGCCGGCGCGCCGTCAGGCGGGGGCGGGTCATCGTGGCCCCGAACCTCGTGATGCCCACGTGAGTGTCCCCGAACACGTTGGTGATCATCACCTCCGTGAGGTTGGTCAGCGCGATGCGGCAGAACCGCGGCACTTCCAGCACGCGGCCGCCGCCCCGGCCCGCAGCGCGGCATCGTCGTAGCAGTTCTCCGCACCGCAGCCGCAATGCAGGACTGCGTCGCGGAGCCGGCTCATGGCGGCCCGCCAGGTGGACTCCCGGACCCGGCCGCGGCGGTACCTGGCACACGATGCCGCCCGAGGCCGTCCGGACTTCGTCCGCCGGCTCAGCATCCCTGGCGGCGTGACCTGCCCGCGCCGTCAGTTCTGCTTGTTCATCTCCTCGATGAAGCTGTTCACCGCGCTGCGGATGCACCGGAACCCCCTGGCCAGGAAGGCGCGCACGTCGGCCGGGGAGGCGACGAGGACCTCCAGCGTGGCGCTCACGTCGGAGCCGTCGGGGTGGACGTACACCTTGGCGGCCTTGGTCGTCCTCGTCGCCGCGTTCGCTGCCCGCATCGCGCGCGAGAGCTCGGCGTCGCCGCTGATCGACCAGAAGCTCGGGTAGAGCAGGTAGAAGTAGGTGTCGTCGCAGTTGTTCGTGATGTAGTAGTTGCCGCCCTCGAACTTGAAGTGGATGTCCCCGTACGAGTCGATCTCGGGCCGGAACCCCTCCTCGGTCAGCATCGACACGTACGTGCTCCTCAGGTCTTCCCAGCTCACGGCGGCACCTCCAGCGGCAGTCGGATGATCGGTCGCGGCCAGGCCCGTGCCCCGCCGACGTGGGTGGCGAACCCGGGGACGCTCAGCGCGCAAGCGCAGCTGGGCTCGCCGGACAGGTCGCGCAGCAGCGCCTCGACCCGCCGCGGGTCGTCGCAGATCCCCGGCCCGTAGCTGGAGATGATCCGGCGCATCTGCTGGGCGGCCGCCTCGTTCACCAGGTCGCGTCCTCTCCGCGCTCGCGGTCCGGCGCAGCGGGCCCGGGGCCGTCCCGGCCCTCCGGCAGGCGGGCGGCGGGCAGCGCGGCCGGCCGACAGAGCAGGCCGAGCGAGATGTCGTCGCCGCTGCCCTCGGCGGTCATCTGGCCGAGCCAGCCGCCGAGCCTGCCGCCGACCGCGTCGATCCCGTCATCGGCGAGCATCCGCAGCAGGTCGGAGCCGAACCGGAAGAAGCCCTGCTCGTCGCGGAACGAGTTGGCCAGCCCGTCGGTCGAGGCCAGGACCACCGGCGCCGTGGTGCCGAGCACCGCGACCCGGAACAGCCGCCACGCCTCCGCCGTGCACAGCGAGGTGGTCTCGTTGCCGGCCAGCAGCTCGTCCCGCGGCAGTGGCCGGCTGGCCTGACCGTCGCCGGCCACGAGCAGCACGTCGCCGTCGCCGATCTGCCAGAACGCCATGCACGATTCCATCGCGACCGCGGTCACCAGGGTGGACCCGTAGGCCAGGTAGGGGTTGCGCGCCAGGCACCCGGGCCCCTCGTCGCCGTCCCGCTCCCGGGCCGCCGCCAGCTCTGCGGGGGTGAACGGCCACTGCGACAGGTGCTCGTCCACGCGGGCCCGCCAGGCCCGGACCAGGCGCCGCGGCGCGCTCTGCTCCAGCCGGTCCTTCAGCAGCGGCAGGCCGGGCACGCCCTCGGGGAGGGCGAGCAGCTCGCCGGCGAGCTCGTGGGAGACCTCGATCGCCAGGCGGGCTCCGGTGGCGCTGCGGAAGTTCCTCGGGCTGCCGTGGCCGTCGGCGACCGACACCGCCACCCGGCAGCCCGTGCCCGCGGCCGGGATCCAGCCGATCGCGTCCTGGCTCTCCAGGCCGGCCCGCAGGTGGGACGCCCCGCGCACGGAGCACCCGGTCACCCGCCACGGGTCGGCGGCAGGCGCCGCGGCTGCGGCCGGGGACCCGGCCCTGCGGGCCGTCACGGCCCTCAGGCCCGGGATCCACCGCCGCATGGCCGGGCCAGCTACCACACGTCCGCGGCGCCCGGGTCGGCCCGCGGCGCGACCGGGATCGGAACGGCCGCGCCAGCCAGGACGGTGGCCGGGTGGCCGGCCGGCGAGGACGCGGCCTTGAGCACCGCCGTCGACGCCCACTTGATGTAGCTGACCAGGCAGGCCGCGTTGCTGGCCTGAAGCGGCTTCAGCTCGCCGGCCCCGATGAACTTGGTCAGCACGTCGTGGTCGGCGTCCTGGCCGACCGCGATGCTCAGCCGGATGGCCTTCTTGCCCCGCGGCTGGTCCATGAGGGCCTTCAGGCCCGAGCCGGAGTCGCCGGTGGGCTGGCCGTCGCTGACCAGCACGGGCACCGGCGGCAGCGCCCGCCCGGTCATCGGCGGTATCCTCATCGCGGGCAGGGCCTCGCGGACGGCGAAGCTCAGGGCCTGGATCATGTCGCCGCTCATCGACCCGGAGCAGTCGGGGATCCAGATCAAATGGAGCGGCCTGCTCGCGATCGGGCCACCGGGGAGAGCGCTCATGATTGACGCATCGTAACGGCGCATGCGCAGGCGTCACAAGCCGGCCGCCCGGGCGCGGGTGGGCGGGAGGAATCGGCCGTGGCCCCGGCGGGCGGAGCCTGCCCCGGTGGGCCGGGGCGGCCATGCGAGGTATCCTGGGGCCGTAACGCGGGAGCCCGGTCCGACCGGGCTGAGAGGGCGGATGTGGCGCGCCGGCCCGACGGCCGGCGCCCCGGGGCCGCCGACCGCCTGAACCTGATCCGGGTAATGCCGGCGAAGGGAGTCTGCGATGACGGCGAGCACGCCAGCCGGCCGTTCCGGCGCCACCAGCTTCCGCAGGGCCTACCTGACCGGGTCGCGCCCCGGCGTCCGGGTGCCGGTCCGGGAGGTGGTGCTGGCCAGCGGGGGCAGCGTCAGGCTCTATGACACCTCCGGGCCCTACTCCGATCCCGGCCACGCGGGCGGCAACGTGCTTCCCCCGTTGCGCGCCCCCTGGATTGGGGAACGGGCCGCCCGGGGCGGGTGCGTCACGCAGCGCGCGGCGGCCCGGCGCGGCGAGATCACCCCGGAGATGGAGTTCGCCGCGCTCCGCGAGGGCGTGCCGCCCGCGCTGGTGCGGGACGAGATCGCCGCCGGGCGCGCGGTGCTGCCGGCCAACGTGAACCACCCGGAGAGCGAGCCGATGGTGATCGGCCGGGCGTTCCTCGTCAAGGTCAACGCCAACCTCGGCACCTCCGCGGTGACCTCCTCGGCGGCGGAGGAGGTCGACAAGATGCGCTGGGCCATCCGGTGGGGCGCCGACACGGTGATGGACCTGTCCACCGGCCGGCGGATCCACCAGACCCGGGAGGCGATCCTGCGCGGCTCCCCGGTGCCGGTCGGCACGGTCCCGGTCTACCAGGCGCTGGAGAAGGCCGGCGGCAGGCCGGAGGCGCTGTCCTGGGAGATCTACCGGGACACCGTGATCGAGCAGTGCGAGCAGGGCGTGGACTACATGACGATCCACGCCGGGGTGCTGCTGCGCCACGTGCCCCTGACCGCCCGCCGCCGCACCGGGATCGTCAGCCGCGGCGGCTCGATCATGGCCGCCTGGTGCCTGGCGCACCACGAGGAGAACTTCCTCTACACCCGGTTCGCCGAGCTGTGCGAGATCCTGCGCCGCTACGACGTCACGTTCTCGCTGGGCGATGGCCTGCGGCCCGGCTGCATCGACGACGCCAACGACGAGGCCCAGCTCGCGGAGCTGCGCACGCTCGGCGATCTCGCCCGGGTCGCGGCCGATCACGACTGCCAGGTGATGATCGAGGGGCCCGGCCACGTGCCCATGCACAAGATCGCCGAGAACGTGCGGCTGCAGCAGGAGGTGTGCGACGGGGCGCCGTTCTACACGCTCGGCCCGCTGGCCACCGACATCGCGCCCGGCTATGACCACATCACCTCCGCGATCGGCGCGGCGCTGATCGCCTGGCACGGCACGGCCATGCTCTGCTACGTGACCCCCAAGGAGCACCTCGGGCTGCCCGGCCGGGAGGACGTCAAGCAGGGCGTGATCGCCTACAAGATCGCCGCGCACGCCGCGGACCTCGCCAAGGGGCACCCCGGCGCGAAGGCCTGGGACGATGCCCTGTCGGACGCCCGGTTCGAGTTCCGCTGGGAAGACCAGTTCAACCTCGCGCTCGACCCGGACACGGCGCGGTCCTACCACGACCAGACGCTCCCGGCGCCGGCGGCGAAGACCGCTCACTTCTGCTCGATGTGCGGCCCGCGCTTTTGCGCCATGCGGATCACCCAGGACGTGCGGGACTATGCCCGGGCCCGCGGCCTGTCCGATGGCGACGCGCTGGCGGCCGGGATGGCCGAGAAGGCGGCGGAGTTCACCCGCCGAGGCGGCCGGATCTACCTGCCGCTCGCCGACGCCGGCCCGGCCCGGCCGGGCTGAGCGGCCCGCCCGGGCCGGCCCGCCGCCGTCACGTGCCTGGCCGGCCCTGGCGGCCGGAGCGCTCGCGATGCAGGTACCCGGCGGTCATGCCGCCGTCGACCAGCAGCGTCGTCCCGGTGATGAACGCCGCGTCGTCGCTGGCGTAGAAGACCGCGGCCGCGGCGACGTCCCGGGCCTGGCCGACCCGGCCGATCGGCGGGACCGGCCAGTCGCCATCCTCGCCGCGGTCCTGCTCGCCCGGCGGCGCCATGTGGCGCATGCCCGGCCAGATGTCGCCCGGGCACAGCACGTTCGAGCGGACCGCGTCGGAGCCGCCGTCGAGCGCGAGCATCTTCCCCAGCATGATCACCGCAGCCTTGGTGACCGAGTACAGGCCGATCGACTGCTCGCCCCACACGCCGGCGTCCGAGGCTATGTGGATCATGCACCCGCGCCGCCTGGCCAGGTGCGGGTAGGCGTGCTGGGCGTAGAGGAAGTAGCCCCGCACGTTGACGTCCATGACGTGGTCGTAGTCGGCGAGCGGGGTGTCGAGCAGGCGCGCCGTGACGCCGATCCCCGCGTTGTTGACCAGGATGTCCAGCGCGCCGAGATGCTCGGCCGCGGCCCGCACCGAATCGGCGACCTGCCCGGGGGAGGCCGCGTCGGCGCGCACGAAGCGCGCCGCCCGGTCGTGCCCGGCGGCATGCTCGCCGCTGAGCGAGCGCGCTGCGCGCTGGCCGAGCTCGTCGTCCCGGCCGGTCACCACCACGCGCGCGCCCTCCTGCACGAACCGCGCGGCGATCGCCAGCCCGATGCCGCTCGTCCCCCCGGTGATCAGCGCGCACTTGCCTGCCAGCCGCCCGTCCCGCCCCATGGCGGCAAGTCTAGGCCGGGCAAGCGAGCCCGGGCGGGCGCGACCGCGGCCCCGGGACGCGGGCGGCGCTACGATGCGCCGATGAGGTTCGGCATCGGCATCCCCCAGTTCTTCTCCGATGGCCAGTTCGATCCCGGCGAGTTCGCCGCGTACCTCGCGCGCGCCGAGGAGCTGGGCTTTGACAGCGCCTGGGCCCAGGAGCAGGTGCTGGGGACCAGCCCCCGGCTCGGGCCGGCCGAGGTGATGACGTTCGCCGCCGCCTGCACGGCCACGATGCGCCTGGGGTGCGCGGTCTTCGTGTCCACCCTCCACAGCCCGGTCCACCTGGCCAAGAGCCTGAGCACGCTGGACCAGCTGAGCGGCGGCCGGCTGGAGGTCGGGGTCGGCACGGGGGGCAGGGGGCAGGCGTTCGGCGCGTTCGGCGTGGACCCGTCCAGCTACGTGTCGCGCTTCACCGAGGGGCTGGCGCTGATGAAGGCCCTGTGGACCAGGCCGCGGGTCACCTTCGAAGGGCGGTTCTGGCAGCTCCGGGACGCGGCCATGGAGCCCAAGCCCGCCCAGAAGCCGCACCCGCCCGTGTGGTTCGGCGCGAGCGCCCCGTCCGCGCTGCGGCGCGCCGTGGCACTCGGCGACGGGTTCTTCGGCGCGGGCGGGGCGCCCACGGCGGCGTTCGCCCGGCAGGTCACGACCGTGCGGGAGGCACTGGCCGCGGCCGGCCGCCCGGCGGAGGGGTTCGGCATCGCCAAGCGCGTCTACGTCGCCGTCGAGCCGGACGCGGACCGGGCCAGGGAGCGGGCGCGTGCCGGGATCGAGCGAATCTACGGGCGGCGGGTGCCGGACGCGGAGGCAGCCGCGGCCGCGGGCACCGCCGAGGACTGCGCGGCGGCGGCGCGGGAGGTCGCGGCGGCCGGCGCCGAGCTGATCCTGTTCACGCCGCTGTACGAGATGCGCGAGCAGATGGAGCGGCTGGCCGCCGAGGTCATCCCCAGGATCGGCTAGCCCGCCGCCAGGCCGGCACCACCTGCCGCCGTCCCGGCTCGGAGGCCAGCCCGGCCCGGGCGGCACCGGGAGCGGGACGAGGCGGCCCGGCATGCGGCCTGTCCCGGGACCAACGCCCCTGGCGCGGGCACCGGCGAGCGCCTAGGTTCCAGGCGTGACCTCGGTGGATGAGGTCCGGGCGGCAAGGGCCCGGGCAGGCCCGGTCCGGCTGCGCGGCGGGCGGACCGTGGTGCTGCGCTGGGCCGGGCCGGAGGACACGCAGGCGATCGCACGGCTGTTCACCGGGCTGTCGCAGGAGTCGTCGCGCAGCCGGTTCCACGGCGGGCTGATCAGCCCGGCGGTCGCCTCCCGGCTGGCCCGCGTCGACCCGTCCACGGGCATGGCCTGCCTGGTCGCCGCCGTGCCCGGGGAGCCGGGGCGGCTGGTCGCCGAGGGCAGGTACGTGCCGGTGGATGGCGAGGTTGCCGAGCTCGGCATCACCATCCTGGACGAGTACCAGGGAGCCGGGCTCGGCCGGATCCTGCTCGCCGAGCTGGCGGAAGGGGCGGGCCGCGCCGGGTACGCGCGGCTGCGCGCGCTGGTCAATCTGGGCAACGGCGCGATGCTGCACCTGCTGGAGCCCTACGGCTGGGTGCGGGCCGAGGAGACGGACTTCTCGGTGGCGTGCCTGGAGATATCCGCATCCGGCGGGATGCCGGGGTTCCCGGCCGGCTCGGCGGGGCGGCGCGTGCTCGTGGAGCAACGCGGCTGGCATGATGCGCGGGCCGTCGCGGCGCTACGGCAGGCCGGCTACGAGGTCCGCGTCTGCGCCGGGCCGCGGCTGCGCACGGGCCGCCCGTGCCCGCTGGTGGCCTCCGGCCGGTGCCGTCTCGCGGAGGAGGCCGACCTGATCGCGCCGATGCTGCCCGCCGAGGACCCGGACTGCGCCCCGGTGCTGGCCGCCCACCGCCGCCGCTGGCCCGACCGCCTGATCGGCTGACTCAGGGCCTGCCGGGTCCCGTGGCAGGCGCCCGCGCAGGGTCGTCGGCGTCGGCGCGCGGATCCCGGTCGCGCCGCGCCGGCCCGGCGCCGAGGGCGGTGAACCGCGCGGCCGCCCGGGCAAGCTGCGCCAGGATCCGGTCCTTCACATGCTCGGCCAGGGGCGTGTCGGGGCGCGTGATCATGTCCCGCAGCACCGGGACGAGCGGCGCGTACTTGGCGGCGAGCCGCCGCGGCCGCGGCCCGGTGGCGTGGATCAGGCCTGCTCCGTTGTCGGCGAAGTCAGACGCCTTGATCACGCGCGCCCACGGGCTGCCTTCCAGCGCCGCGGCGACGTGCCGCGCGTAGTGCCGGTGCCCGCCGGCCCCGGCCGGGGACGGCGGGACGGTGAGCGCGCCGACCAGCCCGGCCACCCGTTCACCGAATCGCGACGCGATCACCGCGAGGGCGCCGCCGGCGCCCTGGCCGCAGGCGAGGTCGTCGGCGTGGTCCTCGACGGCGTCGTGCAGCAGCGCGGCGCAGATCACATCCGGGTCCGCGACCTCGTAGTAGGCGAGGATCCGGATGGCCACGCGCAGGACGTGGTTCACGTACGGCTCGCGCTGCCGCCGGTCGGCGGCGTGCAGCCGGGCGGCGAGCCCGAGCGCCTGGCCGACCTGCTCCCGCCCGGCCGCCGGCATGGACGCGGTCTCCGCGGCGAGCCGCTCGCGCAGGCCCGCCTCGCCGTGCAGCGCCGTGATCGCGTGCAGCGGCATCGCGGTCAGCAGCGACCGCTCGCTGGCATCCATTCCTCATCCCTAGCAGAACGGGCCGCCTGCCGCATCGCCCGGCCCGGCGCCACGCCGGAGCCCCGGCCTGGCGGGATGCCGGCGGCGGGTGCGGCGGCGAGGCGCGGGCGGCGATGCATCGGCCCCCCGCCTGGCGGGCATCCTGGCGAAGGAGGCCGGCCGGCGGGCAGCCGTCCCCGCCGGCCGGCGGAGGACCGGCCGCGGCCCGCGCCGGCGCCCGGCTCCCGCGGCCCGCGCGGCACGGCGGGCCGTGGCATCTTCGATGCGACGGCGCAAAGGGGGAGTTCCGATGACACGCTCTGGGACTGGGATCGCCGAGCTGATCCGGCGGCCGGTCGTGGTCGCCCCGATGGGCGGCGGCCCCTCGACACCCGGGCTGGTCGCCGCCGCCGCGCAGGCCGGGGCGCTCGGCTTCCTGGCCACCGTCGGCCGGGGCGCCGACCAGGTCAGGCAGGACATGGCAGCGGTCCGCGCGCTCACTGGCGAGGCCTTCGGCGTCAACCTGTTCGTGCCCGGCCCGCCGGCCGGGCGGCCGGAGGACGTGCGCAGGTACGTGGCCTCGCTCGCCGCGGACGCCGAGGCGCTGGGCGCGGCTCCCGGCGACCCCTCCTGGGACGACGACGGCTGGCAGGACAAGGTGAACGCGCTGCTCGCCGACCCGCCGGCGGTCGTCAGCTTCACGTTCGGCTGCCCGTCCCGGGAGATCGTCTCGGCGTTCCAGCGCGCCGGGTCGCTCGTCTGCGTCACCGTGACCAGCGTCGCGGAGGCCCGGGTCGCCGCGGCCGCCGGGGCGGACTGCCTGTGCGTCCAGGGCGCCGATGCGGGAGGGCACCGGGGGTCGTTCCGCAACGACGACGCCCCGCACCTGCCGCTGCTCGCATTGCTGCCGCAGGTCGCGGCGGTCGGCCTGCCCATGATCGCCGCCGGCGGGATCGTGACGCCCGAGGCGGTGGCTGCCGCGCTCGGCGCCGGGGCGGTCGCCGCCCAGTGCGGGACGGCGTTCCTGCGCTGCCCGGAGAGCGGCGCACACCCGGCGCACAAGGACGCGCTCGCCGATCCGAGGTTCACCGGGACCGCCGTGACCCGGGCCTTCAGCGGCCGGCCCGCCCGCAGCCTGGTCAACGGGTTCATGCGCGCGCACCCGGCCGCCCCGGCCGCCTTCCCCGAGATCAACAACGCCACCCGGCCGCTCCGCGCGGCCGCCGCGGCGCGGAGCGACGCGGACCGGATGAGCCTGTGGGCCGGGACGGGCTTCCGGCAGGCCGCGGCCAGGCCCGCGGCCGAAGTCATCGGCCTGCTCGATCCCCGGCATCCGCGGGCATAAGGAAGATCTGGGCGGCGGTCAGCGGGCTTTCAGGCCGCCTTCAGGTCCGTGCGTCAGCATGTGACCGACGGATGACCCAGATCAGCCAAGGGGGCACACTCCGATGACGACCATGTTCCCGGCCTGGGCAACGGGGCCCGGGCCGGTGCCGCCGCCTCCGCATCCCCCGCCGCCCCCGCCGCCTCCCCCGCCACGACGGCGGGCGGGCCGGCGGCTCGCCGCCCTCGCCGTGGCCGCGGCGGTCGCGCTCGGCGGCGTGCTGGTATGGCAGAGCACGGCGGGCACCGGGCCGGCCGCGCCCCAGCTGACGACCGCGCAGGTCAGCAGGCGGGTCTCGCCCGCCCTGGTCGACATCGTCTCCGTGCTCGGCTATCAGCAGGCCGAGTCGGCCGGGACCGGAATCGTGCTGCAGCCGTCCGGCGAGGTGCTCACCAACAACCACGTGATCGAGGGCGCGACGGCGATCCGGGTCACCGACGTGGGGAACGGGCGGACCTACCCGGCGCGCGTGGTCGGCTACGACCGCGGCCGCGACGTCGCCGTGCTACAGCTGAGCGGCGCGGCCGGGCTGGCCACCGCGACCCTGGGGAACTCCGCGTCGGTGCGGGTCGGCGACCGCGTCGTGGCGCTGGGCAACGCCGGGGGCCAGGGCGGCGCGCCGTCGGTGGTGACCGGCAGGGTGCTCAGGCTCGGGGCGGCGATCACCGCCTCGGACCAGTCCGCCGGCACGTCAGAGCGGCTGACCGGGCTGATCGGGCACGACGCGCCGATCCAGCCGGGCGACTCGGGCGGCCCCCTGGTCGACACCGCGGGAAGGGTGATCGGCATCAACACGGCCGCCTCGTCCGGGTACCAGTTCTCCGGCGGCCAGGCGCAGGTCCGGGCGTTCGCGATCCCCGTCAACCAGGCGATGGCGATCGCGCGGCGGATCGAGGCCGGCCGGGCGGGCGCGGGCATCCATCTGGGCAAGACCGCGTTCCTCGGCGTCGGCATCATGTCCGCGGCGCAGGCGCAGGCCCAGGGCGTGCCGCCGGGCAGCGGAGCGGCGGTCGCCGGGGTCCTGCCCGGGACGCCGGCCGCCGGGGCCGGGATCGCCGCGGGCGATGTGATCACCTCGGTGGGCGGGGTCCGGGTCACCTCGCCCGAGGCCCTGCAGGCGGCGCTTGAGCGCCATCATCCGGGCGACCGGGTCACGGTCGGCTGGACCAGCCAGTTCGGGCAGCCGCGTTCCGCGACCGTGATCCTGGCGGTCGGGCCGGCCGGCTGAGGAGGCGGCAGCCGGGCCGGGCGGCCGGGGAGGCGGCACCCGGGGCGGGCGGCCGGCCCCCGGGCCCGCCCGCATCAGGGCAAGCCGGCGTCGCGGCGCAGCGCGTCCGCCTTGTCGGTCCGCTCCCAGGTGAACTCCGGCTCGCTGCGGCCGAAGTGCCCGTAGGCGGCCGTCGCCCGGTACCGCGGCTTGCGCAGGTCCAGATGGTCGATGAGCGCGGCCGGGCGCAGGTCGAAATGGGAGCGCACCAGCTCGGCCAGGAGCGCCCGGTCCACCTTCTCGGTGCCGAACGTCTCCACCAGCAGCGAGAACGGCCTGGCCATGCCGATCGCGTAGGCGACCTGCACCTCCGCGCGGTCGGCCAGGCCGGCCGCGACGAGGTTCTTGGCCACGTACCGGGCGCCGTAGGCGGCCGAGCGGTCCACCTTCGAAGGGTCCTTCCCGGAGAACGCGCCGCCGCCGTGCCGCGCGAACCCGCCGTAGGTGCCGACGATGATCTTGCGCCCGGTCAGGCCGGCGGCGCCCACCGGCCCGCCGACCACGAACCGGCCCGTCGGGTTGACGTAGAACTCCCCGCGCAGCGCCGCGGGGTCGTACAGGTGGCCGGGCAGCACGGCGGTGACGACTCCGACCAGAGCGCGCCGGGGAGCTTGTCCTGCACGCCGTCGGCGTGGTGGGCGGAGATCAGCACCTTCTCGACCCGGACGGGCCGGCGGGCGGCGTCGTAGGCGACGGTCACCTGGGTCTTGGGGTCCGGGCGCAGGCCGGGGACCGCGCCCGAGGCCCGGACCTCGGCCAGCCGGCGGGCCAGGGCGTGGGCGAGCGTGATCGGCATCGGCATCAGCTCGGGCGTCTCGCTGGCCGCGTAGCCGAACACCATCCCCTGGTCGCCGGCGCCGGCCAGGTCGTAGGGGTCGCCGGACCGGCCGCCGCGCGCCTCGCGCGCGGCATCGACGCCCCGGGCGATGTCGGGGGACTGCTTGTCCAGGGCGATGATCACCCCGACCGCGCTGGCGTCGAAGCCGGCGTCCCCGCTGTCGTAGCCGATCTCCCGGGCCGTCCGCCGCGCGATCGCGGCGTAGTCCAGGGCGGCGCTCGTGGTGATCTCCCCGGCGATCACGATCAGGCCCGTGGTGAGCAGGTCTCGGCGGCGGCCCGGAGCCGGGGTCGGCGGCGAGCGCGGCGTCGAGGATGGCGTCGGATATCTGGTCGGCCATCTTGTCCGGGTGGCCGGCGGTCACGGACTCCGACGTGAAGGCGAATCCGCCGGCGGGGTGGGCGATCGGGGTGCTCAGCGGCTGGTACCTGCCTCCACCGGAGGGGACGGGGGATCGGGCGTCGCGGGGGCAGTCCGGCCCGGCCGGCCCAGCTCGCGCCGGACCTGCGCGGCGCCCTGGGCCATCGCCCGCAGCTTGGCCCGGGCAGCGGCGGGCGGCACATGGCGCAGCCCGCAGTCGGGGTTGACGAACAGCCGCTCGGCGGGAACCACGTCGAGCGCCCGCCGGATCCGGTCCGCGACCAGGCCGGCGGGCTCGACCTGGTCAGTCTTCACGTCGATCACGCCGACGCCGACCGCGCGGTCCCAGTCGTAGCCGCGCAGCAGGCGCAGGTCCTCCAGGCCCTTGCGGGCGAACTCGAGCACCAGCTGGTCGACCCGGGCGCCCAGCACGGCGGGGAACAGGAAGTCGTAGTGCCCCTCCCACAGCGGCCTGGCGTGCCGGTTCCCGTAGCAGACGTGCAGCGCCCAGCTGGCCGGCACGCCGGCGGTGACGATGTTCACCGCCTCGACGGCGAGCCCGACCTGGTCGGGATGGCCGGCCAGGAACGGCTCGTCGATCTGGAGCACCCCGGCGCCGGCCCGCGCGAGCTGCCGGGCCTGCGCGTTCAGGACGCGCGCGACCGACCGGACCAGCTCCGCGGGATCCGTGCCGGCCGGCGCCCGCAGCCGCCTGGACAGCGAGAAGGGGCCGGTGAAGGAGAACTTGACCGGGTGGTCGGTGTTGTCCATCGTGAACGCCAGGTCGGCGGCGAGCCCGAGATCCAGCCCGGGCCCGGGCTCGGGCAGCGGGCCGTCCACCCACGCCTCGTAGTAGTCGTAGTAGTCGGCCTTGGCCCGGTCGGCGATCCGGACCCCGGGCATCCTCGCCAGCAGGTAGTCGATGTCGTTGTCCCGCCGCAGCTCGCCGTCGGAGACCATGTCCACGCCCGCGACCTCCTGGTCCTTGAGCGCGGCCTTGATCGCCACCTCGTGGATCTCGTCGAGGTGCCGGGCGCTGATCCGCCGCTGGTAGTACTCGGTCTTCAGGCGGCCGAGCCAGTCGGGAACGGAGTAGGAGCCGACCACGGTGGTCGGCAGCAGGGGGAGGCGGTCCGGTCCGCGCGGGGCCGCCATGTCAGTCCCGCATCACGGCGGTGAGCGTCTTGACCCGGGTGCCCGGCCGCCCGGGGAAGGGCGAGACCGTCACCGCGAACCCGCGCCTGCCGCCGGCCAGGCGCAGCAGCGGGCCGTTCACCCAGTTGACCACCGAGCCGTCGTACTTGCCCGGGCCGAAGAAGCCGGCCTGGTACTCGGCGGGGTCGGTGACGAACAGGTCGTGGCAGGTGAGCCGGCCGAACGGGTGGAGCAGCGGGAGCGTGCCCGCGAAGCTGGCCAGCGCCCCGTTGCTGACCTGCATCCGGATGTCGCCGTGGCCGTCCAGCAGCGGCCGCAGGACCTCGCCGGTCAGGCCCGGGGCCGCATGGTAGGCGTCCAGCCCTTCGAGCGGCGCGTACCGCTCCTGCAGGCGCAGCGCCGCCCAGGTGTCCCGCCAGAACGCCACCGCGCGGCCGGGGCCGGGGAACCTGGCCGGGTCCGCCTCGCTGAGCAGCTCCGGGCCGATCCGCAGCAGCCGCCCGACCGCCGCGGGCAGCTCATCCGCGCGCAGCCGGTACCGGGCGGCGATCTCGGCGGCGTCGGCGCGGGGCAGGTAGGCGCGGGCGTGCACCAGGTAGTGGCGGCCAGACAGGCTCGCGACCTCGTCGGTGGGCAGGTTGTCGTAGACGTTGGAGATGTAGACGAAGAACGCCTTGCCGCGCAGGAAGCCGAGCGTGACGGCCGGCCTGGTCGCGTCCAGCACCAGCGCGCTCACCCGCTCGCCGTGGTGGCCGACCGCCTGGCGCGCCCGCTCGAGCACGTGCGGCGAGTAGTCACCCATCAGGTAGTGCAGCCGCCGGTAGTAGCCGCGCCCGTGCGCGCGGTCGAGCTCGGCGAACGCGTCGAGCCAGGTGCGGGCCTGGCTGCCGTTGCCGACCCCGAGCTCGACGATGTACAGCTCGTCCGGGAGCGCGCGGCGCGCGCCGAGCTCGTCCCAGGCGCGCAGCAGTTCGAAGATCAGCTCCCGGGCGGTAGCGCCGTCGCGGGCGTCGCTGCGCCCGCCGGGCAGCGCCTGCTCGTACTCGTGCCCGGTCGCCCGCTCCCAGTGGGACAGCGCCTGCCAGTAGAGGGTGTTGAACCGCCAGATGCAGCTCTCGCTGAGCGGGGCCCACGGCTCGAGCACGGCGCCGGGCGCCCAGCCAGGCTCGGCGTGGCCGGCCAGCGCCTCCTTGAGCCGGGCCGCCAGGTCCGGTCCGGCGCGCCGCAGGTCGAGCGCGATCTCCAGCTCCCGGTCCGAGGCCACCGGAGGGTCCGCCCGGGCCTGGTCCCCGCCGGGATCCGCAGGGCCCGGCCCGCCGGCACGGGCCGCCTCGGCGCCGCGGGCCGGCGCGTCCCCGGCGAGCACCCGTCGGAGCGCGACCGGCTCGCGGAAGTTCTCCCGGTACTGGATCCAGTCGCAGGCGACCCGGAGCCTGGCCAGGTCGAGCGGGCTCGCGGTCACCGCGTCGAACACCTGGCCGAGCGCGGCGGGAACGTCGGCCGCGGTCGCGCCGCGCAGCCGGGCGACCGCCCGCACGTCGATCCGCACTGCGCCGCCTCCCCTCGCCCCGGCGCGCCGCGCCGCGCCGCCGGCTGCCCTGCGGCGATTGTGCGCGCCTTCGGCGGCGCGCGCACCGGGCGCGGGCACAGTACTGGCAGCCCGCGGGCTGGGGCGGGGCACAGTCGGGCGGGCCGGCCGCGGCGCCTGGCCGCCGCCGGGGGAGGCGCGCGCGATCCGGGCCGGTGCACGGGCGCCCCCGGCGGGGGCCGCCCGGCGCGCCCTCCCGGGGCCCGCTCACAGGGCGCCGAGCAGGCGGACCTGTGCGGCCGGGTCGCCGCCGGCGAGCACGACCCCGGCGGCCACGGCGCGGGCGCTCGCGGCCAGGCCGACGGCCAGCTCCAGCCCGGCCTCCGCGGCCTCGTCCCCGGCCGCGGCCAGCGCGCGCAGCACCGCCTCGGGGACCATCACGCCCGGGACCTCGTGGGCCAGGTACTCGGCCTGCTCGGCCGAGCGCAGCGGCGCGATCGTGAGCAGCATGGGCACCTCGGCGCCGGAGAGCAGCCCGCGCAGCCGCCGGAACGTGTCGAGCTCGTAGACCGGCCTGCTGATCAGGAACTGCGCCCCGGCGCGGAGCTTGGCCCAGACCCGCGACGCCTCCTGGCGCAGGTCGGCGGCGGCCGGGTTGAACCGCGCGCCCACGTGGAACGAGGTCTTGGTCGCCAGGTCCAGGCCGTCGCTGTCGCGACCGTGGTTCAGCCCGGCCAGCAGGCCGATCAGGCCGACCGAGTCGACCTCCCAGATGCCGTCCACGTTCGGGTAGTCGCCGCGCAGCGGCGGGTTCCCGGTCTCGCAGACCACCGTGCGCATGCCGAGCGCGTGCGCGCCGAGCAGGTCGGCCTGCAGCGCCATGATCGTCTTGTCCCAGGTGGTGACCGTGGCGATCGCCTCGACGCCGAGCCGCTGCCGCAGGTGCAGGGACAGGTTCACCGAGCCGAGCTGGGCACGCGGGCTCTCCCGGGAGGCGACCAGGAAGAGATCGACGCCGTGCGCGCGCAGCCGGCCGGCGTCCGCGACCGCCTGGTCGCCGACGCCGCCGACCGGGGGCGCGATCTCGGCGGCGACCGCGAACTCGCCCCGGGCCAGGCGCTCGGCCAGGCCGCCCCGGTCGGGCCCGCCGGCCTGCCCGCGGCGGCCGTCGCCGTCCGCCGGCCCGGCCCGCGGCCGGCCGGCGGCCCGTGCGGCGCCCGTCCGCCGCCCGCGCGCCGTCCCTCCCGCCCCCGGCCCGCCGTCCGCCCGCAGCGCGGCGATCTGCTCGGCGATCGCCCGGATGTGGGTCGGCGTGGTGCCGCAGCAGCCGCCGACGAGGGCCGCGCCCGCCTCCGCGTACCGGCGGGCGTACCGGCTGACATAGCCGCCGTCGATGTGGTACTCGAACCGCCGGCCGTGGACGCGCTGCGGCAGGCCGGCGTTCGGCTGGGCGGTCACCGGCAGCCCGGTGCTCCGCCGCAGCTGCTCCACGATGGTCAGCGTGTGCAGCGGGCCGAGCGTGCAGTTCGTGCCGATCGCCGCGAGCGGCAGCTCGCCCAGCGCGAGCGCGACCTCCCTCGGCGTCTCGCCGCTCAGCGCGCGGCCGTCCTGGGAGAACGTGGCCTGCGCGATCACCGGCAGCCCGGTCGCCGACGTGGCGATGGCGGCGGCCTCGGCCAGCTCGTCCAGGTAGCCGAAGGTCTCCAGGATGATCAGCTCCGCGCCGGCCTCGGCGAGCGCCTCCACCTGCTCGCGGATCGCTGCCGCGCGCGCGGCTGGGTCGGCCGAGGGGCGGCCCCTCGCAGTCACCGCGGGGGAGACCGATCCGGCGATGAACGCCCGCCGCCCGGCCCGCTCCCTGGCCTGGCGGGCGATCCGCACGCCGGCCGCGTTGATCTCGCGGACCGAGCCGGCGGCGCCGTGGATCGCCAGGCGCAGCCGGCTCGCGCCGAACGTGTTGGTCTGGATGACGTCGGCCCCCGCCCCGAGGTATGCCTCGTGGATGGTGGCGACCAGGGCGGGGTCGGTCAGGTTCAGCGCGGGCAGCGGGCTGTCCAGCGAGTTTCCCGCCGCGTGCAGCATCGTCCCCATCGCCCCGTCGCAGACCAGCACCCGGCGGGCGAGCTCCTCGCGGACGTCGTTCACCGCCTCATCCCGTCCCTTCCCGCCTCCGCCGCCGGCCCGCCGCCGACCGCGTCCAGGATCTCCAGCGCGACCTGTGCCATCAGCCGGTCGCGGTGGCTCGCCAGGTCCAGCCCGGTGAGCGCCTCCACGCGGCGCAGCCGGTAGCTCACCGTGTTGGGGTGGACGTGCAGCCGGGCCGAGACCTGGCGCAGGCTGCCGTTCTCCCGGAAGTAGCAGGACAGCGTCGCCAGGTAGTCCGCCGCGTGCTCCCGGTCCGGGTCGGCCAGCCCGCCGAGCACCTCCCGGGCGAAGGCGCGCAGCTGGCCCAGGTCCGGCACCTGCAGCAGCAGCCGCCGGATGCCCAGGTCGGCGAAGGTGACGACGCAACTGGCCCGGTCGAGCCGGCGCACGGTCTCCGCGGCCCGCCTGGCCTGCGCGTAGGACGTGGCGACCGCGGCGGCCTCGCGGCAGGCGCCGCCGATGCCGACGGTCACGGTCGCCCGCGGGACCAGGCCGGCCAGCCGGCGCACGCACGCCTCGCCGAGTTCCTGCGCCCGCGGCCGGGGCCCGCGCCCCGGCTCGGGCAGCACGACGACGACCTCGGCCTCGCGCAGCGCGATGATCGCGTCCGGGGCGCGGGTGCTGACGAAGTGCTCGGCCTCGGCCGTGGCCCGCTGCCGGTCCGCGGGCTCGGGCGCGTCCACGATCACGCACGCCACGTGATGATCGGCGGCCGGATCGTAGCCCAGGTGCCTGGCCCAGCGGTCCAGGTCGCCGTCCTCGCGGCCGCGCCCGGCCAGCAGGCCCTCGACCAGGTCGTGCCGGGCACGGCCCGCGGCCGCGGCGACGACGCGATCCCGCCCCAGGATGACGCCGCAGATCGTGGCGGCATGCTCGGTGAGCAGCAGCCGGGCGTCGTCGCCGGCCCGGTCGCCGCCGCCCCAGCGCCCGTCGCCGTCGAGCGCGACCAGGTAGGCCGACACCTCGTCGCCGACGAGCACCGGCGCCACGGTCACGGCGGCCGAGGTCCCGGCGTCAGGGAAGCGCAGCGCCCGCCGCGCCCGGGCGGTCGCGGCGAGCACCTCGCCGAGGCGCGGGTGGACGACGAGCTCGCGGACATACCGCTCCGCCTGCGGCGGCGGCTCGCCGGGCGCCGCGGCGGCGAGGATGCCCATCGCCGGGTCCACGACCGCCACGGTCGCCCGGGCGTGGCCGGCGATCAATTCGGCGACCGCGGCGAGGTCGGCGTTCTGCGCGGCCAGGCCGGACAGGTGCCGGTAGACGGTGACGAGCCGGCGCAGCGCCGCGTTCTCCCTGGCGATGTCGGGCCCGCCCGGGGACGGCGCGGCGCGGGCCGGGCGGCTGTCGCCCATGCCCGCAGCGTATCGGGGGCGATTCGCCTGGGCACTGTGCCCGGGCACAGTCCGGGCTGGGCGCCGGGCGCGCCTGGCCGGCCGCGCGGCGCCCGGCATGCACCGGATACTGTGCTGCGAGGTCACTCGCGACCATCAAGCCTAGAAGAGACTGAAAATCGTAATTATGAGCTTCATCCCTTACGATCGCCCCGTGCGGGTCGCGATCATCGGCCTCGGCCGGATCTACGACCTGAACGTCCGCGCCTACCTCGGCAACCCCGACGCCGAGGTCGTGGCCCTGGTCGATCCGAGCCAGGAGCGCCGGGCGCAGCGCCAGGCGGACTGGCCGGGCGCCGCCACGTTCGAGTCGGCCGCCCAGCTGGCGGCGAGCGGCATCGCGGTGGACGCCGCGGAGGTGCTGCTGCCGATCCCGCTGCACGCCGACGCCGTGGTGGAGATGCTCGGCTGGGGCTGGCACGTCAACCTGCAGAAGCCGATGTGCAATGACCTGGCGGACGCCCAGCGCATGCTCGACGCCGCGAAGGCCAGCGGCCGCGTGCTGCGCGTGATGGAGAACTACCTGTTCTACGAGCCGCTCCGCCGGCTCAAGGCGGTCGTCGAGTCGGGGGAGATCGGCGAGGTGGCGGGATATCACATGCGGATGGTCGGCACCGGCAACGGCGGCTGGGAGGTGCCGTGGAGCAGCTTCGAGTGGCAGATCGAGCAGATGCGCCGGGGCCGCGGGATCCTGGTGTTCGATGACGGCTGGCACAAGCTCTCCACCGCGCTGTGGCTGTTCGGCCCCGTGCGCGAGGTCCGGGCGTGGATCGGCACCACGTCCTTCGGCCACGGGATCGACCTGGACGCGCCGACCGTGATCGCCTGGGAGCACGACGGCGGCGTCCGCGGGAGCTGGGACATCACCCTGGCGCCCGACATGTACCTGCGGTCGGACTATTACACCAACGACGAGCGCTGGGAGGTCACCGGGACCCGCGGCTTCGCGCGCGTCAACCGGTGCACCGCCCGCGGCATCCAGGAGCCGAGCCTGGAGGTCTACGCTGACGGGGTGATGCGCGGCTACCACGCGCTCGACGACGACTGGGCGAGCAGCTTCCGTGACTCGGGGCGGCACTGGACCGGCTGGCTGCGCTCCGGCGCCGGCCCCTTGCTGTGGAGCGGCCAGGAGGCCGCTGACGTGCTGAGGTTCGCGCTCGCGGCCTACGCGAGCAGCGCCTCGGGCGGCGCCGGCGTCAGCCCGCGCGAGATCCTCTAGTAGGACTTTGTTAGGTGGCTGCGAGGGCGGCAGCGGGCCGGTCCGAGGGTTAATGGCTGGCAGCACAGGGGGCAGGCGCCGAGGATGAGGGCCAGGACGATCTGCAGTTCGTGCAGGACCTGGTAGAGAGTCGTCCCGGCGCATGGGCTTTGGGGTCGGTTCTGATCATGGTGATGAAGGCCTGGGCGAGGACGGCGCGGGTGATGTGGCGGTGCCAGCCGGTCCAGGAGCGGCCTTCGAAGTGGTCCAGGCCCGGGCCGGTTTTCAGTTCCCTGTAGTCGTGCTCGATGCGCCAGCGGATCTTGGCCAGGCGCGCCAGCTCTTCGATGGGGGTGTTTTCGGGGAGGGTGGACAGCCTGTAATCGGCGGGCTCTTCGGCTTCGGGGGGCCATTCGGCCAGCAGCCGGCACGCGGGGAGGCTGCCGTCAGGTGCGCGGGGGATGCCGCGGTTGGCGGGCCGGACCCGGATCGCCGGGAAGCAGCTGGTCATGGCGGCGGTGGGGTTGCCGGGGCTGGTCTTGGTGCCCTGGCGCCAGGTCACCGGCCGGGCCAGATCGGCATGGGCGAGGGCGAGCTGGCGCAGGCTGGCGGGCGGGTGCGGGTAGGCGGGCCTGGGCGGCCGGCCCGGCCCGCCGCGCCGGACGGGAGTCACCGGCTGCGCGTGACCCGCGTGCGCGCTGGTGGCACCCTTGACCGCCAGCACGTAGCACCAGCCGCGGTCAGTCAGCTCGCACCGGAAGGTGGTGTTGTCGCCATGGCCGACATCGGCCACCACCACCGGCCGGCTGCCGCCGGCGGCGGTGATCTGCTCCAGCACGCCCCATCCGCCCGGGCCGGTCATCTCATCGATCATCTCCAGGGCCGGGGTTCCGCAGTTAGTCGGGGTTCTAGGCCACATTGAGGGCTGAGGCCGCAGGTCAGGGCCGTGGGGGTCGCTGCGGGAGTCCGGAGCGCATAGATACACGCCTGGTCATGATTCCG
>Ga0070737_10000836_pt1 | contig 54723 bp, 49 predicted proteins | sample Coa_R1_10_FD_66438 | JGI IMG/M metagenome (GOLD analysis project Ga0070737, IMG submission 66438) | Surface soil microbial communities from Centralia Pennsylvania, which are recovering from an underground coalmine fire - Coalmine... | ecosystem: Environmental > Terrestrial > Soil > Unclassified... | reverse complement strand
TGCCCACGGCGTTATATGCGGGATTGAAATGGGCGGGATTGGTCCCCAGCATCTCGTACTGGGCACTCACCGCCAGGGAAGGCAGGCGTTCGGCGCGGGCGGCGGCCAGGGCTTTTTCGGCCGCTTTCACCTGCTCCTGGGCCGCTTTCAAATCGGGCCGCTCCTGCTCGGCTTGCGCGATCGCCTGCTCCACATTCGCAATCGGCACGGGGCTGTAGGCGAAGCGATCAGTGAGCTGATAGTCCGGGTTCGGCGGCAGACCGATGAGGCGGGCGAGGTTGATTTTCTGCTTGGCTAGATCGTTGCGCAGAGTGATGATCTGCTGCTGCTGGGTGAGCGCGCGCACCTGGCTCTGGTCCACGTTCAGCTTGCCGAGTACGCCTTGGGTGTGCTGCTCGGTGGATTGATGAAAGACGGCGTTAGCGGTATCGAGGTCGGCTTGCGCGGCATCCACGCGGGCCTGGGCCGCGAGCGCTTGCAGGTAGGCGCCGCCCACCGCGAGCGTCACCAGGTCGCGCGCATCCTGCAGGCTGTACATTCCCGCGCGGGCGGTGGCGCGGGCGGACCGGTAATTGTTCAGGTCCGTAAGGTTGGCTACGGTCTGGCTGAGGCTGGCCTGGACGGCGGCGTAATTGAAGGGGCCGACCACAGTGGGAAAGTGAAAACCCCCGGGGACGCCGGGCAGGTTGAAGCGGATACCGAAAGTGGCGAGGTTCACCTGCTCCACGGTTTCGCTGGCGCTGCCGGTGAGATTGGGCAGCAAAGCGCTGCGCGCTACCCTGACCTGCGCGCCCGACTGGCGGAGATTCTCCGCCAGGCCGATCGCCCCCAGGTTGAATGCCAGCCCGCGCTGCAAAGCATCTTCGAGCGAGAGCTTCCCGGAAAAGGGCATGGCGCCGCGAGCGCTGCCGCCGAACGGGCCGGAAATCTGAACCGTGGGGTTCAGCGTATTAACGCTGGTAGTGGCGCCGGCCACGGGTTGCTGCGCCACGCCCACATCGCCCTGATTCATGCGGCCCGAAGCCGGCAAGGCCACCGCCGAAGAACTCGCGCCGGCGGAGGCGGAGGGCACCAGTTGCGCGTAAGCCATCGGCGCGGCCGCGGCCAAGGTCAAGCATGTAAGAATGCTGCCGAATTGTCTCATGATTCCCCGTTTTTTCGTAGATTTGCCAGTTCGCGCAGGGCGGCCAGCAGTTGCCGCTGCCGGGCGGCGGAAAGCGCGGCCATTTGCTGTGCCTCGGCTTTTTGCGCCCGCGGCAGGGCGCGGTGGAAGAGGCGGTCGCCGGCTTCGGTGCGCTGCACCCATTGGATGCGCCGGTCGCACGGATTGCGCTGCCGCCGGAGCCAACCGCGCTTTTCGAGCCTGTCGAGCACGGCCACAATCGAACTCGGGTCCAGGCCGCACAGCGAGGCCAGTTCGTTTTGCGGCACGTTTCCCGGCCCCGCAATGGCGAGCAGCCAGAACTCCCGCGCCCGCAGACCTAAGGGCGAGAGCGCGCGGTCGAGGCGCTGGCGGGCATCGAGCCAGATCATCCAATTGCAAAACCAGAGGCCGGGCTCCTTCGGATCCCAATCGGCGGAATGCAAGCCTTTGGCGGAAATCCGTGGCATTATAACGTCCGCCGGAAAAGCAGGGTGGCGCCGGCCAACACGAACGCCGAGGTCAAAACCAGCGCGAGGACATCGGCACCGATGGCGGTGATGCCCACATCCTTGAGCAGCAAAGTGCGCAAGCCGTGCACCGCGTAAGTAAACGGATCGCATTCCGCGATCACGCGCAGCCAATGCGGAAAGCCCGCAATCGGGTACACGGCGCCGCTCGGGAAAAAGAGCAGGGTATTGAGGACCCCGAAAATCGCGCGCGGCACCAGCGGGTCGCTGATGCGGGCCATGAGGAAAAACATCATGCCGATGAAGGCGATGGAAGTCAGAATCACCATCACGGTGAGCCCCAGGAGGCGCACCGGTTCGAAGAAGTTGGGCACCTGCGCGACCAAGGCTCCGAGCACCAGCAGAGTCATTCCGGCCAGCACGCCCTTGATGACGCCGGAAAGATTGAAGCCCAGAATCAATTCCCACTTGGTGATGGGGGTGACCATGTAGCCTTCGTGGAGGCCGCGCGATTTATCGTCGATGAAGAGCATGCCGCCGCCGATCATGGCGGTGACGAAAATCGCCAGCGCCACCGAGCCGGGCAGCAGGTACTTGATGTAATTGATGTAGGGATAGACCTCGACCACATCGAGCGCCGCCTGCCGCGGCTCACGCGGAGAGACCTCGGGCGTATTGATCGAGTTCACCAGCGCGGTCATTGCCGATCCCACGGCGCCGGCCACCGTTTGCTCGCTGTTGTCGGTGATCAAGGCCAGGCGCGGTTGGTGCTGTTCGAGCAGATCGCGGGAGTAGTGCCGGGGAATAATCAGAACCGCTCCCAGGTTGCCTTCGCGCAGATCGCCGACAGCAGTTCCTTCGTCGGCGTAGTCCGTGGGCAGGAAGATGCGGGCATTGGCGCCGACGGCGCGCAAGCGTTCGATGACGTCGACCGATTTCGGACCGTGATCGAGATTCACCACGCCCAGGTTGACGTTCTTAATGCTTCCCCCGAAGGCGTTGCCCAGGATAATCAACTGCACCAGCGGCAGCCCCAGCGACGCGAACAGCAGCGCGGGGCTGCGGCGGAATTTGCGCATATCGCGCTCGACCAATGCCAGCGCTCGCAGCATTAATGACCACCTCTCATGTGCCCGCCCGCGGGGGCGGTTTCGGCCACCTCCGCCAGGGCGTGGCCGGTGTAATGCAGAAACACGTCGTCCAGCGTGGTGGAGGCGACCGAGAGACTTTTCAACTCCAGCTTGCGATCCCGCGCCAGTTCCACTAGTTCCTGCGCGGAGGCGGGCCCGCGATCGCTCGAAATGCGATAGGTAGCCGAGCCGAGCGGCCGCACGGATTTGACGGCGGGCAGGACTTGGAGTTCCGCTCCGCCACCCGGCAGGTCGGGCTCGAACTGCACCTCGATGCGGCTGGCTCCCGGCACGGATGCTTTGAGGGCCACCGGCGTATCGAGCGCCACCACGTGGCCGCGATCCACGATGGCGATGCGGTCGCACAGGCGGTCGGCTTCGTCCATGTAGTGGGTGGTGAGGAGCAGCGTGCGGCCCTGTTCGACGCGTAAATGGCCGATCATCTCCCAGACCGAGACACGGGAGACGGGATCGAGGCCGGTGGTGGGTTCATCCAGAAACAAAATTTCCGGATCGTGCACGATGCCGCGGGCGATTTCGAGCCGCCGCCGCATGCCGCCGGAAAGAGTGGACGCCAGGGCGCCGGCGCGATCGCGCAAGCCGACCGCTTCGAGCAGTTCCAGGGTCTTCGCGCGCCGCCGCGCGCCGGTGATTCCGTACAGGCGAGCGTGGATTCCGATATTTTCCGCGCAGGTAAGTTCGGGGTCGCTGGTCATGTTTTGCGGGATGACGCCGATGCGTTCGCGGACGGCGTTGGGGTCTCGAATGATATCGTGTCCGGCCACGATGGCGGTGCCCGAACTTGGGGGCACCAAAGTAGTCATCATGCGGATGAGCGTGCTTTTGCCGGCGCCGTTCGGCCCGAGGAGGCCGAAAATTTCGCCACGTTTGACGGTGAAGCTGACGTCATTGACGGCCTGCAGCGCGCCGAAGCGCTTGCTGAGGTTTTGGACCTGGATAGCGAAGCCGTTTTCCGCAGCCATGATGGTCAGTCCTTCGCGTTGACTACCGGCGGGGGCGGTGTTGCGGGGACGGGCAGCATCACCCAGGCCGTCATGCCTAGGGCGAGTTTGCCGTCGGGATTGGGCACGCGCACGCGGATGGCGACGGTTTTGATATCGCGCTTGACGCGGCTAACATCGCGCTGGGTGGCGAAATCGGCTTCCACGGCTTTATAGATTACCGGGCCGGTCACCTCCGCCCCGGAAGGCAGGCGGACGCGGAGTTTCTGCCCCATGCCGATCAGATCGGCGTAGGTTTCTTCCACGTCGGCATCCACCCAGGTGGAACTCAAATCGAAGAGGGTGACGATAGGCGAGGCTGGATTGACCACTTCGCCCTGGCGCGCGGCGCGCAGGGTAACGATGCCGCTTGCGGGGGCGTAAATACGGGTCTGGTCGAAGCGGGCCGCTGCCGCTTTGGCGTTGGCTTCGGCTTGCGCGGCCGCCGCCTCGAGCGCTTCGGTTTGGCGGCGCTGCACCGGCACCTGAAGCTGCTGCTGCTCGGCATCGGACAACGCGGCCTGCGCGGCGGCCACCGACCTGCGGGTCGCCTCGACGGAAGCCTGCGCCGCCGCCACCGCCCGCTGCTGCGCCGCCACCGCCGCCTCCGCGGCTTTTTCATTGGCCCTGGCGGAATCCAGATCCGACTGCGCCGCAACCAGGTCCTGCGGCGGGTTGATGTCCCGCTCGACTAGCGGTTTGATGCGATTGTAATTGTCCTGGGCTTTGGCCACCGCCGCGCGGGTTTGATCGACCTGCGCCTGCGATTGGCGGAGTTGCGCCCGCGCCTGCTCCACCTGGGCTTCCGCCTGCTGGATTTGCGCCTGAATTTGTTCTACCTGCGCCTGCGCCTGCCGCACTTTGGCCGGCAGGGTTTCTTCGAGTAATTTCATCTGCTCGGCCGCCTGCTGAGCGTTGAACTTGGCCTGGGTGATGGCGTGATCGGCCGCGCCCTGATCGGCCTTGAGTTCGTCCTGATCGAGCACGGCAATCAGGTCGCCCTGTTTCACCCACTGCCCGTCGTCGACCGCCAGCTTCTCGATGCGGCCGGTGATTTTGCTGGCGACCACGACTTCGTTGCCATCCACCGTGCCGGTCAGGACGAGCGTGCGCGCGCGCGGCCGCTGATACCACCAGATGGCCGCGCCAATCAACCCCAGAATTCCCAACACCACGATCAGTCGCCTCATCGCCACCTCAACTCCTCAGGTACGGCGGAAAGGTCCGCAAAGTTCCGTCGCTTCCCTTGTAAACCAAATGATTTTGTTTCCAAACTAATTGTACCGTAGCAGGTTTCGAGGAATGGCGGAGTTGCGCCGGCGGATGGCGATTGGCGCCGGTAAACGGCGGCGCCTGCGCCCGCGCATTGGTGTAAGCTGCTCTCATGCCGACAGCCACACACACCGATTCGGCGCCTTCTCCGCTGACCGTGCTTTCCGAGGAAGAGCGTCTGTTTCAGGCTACGGTCCGCCGCTTTGCGCAGGAGCAGATCGCGCCGTATGTCCGGGAGATGGACGAAGCCGGCGTGTTCCGTAAGGAGATCCTGCGCCAGTTCTTCGAAATGGGACTGATGGGCATCGAGATTCCCGAAGAATTCGGCGGGCAGGGCGGGACCTTTTTTCAAGCCGTGCTGGCGGTGGAAGAACTGTCGGCGGCCGATCCCGCGGCGGGCGTGATTGTCGATGTGCAAAACACGCTCTGCATCAACGCCATGATGCGGTGGGCGAATGCCGAACAGAAATCCCGCTATCTGCCGGCGCTGGCCACCAACACCGTCGGTTCCTACGCGCTTTCGGAAGCGGGCTCCGGTTCCGACGCATTCGCGATGAGTTCGCGCGCCGAGGAGCGGGGCGGGCATTTCGTGTTAAACGGGCGCAAGCTATGGATTACGAATGCCGCCGAAGCCGGCCTGTTCCTGGTGTTCGCCAACGCCAATCCCGAAGCGGGTTACAAGGGCATTACGGCGTTTCTGGTGGAGCGCTCGTTTGCCGGTTTCCAGGTGGGTAAGAAAGAAGACAAGCTGGGGATCCGCGCCTCTTCGACTTGCGAGCTGATCCTGGACAACTGCAAAGTCCCGCGGGAGAACGTGCTGGGCGAGGTGGGGCAAGGCTACAAGATCGCAATGGAGACGCTGAACGAAGGGCGCATCGCCATCGGCGCGCAGATGACCGGACTGGCCCGGGGCGCGCTCGGACATGCGATGGCATATGCGCGGGAGCGCAGGCAGTTCGGCAAGCCGATCGGCGAGTTTCAGGGGGTGCAATTCGAATTGGCTAAAATGGCAACAGACGTGGAAGCCGCGCGGCTGCTGGTGTACAATGCCGCGCGGTTGAAGGATGCCGGTTTGCCGTTTCAGACCGAAGCCGCGATGGCCAAGTATTTCGCGAGCGAGATCGCCGAAAAGGCCGCGTCGAAGGCCGTGGAGATCCATGGCGGCGTGGGCTTCACCAAGGACTACCCGGTGGAAAAGCTGTACCGGGACGCCAAAATCGGCCGGATCTACGAAGGGACCAGCAATATCCAATTGCTGACCATTGCCAAGAAACTGCTGGGAAAATAGAATCGTCAGAGAAGTGAGGTTATGATGCGCGCGTTTGTTTTTCCGATGGCCCTAGGAGGGTTTTGTCTGGCGTGGCTGCAGCCGGTCTGGGCCGCGGATGCCGCGGCCGGCGCCGCTCCCGGTATCGACCCGCAACAAATCATTCAGAAGTTCGCGGCCAAGGAAGCCGAATTCGCCCAGGCACGAAACAACTACACGTACCGGCAATCGGTGAAGCTGGAGGAACTGGATGCTTCCGGCAATCCGACCGGCGGCAAGTGGGAACTGGTGGAAGACGTCATTTTCGACCCTGAAGGAAAGCGCATGGAGAAGGTGGTCTACGCCCCGGTGCTGAGCCTGCAGCACATTCAACTCACCCCGGAGGATGAACAGGACTTGCGCAACGTGCAGCCGTTCGTGCTGACGACGCCCGAGATCCCCGAGTACGAAATCAACTACTTGGGCCGGGAAAAAATCGACGAAATCGGCACGTATGCCTTCTCTGTGAAGCCGAAGAAACTGGTGACGGGCAAGCGGTATTTCGAGGGCGAAATCTGGGTGGACGACCAAGACCTGCAAATCGTCAAGACCTATGGCAAGGGTGTGGGCGAGCTGAAGCATGGCAGCAGCAAAGGCCAGGAATTTCCGAAATTCGAGACCTACCGCGAACAGATCGATGGGAAGTACTGGTTCCCGACTTACACGCGCGCCGACGATACGCTCCACTTCAAGGATGGCGAAAACGTGCGCATCCGCATGATCGTCAAATACCAGGACTACAAGCGGTACACCGGCAAATCGACCATTACGTTCGGCGGCGTGGTGGACGACAACAGCCAGCAGCCGCCGCAACCGGCGCCGAAGAAGTAGGCGGAGCGGCTACGGTTTTTCCGGCGGAGCTTCGCGGACACGCAGACGGAATTCTCCCGAGTACACGTTGAACCGCTCGGGGCGGGCGAAGCCGATCAGGGTAATGCCGAACTGGTTGGCCAGCTCGACGGCCAGGCTGGAGGGCGCCCCCACGGCGACGATAGCGCCGATTCCCGCCATTACAGCTTTCTGAACCAATTCGAAACTGGCGCGGCCGCTGAGGAGGAGGATGCGATCGGAAAGCGGCAGGTCGCCGCGAAGGAAGCGAGCGCCGATGAGTTTATCGACGGCATTGTGGCGGCCGACGTCTTCGCGGAGGTCCAGCAGGTTGCCGGCGGGATCGAACAGAGCCGCACCATGCAAACCACCGGTGCGAGCGAACACCTGCTGGCTTTGACGCAGAGTTTCGGGGAGGCGGCCGACCACGGCGGGATCGAGGAGCGGGCGATCGCGCGGAATCACGGGGCACCCGGCGGTTTCCAGGGACTGGATAGAGGTCTTGCCGCAGACGCCGCAACTGGAGCTGGTGTAGAAGTGGCGATCGAGGCGGGCGAGATCGAGCGAGGCAGATCCGGCAAGGGAAACGTTCACCTGGTTATCGCCGGTAATGGCGACTTGGGAGACCTGGCCGCGGTCGCGCAGAATTCCTTCGGAAAACAGGAAGCCCACGGCCAGCTCTTCATCGTTGCCCGGCGTGCGCATGGTGATGGAGACGTTGCGGCCGCCGATGGAGATTTCGAGCGGCTCTTCGACGGCCAGCACATCTTCGGCGGCGCGGGCGGCGCCCCGCTCGACGCGCTGGATGGTCATGCTGACGGCGCCGCTACTCATACTAAGCTTTCAGGAAGCGGCGTATCTCTTCGAGGGTTTCCTTGGGAGCGCTTTCCTGCAGCGAGTGATTGCCGGGGAGACCTTTTCCGCTAACCTCGACGCCTTCTTCCTTCCAGATGCCCAGTACGTCATAGAGGCGGCCCATGGCACCTTTGGCGGCCCAGAGCGTCAACAGGGGGCATTGAATTTTCTTGCCCGCCTGGATATCGGCCTGATCGTTCTTCAAGTCGATGGAGGCAGAGGCGCGGTAATCCTCGCACATGGCGTGGATGTTTTCCATGGTGGCGGAGGTGCGCAGGTACTCGCGCTGCACGTCATCGGTGGCGCGTTGGAGAAACTCCTGGTTGCGCGCGAACAGTTCGTTTTCGGGGCCCGGAGCGGCGCGGAGATAATCGAACCAGTGGAAATAGGCGCGCACGAAATCGAGCGTGACATGGCTATAAAGATAGTGGGCGGGAACGATGTCCATGACCACCAGCTTGATTACTTTGTCGGGGTGGTCAAGGGCCATGCGCCGCCCGACACGGCCGCCGCGATCGTGGCCGACCATCAGGAAGCGGTTGTAGCCGAGGTGTTGCATGACCTCGACGCCGTCCAAGGCCATCGGGCGCTTGGAGTAGTTGGAATGGTTCTCGCCATCGGGCGGCTTGGAGGAATCGCCGTAGCCGCGGAGGTCGCACATGACCAGCGTGAAGTCTTTGGCGAGATCGGGGGCGATCAAGCGCCAGGTGATGAGCGATTGCGGCGCGCCGTGAAACAGGAGCACGGGCGGGCCGGAGCCTCCGATTACGGTGTTGATTTCGGCACCGGAGGTTTTGATCCGCTCATTGCGGAAACCGGAGGGGAACAGGCGCTTCCAGGCGGGTTGGTCCTGGGCGGCGGAATTGCGGGCGAGCGCGGCGGAGCCGGCGGCCAGAAGCAGTTGGCGGCGCGTGGAATTCAGAATTGGGGGCACGGGTCCAGTATATGAGATCCGCGCCCCACCGGATGCCAGTTACGGCAACAGGACCACGGCGTAATTGCGCAGGGTCAGGGTGTCGCCGGTTCCGTTCATGGCGGCTTGGAAGTTGATGGTGAGACCATTGGCATAGGCGTCGGTGGCGCTCGCGACAGTGGCGCCCAAGGGGAGCACGGTGCCCCAGGATTGGGAGCTGATTTGAGCGCCGGACTGGTCGAGCCCGGCATCGGCGCGCCCAGTGATCTGAGCATCACCGGAAGCAGCGGTGCGCTCGAGCAGGGTGGTTGCACCCCATTGCACCTGGAAGGTGAAACCACCGGCTGTGCCCTGGTGCGCGAGATCGAATTTAATTTCGACGTGGCTGCCCGCGGTCAGGACGCCCGGCGGAATGACGCAGGCTCCGAGGTTGGTCATGGAAGACCCGGTGATTACGGCTCCCGTGCCGTTACAGAGGATTTGCGGGCTGGGATAAAGCTGCGAAACACCGCTGGAGGAGGGCAGACGGTAATTCGCCAGCAGGGTATCGCCGGGTTGCGGGACATTCCCCGAGGCGAATTGCACCACGTTGCCGCTCAGGGTGTAATCGACGCCTTGATCCTGCAGAACGCCATTGCGAAAGAGCGCCAGGCTGGTGGACGGGGTAGGAATCGCGGAGAGAGTGAATGTGGCGTTGATGCCGTCGGTCGCGCCTTGCGGCAGATCGCCATCCATGAAGCCGGGCTGGGCGCCGCCACAGGGGCCGGAGGAACCATTGACCAGCACACAATTGGAGGGCACGCCGGCTACGGAATCGAGCGCGCCTTGCGAATTGACAAGGGCGACGGCCCCGGGAGCGAAGTTGGGGCCTTTTATCGGGCGGGCGCTCAGGTCCGCTACCAGGCCGGTGACGTCGGATTCGGGAACCGGTCCCTGCGCGTTGGTTTCGCCTCCGGTGTCGCCGGTGTTGGGCGTGGGGATGCGTACGTCCGCAATGTGCAAGGGAGTGGCACTGGGCGGCACCGACCAGGTTTCGGTAAATTGCACGTAGCCGTCGCTATTGTAAGTGACAGTGTAAAAAATTTCGGGATTGGTTGTAGTCGTGGGGACCAGGCGCACGTAGAGCCGGCCGTTGCGGACGTTTATTCGGACCATCTGGGTGGCGATATCCGACTGGTCGGGAGCATCGAAACCGGGCCAGGCAATAGTCACAAGTCCGTTGAAGCGCGTGCCATCGGCTTTGTAGATCACATCTTCGATGGTGGTGAGCGGGGGACCGGCAAGCACCGGGGCCGCCAGCAACAATGCCGGGCACAGCGCACGTAAAAGCGTCTTCAAGGGAGCGAATCCTCCTGTGCCCAGTGTATTTTGGAGGCGCCAAAAATCCGGGTATGCGAAAGCGGCGTTTTGGCTGCAAACGATTGGGGCGAAGAGAATTAGAAAAATTTGAAAGTCTTGTGACCGGGCGAAACGGGTTGCTTCATTTCAGGGGGATTTCGAAATAAAAAAGCTCCTTGCCGGTTGCAGCTTCGGTAAGGCCGCTGAGATAGATTTCCGAACCGCGCTGCAGACCGGTTTGAAAATAGAAGAAGCCGCTTGCCGGGTTGCCGGCGGGAAGCATTTTCGCAACGAAGGCGCGGCCTTCCACTTCCCAGGCGTCGAGCGGGTTCTTTCTGTGGCCGATCTTCGGGATGCGCGAGGCGGGGGTGGGCACCGAAGACGGCACCGCAGGACCGCGCAGGAAACGGACTTCCGCAGCGGGGGTGGCGTCGACGTGGTTGCCGGTCGGGCCGACGTATTCCACTTTCAGGTTTTCCAGGCGAATGGCCTTGCCACTATCGTTCTGCATGACAACGAGCACCGGCAGAACGCCATACTGATAGAGATCCAGTTTGCCGAAAGCGGTTTTTTCGAGTTCGGGGGTATTGTAGGGTTCGGCGGCGATGGTGAGGCCGGCCTGGGTCTGGCGGTGTTCGTAACTGGTGGCGGGACCGGGGCGGAAGGCCTGCGCATCCTTGTCGGCCGCAAAGGCCGCGGATATACTCATCAATAGAACCAAACGTTTGAAAACAAAAGGCATTTACTTTATCTACCGCTCCCTTCAGGCGTTTGGATTGCCGCTGGTCATACTGTATTTCGCGTGGCGCGGGCTGCGCAACCGGGCGTACTGGAAGTCTCTGCCCGAGCGGCTGGGGTTTTTGCCTTCCCTCTTGCATCAGACCGGTCCGGGAGCCATCTGGTTGCATGCGGTTTCGGTGGGGGAGATTCTGGCGTCGGTAGAATTTCTCAAAGGGCTGCGGCGGGAGTTGCCGCGCACGCGAATTTTTGTATCGACATCGACGGTGGCGGGGCGGGCGCTGGCGGGAGAGAAACTGGCGGCGCTGGCGGACGGAGTGTTTTATGCTCCGGTGGATTACGTTTGGGCGGTGCGGCGGGTGCTGCGGGCGCTGAAGCCCTCGCTGGTAGTGATTGCGGAGACGGAAATCTGGCCGAACCTGTTCCGGGAGGTGAAGCGGACGGGCGCCGGCCTGGCGATTGTGAACGGGAGGATTTCGGATCGGGCGCTGCCGCGCTACCGGGCCTGGAGCGGGCTGTTTCGCGCCGTGCTGCCCGCGGCGGACCGCGTTCTGGCGCAGAACGAGACGATGCGGCAGCGGTTTGTGGAGCTGGGAGCGCCGGCGGAACGGGTTACGACCGGCGGCAATTTCAAATACGATTTCGAGCCAAGGCCGGCGGCAAAGGATTCGCCGGCGCGCGCGCTGCTGGAGCGGCTTCACCCCGCGCAGGTGTGGATTGCGGCCAGCACCATGCCACCGGCGTTTGCGGGGGATGTGGACGAGGATGCGGCTGTACTGGAGGCGTTCCAGGCAGTGGCGCCGGCGCGACCGGGCCTGTTACTGCTCCTGGCGCCGCGCAAGCCGGAGCAGTTCGATGCGGCGGCGCGAAAAATCGAAGCCATGGGGCTGCGCTATGTGCGCCGGTCGCGGATGGAGATGCCGGCGGGCGGCCCGCCCGCCGTGCTGCTGCTCGATTCCATTGGCGAGTTGAGCGGGCTGTTCTACGCGGCGGACGTGGTGTTCCTGGGCGGAACGCTGGCGGCGCGCGGGGGCCACAACATTCTGGAGCCGGCGCTGTTCGGCAAACCGGTGGTGATCGGGCCGCACATGGAGAATTTTCGGGAGATCGCAGAGGAGTTCCGGGCGGCGCGGGCGTGCGTGGAAGTGGAGAGCGGCGGCCAACTGGGGGATGCGGTGGAAGCGCTGCTGAGCGATCGAGAGGGGGCGCGGGAAATGGGCGCGCGGGCGCGGGCGTGCGCGGAAGCAAAACGCGGAGCGGTGGGGCGAGGGCTGTGCGCGGCGCGGCAATTGTACAGCACCCATTTGCCGCAGCGGCGGGTGGCGCAGCCGTGGTACGCGCTGGGCTGGCCGCAGGAACGGCTGTGGCTGCGCGGGGCGCGCGGGCGGCAGGCGCGGGCGCTCAAAAGCGAGCGGCGATTGCCGGTCCCGGTCATCAGCATCGGCAACGTCACGATGGGAGGGACCGGAAAGACACCGTGCGTGCTGCGGCTGGCCGCGTGGCTACGCGAGCAAGGGCGCAATCCCGGTATTTTGACGCGCGGCTACGGACGAGTTTCCCCGGAGAAGCAATTGATTCTGGCGCCGGGGGCGGTGGCAAAGCCGGAGCGCACGGGGGATGAGCCGCAGCTTTTTTTACGCGCGCGCGTGGCGGCGGTCGGCATCGGCGCCGACCGGTTCGAAACTGGAACGCGGCTGCAGCGGCAATTCGGGATTGACGTGGCTCTGCTGGATGATGGATTCCAGCACCGGAAACTGGCGCGGAATGCCGATATCGTGCTGCTGGATGCGCTCGATCCGTTTGGCGGGAGAAGGGTATTTCCGCTGGGCCGGCTGCGGGAACCGCTGGAGGGACTGGCGCGGGCGGACATGTTTGTGATCAGCCGCTCGGATTTGAACGACCTGGCTCCGGCCATCGAACATGAGTTGCGGCGCTGGAACCGGCAAGCGCCGGTTTTCCTCTCGCGTCTGGAACCGCGAGCATGGGTCGCACAGCGAAGCGGGGAACGGCACGAAGCCGCGCGGCCGCCATTTGGAAAAGCGGCAGCCTTTTGCGGTGTAGGGAATCCGGAGTCGTTCCGCCGCCTGCTCGAGCGCCTGGATATCCCGCTGGTGGACTGGGTGAAATTCGACGACCATCACCGTTATCGCCCGCAGGAGGTGAAATGGATGGCCGCCCAGGCGCGCGAGCGGGGCGCCGGCGCGCTGATTACCACCGCCAAGGATGCGGTGAACCTGTGCGAGGAGGCGAGCGAACTGGCGGCGCCGCTTCCCATTTATTGGTTAGAAGTGGAACTGGTGGTGGAGCGCGAGAGTCTGTTTCTGGGCGAAATCGCGAAACGTATCCAAGGTTGAGGAAAGTAACACACGCTTGCACGGCGGTGGTGTGGGGTTCCGCACGAGCGTTTCGGGATGAGGTCTTGTGGGCTGCGGGGCGCGGAACTTACCTTTGAAATATGAGGCTGGGGAGCGCCACTACGAAGCTGCTGCCGATTCTACTCCTGTTCGCATTCACAGCGTTCCCCAATCCCGTCTTCACCAATGCGGCATTCGCCGATGGCCAGGAAGTGAACGGCCAGCTCCCAGCGGTTTTGGACTTCACAACCATGGGCGCCACGGGTTCCGGCATCGCGGCGTTCGCTTCCGTACAAGCGGGTCTTCCGATCGGATTCTCCGATGTGACGAGCGGGCAGGACTACCAGTTCGCGCAGGCAGGAATCGGCGCGGGCATGCCCTCGTGGTACGCGGCCAGTTCGCCCATTCTGATCGACTATGTGGCCCTGCCGAATTTCGATTTCAGCCAGGTTGTGCAGCAAGGGAAGATCACGGCAGTCACACTCGATTACGAATCGGCCGCTCCCGCTATGACCCGCGCGTTCACGTTCGAGTATGCCTGGAGCGATCCCAGCGAAGTGCCGGAACCATCTACGATCTGGCTGGGGGCCCTGGGCCTGGGGCTGTTCGCAGCGATGTGGTGGGTGAAGTTGAAAGCCGCCCGCAGTTGAAGGCCGCGAAAGCCAGAGCCGCACCGATATTGACTCAGAGGATATTCACCGCGCGAGCGGCGAGAATCACCACCGTGCCCAGCGAAATCGAAGACTGGACCATCATCATCACCTTGGCCCAGCGGGAAAGCACCGGCACGTCGGTGGGCGAAAATGCCGTGCTGGTGTTGAAGGCCAGAAACAGGTAATCGACGAATCCGGGCTTCCAGTTCTGATCGCGCATTTGCATCTGGGGGAAAAGGAAAGCGCCGGAGTTGTGGCTTTTGCGGCGGTCGCGCGCGTTGGGGCCGCCGCCATCCAGGCGCCAGTACCAGGAGGCGAAGACCAGCACGTTGCTGGTCCAGATGCCGATGGCCGCGACGAGCAATTGCCGCGGCGTTTCCCGATGCGCCGGCAGGCGCATGATCAGCAGCGCGAGCGATGCGATCATATCCGCGGTGACGATCACCAGCAGCAGGTAACTGGCGGTCTGATTCGCGCCGGTCCTGCCCATACGGTGAAATAGGGAAATGAGCAGAAGCAGCAACGCGATGACGGGCGCCAGCACCCAATCCGGCCCGAGGCTCAAAGCGTTGGGCAGGGCAAAGCGCACGCCGGCAATCGCTACGATAGCGATGACGGCGGGCCAGCGCGGTTCCGGGCGGACACCCTGGTTCGGGAAAATCATAGGAGATGCAATCAGCCTAGCAGGCTAGAATGTACCGCAGATGGGAAGAATGCCGGGCCCTCTCGAAGGCATCCGCGTACTCGATTTCTCACACGCCCTGGCAGGCCCGTACTGCACGCTGCTGCTGGCCGACTACGGGGCGGAAGTGTACAAACTGGAAGCTCGTTCCGGCGATATGGGCCGCGGTTGGGGACCGCCATTCGCGGGCGGGGAAGCCAGTGTTTTCCTTGGATTGAACCGGGGCAAGCGCGGTATTTCCATTGACCTGAAGCGGCCGGAAGGACGCGATCTGTGTCTACGGCTGATCGACTGTATGGACGTGCTGATCGAAAACTTCCGCCCCGGCTCGATGGAGCGGCTCGGCCTGGGCTATGAAACCGTGCGGCGGCGCAATCCCCGCCTCGTGTATTGCTCGATCTCCGGCTACGGGCAGCAAGGCCCCTCGCGCGACGAAACCGCCATGGATATGGTGATGCAGGCCGCCTCCGGCTTACTCAGCATTACCGGCACGGCCGAAGGCGAATCCGTCCGCTGCGGCTATGGCGTTACCGACGTGACCGCCGGGCTGTTCGCCGTAATCGGAATTCTGCTCGCGCTGCGCGCGCGGGAGACTACCGGCGAGGGCCAGTATGTGGATGTTGCCATGCTCGATGGCATGATCTCCACCATGAGCTCCAATTACATGAGCTATCTGGGCAGCGGCGTCGTGCCGAAGCCCATGGGAACGGCGTTCCCCACGCTCGTGCCCTATCGTGTGTTTCATGCGTGTGACCGCGCGATCGCGGTCGCGGTGGGAAGCGAGAAGCTGTGGGCTGCCTTCTGCCGCGCGCTTGACCGGCCGGACCTGATTAGCCATCCGGATTACGCCAGCAATGCGCAGCGCATCCGCAATCGCGCCGTCCTGGAGCGTCTGCTGGACGAGATTTTCCGCCGGCGGGCAGCGGCGGAATGGATGGAGAGGCTGCATGCGGCCGGCATTCCGGCTTCTCTGGTGCGCACGTTCGAAGATGTGGCCATGGACCCGCAATGCGCTGCGCGGGAGATGTTCCCGGTGATCGATCATCCGGTGGCCGGCCCCCATCGCGTGACCGGTACGCCCGTGAAGCTTTCGGCGACCCCCGGGGCGCCGGGAATGCCCGCGCCGGCGCTCGGCGAGCATACGCGCAGCACGTTGCGGGAACTGGCGGGGGTAGGGGATAGAGAGTTGGATGAGTTGGTTGCGCGCGGGGTGATTTACGAGGGCGGACCGCTCCCTAACGGTCGCGGCCCTGTTGGCGGCGCGCCGATCCGGTAGTATACTTCCTTTGGATGGCCCAAAGGAAGAATCCCGAGCACCGATCAGAGCTGCTCCAGGGCACCCTCGATTTGATGATCTTGAAGGCACTCGATGCACTAGGGCCGCTGCACGGCTACGGCATTGCAAGGCGAATCGAACAGATCAGCGAAGACCTGGTTAAGCTCAACGAGGGCACTGTTTATGCATCGTTAATCCGGCTAAGCCAGAACGGATGGATTTCCGCCAAGTGGGGCGCCTCTGAGAATAACCGGCGGGCCAAGTATTATTCCATAACGGCGGCTGGCCGCAAAAGACTCGCTCGCGAGAAAGAGAGTTGGGAACGTATCTCCGGCCTGATTTTTCGCATATTGCAGCTTGATGAAGGGCAACGGTAGGCAGCGTGTTTTCAGGAATCAAATCCGCGGCGGCCAGGATTTCCGCAACATTTACGCGCGGCCGCCTGGAGCAAGATTTAAGCGACGAGTTCGAGTATCACCTGACCTTGCTGACGGAACGGTTTGTCAGCCAGGGAATGACCCAACGAGAGGCCGAATATGCCGCAAGACGCCAGTTTGGAGGGGTCGCTCAGATGAAGCACGATTGCTATGAAGCCAGCAGCCTCCGGTCCTTGGAATGGCTTCTGAAAGATACTTTCTATGCGCTGAGGGCGCTCCGCAAGAATCCGGGATTTGCGTTGACGGCGATTCTTACGCTGGCCATCGGCGTAGGCGCCAACACGGCAATATTCTCTTTTGTCAATGCGATCTTGCTCAAGCAACTGCCGGCGCCGCATCCCGAACGGCTGGTCAAATTCTCGTATATCGACCATGGGGAACGCCGCGGCGCCGTTTGGAAGTTGAGTAGCGTTGACGAGATAGCGAAACGAAACACGGTACTGGACGGGATCTTTGGATGGTCCACTCGGCCGGTAAATTTCTCAGCAAATGGCGATTCGGCCGAGTGGATTGATGGGGAGATGGTGACCGGCCAGTATTTCCGCACGCTGGAAGTGCAACCAGCCGCCGGAAGATTATTCGACGACGACGATGTTCGCAATGCAGACGCCAATCCGGTATGCGTTTTGAGCTATGCACTGTGGCAGCGCGAATTTGCCGGCAGTTCAGCCGTGATCGGGCGAACTGTTTTCCTGAATGGGCATAGTTATCATGTTTTGGGCGTCACAGCGCGGGGGTTCTACGGCGCCGCCTTGCAACAGCGATTTGACGTGGCGGTTCCGGCGACGCGTTTCGGAGATTTCATGCCCGCGTTCGGTGCCGGTTCGGGTGTGGACTGGCTGAAGACCTTATCGTGGATGACACCGATGGCGCGGTTGAAGCCTGGTATCAGCCGCGCTCAAGCGGAAGCGGAGATTCAACGACAGGAACCGGATTGGCGCAAGCGGACGCTGGTGCTGGACGATGGCAGCCAAGGGATCAACCCGATGCGCTCGTCGTTCGGGCGCCCTGTAATCGTGCTGATGGCGGTGGTAGCGCTGGTGTTGCTGCTGACATGCGCCAATCTAGCCAACCTGCTGTTAGCCAGGTCACAGGCGCGCGCCAAAGAATTTGCGCTGAGGCTTGCGATCGGCGCTTCGCGGTGGCGGCTGATCCGCCAACTCCTCGCGGAGAGCCTCCTAATCGCGTTTGGCGGTGGATTGGCCAGCATTATGCTGGCATTCTGGATCTCCCGCACGTTACTCGCGTTTCTGAACGCTGGGCGGGCGGCGGTATACGCACTGCATCTGGAGCCGGACCCCGCTGTTCTTGTGTTTTCCATTCTCTTATCCGCCGTAACGGCCATCCTCTTTGGATTGCTACCGGCTTGGCAGGCCACAAGGCCCGATTTGCTCCCAGCCCTGCAACAGGGATCGGGCGCGAGCGGACCTCCAGCGCGAGTGCTGTTCCGCCGGAGCCTGGTGGTGTTTCAGATCGCGCTTTCACTGATCATCGTTTTCGCTGCCGGTCTGCTGACGCGAACGCTGCGAACCCTCGCCACGGTGGATCTCGGGTTTCAGCCGGATCGGGTGATTGCCCTCAATGTCGATCCCGGAGCCAGCGGCCACTCGGCCGCTGAAGTTGCAGCCATTTTCGACCAGATGCTGGAGCGCGTGCGCACATTACCTGGTGTGAAGACCGCCAGCCTCGTGGCGAGTCCGCCTAATGGTTCGATGGGAATCTCGATGAGCGTCGAGGTGCCGGGCTACACGCCGGCGGGTGTGGGGGACAAAGCAGCGCGCGAGCCCGTAGTAGCTTTTAACTTCATCAGCCCCGATTACTTCGCGACATTGGGGCAGTCATTCATCGGTGGTCGAGATTTCGAGGCACGGGACAACCGGAGCGGCCCTCGGGTTGCTATCGTCAACGAAAAGTTTGTTCGCCACTATTTTGGCGGGCGCGACCCGGTTGGAAAGAAGTTGCGACAGGGCGGAGGCGAGTTGGAGATTGTGGGGGTTGTCTCGGATGCGCGCGATCAGGACATTCGTAAAGGCGCGCAAGAGACCGTGTACCTTCCCGAGAAACAAAGCCAGACTTCGGGGCTGACACTTCTCGCGAGAACTACGAACGATCCGCGACATGTCATTCCGCTATTACTGGGAACGGTACACAGCATCGACCATGGATTGCCCGTATATTCCGTGCATACGCTTGATCTTGACGTGGCGGCGAACCTCAAAACCGAGCGGATTCTCGGATACCTTTCGACGCTGTTCGCCGCGCTCGCCATGCTGTTAGCTGCGATCGGATTATACGGCGTAGTGGCGTATTCCGTCGTATGCCGAACGCGGGAGATCGGCATTCGGTTTGCGGTCGGTGCGCAGAGGCGCGAAGTGGCAGGGCTGTTTGCGCGGGAGAGCTTTATTTTGGTGCTAAGCGGCCTGATCATTGGGGCTCCCATGGCCCTTGCTTCCGCTCAGGCTTTGAAGAGCCTGCTGTTTGGCGTCGCAGTTACCGATCCCGTTACGCTGGTCATCAGCATCGCCGTTCTGGCGTTCGCCGCGTTTCTAGCGACATCGATTCCGTTATGGCGCGCGGCAAAGGTGAACCCGGTGGTTGCGCTGCGCTGGGAGTGAAGCAGGTGGGAGCCTGCGCTGGATGAGGTCCCTAACGATCGCGGCCCGGAAATTTCATGAGCTGCTCGGCATTGCCGTGGGCAATGCGCTCCCTATCGGCGTCGCTTACGGGCAGCCGATCGAGAAACGCGCGGGCTTGCGTCATGGATGCGTAGGGATAATCGGCGGAGAACATGATGCGATCCACGCCCACTTCGAGCAGCAGGTCGAGGAAGGTGGGCGTAAAGTTGAATCCGCTGAACGTGTAGTGCACATTCCCGCGCAGGTAGGCGCTGATGGGCCGCTGTAAACCCGTAATCTCCGGGGTCATGATGTCGGCGCGCTGCAGCATGAAGGGCAGTGCCTCGCCCATGTGGCCGATGATAATTTCGAGCTCGGGGAAGCGATCGAAGACCCCTCCAAGAATCATGCGGAGCACATGCACGCCGGTTTCGATATGCCAGCCCCAGCCGGCTGTGGCGAACATATAGGCGACTTCCGGCGAGAAGCCGGCATAGGAAGCGGCCAGCACCGTCTCCGGCGGCTCGGTGGGGTGGAGGTAGATAGGCACGCGCAAGGCCACGGCGCGCTCCAGGATGGGCCAGAAGATGGGGTCGTCCAGATAGCGGCCGCGATGGTGGCCGTTAATGAGCGCGCCCTGGAAGCCGTACTGGCCCACGACGCGCTCCAGTTCCTCGGCGGCTCTGGGAGGATCGGCGGTGGGCAGCGTGGCGAAGCCGCCGAACCGTTTGGGATGGCGCTTCATGGCCGCCGCCACGAATTCGTTGGCTTCCCGAGCCAGTTCCACGGCTTCGGCAGCCACGCACTGCTCCACACCGGGAGAGCTGAGCGACAATACCTGCATTTCGATTCCGGCCGCATCCATTTCCACGATGCGCAGTTCGTCCACATCCTGGAGCTGCGCGGCGATCCGCGCCAGGCGGCCGCCCTGCCTGGCAGCGCGCTCGATGATCCCGCTGCCAGGCCCCTTCAAAAATCCCGGTGTGGCGAAGTGCTCTTCGAGAGTAATGGTTCGCATATTTCGCTTTCGGCTAGTCGATTTTAAGAGGACTTCGGCGGAACACCTGCGCCCGGGCGCGCACTTCCTCGGCCAGGATTCCGTTTTCGGCAAATGGTTCGAGCGCGGCCCGCAGCGCCGCCTCGAATTCCGCGCGGCGCTCTCCCAGCACGGCTGGAGAGGTGGTGGACATAGAGAGCGCACGGCCGATGAGGCTTTCGAGCGCGACGCTCTGGCGATAGGTCACCGAAATCTCTTCCAGCTTTTGGAAGGGCGAATCCATAAACCAGGCATCCACGTCGACGCGGTAGCGGCGATCCGAAGGGTCCTCGGACCAGGCGTGGCGGAGATCATGGAATGCCTTCGCCCAGGGATTCTCCGGCCCATAGATCGAGAGGGCGCCACACACCAGCATGTATCCGCCGGAAACGATCACCCGCTCCAGGACGGGGAGCGCGGCTTCCCGATCCAGCCAATGCAATGCACGGCCGATGGTTGCGATTTGGAAGACACCGGCTTGGACAGGCAAGTCCTCGAGGCGCGATTCGATCAGTTCTACTTGCACGCCGGCCTCGCCGGCCAGTCGCCGGGCCGCAGCCAGCATGGAGGGTTCCGGATCAACGCCCGCGGCCGAACGTACGTAAGGCGCGAAGCCGATGGCGAGCGGCGCGGGGCCACAGGCGATATCCAGCAGCCGCTCCATGCCTTGGAAGCCCAGACGGCCGGCCACTTCCGCGAAGAATTCGGCTGGATATGGCTCGCGGTAGCGATCGTAAAACCCCACCGTCGATTCGAAGCGCCCCATCAGTCCGCCTGGCCCGTCACGCGCAGTTGGTCCCATTCGCCAGCGCCCAGTCGCGCAAACGTCTCCTTCACCGTGATGTCCGCAATGGGCAAAGGATGGCGCCGAAAGCGGCGCAGTTGCTGTAGCATCCGATCGCAGGCGCCGATCGCGGCCGTGAAGAGGAGCGCGGGTAGAATCGCCAGTTTATATCCCATGCACTGCGCATCGTCGAGCGCGATCTCCGGAGTTTTGCCGCGCCACACCAGGTTGAGCAGGCAAGGGCCGTTGACCAGCTTGGGTACCGCCGAGACTTCTTCCAGAGTTTCGGGCGCTTCCACGAACGCCATATCGGCGCCGACCTCGAGCGCGGCGTTGGCCCGCCGGATGGCCTCCGCGAAACCTAGCACGGCGCGCGCATCCGTGCGGGCGATGATCAGGAAATCCGGGTCCTGGCGCGCGGCGGTCGCGGCGCGAATTTTGGCCAGGTACGGTTCGAGCGGGATTACCTCCTTGCGGTCCAGATGGCCGCATTTCTTGGGGAAGCCCTGGTCTTCTAGGTGCAAACCCGCCACGCCCGCCCGTTCGTATTCGCGCACGGTACGGACCACGTTCAGTTCATTGCCGTAACCGGTGTCCGCATCGGCGATCACGGGCAGGCCGCTCGATGCCGCGATGCGCGCCGCGTTCGCCGCCATCTCCGTCAGGGTGACCAAACCGTAATCGGGATAGCCCAGGGTGGCTGCCGTTCCCGCGCCCGTCATATAGACGGTCGAAAAACCGGCCTGCTGGATCATGCGCGCGGTAATGGCATCGTATGCGCCTGGGGCGATGAGCATCTCTTCTGTGCTGAGGAGCTGGCGAAGACGGCCGGCGGGAGTCACAATGCTCATTGTACGCGCCGCTCGCATTCTTTCTTCAACGCGACCACACCCCTTTGCAAAGCGGAGCCCAGCCTCCGCCGCATGGCGCCGCCGAACAGTACAGCGATCAGGCCCTGGAACGACTCTTCCGAGCGCACCCAGACGCCGCCATCCTGCCCGGCGAATGTCCAGACATGAACCGCGCGAAGCCCGACTGCGCGGCCGGTCCATACGATGCGCCGGCGTGGTTCCACTTCCTCGATTTTCGAAATAATCGTTGCCCCGCCCGATTTCCAGCGGAATTGCGTTCCGGGCCGCACCGGCCCGTCGATCGCCACAGATTGCACATCGGGATTCCACGCCGCCCACGCGGCGATGTCTGTGTGAACCGCCCAGACCAGATCGAGCGGCGCTCGAATGGGACCTTCCGCAGATGCGACAACGGGGGCTTTGCGGTTGATGTCCATTGCGCTTGCCCGCTTAGGCCGCGATGGAGCGCCAGTTCCTGGCCAGGTGTTCGGCAGTGCGCCAGGCGAGGGCCTGAATGGTCAGCGTGGGATTGCGCGCGCCGCTGGTTCCGAAAACCGATCCGCCCAACATCCCCAGGTTCGCCACCTCATGCGCGAAGCCCCATTTATCGACCACGCTGGTTTCGGGATTGTCGCCCATGCGGGTGCCGCCGTAGGTGTGGGTGCTCAGGTTCGGGCCGTTCGGGTTGCCCTTCGAAACCGCCACGGCGCCCGCGGCTTTGAACCACTCCTCCATTTTGTTCTGCGCGTAGAGCGCGGCGGCGCGCTCGTTTTCGCGCGTCATGGTGGTAACGCGGATGACCGGGTCACCCAGCGGATCTTTTACTTCGGGATCGAGATCGAGGAACGTGGTCTCGTAGGGGAAGGTATTAACTTGCAAATAGGCGGAGGCGGTGCGCCCGGCGTTCTGATGCACCCAGGCCTTCCACTTCGAACCCCACAGCGGGGCTTCGCCGAAGGTGCCGCCGGCGGCGGACGCAATCGGATGCTTTTCGGTGTAGACCGTCATGCTGGCTCCGCCGATGAATCCGAGCCCGGTGTGATCGAAGCTGTCGTCGGCCCATTCGTCGATTACCACACCTTGCGAAAGGATGGCGCCGTACCAAATGTTCAGGTCCATGGGAAACAGCGCGTTGACGCCGGTGCCGGCCTGCGCGTCCCAGTGCCCGAAATAATGACGTCCGACCTGGCCGCGGTTGTTTGCCAGGCCTTTGGGGAAATCCTTCGATTTCGAAAGCAGCAGCAGCCGCACGTTCTCATAGGTGTAGGAGCCGACCAGCACCGCCTTGGCAGGCTGGAAGTATTCCATGCCGCCGCGAATATAAAGAACGCCGGCGGCCTTTCCGTTGCGGCCGGCCACGATGCGGGTGACTTGCGCGTTATCGAAAATCGCGAGGTTGCCGGTTTTTTGCGCCTTGGGGATGGTGGAAAAGCAAGTGGAATTCTTGGCTTCGAGATGGCAGCCGCCGCGATCGCAGTATCCGTGATAGCCGCACGAGCCGCGGCCATCGTGTGGAACCGAATTGATGGCCGCCGGGGAATGAAACGGGTTCCACCCCAACGAGCGCGCGGCCTTCTTCATGTGCTCGAGGTAATCGCAGGTGCGCAGCGGCGGCATGGGATATTCACGCCGGCGGGGCCCCTCGAAAATGTTTCCGGCCTTATCGAGTTTCCCTTGAATGTTACCGGCCTTGCCGGAGACGCCCACCTCGTGTTCGACAATGTCGTAATAGGGCTCGATATCTTCCCAGCCGATCGGCCAGTCCTCAAGCGTGCTGCCTTTCGGCAAATAGCTTCGGCCGTAGCGCTTGGTCACTTCGCTCACGGTTTTGAAGTCCCATGGCTTCAGCCGCCAGCTTTGCGCGTGGTAATGGATGGAAGTGCCGCCGATGGCGTTCATCATCGGACTGGGCGCGCCCTGACGGGCCTTCTCGATGAGGCTATGACGGACTGTGGGAGCTTCGCGGCGGATTTTACTTCCGGTGGTGACCAGGCCGCGAACATTGTTGTGGATTTCGTCGGGCTTGAAATCCTTGTGGGGATCCATCCACGTGCCGGCTTCGATGCCCGCTACTTTCATTCCGGCGCGGCAGAGGGGGAGGACGGCCACGCCACCGGCCGCGCCCAGGCCCACCACGGCCACATCCACAGGTTTGAGGTTAATTGCCATGGCTAGCGCCCATGAGCGCTAGTATATTCCGCTCAGGCCGCCGTAGAGCTTACTTCAGCTCCACCTGAATTTCCATCGCGGTGTGGTCGCCGATATTCTCGGTCACATGCTCCAGCGGATCGCGCCAGGCGATTTCGCCGGGACGGCGCGGGTTATCCACCACCCGTCCATCGGAGAGCGCCATGGTGGTGTGGAGCTCCGTGAGGTACACCACCACGTAAGACGGATGCTGGTGCCTTGGGCTGCGAAGGTGCGGTTCGAGGATGGTGCGCAGCACGCGCACGCGGTCGTTCTCGAAAGGCACGAGGTGATGCTCGGGATCGAGCTTAACGGGATCGAGCTTTACGGGCCAGCCGTTCAATTTCGGCGCCCCCGGTTTCAGCTCGATGATGACAGCTTCCAGGGGCTGATCCGAGAGGTTCTCTTCCGCATGTTTGGTGGCTGGGTTATAGGCCACGTCATCCTTTTTGAGCGACACTTCGCGCGTGGAGCCATCGGGCAATGTGAGCCTCTCGTGCAAGTCAGTCAGACACACGGCCACGCATGCGGGATGATCGTGCATGGCAATTTTCGCGTGAGGAGCGTGTTTGACGCGCAGCACGCGCACCGAGGGGTTGTCGATTTCAACCTTGTAATCCGGGCTGAGTTGCACGGGATCTTGGGCGAAAAGCGCCGCCGGAAAGGCCAGAAGAGAAAGCCAGAGGATACGCATGCTGTGGGATTTCCTGTGTGGACCGATTGTACCCTAGCGGGCAGTTGCGCGAGTCAACGAGAGCGCTCTCGCCTGATCCACACTGCTACCGGATTTGTCTCCACTGGCTCGCCGGGCGGCGGCGCGGTTTGTGTACGCGTTGGCATATGCCGGATTCAGGCGGATAGCAGCATCGAAATCGGCAATGGCGGAGGCGTATTGTTTGAGGCGGAGATAGGCGAATCCGCGAGCGTTGTATGCCAGCGCCATCGAAGGGTCGATTTGAATCGCCATATTGAGCTGCTCGATTGCTTCGGCGAATTTTTCCTGCTCAATGAGTTTGCGCCCGCGGGCATGGTAAACGGCGGCATTGCCGGCGGGCGGTCTGGGCGCAGCATTCGGAATTGACGGAGGAGCTGCCGCGGGAGTTGCCGGCGTGGCGGCAATCACTGCCGAACGTGTAGGTTCGGGCCGCGGCGGTTGCGGTTCTGGAGCGGTTTGCACCGGCGCGGTAGCTTGAGCTTGGACTTGAGGCTGTGCTTGCGCGGCCGATTGCTCCTTCCATTTAGCTTGTGCCCCGGCCAACAAACCGGCGATTTCCGGGTTCGCGGGATCGAGCTTGCGCGCCTGCTCGAGATCCGCGATGGCTTCCCGGAACCGCCCCATATCGTAATAACCGAAGCCACGGGCTTCCCAATTCAGCGGGTCGTGCGGGTCGAGCCGGACGGCTGTGTTGCGATCCTCCAGGGCTTTTTCCGGCTGGCCCAACAAATGGTAAGAACTGCCGCGGGCGACATAAGCCTGCGCCATGTCCGGAGCGAGCTCGACAGCACGGTCTCGGTCCCGAAACGCCTCATCCAGTTTTTCCATCTGCACATAAACCGCGCCCCGCGCCAGGTACAACCGCGCATCGCGCGGATCGAGCTGGATGGCCTGGCTGAAGTCGGCCGCGGCGCTTGGAAAATCCATCAACTGCTCTTCGACCGCCGCGCGCGTTCTCCAGGCCCGAACGTCTTTAGAATCGAGTTCCAGGGCGGCATGCAGATCGCGCAAAGAGCGCTGGTATTCGCCGATGGCGATATAGGAAAGCGCGCGCTCTACGTAAGCTTGCTCGAAATCGGGCTTGCGGCTGATGGCGAGATCGAAATCGTCGATCGCATCCGCGTGTTGTCCCAGCGCCGCCCGCGCCATCCCCCGGCCCTTGTATGGCTCCGGATTATCCAGGCGCAGGCGGATGGCCTCGCTAAAGTCCTGAATGGCTTTGTCGTACTGTTTTAAGCCGGTGTAGGCAAGGCCGCGCGCATTGTAGATTTCGGTGCGCTTGAGGCCCAGCGCGAGGGCTCGATTGTAATCGTCGATGGCCCGATCGAACTGTTTGTTTTCACGGAGAAAATCGGCGCGCGCGGCGAAGGATGCGGCGTCGGAAGGCTGCAGTCTTACGATCTGATCGAAGTCGGCCAGCGCTTTGGCTGTGTCTCCTTCGGCCGCGTAGTCCCTGGCGCGGGCGCGCAGGGCGGCAACGTTATCGGGATCGCCCGACAGAACTTCTGTGTATGCCGCAATGGCATTTTGCGTGCGGCCCTCCTGATCGGACCGCGCGGCACGTTCCATCGCGGCCGGTGCTTTCTTCCGGTCCGGTTTTGGTTCCGCGGCGCGTGCCATAGACAGGAGCGCCGGAATGGCCAGCAGGCAAATCGTCCAGCCGGAACGCATGTTAGAGCTAGGAAGTACTGTAATTTATCATACACTCGAAACGATATGAGTGAACAACCGTTTGACGATCCGCGGCTGGCCATCAATCGCGTCTATACGCGGCGCGGCGACTCGGGCGAGACTGCTCTCGCCGGAGGGCAACGCGTGGCCAAAGACGACGCGCGCATAGCGGCATACGGCGCCGTGGACGAACTGAATTCCTTCGTGGGTGCTGCCCGCGTGACGGCAAATGAGCTGGTTCCCAATATGCCCCTGCTTGGGCCGCTCGTGGCGATTTTGCTGCGGGTACAGCACGAGCTCTTCAATCTTGGCTCCATTCTGGCTACGCTGCCCGAGGATGTGCACCCACGGCAGGCGCGCATTACGGAAACGGAGGTGGCGCAGCTCGAGGCCGAAATCGACCGCATGAACCGCGAGCTGCCTCTTCTGCGCTCATTCGTGCTGGCGGGCAGCAGCCGTCTAAATGCCGATTTGGACATTTGCCGCACCGTTTGCCGGCGCGCGGAAAGGGCTTGCGTGGAACTGGCCCGCCGGGAGAAGAATGCCGGCAGCGCGGTCCCGCCCGAAACTGTTCGCTACCTCAACCGGTTGAGCGATGCATTGTTCGTTTGGAGCCGCTGGGTAAGCCACGTCACGGGGACTTCGGAAACTTTGTGGGAGCCGAACCGCGCCGCTTCCGGGCAGGGCGTTGTTGAGCCGTAACCCAAAAGCAGAACTTTAGTTAACGTTTAGAATGGTACTCACGGCAGCAGCGAGGTATTCGTGTGCTCGCGGCTCACAAACGAGGGAATTGCCCCTAGCGATGACCAACATTCTCCTGATCGACCGCGACCTGGGCTTTATGTTTGCGTTCGCGGAAAGCCTCAAGGTGCGGGGCATTGCCGTGATTCCGGCTACTTCGGTCCGAGAGGCCGAAGAGGTTCTGTCCGCGATCCGGCCGGACTTGAGCCTGCTGATTATGAACTGCGCGTGCGAACGGGTGTGTTCGTTCGCCCAGCAGTTACGCAAAGAGCATCAATACATTCGGGTAATCGGGATCGTTTCGCCGAGCCACCGGTGCCGGGAATGCGGGCGGTTGCTGATCGCCACACTGCACGATCCGGAGGACCGCTCTCCCGACCGGCTGCCGCACTGTGTCGAACTGGTTTGCATACTTACCGGCCGTTCGGGCTTCGGCGGCTCGTGGCCGGGGTGAAATCCGGCGGCTACAATGAACCAATGGCCGAAGGGCTGCGTTTCGAGTGCCAGAGGGGATGCACGGAGTGCTGCCGCCAGCCGGGTTTCGTGTATCTCACGGAAAGCGATCTGGCGCGGGCAGCGGATTTTCTCGGAATGACCCCGGAAGCTTTCGAGCGGCAGTACGTCTACCGCGCGCGGCATCTGCTGCGGTTGCGCACGCCGCGCGATTCCCGCTGCCACTTTCTCGAGGCGGGCGGCTGTTCCATCCATCCGGCGAAACCGGCGCAATGCCGCGCCTTCCCCTTCTGGCCCGAACTGGTGGAGAGCCGGCGGGAATGGAATCGGGCGAAATCCTACTGCCCCGGCATAGGCAAGGGGCCGCTGGTGCAGATCGAAATCGCCCGGCGGGAAGCGGCGGAAATGCGGCAGGCCTACCCCTCGCTCTACTAATCGCTCCGGCCGCCCTCTGGCGCATTCGGATTAAGCTGGGTAGCGTCCCCATGCGTACCCAGGTTGGAATTATCGGCGCGGGCCCGGCCGGCTTGATGCTTTCGCATCTCCTGCATTTGAATGGCATCGATTCGGTGGTGCTCGAATCCCGCGGCCGCGAATACATTGAAAGCCGCGTCCGCGCGGGAGTGCTGGAGCAAACTACGGTTGACCTCCTATCGGATACCGGCGTCGGCGCGCGGCTGCCGCCAGGGGCTGGTGCACCGTGGAATCTATTTGAGCTTCGGCGGCTGCCGCCATCACGTCGATAGACCGCGCTTACCGGTGGCCGCGCCATCACCGTCTACGCTCAGCACGAACTGATCAAGGATCTGGTTCAGGCGCGGCTCGATTCCGGGCGGCCCATTCTTTTTGAGGTCGAAGATGTCTCGCTCGCAGGCGATGGCAGCGCTTCTCCGCGCATCCGTTACCGGAAAGAGGGCATGGAGCGCGAACTCATCTGCGATTTCATCGGGGGATGCGACGGCTTCCACGGCATCGCGCGCGCCTCTATACCCGAGGCCGTTCTCAAAATCTACGACCGCGTCTACCCATTTGCGTGGCTCGGCATCCTGGCCGAGGCGGCGCCTTCCTCGGAAGAACTCGTGTACACCTGGCACGACCGCGGCTTCAGCCTGTTCAGCATGCGCGCGTTAGCGGCAGATTGCTCTCGCGCGCGAAATAGCGGATCATCTGCGGGCGGCCCTCCTCGAGGAGCAAGAAATCATCCTGGCTCAGATTACCCACGAGCGCACCGCTCTTGTTCCTCACGGTTGCCAGGATGTTGACCACCTTTACATCGGTGGAAAATACCGGTTGCTCCTGCGCGTACAAGCATTTCGCGGCACACATGCTTCCTGCAAACTGCAGAATTTCGCGCCGGGTCACGGAAGCGAGCATACGATGAGTCTACCGCCGAAGTTGGCTCGCCAAAACCCGGAACTGCTCCGGTGTGATGCTCGCTTCTCCGTGCAAGTCCAGCCAGAGGCGGCCTTCTTGCCCCTCCATAAACTCGATCTCGCGGACTTGCACCATGCTGGCAACTGCGGGCGGCAACAGCGAATCGAAGTTTCCAACCCTGCGTATGGCCGACTCGATACTGCGCCCGATCTTCTCCCGAATCGATGTACCCAAGGACCCCGTGCGCAGCAACTCGCCTAGCGACCCATCCGCGTCGATCTTTTCTACCTCGCCATTCAGGACGATGCCGCTCGGCCCGGCTGACGGAATCAATCGTGTGACCACGATTCCGTTCCCGCCCGCCAGCCGCTTGACCACTTCCTTCCCCAGCACCTTAGCGCACCCCCACCGTTCATAATGCACATTCACCGTCAGATTAGCGGCCGGTCTGGCAGGAGCAAGCGATGCACTTTCTACCGACAGCCGTTCCCCGCAGCGCTCCGAACGATTCAGTTGCGCGCGGAGTAGCGGCGTGATGTTCACCTCGAGGTCGTTTACATCGGCGATCAGGCTCAGGCGAATCACTCCGGAACCGACGGTAGAAACCTCCCCCCAAGCTGTGATCGCCAACGGCACGCCGTTTAGATCGAAGGAGACCTTTTGCGGGGGAATCTTCAGCATCGCGCTATTTGAACCTTGCGCGGCGGCCAGAAAAGATACCAGTAAAGTGAGCGGGAACACCCTCATCAGCCGGTTTCGACGCAAATCGGACGACTCGCGTTTCCGGTATGCTGCGGACCCGCCTCAACCTTAACCGTCTGGTCTTCCGGTTGTAGTTTCCAACTGCAGAAAGGGCAACGAATGCGACTTCGCAGGACATTCATAACAAACTCTCAAATTCTTGTGCCCGCGGCGTTGATTGTGTTTGCCGCAGGGTGTGCGGCCATTCAAGTCAGCACAGACTATAGCCACTCGACCGATTTTGCGGCATACCACGCCTATTCGTGGCTGCGAGCGTACGCCGGAAACGAGCTCTGGGTCGACCAGATCAAACGGGACGTAAATCAGCAGCTTCAGGCGAAGGGCTGGATGGACTCCCCCACGATCACCCGGTTGTATTTGCAGTGCGAGCCGGATGAGGATCTGGATGAGTGGCCGGACGCCCGCATTTGGGACGAACTGCTGCTACGTTCTTCCACCGCCGATGGCTGGGCCCCGACTGTGGGCCCCATTCTGCAAGAGGGTGTAACCGGCATGCGCAGCTTCGTCGTGGAACCGATGCAATTCGGGCGCCTGTTTCTGGCGGGCGATGCCGCGCATATCGTTCCGCCCACCGGAGCCAAGGGATTGAATCTGGCGGTGGCCGATGTGGCCGTGCTCGCGCGCGCCATCGCCGAATTCTACCGCTCGGGAAGGGAAGACCTGCTGGCGCGCTATTCCGAAATCTGCCTGCGCCGTATCTGGAAAGTGCAGCGCTTCTCCTGGTGGATGACTTCGATGCTGCATCGCTTTCACCATGAGGGCGAGTTCGAGCGCAAACGGCAATTGGCGGAGTTGGATTACCTCACCAGCTCGCGCGCCGCCATGACCAGCCTCGCGGAGAATTACACCGGGCTGCCGCTGGAGTGAAGCCAGGCGCCGCCGGATCGTGCCGCATAATCTGCCCCTTCGTGCTATAACTGTTTCGGACTCGCCTATGACTGTTCGCTAAGAGGCAGGGAGCCGGCCTTCAAAGACGGCCTTACGAATCCCGAGGTGCAGTGTGTCTTTTGGAGCGAACAGAAATGTTTTTGAACCAAATTAGTGCGGACGCGCGCGTTCGCGAACTTTTCCTGTCAACAGCGGCTCCGGGAACGGAGCTGGCTCGTGTATCGTTTGCCTCGCATGAGTTGTATCGGGTTTTCTTGGATCGCGCCGGCGAGGACTCGGAAGCTTTCCTGGCGGGCCGCCTCCGTTTCGCGGATTCCCTGCCGGCCGTTGGCGATTGGGTAGCCGCCCGGCCCGTGGGCGCGGCAGCCGCCCTCATCGAAGCCGTCCTGCCCAGGCAGACGCAGTTTGCGCGGCGCGGCGCCGGCGTCACGTTTGTCCGGCAAGTGATCGCCGCCAATATCGATTTCGCCATGATCGTCTGCGGATTGGATGGCGATTTCAACTTGCGCCGCCTGGAACGTTACCTCGTTCTCGCTCGGGAGAGTGGAGCGGAACCGGTAATCGTCCTGAACAAAGCCGATACGTGCGATTCGATCGCGGCGTGTGTGGATGCGGCCAGGCGTAGCGCCGGCGGAGCGCGCGTTGTCGTGCTAAGCGCAGTGCAGACTGTGGCCCCATTGGCCGCGATTGCCCGCAGCCGGACAGTAGCCCTGCTGGGATCGTCGGGCGCTGGGAAATCCACGATTGTCAATGGCCTCCTCGGTCAAAACCGCCAGGTCACGGGAGCGGTGAGAGTCGCGGATTCGCGCGGCCGGCACACCACCACCAGCCGGATGCTTCTGCCCATTCCGGGTGGCGGCGCCATTATCGATAATCCGGGAATGCGGGAACTGCGACTCCTGGCGGGCGCGGAAGCGCTGGACGATACCTTTGACGATGTCTCCGCCTTCGCGCAACACTGCCGCTTCGCGGATTGCAGCCACACCTCCGAACCCGGTTGCGCTGTGCGGGAAGCCATTGACACCGGCAAGGTGGAAATCGGGCGCTGGCGCAGTTATCGGAAGCTGCAGCGAGAGCTGCAACGCCACGCTCTCGAACAGGATGCGCACGCCCGAAAAATAGAGAAGAACCGCTGGAAAACGATCCACAAATCGCTTCGGGACCACCCGAAATACAGGCGTTAGTTCGCCCGCTTTCCGGCAGCTAGTGCTGCGGCAGCTCGTCCGGACGCGCCACGCGCCAACCCGGAGCCGGGGGAGAACCGGGCGCGGCCGGTTGGGCCGGTTGAGAAGTCGCGGCCGCGGGCGATGGAGTCACCGGAGCCGCGGCCCCACCCGAAGAAGATGTGGATGGATCATCCCGGATGAGTGGGCCGCCTTCCGTGGAATCCGGTTGGCTCACCGCCGTCCGCCGCCTGATCACCGGCCGGGCCGGATCACCGGGCGGCGCGTTACTTCCGCTGCTAACGACCACTGGAGCCGGCGATACGCCGCCCGGCGCCGCGCCCGTGGCGGGCGCGTAATACGACTGCCGGTAGCGGATGTCCGCGCCCGGATAGCGGTTTTGCGCCGCTTCCGATAGTGCGAGCGTGATGTAACGCTCCTCTCCGGGACGAACGCCGGCCGGCAGGTAGAAATGCAGCGCATAGCGCTGGCGGATGCGCTCTAACGTGTCCGCAAGCGCGTAGGAATCGTCCACCCGCATGCTGTCGCCTCCCGAGCGCAACGCGATCTCCCGCGTTCCCGCCGATTGCGTATGCGAACCGTAGCCCCCGCCTCCCGGGTAGCGGCGCGGCCGTCCGAAAATAATCCCGCCCAGAGGTCCTCCCCCTGGATAACCGCCGCCCGGGTAACCGCCTCCCATGCCCCGGTTCCGCATGGCATCGGGTGCAAGCAGCGCGCTCAGCACCGCATCGGCCCGGCTGAGCGCGCGGGAAACGCCGTCCACATCCCGGCCGCGCTCGGTTTGGTCGTCGGTGACGATCACGATCGCCTTGCGGGCTTCCGGACGCCCTTCCCTGCGGAGCAAATCCGCGGCATCGTACATTCCGAGCGTAATATCCGTTCCGCCCCGGAACGTCTCATCGTAGAGCAGGCGTTCGAGTTCCTGTTCCGCCTCCTGGCTCGCGCCGAAACCCATGCGCACCCGCGTCGAGCGGTCAAACACCATGATGGCAATCCGGTCGGTGGGCCGCATCTGCCGCAGCGCGTCATGCGCCGCCGCCGAGATCCTTTGGATATGCGGCCGCATACTGGCACTCACGTCCAACAGCAGCAACAAGTCGATCGGGACATTTTCGGAATCCACGCTCTCGATCCTTTGCACCTGCCCGCTTTCGCGCAAAACGAAATCCGCCGGGCCAAGCCCCGGAATCGCATGGTTATTGCGGTCCACCACTTGAGCTTCCACGCGCACCAATGCCACATCGCTGCGAAAGACCGCGGGATCGTCGGCCCACGCGCCGGCGGAAAACAAAGCCGTGCCAAGGCATCCGAGGCCCGCCAAGAGGGGCAATTTTTTCCACCGGGTTATAGGCATACTCCTGGTCTGCCGCGGTCGTGCGGTTCAGTAGCTTCTACGTAAACCGCCCGCCAAAGGTTACAGATGGAGCCATAGCCACGCCCGTAGGCTAAGCCCGCCGGCATGATCGTCCGCCAACTTACACTTCCCAATTGCGCCGCAAACCCTAACGAGAGACAATCCGTTAGAACGTCAAAACCGCTGGGCGCCTGGCTGAACCAAGCGTCCTCTTTTTCTGCGCGGAACGTGTTGGCGCCCGTGTTACGCCGTCAGCCAAGAAGGAGCTTTTATGGCCGGAACAAGAGCGGCAGCCGCACCGATGAAAGCGGCGCAAATCTCAAGGCCAGGAGGGGATTTCGAAATCGTGGATCGCGAGATTCCCCAGCCGGGTATGGGGCAGGTCCGCATTCAAGTGCAGGCTTGCGGCGTTTGTCACAGCGACCTGATGACTAAGGAAGGCATGTGGCCCGGCATCCAATATCCCCGCAGTCCCGGCCACGAGGTGGCGGGTATCATCGATGAACTTGGCGAAGGCGTTTCCGGCTGGAGACAGGGGCAGCGAGTGGGCGTGGGCTGGCACGGCGGACAGGACAACACCTGTCTTTATTGCCGGCGCGGGGATTTCCGCAACTGCCGGAATTTGAAAATCCCGGGCATCAGTTACGACGGTGGATATCAGCAATACATGCTTGCCCCAGTGGAAGCTCTGGCGGCGATTCCCGGCGGACTCACCGCCGCCGAAGCCGCGCCGCTGCTCTGCGCGGGCATCACCACTTTCAACGCGCTGCGGCACAGCGGCGCTATACCCGGCGATCTGGTGGCTGTACAAGGCGTTGGCGGGTTGGGTCATCTCGGAATCCAGTTTGCTCAGAAGTTCGGTTACAAGGTTGCAGCCATCGGCCGCGGGCCCACGAATGCGCCTATGGCGGTGAAGTTGGGCGCGAGCGTCTACATCGATAGCCGGGCCACCAAGGCGGCCGAGGAACTGCAAAGGCTGGGTGGCGCGCAGGTGATCCTGACGACTGCCCCGAACTCTAAGGCGATGTCGGAACTAATCGACGGCCTGGCGCCCAATGGTAAGCTCATGGTGATCGGCGCGGCGGCAGAGACCATCGAAGTCACACCCTTGCAGCTCATTCGTGGCAGCCGAACCATTCAAGGCTGGGCCTCTGGCACGCCAACCGATTCCGAGGACACGCTGCGCTTCGCCGAACTGACCGGCGTGCGGCCCATGGTCGAAACATATCCGCTCGAAAAAGCGGCGGAAGCGTTCGCCCGTATGATGAGCGGCAACGCGCAGTTCCGCGTCGTTCTGACCATGTGACTCCCTGCTCTATAAGAAAGGCAGCCATCTCATGCGCCCCGACATCGTTCCAGGTGCTCCGTTCCCCGATTACGAACTCTCCGACCATACCGCCAAACGCCGCAGGCTCTCCGAATTGCAAGGCCAACATCCGATGATTCTGGTCCTCAGCCGCGGTGGTTTTTGTCCCAAGGACCGCCGCCAGTCCGAATAGCTGGCCGAACTCATCGTGAAATGGAGGTCGGCTATTGCCGCCTCGTCACCACCAGCACGGACAACATCACGGAAACCGACGAACACCGCACCGGAGTCGGCGCTCACTGGCCTTTCCTTTTCGATGCGGGATTCCGCGCACCATTGTCCTCGAGCCTGGTCTGGTCGTCCACAAGATCTATAACGGTTACTGGTTCTTCGGCCGTCCCACGATAGAAGAGCTTCGCCAGGACCTCCGCCCGTGCTGAAAGAGTGCCGGCCGGACTGGGACATCACGACGCCCCGAGCCATTGAAGGATCTTCGTGAACTCGTTGTCGCTCATCACTCGTTACTAATTTGTGCTGCCGCGCCTGTCGCACACCTTGGCCCCAGCCGCGTTTCTTAGGGAAACAAAAAGTAAGCGGCCGCTACGCTCTGCTTTCCCAACAACGGGCGGCCCCTACGCTCGCCGGCTGATCCCTACTCTTTCGGCGCGATCCCCAGCGTCTTCATCTTCCGGTACAGGTTGCTGCGCTCCAGCCCCAGCAGCTCGGCCGTGCGGGTGATGTTGCCGCTGGCCTCCTCCAGCTTCTTGAGAATGTACTCGCGCTCGGCGGCTTCCCGCACTTCCTGCAAGCTGCCGAAGCGCGTGGGCGGCACACCTCCCGGGCGGCGCAGCGGGCTGAGCGGGATGTGGCGGGCATCGATGCGCACCTGCGAATTCAGGATCACAATCCGCTCCATCAGGTTTTTCAGCTCGCGCACATTTCCGGGCCAATGGTAGGTCGAGAGAACGTCGTAGGCTTCGGGTGTGAGTTCCTTCGGCTTGCGCCCATAGGCGGTGGTGAATTCGCGCAGGAAATGATCGGCCAGCAGCGGGATGTCTTCCACCCGGTCGCGCAAGGGAGGCACCGCGAAAGGGATCACGTTCAGCCGGTAAAAGAGGTCCTCGCGAAAATTGCCCCGGACGATCTCGTCTTCCAGGTTCTTATTGGTGGCGGCGACGACGCGCACATCCACTTGCACGAACCGCGAAGCTCCCACCGGCTCGAAGCGCTGCTCCTCCAGGGCGCGCAGCACTTTGGCCTGAGTGCGCAGGCTCATGTCGCCCACTTCGTCCAGGAAAAGAGTGCCGGCATCGGCTTGCTGGAACTTGCCGATCTTGTCTTCATGTGCGCCCGTGAAGCTGCCTTTGATATGCCCGAACAACTCGCTCTCGATCAGGTCTTCCGGAATAGCGGCGCAGTTGACCTCCACGAACGGCTCCGAGGCGCGTTGGCTCAAGTGGTGAATCGCATGGGCCACCAGTTCCTTGCCCGTACCGCTTTCGCCAAAGATGAGCACGCGCCCACCGGTATTCGACATCAGTGCAAGCTGTTGCCGCAGAGCCTTCATGGGAATGCTTTCGCCGATGATGCGGTAGCGGGAATCGGTATCGGCGCGGAGCCGCGTGTTTTCGAGCAGCAGGCGCCTGTGGTCGATCGCGTTTTTCACCACCACCAGCACTTTGTCCACCGAAAGCGGTTTCTCCAAAAAATCGAAGGCGCCCAGCTTGGTCGCCTTTACGGCGGCTTCAATACTGCCGTGCCCGGAAATCACCACCACTACCGGCCGCTCGGGCGCGGGGATTTCCTGAATGCTGTGCAGCACTTCCATCCCATCCATTCCCGGCATCCAGATATCCAGCAGTACGAGTTCGAAGCATTGGTTTCCCAGGCAACGCGTGCGCAGGACCTCAAGGCATGCCTGGCCGCTTTCCACCGCTTCGGCCACATACCCTTCATCTTCCAGAACGCCGCTGAGTGAGTGGCGGATTTCCGGCTCGTCATCCACCACCAGGATGCGCTTGGCCTTCATACCTGGAGGGAAGACGATTCGGCGGCAACGGCGGCAGTGGCTTCGGTGTCCACCAGCGCGGGAATCTCAATAATGAAGCGCGCGCCCGAAGGCACATTATCTTCCACGCGAATGTGCGCGCCATGTTCGGAAACGATCTGGCTGACAATGGCCAAGCCGAGGCCGGTGCCGCGTTTCTTGGTCGAAAAGTAAGGAAGGAACAGCTTCTGCTTATCCTCTGGGCTGACGCCCGGCCCCGAATCGGCGAGCACCAGTTCTACCGTATCGGTCGCGCCGGCCTGCGTGGCCACCGACAACTCTTTCACCAGGGAATGCTGCATGGCTTCGGCGGCGTTATCCACCAGGTTGACGATGGCGCGCTGGAACTGGTCGGGATCCAAATTCACCGGCGGCAGATCCGCGGCGAAGCTTCTGCGGATGGAAATGCCGCTCAGGCGGCCATCGAAGACGGCGAGCGCGCCCGCAACCACGCTGTTGAGATCGCAGCGCACTGGATGGGCCGTGGGGAATCGGGCGAACGCGGAGAATTCATCCACCAGGAGCTTTACCGAATCCACGGATTTCGAAATCGTAATCGCGCAATCCTGCACAATCCGCGCCGGACCGTTAGGGAGCCCGGCCCGCTCAATCTGCCGCGAAATACGCTCGGCGGAAAGCGCGATTGGGGTCAGCGGATTTTTAATCTCGTGGGCCACGCGCCGTGCCACTTCGTGCCACGCCGCCGCTTTCTGCGCGCGCAGCACTTCGGTCGTGTCTTCGAGCACCACCACGAACCCGGAATTCAGTCTCTCTTCGAGCGCCGAAACCGTCACGGCAAGCTGCAGAATGCGGTTGCCCTGGCGCAGCTCGATCTGCCGCGAAGCCGCGCCCATGCGGCGCGCGCGCTTCATCATGTACTTAATATCGGCGGTGTCCTCGCGCGAGAAGAGGTCTTCGAGGCGCGCCGCTCTCGCCACCTGCTCGGGTGGAAAAATCTTGCAGAGCGCCCGGTTGGTGAGCTGAATGCCGCCATCCGGGCCGATGGAGAGCACTCCGGTAGGAATGCTTTCCAGAATCGCTTCGGTGAAGCGGCGGCGCCGGTCGAGTTCCGCGCTGTTCGCTTCCAGGTCCTGCGTCATCTGGTTGAAGCCGCGTACCAGCAGACCCAATTCATCGATGCCGTGCGCCTGCACGCGGTGCCGCAGATTGCCGCGCCGCAGCTCGCCGGCCGCTTCGAGCAGCGCCGAAATGGGCACGCTGATCTGCTTGGCGAAAAATAACGCGAGCCATACGGCTATGTACAACACGAACAAAGTGATGAGCGCCATCAACATCACATACACCCGGCGCACTTCCTTCCGGTTATCCCGGAGCTGAATGAATTTCTGATTCAGATCGCTGATGGCAAGCTCTTTTTGCGCGACATCGATAGGCACATCGGCGGCCACGAACACAAAACCGAGCAGGCGCGCGCCATCGCGCACCGGCGCTTGCGAATAGATGAGCCGGCCGTCGCGCCCGGTACTCTGGTCTGGCGAAAGTGGAGGGCCCCAGGAATCGGCGGGTGCGCGGGCGCCCTGTCTGAACAGCAGCGCCGAATGCAGCATGTATTCGCGGCTGAAGCGCTCGAGGAAACCGGGCGTGCGCGCGCCGCCGGCCAGCAGTTGCCGGGTTTCCGGCTGCGCCGCCAGCAGGGCGGCCTGCGCATCTACTTCATCCTGCATTTCCCGGTGCAGTTGCCGGGCGACATCGATAAAAAGCTGCACCTGGCTTTCCGCCGGGTTGCTGAACCAGGCATTCAGGCTGCGGTTGAGAACCGAATAGCTGAACAGCACCAGGAAGATCACCGGCACCACACTGAGCAGCAGCGCGCCGCCCACCAGCTTGCTCTTGATGCGTGAACCTTCCCGGTTTGTCTGCCGCTCGAAATAGAGCTTCAGCGCGGTCCTGAGCAGAATGAAGCCGAGCGTGACCATCAGCACGAAAATGAGGCTCGAAATCGCCCAGAAGATAAAAGTCTGCGAAGGGTCGCGCGGCCCGAAATTAATCCGGAAGGACCCCTGCCACACCACCAGCAGCACGCTCACAACGAGCATGACGATGCCGGTGCTGTAGAGCAGGCGTTTGCGCATGCCGGGCCTGCTTTCGATTATACGGTGGAGCTTTCCCAAGCCGGAAGGCTCTGCGCTCCCGCCCGGCCGCTGCGTAATTTTGCGAGGAAACGCGACCGCCCGGCACCATATTTCGCGAGAGGAGTTGCTAATCCCCGGCAGCGGTTGCTAGAGTGTTGCTGGAGCCGTTGCCGGAGTTTACCGAGCATCGGACCCGCCCGTTCATGGTTACGCACGTCTTAAGCCAGGAAGAAGAACTTCACTGGCTGGCGCTGAAGCTGGTACCCGGCCTGGGTACCCGGATCTCCAAAAAGCTGCTCGACCGGTTCCGCTCGCCGGAAGCGATTTTCCGCGCTTCCCGCACGGAACTGGAAGGCGCTGGCGTCGGCGGGGCCGTGGCCCAATCCATCGCCAGCGGCTGCACCTTCGAAGATGCCGCTACGCAACAGGAAAAACTCAAGGAGACCGGGACGGTTCTGGTCACCATCGGCGGCCCCGGTTACCCGGCGGCGCTCCGCGAAATCTACGATCCGCCCGTCCTCCTGTTCGCGCGCGGCCGGGTGGAGTTGCTCGATTCCATTACGCTGGCAATGGTGGGCACGCGCCGCCCCACGCCTTACGGGCTCGCGGTTGCAGAGCGGCTCGCGGCCGATCTGGCCCAAGCCGGCGTCACCATTGTAAGTGGCATGGCCCGCGGTATCGATAGCGCATCTCATAAGGGAGCATTGGCAGCCGGCGGCAACACAATAGCCGTGCTGGGCTGCGGCGTGGACGTAGTCTATCCTTCGGAAAACCGCAAACTCGCCGCCGACCTGGCGGTCAAAGGATTGCTGGTTTCGGAGTTTCCCATGGGGAGCACTGCTTTTCCCCAGAACTTCCCGATCCGCAACCGGATCATCAGCGGGCTGAGCGCCGGAGTAATCGTGGTCGAAGGCGCGCAGTACAGCGGCTCGGCAATCACAGCGAAGCTGGCCATGGACCAGGGCAGGGAAGTATTCGCCGTCCCCGGCAACATCACCTCCAAGCTGAGTTGGGGGCCGAACCTGCTGATTAAGCAAGGCGCTAAGCTGGTGCAGGACTGGAACGACGTCATCGCCGAGCTTCCCGCCGAGTCCCGGAGGCATCTAATTGAGAAGGGAAGGGAAAAAATCCTCGCCGGAGACCTTGCAACTTCCGGCACGAAACCTGCATCATTATTGGATAGCCTCGGTCCCGAATTCGGGCCGGTCGCCCGCAGAACGCTCGAAGCGCTCAAAGTGGATTCCTCCACACATTTGGACGATCTCCTGGAAATCGTGCGGGATACCTCGACTTCCGAGTTGATCGCGGCGCTCTTCGAGCTGGAAATGCTGGGGCTGGTCAAACAGCTCCCCGGCAAGAACTTCGTGAAAGTGTGGTAAGGTCAGGTGGGTAAATTGCAGTTTCAATGGACATGGCGGTGTGTGCTCTTGCCGCCCGTAAAAGATAAGCAAATATGGCAAAGGCTCTGGTAATCGTGGAATCGCCCGCCAAGGCGAAGACCATCAACAAATACCTGGGCAGGCAGTACATTGTTAAGGCTTCGCTCGGTCATATTAAAGACCTTCCCAAGAAGGATCTCGCGGTCGATATCGACCACGACTTCGAGCCCCACTACGAGGTCATCGAAGGCAAGAAAAAGCTCATCACCGAGCTGAAGCAGACCGCCAAAAAGGTCGAAAGCGTGTATCTCGCGGCCGACCCCGACCGCGAAGGCGAAGCGATCTGTTTCCACCTGAAGGAAGAGTTGCAGAACGGCAACAAGAAAAACGCCCCGCGGATTTTCCGCGTGATGTTCAACGAAATCACCAAGCGCGCCATTCAAAACGCCTTCGAAAAGCCGGGCGATGTGAACGTTCACCTGGTGGACGCGCAGCAGGCGCGACGCGTGCTGGACCGGCTGGTGGGATATAAGATCTCCCCGCTGCTGTGGAATAAGGTGCGCCGCGGTCTTTCGGCCGGCCGCGTGCAGACCGTGGCGCTGCGCCTGATCGTCGAACGCGAGCGGGAAATCCGCGCCTTCGTTAAAAAAGAATACTGGACGATCGATGTCGATCTGGCGGCGAAAAAGAAGCCCGACTTTTCGGCGCGGCTCCTCAAGCGCAACGACGAAACTCCCGAAATCGGCGCCGAAGCCGCGGCCGGCAACATCGTCGCGCAGCTCGATGGCGCCAGCTACATCGTCAAGTCCGTCGGCACGCGCGAGAAGAAGCGCAATCCGGTAGCGCCCTTCATCACTTCCACGCTGCAGCAGGAATCTTCGCGCAAGCTGCGCTTCAGCGTGAAACGCACCATGATGCTCGCGCAGCGCCTGTATGAAGGCATCGAGCTCGGAAAAGAAGGCGCGGTTGGCCTGATTACTTATATGCGCACCGATTCCACCCGCATCTCCGAGGACGCCCTGCGCGACGTCCGCGGCTACATCGGCGAGCGCTACGGCAAAGAGTTTCTGCCGGCGTCGGCTAACATTTATAAGTCGAAGAAGGAAGCGCAGGACGCCCACGAAGCCATTCGTCCTACGTCCATGGCCTACACTCCGGAAGCCGTGGAAAAGTATCTCGCCGAAGACGAGATGAAGCTTTACCGGCTGGTCTGGAACCGGTTTGTGGCGTCGCAGATGATGCCAGCCCTTTACGACCAGACCACTATCGACGTCAATGCAAAGGGCAAAGATGGAGCGGATTACCTCTTCCGCGCCACCGGTTCCGTGCTGAAGTTCGAAGGCTTCCTGAAGGTGTACCAGGAAGGCAAAGACCAGACGGACGAAGATGACGAGGAGTTGAAACACCGCCTGCCGGCCGTTACGGAAGGCGAAATTCTGCGCTTCCGCGCCATTCGCCCCGAGCAGCATTTCACCGAACCGCCGCCGCGCTACAACGAAGCCACGCTGGTCAAGCGCCTGGAAGCCGATGGTGTGGGCCGCCCGTCCACCTACGCCTCCATTCTTTCCACCATCCAGGAGCGCGAGTACGTCACCAAGGAAGGCGGGCGCTTCATTCCGACCGAGCTCGGCATGGTAGTGACCGATCTGCTCATTCAGAGCTTCGACGACATCTTCGATGTAAAGTACACCGCGCGGATGGAAGAGGAGCTGGACGATATCGAAGAGGGTAAAGTCGACTGGCGTGAGGCCATGGCCGAATTCTACAGCCGCTTCGCGCGCGACCTCGAACACGCCGAAGAGCATATGACCGACATCAAGCGGATGGAAAAGCCCACCGACTTGACGTGCGAAAAATGCGGCAAACCCCTCGTGATCAAGTGGGGCAAGCACGGGAGCTTCATCGCCTGCACCGGTTACCCCGAATGCACCTATACGCGTGAATTGACGGTGGATCTGCCGGACGTAGACAAGGCCGATCTTTCCGAGCAGGGCGATGAGGAATACTGCGAAAACTGCGGCCGCCCCATGGTGCTGAAAAAAGGCCGCTTCGGCACCTTTTACGCCTGTACCGGCTATCCCGATTGCAAAACTACCAAACCTATCGGGGGCCCGCAGAAAAAGCCCGATCAGCCCCTGGACGAAAAGTGCCCGCAGTGCGGTAACAACTTGGTTCTGAAGACCGGCCGCTACGGCGAGTTCACCGCCTGCGGCAATTATCCCGCCTGCAAGTACGTGAAGCAGAAAACCATCGGAGTGAAGTGTCCGGAATGCTCGGAAGGCGAAATCGCCGAACGCCGCTCCAAGCGCGGGAAGACCTTCTACGGCTGCACGCGCTGGCCGGAATGCAATTTCGTTGCGTGGGGCAAGCCCGTGGCCGAAAGGTGCCCCGAATGCGGCAGCCCGTACATGATCGAAAAGTGGCTCAAAGCCGGCCCGGTGTGGCAGTGCCCCAATAAGGAGTGCAAACACCAGCAGGAAGTTCCGCAGCCGGAACCGGTGCTCCAGTAAGCTGCGCTCGTAGTAGCGTCGGCGATCGCAGCCGTCGGCCTGCAGTGATCTACCGCGCTCTACCCCGCAGCGCGGCGTCCAGGTCCACGTGGTTGCTCTCCAGCGTCGTGCCCATTGCCTGGTCCAGGCTAACCCGCGCTTTGGCGTATGCGTCCAGCGCCTGCACCTCCGCCAGTTGCGCGGCCAGCAGATCCCGCTGGATCAGCACCACGTTATAAGAAGTCGAAAGCCCGGTGTTCAGCTTCTGCTTTTCGGCATCCAGCTTCTGCTGCTCCAGTTGCACGGTCTCGCGCGCCGCCGCCGCTTGCGCCCGCGATTGCGCCACCGCGATCAGCGCGTTCTGCACATCCACTTCAATCTGGCTCTGCGTGCGCACCAGCGTATCTTTCGCCTGATCCAGTTCCATGCGGGAGCGAATGTCGTCGGCCTGCGCCTGCCGGTTGTGCACCGGGAAACTGATGGTCAGGCCGAAAGCGTACTGCGGATAGCGGAAATGGATTGCCTCGGTAAACGAGGTCCCGAATACGTTGTAGAGGCCCACAGTGCTGAGCAGGCCGAAGACGTTGACACTGGGCAGCAGCGCGTTGTGCAGAAACGGCAGCACGTCCTGCTGACTCTTGATGTTTCCCTGCGCGATCGATACTTCCGGCCGGTTATCGTTGGCGGTTTTCACGGCCTCGTCCGGTTTGGGCAGCTGGGCGTTGTCCGGCTCGGGGAACGAATCGACGATGTCGACCGGGGCCGATGCGAAAGGCTCATCCAGCCTCTTCACGAGCATCGATTTCAGCGTCAGCTCCGCGTTCTGCACATTGGTCTGCGCCACGATCAAATCGCGCTGGCTGGCGGCCACCTGCGAATCGGCAGTCACCACGTCGAGTTGCGCCATGGTGCCGGTTTCGAACTGCCTGCGGTTGTTCGCGGCCAGTTGCTGCGCCGCCACCAGCGCCTCCTGGGCCGCCTGCACGGATTCCTTGGCGGCCACCAGGTCCCAGTACGCGTTTTTCGCGCTCACAATGGCGGCGATCAGTTGTTGACGGAACGATTCCCGCTCGATCTTCTGCTCATTTTCCGCCACCTTGATCAACGCCTTGTTCACCCGGGTGCCGAATCCGTTCAACATCTGCTGGCTCACCGTGGCGGTGAAACCGGGCGTAAACGCCGGATCGAACAGGATGTGTTCCTGCGTCGACCCCTGCCGCTGCATGGAGTAGGAAACCGTGAAACTCGTTCCGGTGGAAAAGGCCTGGACGTAATTCACGGAGAAAGCCCCGGTTCCGGTAGTAACCACCGGGACGCCAGACACGCGCGTGCTATTGAGCGGGCTAACCGTGTGATCGATGCTGAAGGCCACGCTCAGCGACGGATCGAAAATGCCCGAGGGCCGTATGTTGACCGCGGTGGCGGCGCCGGTGATGCCGCCCGCATTGGAAGCTCCGCCACCCCCGCCGCCGGCCGTGCCTAAAATACTGCCGCCTTCCGCTCCGGCGAACACATCGTTGGGCACTACCGCCGCGTCCACGCCGCGCGGCGAACCGCCCGAGCGCGCGCGCAGCAGATCGGTTTGCGCCATCGCGGGATAAAGCCGCGCGGCGGCCACCGACAGGTTATTCTCCACCACCGCTTGAATCACCAACTCCAGGGAAAGCGCCAGCCTGCCATCGTGCATGGCCGTCTGCAGCAGCCCGGTATTGGCCAGGTTTGCCCCCGGCACTTGCCAGGATTGGTACGGTTTCCAGAAATGCGGAAACAGTTTCCTCCCGGTGCTGTAATCGGCCGGCGGCGGGGAACTGTCCGGGACCTGTCCCAACAACTGGCCGCACAGCGCTCCGCATGCGAGCGCGGTGGCCAGCCGCATCATTGCGCCCCTCCCTGGGCCGCGCCCTGTTGGGTTGGCGCCGGCGCCGGCAGGTGGAAGGGCGGAGTGGGGTCTTTGCTGACCGTGCCGCTGATGGCGTCCTGCAATTCGATCCCATTCCTGTCAAGAGTGGTCCCGGTGGCTTGATCCATCGCCACCAGAGCCTTGGCGTACGCGTCCTCCGCCTGCACTAGGGCATATTGCGCCGATACGACATCGCGTGTGCGCAGCACCACGTTGTAGGAAGTCGAAAGCCCGGCATCCAGTTTCTTCTTTTCCGCATCGAGCGTCACCTGCGCCAGCCGCACCGCCTCCCGCGCCGCTTCCACCTGCGCCTTGCCTTGAATCAGCCCGATGCGCGCCTGCCGCACCTGCAAGCCGATCTGGTTCCGCGTGTTCTGCTGGCTTACCTCCAACTGGTTTCGCTCCAGTTGCGCGCGAATGTTATCCGCCTGCTGCGAACGGTTGCGGATAGTGGCGGTGAAACTCACGCCATAAGCCGTCTCCGGATATGCCGCGCCCAGCGATTGCGCAAGCGACCCTGCCGCCCCGCCCGTCGCCAGCAGGGTGTTGCCTTGCAAACCGGAACTGGCATAGAGGCCGAACAAAGAGGCGTTCGGCTTCATGTTGTTCTTCGTATACGCGATGGCGATATCCTGGTTCGACAGGTTGTTGCGCGACTCCCGCAATTCCGGACGGTTCGATTCGGCCAGTTTCAGCGCGCTTTCGAGCGCCGGCAGGTCGGACTCCTGCGGCTCCGGCAAAGTGTCGGTGACTACTACCTCGGCATTGTCCAGCGCCGGATCGTCACGCTTGCTGATCAACTGCTTCAGCGTGGTTTCCTGCTGCTGCAGGTTGGTCTGCGCCACGATCAGGTCCCGTTGGCTGGCGGCTACCTGGGATTCGGCCGTGACCACGTCGATCCGCGAAAGCGTACCCACTTCGAACTGCTTCTTGGTCTCGTTGTAGAGCTCTTTGGAAACATCGAGCGATTCCTGTGCTACTTTCACGTTCAACTGAAACGCCGCCAGGTCCCAGTAAGCGCCCATCAATTGCACCACGCTGGTGATCACCTGCTGGCGGAACACCTCCTGCGCGGTCGCCTGGTTCGTGTTGGCCACCAGCATGAATCGCATATTCGGCAGCAGGCCGAAGCCGGCCAGCAGCGGCTGGTTGATGCCGATCGAAAGCCGCGAAGTCACGTCCGGGTTGTACAGCGTGTTCTGCTGCGTCGTGCTCTGCCGCAGCGCGCTCATGGAAACCGAAAAGCTGGTGCCGTCGCGGAACATCTGCGCGTAGCTTTCCGAAAGCGCCGTGGCGTAGCTCGTGGTGGTCGGAATTCCCGAAACGACTATTGAGTTCAGCGGGCTGGTCACGCGGTCCCAACTGAACGAAAAGTTTACCGTGGGATCGAAAGCGCCCGCGGGCCCGACGAATACCGCCCCGCCGCCCCCGGTGATGCCGCCTGCGTTGCCGGTTCCGCCCGTGCCGCCGGCGTTCGTCACACCCGCTCCGATAGCGCCTGCGTTCAGTTCACTCGGGTAAAGCGCCCCAGTGAAGCTGCGCACCGCCTGCCCCGATTTGCTGCGCAGCACGTCCGTCTGTGCTTGGGGGATTACGTAGCGTTGCACCACGATGTCGAGGTTGTTCTCCAGAGTCAGCGCCAGCGCATCGGCCAGAGATAGTTCCAGTTTGCCGTTGTGAATCAGGGAGGTGAGGCGCGGCGAATTCATCAGCATCGGGTGAGGCAGCATTTTCTGCTGGTAGGGACTCCAGATGGAGGGGAAAATGCCCGGACCCTTGGCGACAGACTCCAAAAACGACTTCTGAAAACCGGTGGGATCGACGAACGGCGCTGTCCCCCCGGTCTGATTATCCGGCGGCGGAGCGGCTAAAGCGCATGCCGCACTGAATATAGTTAGGGGAATACAGTATAAGATCGGTTTGGACAGACGAAACCACTCCGCTTTCATGAAACCTCCTGCGGGAAACGCGAGCACCGGGTATGGTCTTGACATGCCATTGTCACTGGCCTCCAGCGGCATTGTCAAATCCGGCGGTTACCCAATTAGGGCCATGAGATTCTGCAGGCGCAACCGTTTAGAGTGTTTCGGCGTGCCCCGGCAGGGAGGGGTTACACCATGCTGAAGCATGGCTTCGACATGCATCGGGTTTTCCTCTCGGCCCCCGGCGATCTGGCCGCCGAACGGGAGACCTGCCGCGCCGCCATCGCCCAGGTCAACGAGTCCGAGGCCATGCCCGCCAAAATCCTGTTGGTGCCCGTCGGCCTCGTCCACGACGGCCACATTGTCGATTACCGCGCCGCCGTCGCGGATAATGTCCGTGCATCGGCTTACTTCATTCAGATCTTCGACGACGACTGGGGGCCGAAAAATCTCTTCCGCAAAATGTTTCACCTCGCCCTCGATTGCCGCGCCGACCCGGCTTGCCCGATGCGAGAGGTGGTCGTGTTCCTGAAAGCCGCGCCGCGCGAGACCGCCCCGGAAATTCTCGCTTTCCGCCAGGAACTAGCGGAACGGCAGGACGTGCCCGTTTTTGGATTCGACACTGCCGAGGGATTGAAAGAGCAGTTAGCGGTAGTGTGTGGTGCTTGGGTGCGCGCGATCGTTTCCGGGCCGCGACCGTGAGGGAGCGGTCGGCTAAACCAGCGGCTCCGGCCGCCACTCCAGGTAATACTGCAGTTGATCCTCCCGCACCATTTGAAACCCCAGCCGCTGGTGAAAGCGCAGCGATCCGGGATTGAAACGGTCCACTACGGAGCGGATGGGCAGTTTCGCGTTCTGCGCCTCCCGCTGCAGCCTCCGCACCAATGCCGTGCCCAGGCCTTGGCTTTGCAGGCTGGGATGAATCGCGATATCGACCAGTAAAAATGCGTCGCCGCCCGGCGCGAAGCCGTCCCACCGGTTTGCTGTCGAGCAGTACCACGTGATAGCAGGAAGAGGAAGATTTCATCCTGCGGCAGCGCGGGACGTACTGCCAGCGTGGACAAGCGGCTAAACCCGGGCCGGATAGATGCCCTGGAGCGAGATGCAAAAGTTCAGCACCAGGTACGGCATCATATCGCCCTGCTCCCCAAGACCGTAGTAACTCAGGCCCGGAGCCTGCCCGGCGCCCACAGGCATGTTCCCCTGCAGATTCGGCAGTGCGAAATGGGTAACTCCGTTGCCGCCGTAATAGGCCGCCAGCAGCGAAAAGAGTGCAACGTTGGATGCAATCGGCAGGAGCTGGCCGTTGCAGGAGGCCCATCCGGCGGGAGCGAAGTTGAAAGGAAAAGCGCGAATTTCGGCAATGAAAGGGTTGGCCATCTTCGATTCCTCCTGTCAGTCCCGGCTGGGGAAGAGTCCATCGAGGGCAATGATCCAGTTCAGCGTCAGGTAAGGCGATTGATTCGGATGCGGCAGGCTCGGGCGAACTACACCTTCACCGATTCCGGCTAGAGCGCCGGCGCAATCTGTCCCGAGCCAGGCGCCCCGCCCACTACGCTCGCCCCGGCAAGTTGCTCCAGTTCCACTTCTTATACCGCCAGTCCGTTCTACACGCTTCCCGCCACTTTCCAGCACGCCGCCACTGCCGGAGCGTTCACGTTCAATACCGGCACCTATACCGGCTCGAGCGGCGGCGTTTATCTGGACACCAACCCGAACGGCGTCTGGAGCCTGTATTTCAACCAGATCGCGGCTCAAACCGGAAAGTGACCGATACTTTGAATTCCGCCTTCACCTATACCGGGTTCTTCGGCACTGGCTGGTCCTGCTCGGCCACTGGCCAGACAGTGACCTGCACCAACGACAGCCCGATCGCGCGAACGTGACGTCCACCACCGCCAACGGCACTTACGGCGTGGGCGCAGTCATTCCGATCACGATCTCCTTCAGCAAAGCGGTCACAGTCACTGGTACTCCGCAACTGGCGCTCAATTCGGCAGGCACGGCGAGCTATTCTTCAGGCTCCGGCATTTCCACCCTGACGTTCACCTACACGGTGGCGGCCGGGCAGAACAGTCCGCTCTGGATTACGCATCCACCACCGCGCTCAGCCTCAACGGCGGCAGCATCACCGATTCGGCCGGCGCTCCTGCCAATCTCACTCTGCCCCCGCCGGCGTCATAGGCTCGCTCAGTGCGAACAAATCGATCGTGATCGATACGACGCCCGCGGCGGTCACTACCGTGTCGTCTACCGCGGCCAATGGCGCCTACGGCGCCGGTGCCGTCATCCCGGTCACGATCTCATTCAGCAAAGCGGTCACAGTCACTGGTACTCCGCGACTGGCGCTGAACTCGGGAGGCGTGGCGAGTTATTCATCCGGCTCGGGCACCACCACAATTAAGAACCAGCGGATATGGATGGTATTGGGCGCGTTGCTGGCGTCGCTCGGAGGACCCACAGCGGCCAGAGCCGACGTGTTGCTCACCGCCCAGCCAGTGTACGCCCACCCCGGCGACGTGAACGATGTCTTCAACCTCTACCTTACGAATGTGGGCGCCACGCCAGTGGATGTAGCGGGGTTTAGTTTCGAGATCAATACCACTTCGCCGGATATCACCTTCGAGCAAGCCACCACCCCGACTACGCTCTATCCGTACATCTTCGCGGGAAACTCACTATTCGGCCCCGTGATCAGCACGAGCGTTCCCGGCCAGACGCTGGATGCGTCGGACGTCGCGGCTGCGCCGAATTCGTTCACTACGGTCAACCCAGGCGCGAGCTTCGGGCTCGGCCTGGTTTCCTTCGACGTAGCGCCGGGCGCGCCCATGCAGGTGGCGCCGGTGACCTTCAACCCGAACAGCGCCTTCACCAATGTGTCCGAGCAGCTCGGCAATCTGCTGCCGCTCGAGTTCGCTTCCGGCAAGATTATCGTCCCCGAACCCGCCACTGGGCTGCTGCTGCTTGTTCTGATGGCCGGCATGATTGCCGTTAAGTGGGGCAGGCGCTTTCGCCTGCCAACACTACGCCCGGGTGAAGGCCATTCTGTCCCGCGGCCTCCATGAATTCCTTGACGGACTGCAGGCGAAAATGAATAGAATCGATGAGTGTATCCTCGACAACTTTTTCGCCCGCCGCGCCATGGCCTCGGCCGCCATTGTCTGACACCTCCTCCTGTTCCGGCTCTCTCCGCGAAGAGGTGCCGCTCTGCTCTGAGAAGGTTTACACGCGCGATACCCGCCCGCGGCCGTTTGTTCAAAATCGCCAATCCGGAGGATAACTGAGTGGAAATCGGGCCGGACACACCCTACAGGATTATCGGCGCCCCGGGCTGGAGGCCAAAACGCGGGCGGCGTTTCTGAAATGAATCCGGTACCCCATTCGGCATCTGACTTGAGACAGTTGTACGCTGCTCGCTTCGCGGGCAAGACGGAGTATCGCCAGAAAGTATGGCGGCAGTTGTGCGCCTTTTTCGCGAAATGGGTTCCCGCCGATGGGGCGGTGCTGGACTTGGGCTGCGGCTATTGCGAGTTCATCAATAATGTCCGCTGCCGCCGGAAATTCGGCATGGATCTGAATCCCGATGCCCGCGGTTTCGCCTCGCCGGAAGTGACCATCCTTTCGCAGGACTGCTCGGCGCCATGGGAAGTGGCCCCCGGCAGTCTGGACGTGGTCTTCACCAGCAATTTCTTCGAACACCTGCCCACCAAGGCCGCGCTGGAGAGCACGCTCGAACAGGCACACCGCGCCCTGGCGCCAGGCGGCCGGCTGATCGCCATGGGACCGAACATTAAATATGTGCCGGGTGCCTACTGGGATTTTTTCGATCACTATCTTCCGCTCACCGAACTATCGCTCGCCGAGGTGCTGAAGAAATGCGGCTTCCGTATCGATGTGTGCGAAGGCCGTTTTCTGCCCTACACAATGTCGGACGGCAGGCAGCACCCCATCTGGATGCTGCGCGCGTACCTGGCTCTCCGCCCAACCTGGCGTTTCCTGGGGAAACAGTTCCTGGTGGTTGCCGCGAAACAGGCGCGGTGATGGTCCCTATAGTTAGGGAGCAATTCGATGAACCATACGCCGCGCGGGAAGACTCGGCGGGATTGAAAGGCTCTGCTTTGCCGCTCACTAACCTGCCATCTCAGACGTTGCGGCTTACGCTACAGTGAAAGTTCCATGGCCCGCACCAACTTGTTTTTCAAAGTCGAAGTCGAGCACGATCCCGACGACAAGCCGGAGCGCATCGGGGAAGAAATCCTGCGGAAGCTGATGAAGTTCTACGGCGTGCGGGATGTGGAGCTGTCGAGCTTCGCTACCGTGGAAGACTAGCCAGGGGGCCAGTCATCTGCTCGTACGTGCGGCGGCAGAAACTATCGGTCATGCCGCCGATGTAATCGCAAATCAAGCGGTGGAGCGGCTGTCCCGCGGCCTGTTCCCGATAGGCGGGCGGCAGCGAGCCGGGCCGGCTGAGGAAGATTTGAAACAGTTCCGCGATGATGGCGGCCGATTCGCGCCGGCCCTCCACCAGCTCCGGCGCGCCATAGACTTTCCGGTGCAGGAAACTCTTTAATTGGCGGCTGGTTTCGGCGGTTTGCGGCGTGAACGACGCCAGACGGCCCGGGCAGGCGCGCACCTCCGCGGCGTCGCGCGCCCCCGCCTTCCCGGCCGACTCGACCGTCCCCTCAATCAATCCGGAAACCAGCAGATCGATGAGTCGGCGCAGGCTCTCGTGAAACCGCTCGCGCGCCGCCGCGCCGGGAAACTGGGTTTCCACCGCTTCCAGAATTTCGCCGTATGCGGGTGCGGCGGCGGCGATCTCCCGCGCCTCCAGCATCTCCGCGGAAAAAGCGTCGTCAAGATCCGCGGTGTTGTAGGCTACCTCGTCGGCCAGATCGATGAGCTGCGCTTCCAGCGGGGGTTTCAGGCCGGGCAGATATTCTTCCAGTTCCGGAATCTCTCCGGGGCCGAAATCGCGCGAATGCTTCACGATCCCTTCGCGCACTTCAAACGTCAGATTCAGCCCCGGAAAACGGGCGTAGCGCTGTTCAAAGCTTTCCACGATGCGCAACGCGTGCAGGTTGTGATCGAACCGGTCGCCAAAGCGCCGCATCTGGCGGTCGAGTTCCGCTTCTCCGGCATGCCCGAAAGGCGGGTGGCCGATATCGTGAGCCAAGGCGAGCGCCTCGGTCAGGTCCTCGTCAAGTTGCAGCGCTCCCGCTACCGTCCGGGCGATCTGCGCCACTTCGATGGTGTGCGTCAGCCGGTTGCGGAAGTGATCCGAAAGACCCGGCGTGAACACCTGCGTCTTGGCTTCGAGCCGCCGGAAGGCCCGGGAATGCACCACGCGGTCGCGGTCGCGCTGAAACGGATTGCGGTAGGCATGCCGCGGTTCCGGATACCGGCGGCCCCGGCTCCCGGCCACAGGAAACCGCAAATGGGCCAGCATGGGAATTGCGTCTACTGGGATGGCAGTTCGCCGTATAGCTGGAGCGCTACCTGTCCCGCGGCGCCCGGACGATTCCTGAGCTGGTCCAGAATTTTACGCGCTTCGGCCGGTTTGGAGGTCATCAGCCCACGCGCTAAAGCGATGTTTGCCTGGTCGGCGGAAACGAACATCGTAGGATGAGCGGCCAGATCGCGCAGCGTCTTTTCGGCGAGATCGTTTTTGCCCTCCGCGAAATAAACCTGGGCCAGGGACAGCTTGGCGAGCGAGGCATAGCGCTCGTTGCCTTTCTGCGCGACCTCCAGAAACCCCTTTTCCGCTTCCGGCATATTACCCTGGTCGGCGCGGATCGAGGCGCGGTAATACTCGGCGATTTCCGCTTCGTCCGTTCCGGGGTATTTGTCCTTTACTTCCTCAAACGCCTTCAAAGCCAGATCGTCTTTTACCTGTTGCGTGGGAAAAGTAGTGGACACCCCGGATGTCGCCGGGCCCACGGCCGTCTCCTGGATCTGAATCGCCCGGCCTAAGGCCTGTTCGCGCGCAGCATGTTGATGGCGGCGATATGTCATGGCCCCAAATGCCAGCGCCACCAGCGCCACCGCCACCGTTCCATAGCGGACGATTTCCTTCTGGTGCTCTTCGAAGAAGGTCAGGCCGTGTTCGACTTCGAGGGCAAACTTGTCGGTCTTTAATTCTTTTCGGGTGATTCTAGCCACGAAAACCTCAGGTGATGAATACTTCATTTTATCATTTCGCGCTCGAAGAAACCCGCAACTCTCTGCATTCGTAATCCACAACATGCGCATACTGGTGCTGTTGCTGGGGGGAGTAGCTTTGGCTGCCGCGCAGCCGTTCTCTTTTGGAGTCAAAGGCGGGGTGCCGCTGACGGATTTCGTCAACGCGGTCAACTCCGATAATTTCGGCTATTTCAGCTCGACGAACCGCTACACTGTGGGTCCGACCGTGGAGCTGCACCTGCCGTTCGGATTGGGAGTGGAGTTCGATGCGCTTTACCGCCACCTGCATTATTCGAGTGTGTCGAACGGGGTGGACGTTCTGATCAATTCGTCAACTAAGTCCGGCAGTTGGGAGTTTCCTCTGTTGCTCAAATATCGCTTCAAAGCGCCGCTGGTGCGGCCGTTTGTGGATGGCGGCGTGGCCTGGAACACGCTTAGCGGCCTCACCCAGACAGTTACGGAAACCGTAATTCCTTCAGGCGCCGTGAGCACGTCTACGAATTCCAATCCAGCCGAACTCCGCAACAGCACGGTGACTGGCGTTGTGTTGGGCGGCGGCCTGGAAATTCATGTCCCACTCCTCCGCATTTCGCCGGAAATCCGTTACACGCGCTGGACCTCGCCACAATTCCAGAGCCCCAGCCAGGCTTCGATTCCGGCCGGCCCATCCCAGGCGCCGGTCCCGTCCGCAACCGGGTCGGTCAGCAGTAACCAGAACCAGGTGGAGTTTCTGGTGGGGATTACCTTCTGACGCCGGTGGTTAGCATTTTCCAATCGAAGAATGATCCTGAAATCGAGTTTTGATTCCAATACAAGCGGGGGGACCGACTGCCGTCGGTCCCCCCGCTTGTAAAGAACAAAGCCTCGTTGCCGCTGCTCTCCAACCCCCTGGTTTCGGTTTCGCTGCTGATTGTCGGCCAGCGGGGTGATTTCGATTCTCATGCCCTATGCGGCGGAGAATTTCCCGATTCGCCTGCGAGCGCGCGCCACCGGGTGGGTGGCCGGTTGCAGCAAAGTCGGCGGGGTAATGGCGCAAGGCCCGGCTGCGCTGGCCCTGGTGCCGGCCTTCGCATTCGCGGCGGGTCTGATTGCGATTCCGGCGATCGGATCGCTGTTGTTGGTCGCAACCTTTGGCCACGAAACCCGCAGCCGCGACCTGCGGAACCTGGAAGTAGCCTCGTTTCGAACCGGGATGGTGGAAGGGTACGCGGCCCATTGACAAGGGGCCGGTCGGCTGTGGAGCTGGAAAAAGAAATAGAGCAGCTTGTGAGAACAGGCTGGGCGTTTTACACTGGAAGGAACGGGGCGTGGCTCAGCCTGGCTAGAGCGCCTGGTTCGGGACCAGGAGGTCGGTGGTTCGAATCCACTCGCCCCGACCATTTATCCCATTGAAATCATTACTGGATACGGCGGCTGGCGCAGATGGCGTTTCAGCCGCTTTTTCCTTACTATGCCCAAAACTATGTTCACCCCGCGCACCGGCCACCCGTTCCATGGCAGCCCGAACGGTGTCGGCCTGGGGGTGCGCATAGCGCTTCGTGGTTGAGAAATCACTGTGACCGGCCAAATAGGCAAGCGTGTACGGATCCAGTATGGGCGGACCAGCGCGTTAGACAGGTGTGGCGAAGCGTGTACAAGGTGAAGGCCTCAACTTTGGACAACTTGATCGCCTTCCGGTGCTGCTTCTTCAGAGAGGATTTTTCTATGTGGCCGCTCCTGGTCGGCGCTGGAAAAACCCATTCGGACTGCCGCTCGCCGCGACGCATATCCAGTAGGGCTGCGGCACGAGGCGTGAGCGGCACACTTCTCCACGCATTGTGTGTTTTTCCAAAGGGGACGTGCAGGGCGCCGTCGCGAACGTTCCGCCACCGTAACCGGAAGCACTCTTCCGGACGCAGACCGCAGTCGATCAGAATCGTGGCGACATCGCGCAAGAGGTAAAAATCTTGCGGCTGGTTCGGAATTTGATCTTTTTGGGCACGAATACCCTTCAGTGCTCGACGATAACCTTCCTCGATGTTGGCGCCGACCTGAGCCGCAGCCGCCAGATAGCCAGTCTCTTCATCGTCCGTGAGCACTTGATCGCGTTCGTTCTCCCCCGGCAGCATTTGGATCTTCGGCGGTACCTTCTCGATCTTTCCCCACTCAAGGGATAGCCGCGGAATCCGGCGTAAGACCTCAAGGATTCGGTTGATAATGCTGATTTCCAACTCCTCGGAGCGAAGCCGATCGATGAAGTCCGTAATGGTCGCCGGGGCGATGGAATCCAGCTTGGATTTCGGAATTTGTCAATGACTTTGAGACACCTGCCCGCATAAATTAGTGTTGCTCCTGGTCGCTCGCCGCCGGGAAGGGCGGCGGGTTGATCCATACGGCGGTAGGCCGGGCCGGTGGTTTG
>Ga0070737_10000826_pt1 | contig 55334 bp, 49 predicted proteins | sample Coa_R1_10_FD_66438 | JGI IMG/M metagenome (GOLD analysis project Ga0070737, IMG submission 66438) | Surface soil microbial communities from Centralia Pennsylvania, which are recovering from an underground coalmine fire - Coalmine... | ecosystem: Environmental > Terrestrial > Soil > Unclassified... | reverse complement strand
CGAGCAGGCGCCCGGTGGGGCCGCTGAACGGCTGGCCGCTGGCGTCGTCGGCCTCCGACGGTCCCTCGCCCACCACCATCAGTCGCGCGTCGGCGGGCCCGCCCCCGAACACGACTTGCCGGCGCGTGGCGGCCAGATCGCAACGCGTGCAGGTGCGGGCGGCGGCGCGCGCGGCATCGAGGCTTGGCAACGGCGCCGCCGCGCCGCTGGGGTCGCCGAACAGCTCCAACTGCTCGCCCATGGTGCTGGTAGTATAGGGCGCGTGCCCCGCCACGGGGCGCACGAGGAGGCAGCCATGGACCGCGAGCCACGGGCCGCCGCCGAGGCGGTGGTGCGGGAACTAGTGGCCGGGCGGCCCCCGGCTGAGGCGGCGCTCGCCCTCGCCGAGCTGGCCACGAAGGCCGTCGCCGAACTGCAGCGACTCGCGCGGCAGCAGGCCGACGCCTACCGCGGCCAGCCCCAGTGGGGTGCCTGGGCCAAGCTAGCCAACGTGGCCCGCAAGGGGGTACTGGACCTGGCGAGCTGCCGCGACGCCGCGCGCGAGGTCCAGGAGCGCCAGGGCGAGCCCGCGCCCTGAGCGGCTAGCTGGCGCGGTCGGCGGCCAGGCCGGCCGGTACCTCGCGGGCAGCCCCTGGCGGCGCGCCGGCCGCGGCGTACACGGGCGTGCACCAGTGCAGGTACTTCGGGTTCCGGCCGTAGATGGCCTGGAAATATAGCTCGCGCAGCCGCGCGGTGATCGGGCCGACCTGGCCGGTGCCGATCGGGCGGCGGTCGATCTCGATCACCGGTGTCACGTGGGCGGCGGTGCCGGTCATGAACACCTCGTCGGCCACGTACAACTCGTTGCGGGCCAGCGAGCGCTCGATGGTCGGGATGCCTAGCTCGTCGCGGGCCAGCTGGATCACCGAGTCGCGCGTGATGCCCACCAGGATGTCCTGCGAGGGGTCTGGGGTAACGAGCTGGCCGCGGATCACGGCGAAGATATTCTCGCCCGAGCCCTCGCACACGTAGTCGTCCTTGGTGAGCATGATGGCCTCGTCGTAGCCGTGCTCGTGCGCCTCGGTCCGGGCGAGAGCGCTATTGACGTAGATGCCCGTGACCTTGGCACGGGTGGGGATCGCCAGGTCGGGCACCCGGCGCCAGGAGACGGTGCCGCAGCGCAGGCCGTCGGTCGCGTCGTGGTAGGCGCCGAACGGCACGGCGAACAGAGCGAACCCGTCCTCGAGGTCGTGCAGGCGCACGCCGATCGCCTCGGACGCCTTGAACGCCAGCGGCCGCACGTACACGTCCTCGCGGAAGCCGTTGCGCCGGCACAGCTCGACGGTCAGCTCGCACAGCGCCTCGGGCGTGTCGGGCAGCTGGATCTTGAGCACGCGACAGCTACGGGCGAGCCGCTCGTAGTGGTCGCGCAGGCGGAACAGGTACAGCTGCTGCTGCTCGGCGTTCCAGTTGCCGCGGATGCCCTCGAAGCAGCCGGTGCCATAGTTTAGGCCGTGGGTGACGATGCTTACCTTCGCCTCCGCCAACGGCATGAACTGGCGGCGGAAGTAGCAGTAAGCGTCCATCGCACCCTCCGTGTTGGCTGCCCGCGCTGGCGCGGGGCGGTTCCTGAGAACCCGCTGGCCGATTATAAGTGCGGGCGCGCCGTGGGACAATGGCCGTATTGGCGGGGGGCGCGGGAGCCCGCTGCTATACTTACTCGGAGCCGGCTGTCGGCCGCGGCACGGCGGCCGGGCTGGCGGCGCTGCTGGGTCGGCGGGCGTGGCGGCGGCGCCCCGGTGCGGTCGCGCTGGATCCCTGGCAAGAGGAGCCCGAGGCGTTGAGCGAGACGGTGCAGCGCTACGTCATCATCGGCAACGGCATCGCGGGCACCACCGCTGCTGAGACGCTGCGGCGAGGCGACCCGCATGGCAGCATCGTTCTGATCACGGACGAGCCATACACGCTCTACAACCGCGTCGCCCTGCCCCCGTTCTTGAAGCTGCAAGTGCCCGAAAGCAAAGTCTTCTTGAAGAACCGCGAGTTCCACGAGAAAAACCGCATCGAGCTCTATCTGGAGACGCGCGTCACGCATGTGGACACCCGCGAGCGCGTGGTGTACACCCGCGAGGGCAAGGCGTTCCCCTACGACAAGCTGCTGGTGGCCACGGGGGGGCGGCCCAACCGCCTCCAGGTGCCCGGCGCCGAACATGCCCAGCACGTGTACAACTTCCAGTACCTCGATGATGCCAAGCGCATCTCGGCGCGCATCGCCGAGTCGAAAGTCGGCGTCGTCACGGGGGGCAGCTACATCGCCTACGAGCTGGCCGAGGCGTTCCGCTCGCGCGGGCTGGAGACGTACTGGCTCATCCGCGGCCCCCGCTTCCTGCGCTACATCCTGGAGGAAGACGGCGGCAAGCTGGTCGATCTCATCGCCCGCGAGCACGGCGTCCACATGCTGTACGGGACCACGATCGAGGAGATCTACCCGAAGAACGGGGCGTGCACGGTGCGCACCAACACCGGCCAGCACATCGACGCCGACCTGGTCGGCGTGGGGCTGGGCCTGAAGATGAACTACGACTTCCTGGCCGAGACCCCCATCAAGACCAACACCGGTATCCTCACCAACGAGTACCTGGAGACCGACGTGCCCGGGGTGTACGCGGCGGGCGACATCGCCGAGTTCTTCGATCCGTTCGCCAACACGGCATACACCATGGGCACCTGGGCCAGCGCCACGCGCCACGGCAAGCTGGCCGCCACCAACATGCTCGGCGGGCGCGAGCCGTACCACGACGTGCCGTACTATACCAGCGGCCTGTTCGACTCGCGGCTCAGCGCTGTCGGCCTGACTCCCGACGTGCTGCCCGGGCTCGAGGCGATCCACACGGTGGACTGGGAGCGGCGCACCTACCGCCGGCTGTTCTTCCGCGACGGCCGGCTAGTGGGCGTGATGCTGATCGGCGATCTCAAGCCCAAGGCCGCCTATACGGATATCATCCGCAGCCGCAAGCAGTTCGCGGAGAGCGAGCGGGCGGCGCTGCTTACCGTCTAGCCGTGCGGCGCGCGGCCAGCGCGCGAGGAGGGGGCATGCAGCGCATCGGCGTCATCGGCACCGGCACGATGGGGATCGGCATCGTGCAGGTGGCCGCCCAACAGGGCCTCGCGGTGATCGCCGTGGAGGTCGATGAGGCGCGCAGCCAGGCGGCCCGCGCGAATCTCCAGCGGACGCTCGATCGGCTCGTCGAGCGCGGCCGGCTGCCCCGCGCCGAGGCGGACACCGCCCTGGCGCGCATCCAGTGGACCACGCGCTACGCCGACCTCGCCGCCGTGGAGGCGGTGATCGAGGCGGTGCCCGAGGCGATCGCGCTCAAGCACCAGGTGTTCCGCGAGCTGGACCGCGTGTGCCCCGCCGACGCGCTGCTCGCCACCAATACCTCGTCGCTCAGCGTGACGGAGATCGGCTCGGTGGTGCGCGACCCCTCGCGGGTGCTGGGCCTGCACTTCTTCAATCCCGTGCCGCTGATGGCGCTGGTGGAGATCGTGCGCGCGCTGCACACCTCCGCCGCGGCGCTGGAGCGGGCGCGCGGGCTGGTGTGCCAGCTGGGCAAGACGCCGGTCGAGGTGGCCGACACGCCGGGGTTCATCGTCAACCGCGTGGCGCGGCCGTTCTACAACGAGGCGCTCCGCCTGCTGGGCGACGGCGTGGCCGACGCGCCGACGATCGATCGCATCATGAAGCAGGCCGCGGGATTCCGCATGGGGCCGTTCGAGCTGATGGACCTCATCGGCCACGACGTCAACTTCGCCGTCACCAGCAGCCTATTCGAGAGCTATTTCGGCGAGCCGCGCTACCGGCCGTCGCCCTTGCAGCAGCGGCTCGTCAAGGCGGGGCTGCTCGGGCGCAAGACCGGCCAGGGGATCTATACGTATGAGCGGTGAGCGCGCCCTGGTGGTGGGCGAGAGCGAGTGGGCCGAGGCCGTGGCCGCGTTCCTGCGGCCGTCCGGCTGGCCGATCGCCACGCATGTGCTGGAGCCGGCCGACCGTGCGTGGGCGGAGACGCAGGTGGGGCGCGACCTGCTGGCCGAGGCGCTGGCTCCGCTGGCGGCCGAGGCCACCGTCGCCGTCGACGCCCTGCTGTGGCCGTTCGAGCGCAAGCGCGCGCTGGTGGAGGTGCTGGACGGCGTGCTACCCGCCGCGGCCGCGCTGGCCACGTGGTGCAGCGCCCAGTCGACTACGGAGATCGCGAGCTGGGTACGCCATCCGCGGCGCGTGGTCGGCTACAGCCTGCTGCCGCCGCTGGACCTGGTGCGGCTGGTAGAGATCGCGCCGGGGCTCGACACGGCGCCCGCGGCTGTGGAGGCCGTCGAGCGGCTGTTCGCGGCAGCGGGGCACGAGACGGCGCGGGTGCGCGACGACGCCGGGCTGGTGGCGGCACGGATCGTGTGCCTCATCATCAACGAGGCGGCGGCGATGGTCCAGGAGGGCGTGGCCGCGCCGCGCGACATCGACACGGCGCTGAAGCTGGGCGCCAACTATCCCCGTGGGCCGCTGGAGTGGGCCGACCTCATGGGCATCGACACCGTGTACGCGGTGCTGGCCGGGCTGCTCGCCGAGCAACAGGAGGACCGCTACCGGCCCTGCCCGCTGCTGCGCAAGATGGTGCTGGCGGGCCGGCTCGGGCGCAAGAGCGGGCGCGGCTTCTTCGAGTATCCTGCGGGCTAAGCTTGCAGGCCGGCAGCCGGCGAGAGAAGGTGAGGTGGAGAGCATGGCGGCGCGGGAAGCGGTGATCGTAGCGGCGGTGCGCACCCCCATCGGGCGCTACGCCGGGGCGCTGAAGAGCGTGCGGCCCGACGACCTGGCCGGGCTGGTGGTGGCCGAGGTGGTGCGCCGCAGCGGCATCGCCCCGGAGCTGGTCGAAGACGTAGTGCTCGGCTGCGCCAACCAGGCAGGCGAAGACAACCGCAACGTGGCGCGCATGGCCGTGCTGCTCGGCGGGCTGCCTCAGTCGGTCGCGGGCCAGACGGTCAATCGCCTGTGTGGCTCGGGCCTGCAGGCGGTGAACACGGCCGCGCAGATGATCCTGACCGAGATGGCCGACGTGGTGGTGGCCGGCGGCGTGGAGAGCATGACGCGTGCACCGTTCGTCCTGCCCAAACCCGAGGAGGCGTTCCCGCGTGGCAACCTCCAGCTGGAGGGCACGACCCTCGGCTGGCGGCTCGTCAACCCGCGCTTGCAGGCGATCGCCTGCACGCTCGGCGAGACGGCCGAGAACGTCGCCGCGAAGTGGGGCATCTCGCGCGAGGAACAGGACGAGTTCGCCCTGGGCAGCCAGCAGAAGGCCGCGGCGGCGATCCGCGAGGGGCGCTTCCACGACGAGATCGTGCCCGTGCCCGTTCCCCAGCGGCGGGGCGAGCCCGTGCTGTTCGCGGTCGACGAGCACCCGCGCCCAGACACCACCCTGGAAGCCCTGGCCAAGCTGCCGCCTGCCTTCCGCAAGGGGGGCACGGTGACCGCCGGCAACTCGTCGGGCCTCAACGACGGCGCAGCGGCGCTGCTGCTGATGAGCGCCCAGCGCGCGGCCGAGCTGGGCCTGCGGCCACTGGCGCGCTATGTGCAATCGGCCGTGGTAGGCGTGGATCCGCTGTACATGGGTATCGGGCCGATCCCCGCCACCCGCCGCTTGCTGCAGCGTACCGGCCTGCGGCCCGACGACCTCGACCTCATCGAGCTGAACGAGGCGTTCGCCGCCCAGGCGATCCCCTGCATCCGCGAGCTGGAGCTGGACCCCGCGCGGGTGAACGTCAACGGCGGCGCGATCGCGCTGGGGCACCCGCTGGGCTGCACAGGCGCGCGGCTGGTCACCACGCTGGTCCACGAGATGCGGCGCCGCCAGGCCCGCTACGGCCTGGTCACCATGTGCATCGGCGTGGGCCAGGGCATCGCCACCCTGTTCGAGCGGGTGGCCTGAGTCCAGCCGTCCGTACCCCACCGACTTTGAGACGGTGCTGTTATGTCCGCCGCCGTGCCCGGACTCCGTGCATCGGGTACGCTCGCCTGTGCCGAGGCTGCCACGTGGGCGGTCGGTTCGGCGATCTCGGATGGCGGGGGAGTGTACCTGCGTGGGAGTCGAGATGCCGGTCCCTGCCCGCTTGCGTCCGCTGGGTGGGTGGTGGCGCGCGCTGGGACGCTTGGCCGCCGGCACGCGGGCCCCGGCGAGCGAGGAGGCGCGGCGCACCTATCTGGCGCTGGCGCTCGACCTCCTGGCACGCGCCGATGCGCTGCACGCCGAGTGGTGCACCGAGCTAGAAGAGCGGCGCCAGCACGAGCAGCTCGCCAATGCGGCGGCCGTGTACCACTGGCGGCTGCACGTGCTGCGCGAGCGCTTGCGGCTAGCGGGGGTCCCCCCGGCGCTGCAGGGCTGGCACCGGGTCCTGCTGGCCAGCCTCGACGACGCCTGCCATGGCTTGCGCCTGATCAGCAGCGGGTATCGCTACTACTACGTACGCCGGATCTGCCAGGGCGAGCGGCTCCTCGATGAGGCGCGGCAGCAAGTCGCGGCCGTACGCGACCTGTTCGCCGCTCAGGCCTGAGCCGCGCGCCCGGCCAGCCGCCTTGCTTCGAGCCGCGGGGCCAGCGCGAACAGTAGCCCCACCAGCGCCAGCGCCGCTAACGTGATGGCCGCCCCCCAGCGTAGGCTGTCCGGGGCGTACTCCAGCCGCACCAGGCGGTCGCCCGGCTGGAGCGGCACGGCGCGCAGCCCGTAGTTCGCGCGCAGCAGCGGGCGCGGCGTGCCGTCGACCTCTGCCCGCCAGCCGGGGAAGTAGATCTCGCTAAGTAGCAAGTAGCCGCCCGCTGTGTCGACCGCCACCTCCAGCTGGGTGGCCCCGTAGCGGACCACGTGCGCCTGCCCGCCGCCCTCGGGAGGGCCTAGCGGCGGCGCCTCGGCGAGGAGCACCTCTTGGCGCAGGTCGAGCTGCCCCGCGCGCAGCAGCGCGAGCGCCTCCGCGTCGCTCACCACCCGGCCGCGCGGCACCACCAGGACACGCGGCAGCACGTCGTGCAGCACGAACACGCGGTTGGTGTGTTCCAGATACGGTTCCTCGATGGCCACCTCCACCCCAGGCCACGGTGGCTCGCGGGTGACCACGAAACGCACGTTGAGCAGCTTCCACAGCTCGTGCGGTGGCAGCACGGTTTTGAGCATCGAGAAGCGGGCCACGAACATCCCGTAGGCACCGTCGACCGACGGCAGCAGGTACACGAGCCCGCTGTTGCCGTTGAGCACGCCGCGATCGTCGAGGCGATACGGCTCGCGGACAGCCTGCAACCAGCGCACGATCTCCGAGGGTACGAACACCTGGTCGGGCGGGCGCGGCGCCAGGTTCACCCCCCAGCCGACCGTGAACAGGTCGAGCCCGATCAGCAGCGGGCCGGCGACCCGCAACAGCCCGCGGCCGTGGCGCCAGCCGAGCCGCAGGGCGAGTAGCGCCAACGCCGCGGCGAGCATCAACACGAACCAGTTCCACCAGTCGATCGCCGCGCGCCAGCGGGCCGCGCGGGGCGTGCCCTCCACTAGCAGCCAGCCGGCGTACAGCACCGCGGCGACGACCAAGGCGGCGATGAGCCCGGCCACCACCACGCGCCCGACCAGCAGCAGGCGCCGCCGTGCGGTCTGGCCCAGCGGCTGCTCGAACCACGCGGCGCCGTAGCCGGCCAGCAGCGCCACGGCGCAGACATAGAGGTAGATGGCGCGTTCCTGGTGCTGGAACAGCGCGAAGCCCGGCGCGAACAGGTACAGCACACTGTGTACGAAGCTGTGCCCGCCGAGCGAGACCACGAGGCCGAGCGCGCCCAGCAGGGCGAAGTAGGGCACCAGCCGGTGGCGCACGCCGCCCACGGCCGTGGCCGCCAGCAGCAGCGGCAAGATGCCGACGTACAGGGGCACGCCGCCGAGGATCCGCGGCGCCAGGCTGTCCAGCACCAACTCGAAGGGACTGAAGCCGTCGGCGGTGAATTGGTAGCTGCTGGTGGCGCGATCGGAGAGCTGGAGGAACTCGAGGCTGGGCACCAGCTGGATGGCCGCCACGCTGAGCCCCACGATGCCCATCACCGCGCCCAACAGGGTCGCGTGCACCACCGCGCGTGGGGCGCGGCGCAGCTCCCAGAGGCGGTAGCCGCCGTACAGCGCGAGGCCGTAGAGCTGGAACAGCAAGAGCTGCGGGTGTCCCGCCAGGATGGCCAGCGCCAGCGCCAGCCCGCCGGCCAGCGCCCAGCGCAGGCTGAACCGATCCAGCGCGCGGATCAGGCACAGCAGCAGCAGCGGGAACCACACCGCGCAGCGCATGATCGGCACCTGCTGGACCGGGTAGCTGGTCATGAGGCCCGAGAAGGCGAACACGAGTGCGGCGGCCAGCGCGCCGAGCCGGGAGCCGATCACCACACGGCCCAGTAGATAGGTGGTGATCGCCAGCAGGCCGAGCTGGAGCACCGTGTGCGCTTCCAGCGCCACCAGCGAGCTGGCGCCGATGTCGCGCACCAGCCACGGCAGTACCCAGTTCAGCGGGTACCAGATGGCCATCTGCGGGTCGGCCATCAGCGGCTGCCCGGCGTCGGACCAAGGGTTCCACAGCGGTAGCTCGCCGCCGCGCACGATGGTGCTGATGGCGTGGATCTGGGGGAAGAACTCGATATTGAAATCGCCCTCGACCAGCGTCATCTGGTCGCGCGGGTTGGGCGCGAACAGCGGCCAGAAGCGCAGCAGCGGCAGCAGCCCCAGCGCGGCGAGCAGGATCGCGTCCGGCAGCCAGCGCCGCCAGCCAGGCATCCGGGCCGGCGCGGGCACGCCCCACAGTGGGGTCGCCGTCGAACGGATAGCCGTGGCTGCCACGCGCGCTCAGACCTTGTACGTCTGCAGGGTCGAGGGGGCGAACAACGTCTCGGGCGGCAGGCGTTCAGGAGTGAGCCCCTGTTCGTAAGCGTACTGGGTGAAGGCCTCCAGCACATGGCGGTTGGGCTCCCACCCGTAGGCCCAGTAGTCGTCGCCCATCAGCTCGCGTGCCGCCTCGAACTCCTCGATCATCCAGGGCAGCATGTAGGGCAGGGCGGCCGTGTTGTACAGCGCGGCCATACAGCGCGCCTTGGCCTCGGCGAACGCCTTGTACAGGCTCTCGGCCACCCAGGGATTGGCGCGGTACACCTCGCGGCGGATGACGATCGTGTGCATGATCGGGAAGATGCGCGTGCGGCGATAGTACTCTGCCTCCGCGGCGCGGAAGTCGGGGAACAGGCGGCGCACGCGCGGCGACCGGCGCGCGAAGCAGTTCGGCATACGAGGCGCGTGTACCGCGTCTAGTTCCCCTGCCTCCAGCATGGCGTCGAGGGTTTTGCCCGGGGGGATAGGATCGACGCGCACCCCGGGGGGCAACGTGCCCATGGCCTTCTCGGCGCGGCCCGGGTCGTGCAGCCCGCCCTGGAACCAGCGGATGTCTTCGGGGCGGACGCCGTAGTCGTGCTGCAGCAGCGCCCGCACCCACACGGCGGCGGTCACGTTGTACTCCGGCACGCCCATCCGCTTGCCTTTGAGCTGCTCTGGTCGTTCGATACCAGCATCGGTGTTGACGTAAATCGCATTGTGACGGAAGCTGCGGGAAGGGAATACGGGAATAGCGATGAAGCGGTCGGAGCCGCGCCCGCGCTCGATGATGTAGTTGCCCATCGACATCTCGGAGGCGTCGAACTCCTCGAACTGCTCCATCCGCCAGAAGGCCTCCTCGGGGCCCATCGGGAGGTAGTTCAGCTCCACGCCCTCGACCCGCACCGTGCCGTCCCGCAGGGCGCGCGTGCGGTCGTAGTCGCCACAAGCGAGGGTTAGGCGCAACAGGGCCATCGTGGTTTGCTCCTGGGGGCGCGGCGCGCCGAGCGAGTAGCTAGGGCATGAATCGTGCGACCTTGCGACTCGTGCCCAGTGCCGCCACTATCGCGGCGCGCCCAAGATTTCGGTCAGCGGTGTCCAGATTGCCGGTGCGTCTCGTTTTCTGCTAAGTTGGCGCTGGCTCGGTATGATAACGGGTGGGCTCTCACCGCGCCACCGCCGGTCGTGTGGACCGTGACGATGCAGGGATAGTGCGAGGCGTGGAAGTTCGGAAGACGGAGTACATCGTCCGCGGTGGCGGGGTGTTTCCCTCCTTCGCGCCGCGCCGGCGGCGGTCCGCGCGCGGCGGGCGCCCGGCTCTTTCGGCCCTGTGGGCGGTCCTGGCGGGGGCGGGCCAGCGGTTGCAGCCGCAGCGCGCGAGAGCCGCGGTCGGCCAGGTCTGTGAGTGGTGGCTCCACAGCCGCGCGCTGGCCGTGGAGCTGCAGTCCTACTGGCCCTGGCGGCGCCTGGCGCTCGGTGCGCTCATCGGCGCCGTGCTGCTCCTGGTCGCCGCGAGCGCGCTGCTCGAGGTGGCCTACGCCGGGCGTGTTTATCCCCGTGTGCGCGCACTGGGCGTCGAGCTGGGCGGCAAGCGGCTCGACGAGGCCCAGGCTGCCCTCAGCGTGCGGTTGGCGGAGTTTCGCCAGGCTCCCATCGTGCTGCGGTTCGCGGAGCACGAGTGGCGTACCACGCCCGAGGCGCTGGGATGGCAACTGGATGTGGGGCCGATAGCCGAGGCGGCGTACCGGATGGGGCGCGACGGCAATCCCTTAGCGCGCCTGACGCTGCCCTTGCGCGTGCTCACGGGCGTACGCGACATCCCGCAGACCGGCGCGGTACTCGACAGCGCGCGGGCGCGTGCTCTGCTCACCGACATCGCCCGCGAGCTGGACCGGCCGGTGAGCGATGCCCGCCTGGCCCTGGATCCTGGGGGCGCCGTGCGCTACTCACCGGCCCAGACGGGGCGCCGGCTGGATATCGAGCAGTCGCTGGCTCGCCTGCAGAGCGCGCTGCTGGTCGAGGGGACCCCCGTGGTGTCGTTGGTGGTGGAGGAGACGCCGCCGCAGGTGCCCGACGCCGAGCTGGCGACGGCCCGCGAGCAAGCGGAGACGTACCTCGGGGCGCCGGTGGTCTTGCGGCTGGGCAGCGACACCTGGACGCTGGAGCCTAAGGACCTGGTCGCGGCCGTGGAGTGGGTGGGCTCGGCGGAACGCCCCCAGGGGGCCCGCATCAACCGCGAGGTGCTGCTGCGCGCGCTCGCGCCCACGGTCCAGCAGATCAATCAGCCGGCGCTCAACGCGCGCTTCGAGTTCGTCAGCGGCGAGCTCCGCGTCCTGCGCGAGGCGCGGGAGGGACGCACGGTGGACCAGCGCGCCCTGGCCGAGGCGGTCGAGCGGGCCATGGGCCAGCGTGGGGAGCGCGAGGTCGTGGTGCCTGCGCAGATCACGCAGCCCGCCGTGACCAGCGAGCAGCGCAATCAACTCGGCATCCGCGAGCTGATCCAGCGCGGGCAGACGCGCTTCGCCGGGTCGTCGCCGCCGAAGATCCACAACATCAAGCTGGCCGCGCAGCGGCTCCACGGCGTGGTAGTGCCGCCCGGGGCGATGTTCTCGTTCAATACCGAGCTAGGGCCGACCACGCTGGACAATGGCTACCAGGTGGGGTGGGGCATCGCCGCTACCGGCAACGGGAGCCACGCGACGGTGCCATCCGTGGCGGGGGGCATCTGTCAGGTGGCCACTACGCTGTTCCAGCCGGTGTTCTGGGCCGGCTACCAGATCGAGGAGCGCCACGCCCACCTCTACTGGATCCCCGCCTACGGAGCGCCGCCGCTGGGGCGCGTCGGGCTCGACGCCACGGTCGATGAGGATTACGGGCTGGACTTCCGCTTCGTGAACAACAGCCCGGACTACCTGCTGATCCAGGCGGTGACCGACGACTCGACGCTGTATATCAGCCTGTACGGGAACAAGCCGACCTGGACGGTAACGGTGGAGGGGCCGACGATCACCAACCGCCGCGCGCCCAACTACGATGTCGTGCGCTATCCCGAGCCGACGTTGCCCTGGGGGCAGCAGCTGCAGGTCGAGTCGGCCGGCGAGGGGTTCGATGCCCTGCTCGTCCGGACGGTCAAGGAGGGAGACCAAGTGCGCACCCTGCGGCTGCAGACGCACTACGAGCCCTCGCAGAACTTGGTAGTGGTCGGGGTGCGCGGCGCGCCGCCCGGGGTGGCCGAGGAGATCCGCGCTTCCAACCGGCCAGCGACCACCAGCGCGACCGCCTCGGCGACCCAGGCGAGCAGCGCGGCGCCGCCGACGCCGGTCACCCAGCCGACCGGCGGGCCCGCGGCGCAGACCGGTTCCTCGACCAGCAGTGGGGCGGCGCCTGCGGCGCCAGCCAGCAACGCCCCAGGCGGGGGCGCGACCGGTGCCGCGCGTGGTGCCGTGGCTCCGCCCCCAGCGGCCGGCAGCGGGCCGTCGGCCGCCAGCGCCGCGCCAGCCACCAGTGCCGGCGAATCCTCCCGCGCGGGTGCCCGCGGCCCGGCGGTGGCCGAGCCGCCCGTCGCCGCGGCGCCAACTGCCGTGCCCAGCGCGCCCCAGGCGCCCGCGCTCGGCGCGCCGCCCGCCCCCACCAACCCCGCGCCAGCGGTGCCGCGGTTCTCCGGCTCCTAGTGCGCGCGCTACGCGTGGTCTGCCGCGACCAGCCGCGTGCGCGGCAACCTCACGCCGAGGCTGTGCAGCAGCGCCGCGGTGAGGCAGAGGGGCAGGCCCACGACGTTCGTGTAGCAGCCCTGCCAGCGGGCCACAGGGCGGAAGCGTGGGTGCTGGATGGCGTAGGCCCCTGCTTTGTCGAACGGGTCCCCGCTGGCGATGTAGCTGGCGATCTCCGCGTCGCTGTACTGGCGCATCCACACGCGGGTGGTCAGCGCCGCCAGCCGGAGCGTCGCATCCGCCCCACGCACCACGCACACGGCGGTGGTCACCGTGTGCGGTCGGCCGCGCAGCGCCTCGAGCATGGTGCGCGCCTCGGCGATATCGGCCGACTTGCCCAACAGCTGGCCGTCGAGCAACACGACCGTGTCAGCCGCCACCACGATCGCGCCGGGGTAGCGTGCGGCCCCCACCAGCGCCTTGGCGCGTGCCAGGCGCCGCGCCAGGGCCTCCCCACTTTCGCCGGCCTGCGGGGATTCGTCGATAGTCGGCGCTGCCACAAGAAAGGGCAGCCCGGTGCGGGCCAGCAAGGCGCGGCGCCGTGGGGAGCCGGACGCCAGTACGATCGGGAGCGCGGGCACGGTGTCCGGGGCGACCGCCTGAGTCCGGCCCGCGCGTCTGGCTGTGCAAGACCTCTCGATGGCCACGCCCTGCAGTGTAACATCGGCGCGCGAGTTTCGTTTATTGGCACAGCTAGGGAGTGAGCGCACGGCGCACACGGTATACATCTTGCGCGTAGAAGCATCGAGCCAGCGGTTTATAATGGACCGGATTTGGAGGCGTGGCGCACGGCGGGTGCGTCGCCACTGGACCAGGTGTGCGGCTGTCCTCGTGAGCGCCGGCGGCCCGCACGCCTCTGGAGGACACGCGCGACAACGGTCGATCGCGGGCCGGCGCGAGGCTGACGTCGCGGCGCAGGCCTCGGCGGAGGAGAGTACGGAGGGTCGCCCAGATGGTCGAGATCATTGGCAAGCGCTTCATCGAGTCCGCGATCAAACGCATCCTGTTCGTCGAACCGCAGAGTGGGTACAGCACTGGCTTCAACGATACGGTACGGGTCGAGACGCTGGGCCCGGAATACCTGGCCGGGTCCGTGAAGGACGTCGCGGAGTCGCGGCTGGTCGACTTGCGCACGCCCGGCGCGAATCTCGTCGCCTCGATGGAGGAGTTTCGGCCGCAGCTGGTGGCGATCAAGTGTGGCTACACCACCGACGTGCCGGTGGTGGCCGAGCTGGCGCGCGAGGTGAAACGGCTCGATCCCCAGGTGCCGATCGTGGTCGGTGGGCACCATATCTCGCTTAGCCCGGAGGACCTGTTCATCCCCGAGATCGACGGGATCGCCTACGGCGAAGCCGAGGATATCTTCCCGCTGATCGTGCGCGAGCTGGGTACGGGTGGGTCGCTGGCTCGCGTTCCGTACATGTACTACCGGGATGCGGATGGTACCTTCAAAACCACGGTGGTGCCGCGCCCGATCGTGAACACGGTCCTACACAACTCACATGAGATGAACCGCCGGCCGCTGCCACTTCGCGAGCTGTGCGACCCATACCGCGATCATTACTACTTCCTGTACTACCGTCGGCCCTACTCGATCGAGACGGCACGTGGCTGTCGGTTCCGCTGCAGCTTCTGTTCTGTATGGCAGTTCCATCACGGCGTCTACAAGGTCGAGGGCTGGGAGCGCACGTTCGAGGAGATCATGCGCATCCCGGACGGCGCCTACGTAAATATCGTCGACGACCTGGCTATCCAGGTGATGCCGCACGAGGACTACCGGCAGTCGGATGCCTGGAAGCTCGCTCAGGCTCTGATCCAGAGTGGCAACAAGCGACGTTTCTGGATGCAGTGCCGCGCTGATAACATCGTGCGCAACAAGGAGCTGTACACTGCCTGGGCCGAGGCGGGGCTCGATATGGTGCTGATCGGCTTGGAGTCCGACGATCCGGCCGAGCTCAAGCGCGTGAACAAGGGGTCGAAGGTCGACGTCAACGAAGATGCGATCAACTTCCTACACTCGCTCAAGGTGAAAATCTGGGGCGCGCAGATCGTCTTCGCGGATTGGCTGCACGATCGCTTCGATCGCCTCATCGAATACAACAAGCGCCTCAACATCGAGTGCCCCCAGTTCACCATCCATACCCCGCTACCGGGCACCGTGGACTGGAAGAAGTACTACAAACAGCTCATCACGACCGACCGTCGTTACTTCGACTTCCTGCACCCCGTGCTGCCGACAGCACTGCCGATCCGCGAGTTCATCGAGCGGTACGTGCAGCTGTACCGCGAGTGCCACATGAGCCGCAGCCAGCTCATGGAGATGGTGCGCGCGGGGCGAGTGACGCTGCAGGGGGTGATCGAGTTCGCCAAGAAGTTCCGCAACCTTACCGATCCTGAGACTTATCGCAGCGCGATCGAGCTGCACGAACGGGTACTTGCCACCAAACCGGTGTAGCTCGGGGGCGCTAGCGGGAACGGGCTGCTAGTCGGCTACGAAACCACAAGCGCGCAAGCCGCCGTTCCAGCCGTTCATGGGCCATGGGGCTAGCGGCCCCCGGGCAGAGGTGAAGGGCGGTCAGCGCGGCGGCCGTTACCCGCTGGGCCGCCGCGTAGTCGCGCTCGCGGCGCTCGTAGTGGCGAGCTAGCGCCTCGAAGGCGCGCACCGCCCAAGGACCGCCACCCGTGGCTAGGGCACGCCAGTGTGCGACCGCCATCGCCGCGGCCCCGTGGCGGTAGTGCAGGCGAGCCAACTCCCAGCGCAGCGGGCGCTGTTCGTCCGCCGGCAGCGCGGCGAGCGCCGCCTCGCCCCACGCCAGTGCGTCGTGGACAAGGCCGACTCGGTGGAGCAGGCGCACCAGTGCCAGGGGATCGAGCCGATTGGCATGGGAGTGAGGCGCGCGGATGGCGGCATCGCAGTAGCCGAGCAGCGCGGCCATGCTGAGGATGTCGGCCGCGTTGTGCGCGAAGATGGCCGGCAATACGGCAGCCTCGCCGCGATGCACGTAGGCGAAGTAGGCCTCGGGGATCCGCCAGGAGGGGATGTCGTCGCCCCGCTCGACGCTCAGCAGCGCGCGCTCGAGGACGCCGAGGGCGCAGCTAGGCAGCCGGGTGCGCCACAGCCGTCGCGCTAACGGCAACAAATCGAGGTGCCGCGCCGGTGCCGGCAGCGGCTCCCGGCGCACGCACTGGAAGCGCGTCGCGAGGAGCGGGGCATCGAACGCTTTGCCATTGAACGTGACCCACGTGGCGAAGCGCGCCAGCGTGGTGCCCAGGGCGTGCAACAGCGCCGGCTCGTGGGCCGGGTGGCGCAGGAACAGTTGTCGCACCAGGAAGCGGTCGCCGTCGCGGTAGCCGAGCCCCACCAGGAAGGCGTAGGTACCCGTGCCGCCGGCCAGGCCGGTGGTCTCGGTGTCGAGAAACAGCGCGCTCCCGGGGTCGAAGGGCCCGCCCGCCAGGTGGGCGAGTAGCTGGCGCGTTAGGCCGGTCAGGGCGAAGCCGTGGCCCAGTTCCAGCGCGCCGTGGCGGTGGGCCAAGGGGTAGGCGCGCTCGACCACGAAGCAATCGCCCTCGGGCGTAGGCGCGTCGTGGCCGCCAAGCAGGTCATGCAGCGCGGGCGGCGACGGGGGCGCGGCGGTGGATCGGCCGGCCACGGTGTGAAAGGCGCGCAGCTTGGCCACCAGATCAGTCGGCATGTGCCAGCGTTCCCCGCAGCAGGCGCAGCAGGTGGCGCGTCGCCGGCTTCGGCACGGCGCTGCTGTGGGCTGCCGCTGGTGGCGGGGGCCCTACGCAGGAGGGGCACCCCTCGGCGCAGCCACAGCGCTCCAGATGGGTGGCTGCCGCGGCCAGCAGCTCGGCGTGCAGCGCGTACAGTCGCTCGGCCAGGCCCACGCCGCCGCCGACCCGCTCGTAGAGGTAGATCGTCGGCTGGCCCGTGAACGGCGAGCGGACCTCGGCGCGCCAGCCCAGATCGCGCGGGTCGCACAGCAGGTAGAGCGGTGCGAGGTGGGCCAGCAGGTGCCCGAGGCCTAAGAGGCCGGCCTCCCAGGCCTCGGGCGGTGGAGAGGTGTTCGGGCGTTCGACGGTCAGCCAGCAGGCGGCCGTATGGTACGTCTCCTGGGGCAACTGGATCTGCCCCCAGCCGACGTTCTCGTGGGTTAGCAGCTTCAGCTTCTTGAAGATGGTGGCTTGGAAGGTCAGGGCGACCTCGCCCCAGTGGCGGGCGCCGTGCGGCAGCGGCGCGCTGGCCTCTACGCTCAGTGGCTTCAGCTCCACGGCCAGCTCGGCGTCGGTATAGTAGTCGACCGCCACGCGGCGCACAAATGCTTTCTTCTCCGTCCAGTCCAGCCGCTCCACCTGGTACTGGCGCCCCTCGTGGAGGTAGATGGCCTCCTCGTGCAGCAAGGTAGGGACTGCCCAGCGGTCCAGCTCGCCAATCACTCGCGGCTGTCCGGGGGCAGAGAGGTCCACGATCACGAAGTTATCGATCGCCGCGCTGCGCAGACTGACGCTCTGGGCGGGAAAGGCATCGGCCATCCAGTACCAGCGGTCGCCGGCACGCACGAGTACCTCTTGCTCGGCCAGGAAGTCGAGCAGCAGCGGCGTGTCCTCGCCGCCGAACGACTCGCCGCGCTCGAACGGGCGCTCGAACGCCGCGCACTGGAGGTGGCTGGTGCGGATGTACAGGTTGTTAGGATGGATGCGTGCCTCCTCGACGGGCGTGGCGAACAGGTAGTCGGGCTGCGCGGCGAGGAACTGGTCCAGCGGGCTGCTGGTGGCCACTAGCACAGCGAGGCTCAGCGCCTGGCGCCGTCCTGCGCGCCCGACCTGCTGCCAGGTGCTGGCGATCGAGCCGGGATAGCCGACGAGCACGCAGGCGTCGAGCCCGCCGATGTCGATGCCCAATTCCAGCGCGTTGGTCGCCACCACGCAGCGCACCTCGCCGCTGCGTAGCCCCTGTTCGATGGCGCGGCGTTCCGAGGGCAGGTAGCCGCCGCGATAGCCGCGCACCCCGTTGTCGCCCACGCGGCGATCGGCGCGCAGGTGCGTCACCAGCAACTCGACCGCCAGCCGGCTGCGGGCGAACACGATCGTCTGCACCCCGGCCTGCAGGAGGTCGGCCGCCAGGTCGCGGGCTGCTAGCAGGGCGCTGCGGCGAATGCCGAGCGCGGGCTCGATCGCCGGCGGGTTGTAGATGGCGAAGCACCGCGGGCCTGTGGGGGCGCCGTTGTCGTCGACCAGCTCGACGGGCTCGTCGAGCAGCTGCTCGGCCAGCTCGCGCGGGTTGCCGATGGTCGCCGAGGCGAGCAGGAACTGCGGGCGGCTGCCGTAGTGGGCCGCCAGGCGCTTCAGTCGCCGCAGGACGTTGGCCAGGTGCGAGCCGAACAGCCCGCGGTACGTGTGCAGCTCGTCGATGATCACATAGCGCAAGTGCTCGAACAGCGCGCACCATTGCGTATGCTGCGGCAGCAGCGCGGCATGGAGCATGTCGGGGTTGGTGACCACGAGGCTGCCCGCCACGCGCACTTGCTGGCGAGCGGTGGCCGGCGTGTCGCCGTCGTAGGTGAATGCGCGCAGCGGCACGTCGAGCGCCCGTGCCCAGGCATGCAGCTCGGCGAGCTGGTCGTGGGCCAGCGCCTTGGTCGGGAACAAATACAGGGCGCGCGCAGCCGGTTCACGCAGCAGGGTGTGGAGGACGGGCAGGTTGTAGCACAGCGTCTTGCCGGAGGCGGTAGGGGAGACGACCACCACGTGGCGGCCGGCCAGCGCCGCGCTCACCGCCTGGGCCTGGTGGGAGTACAGGCGCGCGATGCCCCGGTGCTGGAGCCCATCCCGCAGCCGCGGGTCCAGGGCAGCTGGCCAAGGGCCGTAGCGCGCTGGTCGCGCGGGAAGCCAGCGGAGGGCCGTGAGGTGTGGGGCGATCGCCGGCGAGTGCTGCCAGCGGTCGAGCACCGTGGCGACGCTCATCGGCCGTCGCACGCTCGGGGGAAGGGTGCGCCAGGGCGACCACCAGAAGGGCTCACCGGCGCTGCCCCTCGACCGAGCGCGCCGCGCGCTCGCTCGCCTCGTTGATCTCCTGCTGCAGCTGCCGGATCTCTTGGTCGAGCGCGCTCGCGGCGCGTTCGAGCTGGCCGGCGCGGTCGAGGTCGATATGCGGCGTGCCCGGCGCGGTGAGCTGGGCGAGCGCCGCCTGGATCTCCAGCCGCTGCTCATACAGACTTGCTAGGCGCGCCTTGGCCTGCTCGACGCCCTTGGTCAGCAGCAGCGACTCCAGCTCGCGCTCGGCCCGCTCCCGGATACGCTGGAGGTGGCGCCGCTCCGTCTCGGCAGCGACGAGGCGCTGCTCGATATCGCTGAGCAGCGCCAACGAGCGCCCGAGATCCGCGTCGCCATAGAGACTGAAGGTGACCACGCGCTCGCTCTGCTCGCGGAGCTGGCGGCACAACGTGGCGAGCTGGTCATCGCGCGCCGCGACGTCGGCGAGCAGCAGGCGCAGGTGCGTGATCATCGTGTCGAGCTTCTGCGCACCGCCGCCTCGTTGCACTCTCCGTGCCTCCCCGCCATAGCCGTTCAAGGCACCCGCCGCACCGCGACAGAGTATAGCAACGGCGCCGACGCGCCGGCAGCCCGCCTGGCGCTCCGCGCCACCCCCTGGCAGACGACGAGCGGCCAAGTAGCCTAGGCTACTCGGCCGCCAGAGGCGCTACCGGGAGCAGTTAGAGGATCGCCGGGGTCCCCACCGGCCGCTCGGCCCGGGCGGCCTGGAAGCGCGCGGTGACCGCGTCCCAGTCGATGTTGGAGAAGAACGCCTCGATGTACTTGCCGCGCTCGGCCGGCTTGTAGTCGAGCAGGAAGGCGTGCTCCCAGACGTCCATCACCAGCAGTGGCTTGAAGCCCGCGGGGTTGCCGTCCTGGTGCAGGGTGATCCAGTGGTTGCTGAGCATGCCGGTCATCGGGTCCTGGAACAGGATGGCCCAGCCCACGCCGCGCATCAGCCCCACGGCCTTGAAGTCCTGCAGCCAGGCGTCCCAGCTGCCGAAGCTCTTCTCGATCGCCTGCATCAGCGGCGAGCCGCTCTGCGGCTGTCCTCGGCCGTTCGGGGTGAGGTTCCCGAAGTAGTACTCGTGCAGGATCATGCCGTTGTACTCGAAGCCCAGCCGTCGCGTGAGCTCGGCGTAGGCCGGAGTGGCCGTCTGGCCCTTGTGGGCCAGCTCGAGTAGCTCTTCGGTCAGCTTGTTGGTGTTGGTCACGTAGCCGTTGTACAGGGCGAAGTGCATCTCCAGGGTCGCGTCGGAGATGCCGTTGAGCCCCTTGAGGTGGTTGAAGCTCTGCGGCTTGTAGGGGGTCTGAGTGAGCAGGGCCATGCGTGTCCTCCTTACGCCAACTGGGCGCAGACCATCAGAGTAGGCGTGTGACACGAGGGCTGGCCGCACCAGCCTGCCGCATCTGGCGCGGTCGAACGCCGCTGCCATGCGCGCACGCGCTGCTCCGTTGGGATGCTAGCAAGCGGTCGTACGTACGGTCAACCGTGCGGACCGGGGATCGGTCCGCACGACCTCCCCGCTGGTCGCGGCGATGCGGCTACTGGTCGGTAGGCGCGGCACTCGGGCGCGTTCACAGCTCGACAGCCTCCGGCGTCGCCAGCGCGCGCAGGTCGACCGCGAGCCCCGCCACTACGTAGTAGACGCGGTCGGCCGCCGCGGCCAGGGCCTGGTTGGCATCGCCCAGCAGGTCAGCGAACTGGCGGCCCAACGGGGTCAGGGCCACCCCGCCCTGGCCCACCTCGTCGGTGACGATGACTAGCCGCCGCTGGCCCTCGCGCGCCAGGGCCACCAGCTCCTCCACCACGCGTTGGACGTGCGCCGCGGGCGCGTCGCGCGCCGGCGCCAGCTCGAGCGCGTTGGCCACCAGGAGAGTCAGCGAGTCCAGCAGCACCACGGCGGGGGCGGGCCGCGCGGCAATGGCGCGCGCTGGCTCCAGCGGCTCCTCGACCAGGGCCCAGCTCGGCGGGCGGCGCGCGCGGTGGGCCGCCGCTCGTGCCGCCAGCTCGGGATCGGTCAGGCGCGCGGTGGCCACGTACAGGACGGCCGGTGCCCAGCGCGCCGCCAGGCGCTCGGCGAACGCCGACTTGCCGCTGCGCGTGCCGCCGATGACCACGACCAGCGTCCCACCCACTAGGCGCCTCCGCGTTAGAGCATGCTTACGGGATCGACATCCACGGTCCAGCCGCGCGGTAGCGCGTAGTCGGCCAGCAGTCGCTCGGGGGCCGCGGCGGCGATGAGCAGTTGCCAGCGGTGGCGGCCCCGCAGGCGGCGCAGGAATGCGGGGGCGGGGCCGATGACCCGCGCGTCCAGCGCCGGCCGCCGCGCCGCGAGCGCCCGCAGCGCGCGCAGGACGCGTCCCGCCTCGCGCCAGCAGCGGGCCTCGTCCGGGTCGGCGTACAGCAGCCGGGCCAGCCGCTGGTAGGGCGGGTAACCGTGCTCGGCGCGGAACGCCAGCTCGCGCGCGGCGAACGCCACGTAATCGTGGTGGCGGGCGGCCTGGATCGCGTAGTGGCCCGGGGTGTACGTCTGCACGATCACCTGCCCCGGCTGTGGCCCGCGGCCGGCGCGCCCCGCCACCTGCGTGAGCAGCTGGAAGGTGCGCTCCGCCGCCCGGAAGTCGGGCAGGAACAGGCCCGCGTCGGCCAGTACCACCCCCACCAGGGCGACGCGCGGGAAATCGAACCCCTTGGCGATCATCTGCGTCCCGACCAAGATGTCCGCCTCGCCCGCGTTGAACGCCGCCCATAGCCGCTCATGCGCCCCACGGTCGTCCACGGTGTCACGGTCCCAGCGCAGCAGCCGCGCGCCGGGGAAGTGGCGCCGCACTTCCTCTTCTACGCGCTGGGTGCCCGTGCCGAAGTAGCGAATGCGCGCCCCGGCACAGGCGGGGCAGCGCGGGGGAGGCGGCCGCCGGCGGTTGCAGTGGTGGCACAAGAGCAGGCCCAGATCGCCATGGTAGACCATCGGCAGTTCGCAGTCCGGACAGCGCACCGTGTGGCCGCAGTCGCGGCAGACGACGCAGGTGGCCGTGCCGCGCCGGTTGAGGTACAGGATCGCCTGCGCGCCCGTGTCCAGCGTGCGGCTCAGCGCTTGGAGCAGGGCGCGGCTGAAGATGCTCGTATGCCCCGCGGCCAGCTCGGCCCGCAGGTCAACCACCTCCACGCTGGGCAGCTGGCCGCTGTCGGCGCCCGCCCGCGGCTGGTAGCGGCGCGGTAGGGTGAGCAGGTGCAGCTCGCCCTTGCACGCGCGGTGGTAGGTGCCCACGTCTGGGGTGGCGCTGCCGAGCACCACCGGCGCCCCGACTAGGCGCCCGAGCTGGAGCGCCACCTCGCGCGTGTGGTAGCAGGGAGCCAGGTCCTGCTGCTTGTAGGCCGGCTCGTGCTCCTCATCTACGATGATGACGCCTAGGTCTACCAGCGGTGCGAACAGCGCCGAACGCGCGCCCAGCACCACGCGTGCCTCCCCGCTGGCGATGCGCCGCCAGGCCCCCCGCTGTTCCGCCGGCGAGCGGGCACTGTGCACGACAGCCACCAGCCCGGGAAACCACGCCTCGTAGTGCTGCAAGGCCGCGGGCACCAGACTGATGTCGCTCACCAGGACGAGCGCCTGGCGGTCGCGTGCCAGGGCGCGGTGCACGGCGTGCAGGTACACGTGCGTCTTGCCGCTGCCGGTGACGCCGTGGAGCAGGAAGCCCTCCCCCCGGCGCGCGGCCATCGCCGCCTCCACCAGGTCGACTGCGGCGGCCTGGGCGGTGGTGAGCGTCGAGCGGGACAGTAGCCCGTGAGCCAGGGGGGCGCAGCGCGCGGCGCGCGGCGGGACATCCAGCACGGTCGCCAGCACACCCGCGCGCAGTGCCCGCGCCACCCGCTCGATGCCCAGGTGGCGGGTGGCCTCGGCCAGCGGCAGGTAGCGGCGCCGGCCGAACGCCGCGCGCAGGTCGGCCGCCTCGGGCCCGGCGGCGCGCTCGCTCGCCAGCACCAGGCGCAGCGGCGCGCGCGCGGCCGGTGGCAAGAAGCTCGCTAGGGCGGCGCCCAGGCCGCAGGCGTAGCGCGCAGCGATCCACTCGGCGAGCGCCAGCTGCCAGGCGGTGAGCAGCGGCGCGGGGCTCAACGCCGCCAGGAGCGGGCGCACAGGGGCGACCGCCGCCGCGCCCGGGCCGACCACCACACCCGCCACTGCCCGCGTGCTGAGCGGCACCCACACGAGCTGCCCGGGGACGACCGGGCAGTCGGGCGGCACGGCGTAGGTTAGCGGGCGGGCGAGGCGGGCCTGCGTGGCGTGCAGCGCGACCTGTACGAGTGGCGCGTCCACGGCCCTCAGAGCGTCACCCAGCGCGGCTGCACCCGCGCGCGCTCGGCCAGGATGATCGCGCGCACGCGGGCCACCGACTCCTCCAGGCACCCTTGGCGGTTCACGACGACGTAGTCGAACCGCGGCAGCGCCTCCATCTCGCAGCGGGCGTTGGCCAGCCGCAGGGCCATCTCCTCGGGCGTCTCGGTGTTGCGCTCTTTCAGCCGCGGCGCCAGATCCTCCAGCCGTTCCGGGGCGAGGAAGATCAGCACGCTCTGCGGCAGCCGCGCGCGCACCGTGGCGGCGCCCTGCACATCGATGCGCATGAACACATCGCGGCGCTCGGCGAAGGCGCGGCGCACCTCCTGCAGCGGCACGCCGTAGTAATGCTCGTGCACGCGGGCCCATTCCAGTAGCTCGCCGGCGGCGATCATGGCCTGGAACTGCTCGTCGGTGACGAAGTAGTGGTTGACCCCGTGCACCTCGTTGCGGCGCTGGGCGCGAGTGGTCGCCGTGATGCAGAAGTGCAGGGCGAGCGGTTCACGACGCAGGCAGTCCATCACCGAGTCTTTGCCAACGCCCGAGGGGCCCGAGAGCACGAACACCAGGCCGCCACCAGGCGGGCGCGGACTAGCCATGGTCGGTGCCCCGGTGCGGGTCGAGCCGCCCGGCGATGGTCTGCGGCTGCACCGCGGCCAACACTAGGTGGCCGCTGTCGAGGAGCAGCACTGCTCGGGCTCGCCGGCCGAACGTGGCGTCGACCACGCGCTCGTGCTTGCGGCCCTCCTGGATCAAGCGGCGCACGGGCTGGGAGTCGGGGTTCAGGATCGCCAGCACGCGGTTCATCGCCACGATATTGTTGAAGCCGATCGGGACCAGCTCGACACTCATCGCTCCTGTCCGGGCGAGGGACTCGCGCCCGTGCGCGCCCCACGGCGCTGACGCGGCGGCGTCGTTGCGATTAGCCTAAGGGTAGCACACCCGCTGGGCCCGCGGCGCCCGGCGCGGGGGCTGGGGGGCGACGATGCCGTTCGATGCGCTAGCGCTGCACGCGGTCCACGCCGAGCTGCGAGCGCACGTGCTCGACGGGCGCGTGCAGAAGGTGCAGCTCGTCGACGAGCACAGCGTGGCGCTGGAGCTATACGCGCACCACGCGCGGCACTGGCTGTACGCTACCGCGCGAGCCGACCAGGCGCGCGTGCATCTGGTGCCCCAGCCGCCCGCGCGCGAGACCGAACGCGTCACGCCCTTCCTGCTGCTGCTGCGCAAGCATCTCCGCGGCGCCCGGCTCGTCGCGCTGCACCAGCCGCCGCTCGAACGGGTGCTGGAGCTGCGCTTCTTGCACCGCGGCGAGCACGGGCAGGCGTACGGGGTCAGCTTGATCCTGGAGGTGATGGGGCGGCGCAGCAACTTCGTGTTGGTGGACCAGGATGGCACGATCCTCGACGCGCTGCGCCGCGTCTCACCGCAGCTCAACCCGACGCGGCCACTGCTGCCCCACCTGCGCTACATCCCGCCGCCCCGCGGGGAGTGGCTCGATCCCCGCCAGGCGGCGTCGTACGTGGCTCTAAAGGGGCGCGCGGCCCAGGATCCCGGTACTCGTACGCTGGGCCAGTTTCTGGCCACTCACCTGGCGGGGCTTAGCCCGCTGGCTGCCGAGGAACTCGCCTACCGCGCCACGGGCCAGCACCGTGCCCCGCTGCGCGTGCCACTCCCCTGGCAGGCGCTGCTCCAGGCCGCCCGCGAGCTGCTGGCGCCGCTGGAGACGGGCCAGTGGGAACCCCACCTGATCCTACGCGACGGCCAGCCGGCCGACGCCACGCCGTACCGGCCCCACCAGTTTCCGCCCGAGGTACTGCGTCCGGTAGCGAGTATCAGCGAGGCGTTCGCGACGCTGCACGCCAGTTCCCGCCCGCCCGCCCGCTACCCGCTCCAGCGCGCGCCGCTGCTCCAGGCGCTGGCCGCGCGGCGCGACCAGGCGGAGCGCAAGCTGGCGGCGCTGCACCGCTCGCTGCACGAAGCGGCCGACGCCGAGGCGCTGCGGACTGCGGGGGAGGCCGTGCTGGCGCACCTGCACGCTATCGCCCCGGGGCAGACGGCGTTGACTTTCGCGGGGCGCACCATCGCGCTCGATCCCACGCGCAGCCCGCTGGAGAACGCCCACGCCTACTTCGACGCCTACACGCGCGCCCGCGACGCCGCGCGTGTCGTGCCGCGAGTGCTCGAGGAGACGGAGCTCGAGCTGCGCTATCTGGCGGAGCTGCAGGCGCAGGTCGAGCTGGCCGATGACCCCGCTACACTGGAGCAGCTGCGGCGTGAGTTGGTTGCCAGCGGCATCCTGGCGCCCAGCAACGCTGACACTAAGCGGGGGCAAGTCCGCCCGCGCGGCGGCGTGCGCCGGCTTCAGCTCGATGGGTACGAGGTGCTGCTGGGTACCAGCGCGCTGGGCAACGAGCGGGTCACGTTCGAGTTCGCCGGGCCCGACGACCTCTGGCTGCACGCGCGCGGCGTGCCGGGTAGCCACGTGATCGTCCGCAGCGGCGGCCGGCCGGTGCCGCCGGCAGTGCTGGAGGCCGCGGCACGGCTGGCCGCCGCGCACAGCGCCGCCCGCGGCGAGGCCCAGGCGCTGGTGGACTGTACGGCACGCAAGTACGTGCGGCGCATCCCCAACGCACCGCCAGGCCTGGTGACCTATCGCCACGAGCAGACGCTACGCGTGCGGCCGAGTGCTGCCGAGAACTGAGGGAGGCCCCCGCTGCTGGCTATTGCTACCGGCCCTGCGCCACTATAGTAAGACCCTGCCGGCAGGAGGAGCCATCATGCCCGAGCAGCCCAGGTGGCGAACGGTTGCCACCAAGGTGCTGGAGATCGCCTACGAGGATCGCGGCAGCGGCGCGCGCGGGGTGGTCGTGTGCCTGCATGGCTGGCCCGACGACGTGCGCACGTGGGACCGCGTGGTAGAGCCGTTGGTGGCGGCCGGCTACCGCGTGCTGTGCCCGTACCTGCGGGGCTATGGGCCCACGCGGCTGCGCCCTGGTGTGCCCCGCAGCGGCCAGATCGCCGCGCTGGGCCAGGATGCCGTCGATTTCCTGGAGGCACTGGATCTGCGCGCGGTAGTGCTGGTGGGACACGATTGGGGCGCGCGGGCCGCTTACGTGGCGGCGGTGCTGCGCCCGGAGCGCCTGCGCGCGCTGGTGGCCCTCTCGGTGGGCTACGGAACGAGCCGCCCCGAGCAGGCGCTGTCGTTCGAGCAAGCGCGCCAGTACTGGTACCAGTGGTACTTTGCCCTGGAGCAGGGCCGCCAGGCGCTGGCGCGCGACCGGCGCGACTTCACGCGCCGGCTGTGGCGGCTCTGGTCGCCTTCCTGGCGCTTCTCCGAGGCCGAGTTCGCCGCCACGGCCGCCGCGTTCGACAATCCCGATTGGCTGGAGGTGACTATCCACTCCTATCGTCACCGCTGGGGCCTGGTGGCGGGCGACCCGCGCTACGCTGCGCTGGAGCAGCGGCTGGCGCGCACCGAGCCAGTGCTGGTCCCGACGATCGTGCTGCATGGGGCAGACGATGGCGCGACGCTGCCCGAGACCTCGGCGGGCAAAGAGGCGTTCTTCCCCCGCGGCTACCAGCGGGAGGTACTGGCGGGGGTGGGCCACTTCCCGCAGCGCGAGCGGCCCGAGGTGGTAGTGGCCGCGTGCCTACGCATGGCGGGCAGTTGAGCCGCTTCTAAACGCTCGCCCGATCGCGGCGCTCAGGGCGCCGCATCCGTTGGCCGATAGCGCTCCACATTGCGCAGGTGCTCCTCGCCGGTCTGGGCGAACACGTGCGTGCCATCGCCGCGGGCGACGAAGTACAGCGCGTCGGTCGGCGCCGGCCAGGCCACGGCGCGCAGCGAGGCGAGCCCCGGGTTACAGATGGGGCCCGGGGGGAGCCCGGGGGAGCGATAGGTGTTGTACGGCGAGGGCTGCTCCAGGTCGGCTTCGGCCAGCGCGCGCTTCCACAGCACGTTGCCCGGAGCAGGGACCCGCGCCGCTGCCAGCGCATACTGCACCGTGGGATCGGCCTGCAGCGGCATCCCACGAGCCAGCCGGTTGAGGTACACCGCGGCGATGAGGGGGCGTTCGTCGGGCACCGCCGCCTCGCGCTCCACGATCGAGGCCAGGGTGACCGCGTCCCGCACCGACAGCCCGCGCGCCGCGATCGCCGCGCGCAGGGCCGTGTCGAACCGCGCCAGGAACTGGGCCACCATCTGGTCGACCAGGGCATCCACGGGCTGGTCGGGGCGCCAGTCGTAGGTGTCGGGGAAGAGAAACCCCTCGAGGCTGTCCCCAGGGGCCAGGCCGAGGGCCGCGCGGTGAGCGTCGCCGGTGTAGACGATCTCCAAGAGGCGGGCGCCGGCGCCCGGCGCCTGCTGGTCCAGCTTCCAGGCGATCTCCTCCGCGCGCCACCCCTCGGGCACGGTGAAGCCGGCGGCGCGGCGTACGCGCCCGCTGGCCAGCACCGCCACGATCTCGCTGGTCGACCACGAGCGGCGCAGCTCGTACTCGCCGGCGGCCAGCCGCTCGCCGACGCCTTCTCGCTCCACTAGCAGGCGGAACAGCCGCGCCGAGCGAATCAGGCCCTGAGCTTCCAAAGCGCGCCCGATCTCGGTGGCGCTCTGGCCGGGCTCGACGCGGAACAGCACGGGGGTCGGGTCATCGCTGACGGGTGCGTCCATCCCCCCGACCTGGTCGCGGACGCGCTCCAGAGCCCGGCCGGCCATGGCGTACACGGTCCAGGCCGTCAGCGCCACGGCAGCGCACACTAGCAGGCCGACCACGATGCCCCCGAGCTGCCTCATGGGTGGTGGTCCAGGTAGTCCTGCAAGATCACGGCCGCTGCGGCAGCGTCGAGCGGGGGGCGGCGGCGCGGGCGGCGATGGGCCAGGCGCTCGGCAGCTTCGAGGGTCGAGAAGCGCTCGTCCCAGTACTCCAGTGGCAGCCCCAGCGCGCGGCCCATCCGCTCGGCCCAGCGCAGCACGCGGCGCGCCTGGGGGCCGATCTCGCCCGCCAGGGTGCGCGGCAGGCCGACGACCAGCCGCTCGGCGCGTTGCTCGCGCACGATGGTGGCTAGTCGCGCCACATCCTCCGCGAAGCTGCGTCGCTCCAGCACGCCGAGGGGCGTTGCGAGCATCCCTTCCTCGTCACTGATGGCCAGCCCGATACGTCGCTCTCCGACATCCAGGGCCAATGTGCGACCGCGCGGCACGGTTACTCCTTGAGCGTAACACGGATGCGCAGGCGCAGCGCATATGGCGCCCAGGTCGGCCACATCTCCACCATGGCGGGTTCATCTAGCCCTTCCCAGTGGTCGAGCAGCGCCCGCGCCTCGGCGAGCGAGCGCCCGCGCAGGGCGGCACGGAGTGTCGCTTCATCGAGCTCGGGGGCCACGCGCCCCTGCACGCCCACGCGGAACCGGGCCGCGCCGTCCTGGAAGCCCAGGAACTCCGGGGGCGTGAACGTCGGGGCCGGATCGAGGCGCCGGTAGCCCGCGGGCAGCGTAGCTTCCCAGACGGCCCCCGCGAGCTGGTTGAACGCGGCGTTGCTATAGGCGAGGGCCGTGGCGCGCGCTGTCAGGCGCCCCTGCACCTCGGTTGCCTCGACCCGCAACCCGGGCGCAAACGCCTCGGTCAGCGGCTCCACGCGCAGGCTGTCCGGCACGATGGTCAGATCGTCACCGGCCAGCGCCGCGAGCTGCTCGCGCCCGGCCGCCGCGGCTTGCTCGAGGAGGGCCGCACGTAGAGTGTCGAAGTCGGCGGCGGCGACCTCCGGATATTCCTCCTCGCTGCCGCCCTCGGTCGGCTGGTCGTTGAACAGCGCCAGCCCGGGTGGCGCCGGGTCGAGCGTGCGGGTGATGGCCATGGCGGCCACGTTGCTGCCAGGGCCCGGCTCCAGCGCCTGGATGGGCACGCGTTGGCCGCGCAGTGCCTGCGGGGGCAGCCGCACCTCCTGCAGGGTAGCGAACTGCGCGCCGTTGGTGGCCACGAGCACCAGCCCCTGTGGCACGCGCACCAGATCGTCCCGGCCATTGACCATGATCACCGTGCCGCGCGCGTAGCCGCTGGGCCGCCGCCCACGGCCGGTGGTCGGCACGCTGGTCTCCACCTCGAAGCGGTGTTCCAGCGGGATGGCCGGCAGCCGGTGCCCGGCCACATCGGGCTGCACGACCCGGGGATCGATCGATAGGTCCAGCAGCGCGGAGTCGGTCGTCGCTCGGGTCACGAGCGTCACCCGCAGCTCGGGGAGCAGGGCCACGCCCAGCAGGACGAGCGCCAGCACGAGCGCCGGGAACCCCACAGTGCACAGCAGGGAGACGAGCGGGAACCAACGCCAGATGCGGTACCAGCGGAAGCGATAGCGCTCGGCATCCTCCGGCGACAGCAAGTGGCGGATGTTCCCGAGGCCGCGCTGCGTAGCGAACCCTGCTTCCCGCGCCAGGCGGCGGCGCCGGCCGTCGCCGGCGACGATGACGATCTCCGAGGCGAGCAGGGCAGCCAACCGCGCCAGCACGCGGAACTCCAGCGGGGTGCGCAGCACCTGTGCCTCGCGCGGCAGGACCAGATAGACGCGGGCCGCGACGGTGCGCTCCAGCTTGCTACGGAGGCTCCCGAGGTCGTCGGCCGGGTCGGCCACCACGGCCGCCGTGGACGCGTCCCCCGACCCGGCGTGCATAGCCTCCTCTCGGGCGCTAGCTGGTGCTTCCCGCTCGCCCGCCAGTTAGGGAACCACGGCCTGTATGGGCGCGTCAAGCGAGCGGGGGCTCAGCCCCGGCCGGCGCGGGCCTCGCGCACCAGTCGCGGCACCTGGGCTAGCGCCTCGTCCAGGCGCGCCACATCGCGGCCAGCGCCGGTGGCGAAACTGTCGCGCCCCCCGCCGCCGCCGCCCGCCACGCTCGCGACCTGCTTGACCAGGGCCCCCGCCTTGAGGCCCACCTGCTGTGCCTCGGGGCTGACCGTCACCACGAAGTGCGGCCGCGCCTCGATCACCGCCCCGAGCGCCACCACGCTGGGACCGAGCCGGTTGCGGATGCGGTCGGCGGTCTCGCCCAACGCCTCCTTGCTGGACGCCTCGACCCGGGCGGCGACGACCTGCAGGCCATCGATCGCCTGCGCGCGCGCGGCCAGCTCCTCGGCCCGGGCCGCGGCGATCTGCTTCTCCAGCCGGCTCAGCTCGCGGCGCGTAGCTTGCAGCTCGGTCAGCAGTGCCTGCACCCGCTCGGCGGCGGCCTCGGCCGGCGCGCCGACCGTCTCGGCCACGCGGGCTAGTTGGGCGAGCCGGCTCTCGACCCACTCCAGCGCCGCCGGCCCGGCGACTACCTCGACGCGGCGGAGCCCGCTGCCGATGCCCGTCTCGCTGGCGATGTAAGCGGAGCCGATCTCCCCGCTATGGCGCACGTGAGTGCCGCCGCACAGCTCTTGGCTGTAGTCGCCCACACGCACGACCCGCACGCGGTCGCCGTACTTCTCACCGAACAGCGCCCACACGCCCTGTTGGATGGCCTCCGTGTACGGTAGCTCCTCGGTAGTCACCGGCAAGTCGCGCAGGATCTGCTCGTTGATCGCCGCGGTCACCGCGTGCAGCTGTTCGGGCGACAGCGGACCATCGTGAGGGAAGTCGAAGCGAGCCACCCGCGGGCTCACCAGCGAGCCGGCCTGCGCCGCGTGCGGGCCGAGCACGTCGCGCAGCGCCTTGTGCAGCAGGTGCGTCACGGTGTGGTGCTTGGCGGTGCGCGCCCGCAGCGCCGCATCGACGCGCGCCTCCACGGGCAGCCCCGGCCGCAGCTCGCCCGCCAGCACGCGCCCGAAGTGCAGGTGATGGCCCGCGCCGTCGGACTTGCAGTCCTCGACCGCGAAGGTCGTCTCGCCCCCCTGCAGAATGCCCTGATCACCGACCTGGCCGCCGCCCTCGGCGTAGAACGGCGTGAGGTCGAGCACCACGGCCCCGCGCTCGCCTGCGGCCAGGCGGCCGGTCGGGCGCCCGCGTGCATCGAGTAGCGCCAACACCCGCGCGGGCGCGCTGAGCGTCTGGTAGCCGAGGAACACGGTCGGCGGCGCCTCGTCGACGCTGGCGCCCAGCCCCGCCCCCGCGGCGACCTTGAACGCGGCGGTGGCCCGGCTCCGCTCGCGCGCCGCGGCCAGGGCCGCGCGGAAGCCCGCCTCATCCGGCTCCAGCCCGCTCTCGCGCACGACCTCGGCGCTCACCTCGATGGGCACCCCATGGGTGTCGTGCAGCTCGAACAGGCGCTCGCCGGCGAGCACCCGCTCGCCGCGGGCCTGCGCCTCGCTGACCCACTGCTCCAGCAGCGCGAGCCCGCGCTCTAGGGTACCGCTGAAGCGGCTCTCTTCCTTGGCGATCACCGCCTGGATGGCCGCACGGTTGGAGCGCAGCTCGGGATACCAGGGAGCCATGAGGTCGCCCACCACGTCGACGAGCTCGCCGAGGAAGGGGCCGGTGAGCCCTAGCTGCCGGCCGTAGCGCACCGCGCGCCGGATGATGCGCCGCAGCACGTAGCCGCGCCCCTCGGGGCCGGGCTGCACGCCGTCGCTGACCAGGAACGTCATGCCGCGGCTATGGTCGGCCAGCACGCGCATGGCGTAGTCTTGGCGCGGATCGGTGCCATAGCGGCCGCCGGTGAGCTGCTCGACCCGGGCCAGGATCGGCCGGAACAGGTCGGTCTCGTAGACGGTCGGCACACCCTGCATGACAGCGGTCAGCCGCTCGAGGCCCATGCCGGTGTCGATGTTGCGCTGCGCCAGCGGCTGCCGCACGCCCTGCTCGTCCTGGAAGTACTGCATGAACACGAGGTTCCAGATCTCCAGGAAGCGGTCGCAGGCACAGCCGGGCGCGCAGTCGGGGCGCCCGCAACCGAATGCCTCCCCGCGGTCGACGTAGATCTCCGAGTCGGGCCCACAGGGGCCCGAGGTGCCCGGGGGGCCCCACCAGTTGTCCTCCAGCCGGCCGATGCGCTCGGGCGGGACGCCCTGAGCCTGCCACAGCCCGGCAGCCTCGTCGTCGGTAGGGTGAACGGTGACCCAGAGGCGCTCGGGCGGCAGCCGCAGCCGCGTGGTGACGAACTCCCAGGCCCAGGCGATAGCCTCGGCCTTGAAGTAGTCCCCGATCGAGAAGTTGCCCAGCATCTCGAAGAAGGTGAGGTTGCGCGGGTTGCCGACCTGATCGATGTCCGTGGTGCGGAAGCACTTCTGGACCGAGCAGAGGCGACGGGCCGGCGGCTCGCGGCGCCCCAACATGTACGGCACCATCTGCTGCATGCCGGCGGTGGTCAGCAGCACGGTGGGGTCGTCCTGGGGCACCAGGCTGGAGCTAGGCATCTCCAGATGCCCCTTCTCCTGAAAGAACTCGATGAACAATCGGCGGAGGCGCCCGCTGGTCCACACGGGCGCGTCGATGCGCTCATTCATGGAACACAGTCCGTTCTGCAAGCCGTTCAATCGCGGCCGTAGCGGCTGGCAGTGGCCCGCCGCTGCATCTGGCGCGCGAAGTCGGCCGCGGTCACGCTCATCTCGATACTGTCGCACCATTGCCCGTCGACGAGCGCGACGTTGCGCCGCACGCCATCGACGCGGTAGCCACACTTGCGGTAGGCGGCAATGGCGCGATCGTTGAAATCGTATACGCTAAGGTACACCCGCTCGACTTGCAAATCGGCAAAGCCGTGGCGGAGCAGCGTGCACATGGCGTCGGTGCCGTAGCCCTGGTTCCAGTACCGCTTTTCTCCGATGCCGATGTACACGCGGAACGAGCGCCGCTCCGGCGAGTAGTTGTCGTAGCCGATCATACCGATCCGCTCGCCCTGGAGTGTCTCGATGATAAACAGCTCCATGGTGGGATCGGCACGAATTTGGCGATACCGTCGCTGAATATCTTCGAACGATAGCGCACGATAGCGATCGGCGTTCAAGAAATAGGTCAGCTCGGGGTCGTTTTCCCACTTGTGAAGCAGCTCCAGGTCGTTTTCATCAATGGGCCGCAGAACCGTTTTGACCCCGCGCAACACGGCGCCCTCCACCCTGGGTGCATCACCAGCATTATGGCATCGGCGCGAAGCCGCTGTCCACAGGGGGCGGCGCGACGTGGTACACTGCACCCGAGCACAGCCGTGGGGAGGCGCTGGAGCGTGTCGGGCAAGCAGCTCGTGTTCGTCGTCGTTGCGCTGCTGGTGGTGCTCTCGCTGGTGCTCACCCTACTGCCGCGGCCGGGCCTATGAGGCTAGTGCGCTCCCATCGGCTGCGCGGTCGCCGGCTCTCGGCCGCCCGTTTCGAGCGGCTGGTGCGCGAGGCGCTGCGCGAGCTGCCACCGGCGTTCGCTCGCCGTCTCGACAATGTGGCGATCTTGATTGCCGATCGCCCCTCGCCCGAGCAGCTGCGCGCGCTAGGGCTGGGGCCCGGCGAGACGCTGTTCGGCCTGTATGAGGGCACGCCGTTGGCCGAGCGCGGCACCGGCTACCATCTCGCTTTGCCCGACCGCATCACGATCTTCCGCGAGCCGATCGTCGAAGCCTGCCGCAGTAGCCGCGAGATCAAGGAAGAGGTGCGGCTCACAGTGATCCACGAGCTGGGCCACTATTTCGGGCTGAGCGATGCCGAGCTGCCCTAGCGCGCGGCTGCCTGCCAGGAGAGACCGCCAGGATGGGGCTTTTAGACGGGTTGTTCGGGGGACGGCGGCTGCCGCCCGCGGCGCGGGCGGCATTGGAGAGTTATCTGGCCGCCGCCGACCCGCTGTGGCGCCAGCTGGAGAGCGAGTACCGCCAGTGGCTGGAGCGCATGGGCGTGGCGCGGACCACCGATCTGCTGGCCGCCAACGACCCGCGCGGGGAGCACTCGGGCGTGTTCGTGTGGCGCACGATCGAGACCGAGCGCACGCTCACCCAGCTGCGCCCCCCGCCGCAGGCCGCGCGGCTGCACGACCTCTGGGTGCGCTGCGTGCGCGCGCGCCACGAGGCCGCCTCGTGCCTCTACGACGCCCTGCAGGTGGCGGATGTACGTTCGCCGCGCGCGGCGCTGCTGGAGGCCGCGCGGGTCCTGACGGAGGCGGAGAAGCTCCAGCAGCAGGCCGAGCAGGCGCGCGCCGCGGTCGCCCGCCTGCTCGCTTGAGCGGCTGGCCCGGGGCAACGATGGCGCTGCGCATCGACGTGCTGACGCTGTTCCCCGAGATGTTCGTGGGGCCGTTCGACGCCAGTATCCTGCGTCGGGCCCGCGAGGGGGGGCTGCTCGACCTACGGGTGCACCAGCTGCGCCAGTGGGCCCAGGGCCGCCACCACGTGGTGGACGACTATCCCTACGGCGGCGGGCCCGGCATGGTGCTGAGGGCCGAGCCCGTGTGTCGCGCCGTCGAGGCGGTGCGCGGGCCGGGAGCGGTGGTGGTGGTGCTGGCGGCGAGCGCGCCGCGGTTCCGCCAGGCGCAGGCGCAGGCCTGGGCGCGGGCGCCGCAGCTGGTGCTCGTGTGCGGACACTACGAGGGGATCGATGAGCGCGCGATCGAGGAGCTGGGGGCCGAGCGCGTGTCGATCGGCGACTACGTGCTCACCGGCGGGGAGCTGGCGGCCATGGTGGTGATCGACGCGGTAGCCCGGCTGGTGCCCGGGGTGCTGGGCGACGCAGCGTCGAGCGCCGAGGAGTCCTACGCCACGGGCTTGTTGGAGTACCCCCAATACACGCGGCCGGTCGAGTTCCGAGGCCGCCGCGTGCCCGCCGTGCTGCTGGGCGGCAGCCACGCGGCAGTGGCGGCGTGGCGCCGGCGGGCGGCATTGGCGCGCACGCTGGCCTGGCGGCCCGACCTGCTCGACGACGCCGCCTGGGAGGAGTGCGCGCGGTTGGGACTGGTACCCGCGGACGGCGCGGGCGGAGCGCCACCCCGAGAGCGCGGGACCGCGGCGGAGTAGCGCCGGTAACCGCCGAGAAGCGGGGATCCACCCGGTGCTTGCCGCCTCGATAGGCCAGTGCTAGACTTCTAGCAGGCATAGCCGCGCTCAGGCGGTGCGCCAGCGCCGCGGATGCGGTGCTAGTCGGCTGCCCAGGAGGTACTCGCGCGGCCGGAGGGCGTGCGTGGACTCAGTCCTGGTCTTGAATCAGAACTACGAGCCGCTCAACGTCTGTCACCCGCGTCGCGCGATCATTCTCCTCGATCGGGGCAAAGCCGAACTCCTCGAGCAGTGGCCAGGGGTCATTCGCACGCCCACCCGGGTGTTCCCACGTCCCTCGGTGATCCGGCTGGTCCAGCTGGTCAAGCGCCCGCGGCCCCGGGTGCGGCTCACGCGCCGCGAGGTGTTCCTGCGCGACAACTACACCTGCCAGTACTGTGGCGTGCGCTCGAAGGACCTCACCCTCGACCACCTCATCCCCCGCCACCGTGGCGGGCGCCACGTGTGGGACAACCTGGTCAGCGCCTGCCGGCAGTGCAACCACCGCAAGGGGGGCAAGACGCCGGAGGAGGCGCGCATGACCTTGCGGCGGCAACCGTTCGAGCCGCGTGCCAGTAGCTACTACCTGTTCCACCAGTACCTCGACGGCCACAGCGAGTGGCGCAAGTTCATCGCCGGCTGGGAGCAGGAGAAGGCCGGCTGACGGCTACGCCGGCTGCAACAGCAGGTCGCGGAGGCGCGGCTCGCTGGCCGGGGTGGTCAGGGCGATCACCTCATCGCCCGCGGCGAGGCGGGTGTCGCCGTTGGGAAAGATCGGCTGGCCGTTGCGGATCACGACGCTGATCGTGCAATCGCGCGGCAAGTCTAGCTCGCGCAGCGGGCGACCGATAGCGGGTGCGTTGGGTGGCAGGATCGCCTCCACCACTTCCACGTCGGCGTGGCGCAGTCGCAGCAGCGGGATGACGGAGCGCGCCGGCAGCTCCTGTTCGAGCTGGCTCAGGATCACATCCGTGCTGCTCACGGTGGCGTCGATGCCTAAGAGGCGGAACACCGCCGCGTTCTTGGGGTTGTTGATGCGGGCGATGGTGCGGGCAGCCTTGAAGCGCAGCTTGGCCACCTGGCAGATGACCAGGTTGTCCTCATCGTCGCCCGTGACCGCCGCGATCACGTCGGCGCGCGCCGCGCCCGCCTCGGCCAGCACCGAGGCCTCGGCCGCGTCGCCGTTGAGCACGACGTTGCCCAGCTCCTCCGTGATGTAGGTGCAGCGCTTGGGGTCCTTCTCGATGACCAGGACCTCTTCGCCCCGCTCGGCCAGCTCTTTCGCGAGGTAGAACCCGACCTTCCCGCCGCCGGCCACGATCGCGTACATGCTTATTCCTCCTGGGTGGGCTCCGCCAGCAGCGCCTGGAGAATCGCCTCCGCGCCCAGCACGGTGGGCGAGATCGCGCGGAGGCCCAGCGCGGCGTAGGTATCCTGGCGGATCGGGTCGTAGATGCGGGTGACCACGCGCGGCACCCGGAAGATGTACTTAGCCATCTGAGCCGCCATGATGTTGCGATTGTCGCCCTGGGTCACCGCGGCGAACGCATCGGCGCGCTCGATGCCCGCGCGCCGCAGCACGTCCTGGTCGATGCCGTTGCCGACCATCGTGCGCCCCTTGAAGTCGGCGCCCAGCCGCCAGAACGCATGGCTGTTGACGTCGAGCACCAGAACCTCATGCCCGGCTTCCGTCAGCAGGCGCGCCAGCCGTGCGCCGACGCGCCCACAGCCCATAATGATCACGTACATCGGACCGGCTACTCCTCAACCTACACGCACGCCGAGGGCAAGGGCGAAGCGGAGGCGGTGGTGGGAGGCCGCCTAGGCGTCGCTACCCGCTGGGCGCGGGAGACCGTACGCATGCGGTCGTCCAGTGTACCTTCCCGCCGCGCTGCCCGGCGGCCCCGTGGGCAGGGGGGGCGTCGTGGGCCGCGCGCGACGTGATGTGGCAAGCTACTTAGTGTAGCGGGCAGTGCCGTGGCTGTCAAATGCGCCGTTGCGAGCCGCCGAAACGGGCGTGTAGAATGCACAGTGAGGCTGGCGGCCCACCATGGGAAGCGCCTACTGCCGCACGAGCGAGGAAAAGGGGATGGAGCGCGGCACCTGGACGGTGAAGACGGGCCTGGCGCAGATGCTCAAGGGGGGCGTCATCATGGACGTGGTGACGCCCGAGCAGGCCAAGATCGCGGAGGAAGCGGGCGCCTGTGCCGTCATGGCGCTCGAGCGCGTGCCCGCGGACATCCGGGCGGCCGGGGGCGTGGCGCGGATGGCGGACCCCGAGGTGATCCTGCGGATCATGGAGGCGGTGTCGATCCCCGTGATGGCGAAGTGCCGCATCGGGCACTTCGTCGAGGCGCAGATCCTCGAGGCGCTGGGCGTCGATTACATCGACGAGAGCGAGGTGCTCACCCCGGCCGATGAGACGCATCATGTGGACAAGCACGCCTTCACCGTGCCGTTCGTCTGCGGGGCGCGGGACTTGGGAGAGGCCTTGCGCCGCATCGCCGAGGGGGCGGCGATGATCCGCACCAAGGGGGAGGCCGGCACGGGCAACGTGGTCGAGGCGGTGCGCCACATGCGGGCGGTCCAGGACGGCATCCGACGGCTGGCCGCGCTGCCGCGCGAGGAGCTGATGGCCGCCGCCAAGGAGCTCGGCGCGCCGTACCACTTGGTCGTCCAGGTGGCCGAGCAGAAGGCGCTACCGGTAGTGAACTTCGCCGCGGGCGGCATCGCCACGCCCGCCGACGCCGCGCTGATGATGCAGCTGGGAGCCGATGGGGTGTTCGTCGGCTCGGGCATCTTCAAGTCGGCGAACCCGGCGGCGCGGGCGCGGGCGATCGTCAAGGCGGTCACCCATTTCCGGGACCCGCAGGTGTTGGCCGAGGTGTCGCGCGGCCTGGGCGAGGCGATGCCGGGGCTGGAGCTGAGCACGCTGCGCCGCGAGGAGCTGTTGGCCACGCGCGGCTGGTAGCATGCAGCGCATCGGAGTGCTAGCACTTCAAGGCGACTTTCGGGAGCATGCGCGTGTCGTCGCCCAGCTCGGGGCGGAGCCGGTGGAGGTGCGCCTGCCGGCCCAGCTCGCCGCCCTCGACGGGCTCATCCTCCCGGGGGGCGAGAGCACGACCATGCGGCGCCTGCTCGCGGACTACGCGCTGGTCGAGCCGCTGCGCGAGCGGCTGGCCGCCGGGCTGCCGGTGCTGGGCACCTGTGCGGGCGCCATCCTGCTGGCGCGGCAGATCGCGGGCGAGGGGCCGTCGCCACTGGGCGTGATGGACCTGGTGGTGAGCCGCAACGCCTATGGGCGCCAGGTGGACAGCTTCGAGGCCGAGCTAGACGTACCGGCGCTGGGAGCCCCGCCGGTGCCCGCTGTATTTATCCGTGCGCCGCGCATTCTGGAGATCGGGCCGGGGGTAGAGGTGCTGGCGCGGCTCGACGGGGGCGAGGTCGTGGCCGTCCGCCAGGGACCACGGCTGGCGCTGACCTTCCACCCCGAGCTGACGGGCGACCTGCGCTTCCATCGGTACTTTCTGCAGCAGATCGTCGGACGGGACGACGCGTCGGGCGCTGCATGACGGCGAAGAGAGCGGTTCGCTCGCTCAGACCCACGCATCTGGTGGCGCTGCGCGCCTTCGACACGCGCCCGAGCTGTGTGCAGGTGACCGCGCCCTCTTGGCCCCGCAGCCCCGACGCCGATGCGCGCCTGCCCCTGTGGAGCCTGCTTTCCCAGTCCGTGGCGCCTCACGCCGGGCGCCGGCGCGCCTGGGTGTACCTCGACGAGGCCGGGGTCAACGGCGTGCTGGTGGGGCGTGTACGCAGCGACGGGCTGGTTTGGGATGTGCGCCATCTGTGGGCCGACGCCGGCCGCGACGAGGTGGTTGCCGCGCTGCTGCAGCGGGTGTGTGACGATGCGCTCCAGCGGGGCGCCCGCCGCGTGTTCCTGGAGCTGCCGTGCGAGACGCCACACCTCGCGGTCGCCCAGCGCGCCGGCTTCCGGCCGTACACCGAGGCGGCGCTGCTCAGGCGCCCGCCCCTGGGCCAGGCCCCCCCGGCGGCCTGGCGGCCGCGGCCGCGGGCGCGCGGCGACGAGCACGCGTTGTTCCAGCTGTACACGGCGGCGGTGCCAGCGCCCGCGCGCGCCGCGGAGGCGCTGACGCTGGAAGAGTGGGCCGCGTTGCACAAGGGCGCGCGCCGCTGGTCGCCGCGGCAGCTGAGCGGGCGGCGGCAGTTCGTGTGGGACACCGGCACTGGCCTGGCCGGCTGGCTGGAGCTGGTGGAGAGCGGGCGCAGCCAGCACCTGGAATGGCTAGTGCATCCTCAGCACGAGCGGCACCTCGACGCGCTGGTGGCCGGGGGGCTGAGCTGCGCGCAGCCGCGCTTGCCCCTGTACGCCACCTGCCGCGCCTACCAGGCGGGAGTGCGGGCGGCGCTCGAGCGCGCGGGGTTCGCGTTGGTAGCGGAGTGTATCGTGTTGGTCTGCCAGTTGGCGGTGCGCGTGCCCGCCCGTCCGTTGGTAGCCGCGGTGGTGCGGTCGACGATTGGAGGGTGACGATTAGCCAGGTGGTGAAGATGGCGCAGATGTCCCAGCCGCCCGTGCAGCCGCAGATCGTCTCGGACGATCTCAATGCGTTGTTGGCCGTCCTCCCCCCCCGGATCGGCGAGCCGTTGCAGAGCGATCCGGAGCGCTTCGCCTTGCTGGAGGTGATCCTGGATCTCGGGCGCCTGCCCGAGGCGCGCTATCCCGGGCGTGAGGTGACGCTCAGCGAGTTCCCCGTTACCCAAGAGGACATCGATTTCGTCGTCGGGCGCATCGGCGCGTTCGGCGCCGACAACCGCGCGGGGATCGAGCGCACGCTGCATCGCATCTCGGCCATTCGCAACCGCTCGGGGCGCATCGTGGGGCTCACCGCTCGCGTGGGGCGCGCCGTGTTCGGCACCATCGACATCATCCGCGATATCGTCGAGGGCGGGCGGAGCATCTTGCTGCTCGGGCGGCCCGGCGTGGGCAAGACGACCATGTTGCGCGAGACGGCCCGGGTGCTGGCCGACGATATGCGCAAGCGCGTGATCGTGGTAGACACCTCCAATGAGATCGCCGGCGACGGCGACATCCCCCATCCGGGCATCGGCCGCGCCCGGCGCATGCAGGTGGCCACGCCGACCGAGCAGCACAACGTGATGATCGAGGCGGTGGAGAACCACATGCCGGAGGTCATCGTCATCGATGAGATCGGCACCGAGCTGGAGGCGGCGGCTGCCCGCACTATCGCCGAGCGCGGCGTGCAGCTCGTGGCGACCGCCCACGGCAACACGCTGGAAAACCTCATGCTCAACCCCACCCTGTCCGACCTGATCGGGGGCATCCAGACCGTGACCCTCGGCGACGAGGAGGCGCGCCGCCGCGGGACGCAGAAGTCGATCCTCGAGCGCAAGGCGCCGCCGACGTTCGACGTGGTCGTCGAGATCCAGCAGTGGGACCGTGTGGTGGTGCACGAGAACGTCGCCGACGTGGTCGACGCCATGCTGCGCGGCCAGACCCCGCCGGCCGTCATCCGCTATCGCGACCCCGACGGCCGGGTCCATGAGGAGCGCGTCCCGGCCAGTCGCCCCACCGCCCCCGCGCTGGTGGCCCTGGGCCAGCCCGGCGCCAACGGCAGCCGCGCCCCGGCGCGCCCAAGTGTGCCTGTGGTGGGCAGCGTCCCCCGGCGCGTGATGCAGATCTACCCGTTCGGGGTCAATCGCGTGCGCCTGCAGCACGCCATCCGGGCCCTGCAGCTACCGGCGACGCTCGCCACCGACTTGGACAGCGCCGATGCGGTGATCACGGTCAAGAACTACTACCGCCGCAAGCCGCAGCCGCTGCGAGACGCCGAGGCCAATGGCACGCCGATCTTCGTCCTGCGCAGCAACGCCGAGGCGCAGATGGAAGAGGCGCTGCTCAAGCTCGTGCCGGGCGCGCGCCTGGCGCGGTCGGAGAGCGCTGCGGCCCTCGAAGAGGCCGAAATCGCCATCCAGAGCGTGTTGGAGACCTCGAACCCGGTCGATCTCGCCCCGCAGAACGCGTACATCCGGCGCCTCCAGCACCAGCTAGCCGAGCGCTACAACCTGGCGTCGCTCAGCACGGGGCGGGAGCCATACCGTCGGGTGCGCATCTACAAGCCCGACTGATGGCCGCGTCGGGCCGCAAGGGGCTGTTCGTCACGCTGGAAGGCCCGGAGGGGGCTGGCAAGAGCACCCAGGCGGCGCTGCTCGCTCGCGCGCTGGCCGCCAGCGGCTACCTGGTCTGCCCCGTGCGCGAGCCGGGGGCCACGCCGCTGGGCGACCACTTGCGCGTGTTGCTGCTCGCGCCCGATGCTGCGATCACCCCGCGCGCCGAGGCACTGCTGTACTGCGCGGCCCGCGCGGAGCTGGTGGAGCGGGTGATCCAGCCGGCGCTGGCGGCGGGCGCGGTGGTCGTCGCCGATCGGTTCGCCGACTCGACCCTGGCCTACCAGGGCGCCGGCCGCGGGCTGCCACTCGAGCCGCTAGTGGCCGTGGTGCGCTTCGCGGCGGGCAGTTGCTGGCCCGACCTCACCCTCCTGCTCGACCTGCCGGCCGCCGAGGGGCTGGCCCGCAAGCAGGGCGCCGCCGCCCGCCAGGCCAGCGCCTGGACGCGCTTCGAGGGCGAGACGCTCGCATTCCACGAGCGCGTACGCGCGGCGTACCACCAACTGGCCGCCGCCGAGCCGCAGCGCTGGCAGCTGCTCGACGCCCGTGCCCCGGTCGAGCAGTTGCACGCGGCTATCTGGGAGGCCGTCCGCGCGCGGCTGCCTGCGGGGGGCTAGCCAGGGGCGGCGGGGCCTGTGGTACACTCCCGGTTGACCAGCTAGCGGTGAGCGACGCTCGTGGCGGCGAGCTGGACGCGGCGGGCCGAAGAGCGCCGAACAGCGGGCACACGGTCGCGGCTGGCACGGCCCTCCTGTACCGCTTGCTCGCTCGCCCCACCCCCACCGCCCGTGCTGGTCGTGGTCCCCGGGCGGCAGCACGTTCAGGCTAGGGCGAGGGGGAGAGCGCTTGGCCAAGTACATCTTCGTTAGCGGCGGCGTCGTTTCCTCCATCGGCAAAGGAATCACCGTCGCCTCGATCGGGCGCCTGCTCAAGAGCCGCGGCCTCTCCGTCTCGGTCATCAAGCTCGACCCCTACATCAACGTCGATCCCGGCACGATGAACCCCTACCAGCATGGCGAGGTGTTCGTCACCGACGACGGGGCGGAGACCGACCTCGACCTCGGCCATTACGAGCGGTTCATCGATGCCAATCTGACCCGGGCCAGCAGTGTGACCACGGGCCAGGTGTACTCGGCGGTGATCGGGCAGGAACGGCGGGGCGACTTTCTCGGCGGCACCATCCAGGTGATCCCGCACATTACCAACGAGATCAAGAACCGGCTGCGGCGAGTGGAGCGCCAATCGGGCGCCGACGTGATCATTGTCGAGATCGGCGGCACGGTGGGCGATATCGAATGCCTGCCCTTCCTAGAGGCCTCGCGCCAGATGCACCTCGATCTGGGGCGGGTGAACATGCTGTATATCCACCTCACCCTGCTCCCCTACATCGGCGCGGCCAGGGAGCTGAAGACCAAGCCCACCCAGCACAGCGTCAAGGAGCTGCGCAGCATCGGCATCCAGCCGGACGTGATCATCTGCCGCTCTGACTATCCGGTCAGCCGCGACATCCGCGAGAAGATCGCGCTGTTCTGCGACGTGGCGCCGCGCGCCGTGATCCCGCTGCTCACCGTGCCCACTATCTACGAGGTGCCGCTGATCCTGGAGCAGGAGGGGCTGGGCGACCTGATCGTGGAGCGGCTGGGCCTGCCGGCCAACCCGCCGGACCTCAGCGACTGGCGCGAGCTCGTGGCCCGGGCCAACGAGCCGACCGAAGAGGTCGTCGTCGGTCTGGTCGGCAAGTACGTGGGGCTGCACGACGCCTACCTCAGCGTGATCGAGGCGTTGCGCCACGCGGCGTGGTACCATGGCCGCCAGGTGCGCATCGAGTGGATCGACTCGCTGGAGCTGGAGCAGGGCGACCCGACGCCGCGCCTGCAGCCCCTGGATGGGATCATCGTGCCGGGGGGGTTCGGCAACCGCGGCATCGAGGGGATGATCCGAGCGGCGCGCTACGCGCGCGAGCATGGCGTGCCGTATTTCGGGCTGTGCCTGGGCATGCAGATCCTGTGCATCGAGTTCGCCCGCTGGGCGCTGGAGACCGACGACGTGCACAGCACCGAGTTCAATGCCTTCACCCAGCATCCGGTGATCGACCTGCTGCCCGAGCAGCGCGATCTCGCCGAGAAGGGCGGTACGATGCGCCTCGGGATGTACGCTTGCTGCTTGCAGCCCAACACCCTCGCGCGCGCGGCATACAACGAGGCGGTCGTGTTCGAGCGCCATCGCCATCGCTACGAGTTCAACAACGACTACCGCGAGCGTCTGGCGGCGCGCGGCCTGCGCTTCAGCGGGCTGTCGCCCGATGGCCGCCTGGTGGAAGTGGTCGAGGTGGCCGGTCATCCCTGGATGCTGGGAACCCAGTACCATCCGGAGTTCAAGTCGCGGCCCAACCGCCCGCACCCGCTGTTTCGGGACTTTCTGGGCGCCGTGGTCGCCCACGCCCAGGCCCGCGCCGCCCCAGCGCTGGAGCCGGCGGTACAGCGGGCGGGTGCCATCTCCCTCCTGATGTCTGCGGAACTGACGGCTGCGGGCGAGGCGGAGGCCGCGCTCGGCTAGGAAGCGCCCGTGCGCGTCGCGGTGGTAAGCGACATCCATAGCAACTTGGCCGCGCTCGACGCCGTGCTCGCGGATGCCGGCGCGGTCGATGCGGTGTGGTGCCTGGGCGACGTGGTGGGCTACGGCCCCGAGCCCAATGAGTGCATCGAGCGCCTGCGGGCGCTGGACGCCATCTGCATCGTGGGCAACCACGACTTGGCCGCGATCGGCCAGGCGGATCTGGACGAGTTCCACGCGGAGGCGGCCGCGGCCGCGCGCTGGACGGGCGAGCAGCTCACCCCCGCCAACCGCGAGTGGCTGGCCTCTCGCCCGCAGCGGGTAGTGCTCCCGGAGCGACGGGCCACGCTGGTGCACGGCAGCCCGCGCGATCCCATCTGGGAGTACGTCACCAACGCCTACGTGGCCGCGCGCAGCCTGGCGTGCGTGGCCACCCCGCTGTGCCTGATTGGGCACACGCACCTGCCCTCGTCGTTCCTCGCTAGGCCCACCGGCGAGATCGAGGTCGCGCTGCGCGGGCCGGGGAGCGTGGCGCGGCTGGACGAGGGGCAGTTGCTCGCCAATCCAGGCAGCGTGGGGCAGCCGCGCGATGGCAATCCCGACGCGGCCTACCTGATCTACGAGCCCGAGGAGGGTGTGCTCACTTGGCGGCGGACCCCGTACCCGGTGGAGGTCACCCAGCGGAAGATCCTAGCTGCTGGGCTGCCACCGCGCCTGGCGCGCCGGCTGGCCGCCGGCTGGTGACCCGCTACCGCGCGGCGGCGCCCCAGCACCCCGTGCCGCGCCCACACCAGGCGCCGAGCTGCCGGGCGGGCTGCACTACTAATGCCCGGGCGTGCTGGTGCAGTTGCCGGCGCAGCGGCACAGGCGCCAGCGCCTCGCCCCAGTGCGGCTGCACGGTGCCCGCGCGCAGGGCCGCCGCGAACTCGGCCACCGTCCGCCCCGGAAACTCGACGATCACTTGGTAGAGATGCTCGAGGTGGTGCGCATCGCTACCGCCCACCGGCACCAGTAGCGAGTCGCCGAGGTCGCGGGCGAGGCTCTCTGCTGCCCGTCGCGCACCCGGCACGGGCGTGAGCAGCTCGTAGCCGGTGATGCCCAACTCGCTGGCGAGGCGACGTAGCCGCCGCCGGCCTAGCCCAATCCAGAACGTGTCGACGTGGGGCACGATGATCAGGCCCCCGGCGGCCCGAATCGCCGCTGCGGCCTGGGCCAGCGGCAGGAACTTGGGCCAGGGCACGGCCGGGTAGGGCGGCTCGGGGATCAGCGCCACGAGGTGCTTGAAGCCCCAGGTCGTGACCTCGCAGCCCCACAGCGGCTGCACGCGGCTGGCGGGATGGCGCGCCTTCCAGGCCAGCGCGTCGGCAAAGGCCTGCACGTTGTCGTGGTCGGCGAACCCCACGATATCGATGTCGGACTCGTGCTCCACGTGGTCGAGGATCTCATCGACTGTGGCCAGGCCGTCGCTGTAGGTGGTATGGATGTGCAGGATCGCTTTGCCCACGCTCGCTCCCGCGCGCCCCGCGGTGGGGAGATATTGGCAACGCCGGCGCCCCATGGTCTCGCGCCAGGGCCGGCGCCGGCAAGCGCTGCCGCTTCATCGTAGCCAGCGCAGCGGCGGCGGGGCAATCCCCCTGCTGCAAGCCGCTCACGCCGAGCGGTTGCTGACCACCTCGGCCAGCAGCACCGCGTTGGGGATCAGTACCAGCACGCCGTCGTCGGTGCGCAGGCTGGTGATGCGCATGCCCACGTCCACCACGCGCCCGCGCACGTCCTTCACCGTGATCTCGTCGCCGATGCGGAACGGCCGCTCGAACAGCAGGTAGACCCCGGCGAAGAAGTTGCGCAATACATCCTGGAGGGCGAGGGTAATCGCCAGCCCCACGACCCCCAGCGCGGTAAGGAACGCCGCGGGGCTGAGGCCCGCGATGTCCAGGGCCCATACCGCGCCTACGGCGAGGACGGCTAGGTAGATGAGCCGTCCCAACAGGAGCTGGAGGTTGGGGTCGGCTGTGGCCCGCGCTGCGCTGCGGTGGAACCAGATCCGGGCAAGAAGCGCCCCTCGCCAAACGATCGCGAAAACTAGCAAGCCGGCCAGCACGCGCAGCGCCGCAGGCAGCGCGACATCCGTGAGGAGGGTGGTGAAAGCGGCGCGCGCCTCGTCCATAGGCGCCGCGCGCGGCGGCTAGTTCTGCTCCCCAGCTTGCTGCTGGCCGAGGAGCACCTTCGCCTCCTCCCCCACGCCCTCCGCGACGCAGTCACAGTAGGTCGAGTACAAGCTCTTGTTGAGTAGCTTGTACTTCCAGTGGCTCGGGTCTAGGGAGGCGAGCTCTTCCTTGCGCCGGCGGATCAGGTAGGACAGCCTCATCAGGAAAAACAGCTGCAGGGCAGTGTACGACTTCAGCCCGCTGGCGCCCGCGGCCGCCCCCAGATTCGGGTTTCCTGATTCGGTCTGGCTCATGGGACTCCTCACCGAGCGAAGCCCTCGCCGGCCCACCGGCGGGGCCGCGCCTGCCTGGCGGTATTTTACCACAGGCCGCTTCGCTGCACGCCAATGGTCCGCCGCCCGCGCCGCCGCCCGAGAGCGCGCCGGTGCTATAACTTAGCTGCGCCACGTCGCTTCCCTGGTCCCCCGGACTCCAGGCGGCCTGCGCCGAAGTGATTCAGGAGGGTGGGAGGAGCATGACAGCTTACCGCGATCTGTACGGCAGCCGCGCCACGCTCACTACGGCCGACGGCGCGATCACTTACTATCGCCTGGAGGCGCTGGCGGCGCGAGGGCTGGCCGACCTCGATCGCCTCCCCTGCACGGTTAAGATCCTGCTGGAAAGCCTGCTGCGCAACTACGACGGCCGCGCCGTCACCGAGGAACACGTGCAGGCCCTCGCCCGCTGGGACCCGCAGCACCCCGGCGACGCCGAGCTGCCGTTCATGCCCGCGCGCGTAGTGCTTCAGGATTTCACCGGTGTGCCGGCCGTGGTCGATCTGGCGGCCATGCGCTCGGCCGTGGCCCGGCTCGGTGGCGACCCGCGCCGCATCAACCCGCTGGTCCCCGTCGATCTGGTGATCGACCACTCGGTGCAGGTCGACTACTACGCCTCGCCCGACGCGTTCGCGCGTAACGTGGTGCGTGAGTACGAGCGCAACGCCGAGCGCTACGCCCTGCTGCGCTGGGCGCAGGAGGCGTTCGACAACTTCCGCGTCGTGCCGCCGGGCACCGGGATCGTCCACCAGGTCAACCTGGAGTATCTCGCCACCGTGGTCCAGACGCGCACGGTCGACGGCGTCCGCGTGGCGCTACCGGACACGCTGGTGGGCACCGACTCGCACACCACCATGATCAGCGGCCTGGGCGTGCTCGGCTGGGGCGTGGGCGGCATCGAGGCCGAGGCGGTGATGCTCGGCCAGCCGCTGTACCTGCTCACCCCGCAGGTGGTCGGCTTCCGGCTGGAGGGCGCGCTGCCCGAGGGGGCGACGGCCACCGACCTGGTGCTGACGATCACCCAGATCCTGCGCCGCCATGGCGTGGTGGGCAAGTTCGTCGAGTTCACCGGCCCCGGCCTGGCGCACCTGCCGCTGGCCGACCGCGCCACCATCGCCAACATGTCGCCGGAGTACGGCGCGACCACGGCGCTGTTCCCGGTCGACGACGAGACGCTGCGCTACCTCCGCATGACCGGCCGCAGCCCGGCGCTGGTCGAGCTGGTCGAGCGCTACTGCAAGGCGCAGGGGCTGTTCCGCACCGCCAGCACCCCGGAGCCGCGGTTCAGCGAGCTGTTGACCCTCGACCTCGCGACGGTGGAGCCGAGCCTGGCCGGGCCGCGGCGGCCGCAGGACCGCGTGTCGCTGCGGGGCGTGCGCCAGAGCCTGCGCCACGCGTTTCCCCACCGCTTCGCCCCACCGAGTGGGGATGGCGGCGCACGCGCGGAGTCGGGCAGCGCGCCGGCCGCCACGGCTGTGGCGGTGGCCAGCGAGCCGCAGCCCCGCAAGGTGGCGATCCAGCTCGACGGCCAGCCCGCCGAGCTGAGCGACGGCTCGGTGGTCATCGCCGCCATCACCAGTTGCACCAATACCTCCAACCCGTCGGTGATGCTGGCCGCCGGCTTGCTGGCCAAGAAGGCGGTCGAGCGCGGACTGGCCGTCAAGCCGCACGTGAAGACGAGCACCGCGCCGGGTTCGCGCGTAGTCACCGACTACTTCCGCAAGGCGAACCTGCTGCCGTACCTGGAGGCGTTGGGCTTCCATATCGTGGGGTACGGCTGCACCACTTGCATCGGCAACAGCGGGCCGCTACCCGAGCCGGTCGCGCGGGCGATCCGCGAGCACGACCTGGTGGTCGCCGCCGTGCTCAGCGGCAACCGCAACTTCGAGGGCCGCATCCACCCGCAGGTGCGCGCCGCGTACCTGGCCTCGCCGCCGCTCGTGGTGGCCTACGCGCTGGCCGGCACGGTGGATATCGACCTCACCAGCGAGCCGCTGGGCACCGACCGCGCGGGCCAGCCCGTGTACCTGCGCGACATCTGGCCCAGCGCGGCCGAGGTCAGCGAGCTGATGGCCTCCTGCGTGTTGCCCGAGCTGTACCGCGAGGCGTACAGCCGTGTGTTCGAGGGCACCGAGGAGTGGCGCCAGCTGCCGGTGCCGGCGGGCGACCTGTACCAGTGGGACCCCCAGTCGACCTACGTGCAGGAGCCGCCGTTCTTCGTGGGGCTGCCGCCCGAGCCGCCACCGCTGACCGACATCCGCGGGGCACGGGTGCTGGTGATGCTCGGCGACTCCATCACTACCGACCACATCTCGCCCGCTGGCTCGATCCCGGTGGACAGCCCCGCGGGCCAGTTCCTGATCGCGCGCGGGGTGGAGCCGCGCGAGTTCAACAGCTACGGCGCGCGGCGCGGCAACCACGAGGTGATGATGCGCGGTACGTTCGGCAACGTGCGGCTGCGCAACGAGCTGGTGCCCGGGCGCGAGGGCGACTGGACGGTGTACCTGCCCACGGGCGAGGAGCTGCGCATCTTCGACGCCGCGCAGCGCTACCAGCGCGACGGCACGCCGCTGCTGGTCATCGCGGGCAAGGAGTACGGCTCCGGCAGCTCGCGCGACTGGGCGGCGAAGGGCCCGTTGCTGCTGGGCGTGCGCGCGGTGCTCGCCGAGAGCTACGAGCGGATCCACCGCAGCAACCTGGTAGGCATGGGCATCCTCCCGCTCCAGTTCCTGCCGGGCGAGTCGCGCCAGTCGCTGGGGCTGACAGGCCGCGAGACGTTCGACCTCGTGGGCCTGGCGGACGGCCTGCGCCCGGGCCAGACGATGACGGTGCACGCGCGCCGCGAGGACGGGACGGCGTTCCGCTTCCAGGCGATTGCCCGCGTGGACAGCGTGGTGGAGGTCGACTACCTGCGCCACGGCGGCATCCTGCAGCTCGTGCTGCGCCACCTGATGCGGGCCGGCGCGCCCCCGCAAGGCTAGGGCGACCGGCCTGGCCGCCGGCCCGCGGGTGGTATGCTGTGGGTGGAACGACCCGTGGGCCGCGCGCGGCGAGATGTCGGCCCTCCACGGAGGCGCGATGTCCGAGACCATCTACCTCGACCATGCGGCGACCACCCCGGTGCGGCCGGAGGTGGTCGAGGCGATGCTGCCGTTCTTCGGGAGCCGCTACGGCAACCCGTCGAGTATCTACGGCCTCGGGCGCGACGCGCGCGCCGCGGTCGACTGGGCGCGCGACACGGTGGCGCGCGTGCTGCACTGTCGCCCGGCCGAGATCCTCTTCACCTCGTGCGGCACGGAGAGCGACAACCTGGCGATCAAGGGGGTGGCCTTCGCGCTGCGCGACCGCGGCAACCACCTCATCACCACCCAGGTCGAGCACCACGCGGTGCTGCACGCCTGCGAGTGGTTGGAGCGCTACTTTGGCTTCGAGGTGACCTACCTGCCCGTGGACCGCCACGGCGTGGTCGACCTCGGGGCGCTAGAGCGGGCGCTCACCGACCGCACGATCCTGGTCAGCGTGATGCTCGCCAACAACGAGGTCGGCACCATCCAGCCGATCCGTGCCATCGCCGACCTGCTGCGCGGGCGGGGCATCTACCTGCACACCGACGCGGTGCAGGCCGGTGGCACCCTCGAGCTGGATGTCGACGCGCTGGGCGTGGACCTCCTCAGCCTGTCCGGCCACAAGTTCTACGCCCCCAAGGGCGTGGGCGTGCTGTACGTGCGGCAGGGCACGCCGCTGCTGCCGATCCAGCAGGGCGGCGGCCAGGAGCGCGGGCGGCGGGCGGGTACCGAGAACGTGCCGTACATCGTCGGGCTGGCGCGCGCGCTGGAGCTGGCCGCCGAGGAGCTGCCCTCGACCACCCGGCGCCTGCGCGCCCTGCGCGACCGGCTGATCGCGGGCGTTCTGGAGCGCGTGCCCGGCGCGCAGCTCACGGGCCACCCGACCGAGCGGCTGCCCAACAGCGCCAGCTTCGTCTTCGAGGGGGTCGAGGGCGAGGCGCTGCTGCTGAGCCTCGACCAGCACAACATCTGCGCCTCCACCGGCTCCGCGTGCACCTCGGGCTCGCTGGAGGCGTCGCACGTGCTCAAGGCGATGGGGCTGCCGGTGAGCCTGGCGCAGGGGAGCCTGCGCCTGACCCTCGGCCGCGACAACGACGAGGACCAGATCGAGCGCACGCTGGAGATCCTGCCGGGCGCGATCGAGCGCTTGCGCGCCGTGGCGCCCGTACGCTGACCGCGTGCCCTTGGCTCGGGGCAGGGTGCGCCACGGCGCGGGCCCAGCGGGGTGGGTCAACCGCCCCGCGAGCCGCTGGCGGCACCGGCAGGGGCCAGCGCGCCGCGCAGCGCCGGCACCTTGCTGAGCGGCACGTAGACGTAGCCGTCCATGATCCGCCGCGCCGTGCGCTCCAGCGCCGCGCGGGTCACCACCAGCTCGCCGTCCCGCTGCTGGACCTCCGCCTCCAGCGTCAGCACCCCCGCGGGATGGCCGATGCGCACCGTCCGTCGCCCCGGCTCACTGCGGCAGACCTCATGAACGAGGGAACCGGGCACCCGCGCCGCGGCGGCGGTGGCCAGCGCGCCGGTGACCGCGTAGGCCTTGTGCAGGATCTGGCCCGAGAAGCCGCGGGCGAGGAAGTCGATCTCCTCGGCACGGATGGTGCGGCCCGTGGGGGTAGTGTAGTCGCGGGGCGGGGCCACGTAGGCGATCTTCGGCCAGTTGGGGCTGTCGGCGAGCGCGCGGGCGGGGTCGTCGACGAAGCCGTACCGCACGGCGGCGTGGGCGCGGATGCGCTCGACGTAATCGAGCAGGGCCCGGTCGCTGTTGACGCGGCTGGCGCTCTCGGTGCCGTCGAGCCCCAGATCCTCGGCGCGTAGGAACACGTAGGGGTTGCCGGCGTCGACCAGGGAGACCTCGAACGTGCGGCCGTCGACCACCAGCGTGTCGCGTGGGCGACCGGTGGGCAGCAGCCGGCCGGTCGCGCTGCCGCCGACGTCCTGGAAGTCGAGCAGGATGCGCGCGCCGGTGCCTGGCACGCCGTCGATCGCGCAGTCGCCGTCCACCAGCACCTCGCCGTCCTTGACGGGCACCTCGGCGACGATGATCTTGCGCGTGTTGGTGTTGTGGATGCGCACGCGGGTGATCGGCTCGACCGCCGGCACCAGGCCGCGCAGGATCGCATAGGGGCCCACGCCCGAGGAGATGTTGCCGCAGTTGGGCTTATAGTCGATGCTGGCGGTCGTGATGCCGACCTGGCCGAAGGTGTAATCGATGTCGGCGTCGGGGCGCGACGGCGGAGCGAGGATCGCCACCTTGCTGGTCAGCGAGTCGCCGCCGCCCAGCCCGTCGATCTGCCGCACATCGGGGCTGCCGTAGATGGCCAGGATGACCTGGTCGCGCGCCGCCGGATCGGCCGGCAAATCCGCGGCCCAGAGGTACGCGCCGCGGCTGGTACCGCCGCGCATGAACACGCATGGGATCCTCAGCTGCTGCATCGCCGCCCCTCCGCTCCCCCGAGCGCCTAGCGCTGCGGTCGGTTCTGGCCCCATTATGCCGCATGGCGTGCCGCGCCGCTGGCCGCGCGGTCCCGCCTATAATCCCGCGAGGGGGCGCACGCGGGGAGGACAGCATGAACGACCTGCGCACGTGGCTGGACCGGGTGGAGGCGCTGGGGCAGCTCCAGCGCGTGACGGCGCCGGTGGACTGGGATGAGGAACTGGGCGCGGTGACCTACCTGGTGGCCTCGCGCGAGAACGCGCCCGCGCTGCTGTTCGAGGACGTCCGCGGCCACCCGGGCTGGCGGGTGCTGTCCAACCTGATCGGGTCGAGCCTCGACCGCTTGGCACTGACACTAGGGCTGCCGCCGGGGCTGCGCCCGCTGGAGTGCATCGCCGCGTCGCGCGAGCGGGTGCGCCGCCGGCTGCCGCCGGTGGAGGTGCCGTGGGCCGAGGCGCCGGTGGGCGAGCAGGTCTGGCGAGGCGATGCGGTCGATCTGACCACCCTGCCGGCCCCGAAGTTCTGGCCGCGCGACGGGGGCCGCTACGTCGGCAGCGCCACGGTGCTCATCACGCGCCACCCCGAGACGGGCACCCTCAACCTGGGCACCTATCGCCAGATGCTGCACGGCCCGCGCGAGGTGGGCGTGTACATCTCGCCCGGTAAGGACGGCCTGCAGCACCTCCAAGCCGCCTGGCGCCGCGGCGAGGCTCTGCCGGCCGTGGCGGTGTACGGGCTGGACCCGCTACTGTTGGTAGTCGGCTCGCAGAGCTTCGGGGCGCATACTTCCGAGTACGATGTGGCGGGCGGTATCCGGGGCGAGCCGGTGCCCGTCGTGCGCGGCCCGGTCACGGGGCTGCCGATCCCCGCGACGGCGGAGATCGCCGTGGAGGGCTTCCTCGCGCCGCACGCCCAGCGCCAGGAGGGGCCGCTGGGCGAGTTCACCGGCTACTACGGCCGGCCGGCGGGCGCCGCGCCGGTGCTGCGCGTCGAGGCGCTGTACTGCCGCGAGCAGCCGATCCTCACCGCGGCGATGGCCGCCGAGTACCCCGTGTGCGAGCAGGCACTGTTCATCGCCCTGGCGCGGGCCGCGCGGCTGTGGGACGACCTGGAGCGGCTGGGCGTGCCGGGCATCCGCGGCGTGTACGCTCATCCGGCGGCGGCCGCCGGGTTCGCCCTGGTGGTCGTCTCGTTGGAGCAGCGCTACGCGGGCCACGCCGCCCAGGTGCTGGCGCTCGCCGCGCAGGCGCCCGCCACCGCCTACTACACTAAGTGGATCATCACCGTCGACGAGGATGTGGATCCCTCGGACCTGAACCAGGTGCTGTGGGCGCTGAGCGTGCGCTGCCACCCACCGCGCGACATCGACCTCCTGCGCCGCACGTGGTCTACGCCGCTCGACCCCTCGCAGAACGACGAGGCCGACCGGCCCTACGGCGGCAAGGTGTTGATCAACGCCTGCCGCGACCTGCGGCCGCCGGGCCACACGGCGCCGCGGGCGCTGCTGCGCGAGAGCACCTACCGCCGCGTGGCCGCGCGCTGGCGCGAGCTGGGCCTGCCGGGCGAGCCCCCGCGCCCCGCCGCGCTCGACGCCGATGCCCCCGCGCCGGCCCTGTCCGGCTTCGCCGCCGGCGCCGAATAACGGATCAGGCACAGCGGCCACCGCCCGCCGCTGGAGGCCGCGTCGGCCACCAGGGGCCGTAGTATACTGCGGCCCGGAGGCGGGCACAGAACGGGAGGGGCAAAACCCATGGCGCCGGGCGAGGCGGTCGAGATCCACGGCGTGGCCTTCACCCCGACGGCCGACGGCACGCTGCGCGTGGAGGAGGTGCGCGAGCGGCTGGGCGAGCTGGTGGAACGGCTGGAGGCGCTGGAGGCGGAGAACGCGCAGCTCCGCGAGCGCGTCGAGCACGTCGAGGCGCTGCGGCGGCTGGCCGAGGCGACGGTCATCCAGGCGAGCGAGCTGGCCAAGCAGCTCGAGGCCGAGGCGCGGGCGCAGGTCGAGGAGCGCCTGCGCGCCTGCGAGGAGGAGCTGGCGACGCGCCAGCGCGAGTTCGAGGCGCGCCAGGCCGCGGAGGTCGCGGCGCTCCAGGCGCGGGCCCACCAGTTCCAAGCGGCCCTCGACGCCGCGCAGCGCACGCTGGCCGAGGCACTCCAGGCGATAGGGGGCGCCGTGCCCGGGGCGGTGGAAGCGCCTACCCCGTCACTCGCGCCCGCCGCGCCCGAGGCCAGCGCCCCGACGGACGAGCCCGCTGTTGCCCAGCCCGCGGCGGAGCCCTCGCCGCTGGCGCTGGGCGACGAATTCGCCCAGCCTGCACCAGCCGCAGCCTCCGAACCCATCGCGGAAGCGCCGGTTGCCGCGCGGCCGGGGGAAGAGGCGTTGACGCCGCAGCTGCCCGACGAGACGAGCGAGGAGATGGTGATCGACGAGCGGATCATCGCCGAGCGGCTGGCGGCGATCGACGCGGCGCTCGCCGAGATCGAGCCGTTCGCGCCCGCCCCCTCCGGCCTCCCGGCCGCCGAGGCGGACAGCACCGAGCGCACCGTGGCGCTGCCCGACGCGCCGGCCCCGCCGCTCGAGAGCGCCGCGCCGGACCCCGTGCGCACGATCGAGATCGAGATGCGGCCGGTGCGCTCGTTCAACGAGCTGACGCGGCTGACCAAGGTGCTGGGCCAGATCGCACCGGGGGCGCAACCGATCGATCTGAGCCTGCCCCAGCACCGCGCGGTGTTCGCCGTGCGCGGTTACACGCGGGCGGCACTCGTGGCGCAGCTGCGGCAGGGGCTGCCGGAGGCCACCGTTTGCGAGCGCGAGGGCGGGATCGACGTGCTGCTCGAACCGACGGAGCACTGAAGCTCCGCGCTGCCGAACCGGGTTATTAGTAGTCCAGCCCTTTGATCGCCTGGCGCCCGCTGTCGAAGGGGTGCTTCACCTTGCGCATCTCGGTGGCCAGGTCGGCGATGGCCAGCACGCGGTCGATGAACGCCTCGCGGTCGTCGTGGCCGGTGAGCAGCACGCTGACGCTCGGCGGGCGCTGCTGCACGACCTCGAGCACGGCGTCGAGCGTGAGCTGGCCCTGGCTGACGGCGCCGAGCACCTCGTCGAGGATCACCAGGTCGTAGGTATCGGACTGGAGCTTCTCGCGCGCCAGCGCCAGCCCTCGCTCGGCGGCCTCCTTGTGCGCCTCGAAGGGGTACGGATCGCCCAAGATGTTCACGAAGCCGAGGCCCGTGGCGTGCAGCTCGAACGCGGGCGCCAGGCGGTTGGCCGCAGCGTTCTCGCCCACGGGCTCGCCCGGAGGCCACTCGCCGGACTTGGTGAACTGCACCATGCACACGCGCCAGCCGCGGCCGACGGCGCGCAGCGCCAGGCCGAAGGCGGCGGTGGTCTTGCCCTTGCCCTGCCCATAGTAGACCAGCACCTGGCCGGTCCGCGGTCGCCGCGCCACGCTCGCCTCCTCTCGCGTCGCCCGTCTAGTGACTTGGCGTAGTATACGGCGGGGCGCAGCGGTCTGCAGTAGGGCGTACCATTACCCGGTCCCGTTCTCGCAGGCGCTGGCGGCGGCCTACTCGCCGTGGGGGGAGCGGCGGCTAGGGGACGTCTTCTGGCCCGCCGCGCTCGCGCGGAGCCCTCGGGGCTAGGGCACGGCGGCCGCACGGCCCCGCCACAACCGCTGCCCGCCGGTGTATAATCGGCGCTAGCCCGCCA